>Ga0255340_1002118_pt1 | contig 24018 bp, 25 predicted proteins | sample wastewater_treat_7_FD_192417 | JGI IMG/M metagenome (GOLD analysis project Ga0255340, IMG submission 192417) | Wastewater microbial communities from Lulu Island WWTP, Vancouver, Canada - plant10 | ecosystem: Engineered > WWTP > Wastewater > Unclassified | place: Canada: Vancouver, British... | reverse complement strand
CCGGCCCTTCGACATGAAACGGTTCATCGAAGCCATTCCGGCGAGCGTCCAGAAAATCGCCGTGCTGGACCGGACGAAGGAACCGGGCGCGGCGGGTGAACCGTTGTATCAGGATTGCATCGCGGCCCTGTACGAAGGGCTGGCCAAGGGATGGGGACAACTCAAGACCATGCCCAAGGTCATCGGTGGCCGTTACGGATTGTCCTCGAAAGAATTCACGCCCGCCATGGTCAAGGCGGTTTTCGACAACCTTGCCAGCGCCCAACCCAAGGAGCATTTCACGGTCGGCATCCAGGACGACGTGTCCCAGACCAGCCTGCCGTTCGATCCGGAGTTTTCCACCGAAGGCGATCAGGTCGTGCGCGCCATGTTCTACGGTCTGGGCGCGGACGGCACCGTGGGGGCGAACAAAAACTCGATCAAAATCATCGGCGAAGGCACGGACAACTACGCCCAAGGTTACTTCGTTTATGACTCGAAGAAATCGGGTTCGATGACCGTTTCGCACCTGCGTTTCGGCCCGCAGGAAATCCGTTCGACTTACTTGGTGAGCCACGCAAACTTTGTGGCCTGCCACCAGCCCGTGTTTCTGGAGCGCCACAAGGTTACCCAGCCGCTCATCGCGGGCGGCATCTTCCTGCTCAACACGCCCTACAACAAAGACGAGGTCTGGGAGAAACTGCCGAAAGTCATCCAGGAAGATCTGGTTGCGAAACGGGCGAAGTTCTACGTGATTGACGCCATCAAGGTGGCGCACGCCAGCGGCATGGGCGGGCGCATCAACACCATCATGCAGGTCTGTTTCTTCGCGCTGGCGGGGGTGCTGCCGCGCGACGCGGCCATCGAAGCCATCAAACTTTCGATCAAAAAGACCTACGGTAAGAAGGGCGAAGAAATCGTCCGGAAGAACATCGAGGCGGTGGACAACACCCTGGCCAATCTGCACGAAGTCACCGTGCCCGGCGTCGTTTCCAGCACGGAAAGCCTGGCCCCTGGCGTCACCGGAGATGCGCCGGCTTATGTCCGGGAGGTGCTGGGGAAACTCGCGTTGAATCTCGGCGACGAACTGCCCGTGAGCGTGTTCCCGGTGGACGGCAGTTTCCCGACGGCCACCGCGCGGTACGAGAAACGCAACCTTGCCCTCGAAATCCCGGTCTGGGACGAGAAAATCTGCATCCAATGCGGCAAGTGCGTCGCCATCTGTCCGCACGCCACCATTCGCATGAAGGTGTACGATCCGAAATGTCTGGAGGGCGCGCCGGCCACTTTCAAGAGCACCGACGCCCGCAATCCAGAATGGAAAGGGCTCAAGTACACCCTCCAAGTGGCCGCCGAGGATTGCACCGGCTGCGCCTTGTGCGTGGACGTTTGCCCCGCCAAGAACAAACAGGAAGCCCGGCTCAAGGCCATCAACATGCGGCCACAAGCCCCGCTCCGTCTCGATGAACGCGACAACTGGAACTTCTTCCTCGGCCTGCCCGAGATGGACCGGCGCAAGATCAAGGTCACGCAGTTGCGGTCCCAACAAATCATGCAGCCGTTGTTCGAGTTCAGCGGCGCCTGTTCTGGCTGCGGGGAAACGCCCTACATCAAGATGCTCTCGCAACTGTTCGGCGACCGCCTGCTGATTGCCAACGCCACGGGTTGCTCTTCGATCTACGGCGGCAACCTGCCGACCACACCTTACGCGCAGGACGCCTGCGGGCGCGGTCCGGCCTGGTGCAACTCGCTCTTCGAAGACAACGCCGAGTTCGGCCTGGGCTTCCGCGTCTCGCTGGACAAGCAGAAGGAATTCGCCGCCGAGTTGGTGAAGAAACTGGCGCCGGTGCTGGGCGATGATCTGGTGGACGGCATCGTCAACGCCGTCCAACAGGATGAGACCGGCATCTACGACCAACGCGAGCGCGTGGCCGCGTTGAAGCAAAAGCTGCAAGGCGCCACCTCCCACGAGGCGAAACTGCTGCTGCCCATTGCCGATACCCTCGTCAAACGAAGCGTCTGGATCATCGGCGGCGATGGTTGGGCGTATGACATCGGATACGGTGGTCTGGATCACGTACTGGCCAGCGGCCGGAACGTGAACGTGCTGGTGCTGGATACTGAGGTGTATTCCAACACCGGGGGGCAGGCGTCCAAAGCCACCCCCCGCGGCGCGGTGGCCAAGTTCGCCGCGGGCGGCAAGCCGCTGGCGAAGAAAGATCTCGGCCTCATCTGCATGACCTACGGCAACATCTACGTGGCCAGCGTGGCCATGGGCGCCAAGGATGAACACACCCTGCGCGCGTTTGTCGAAGCCGAGTCCTACGACGGACCCTCGATCATTATCGCTTACAGCCATTGCATTGCGCACGGCGTGGCCATTGACATGGGCGTGGGCGCCAAACAACAGAAGGCGCTGGTGGATACCGGGCAGTGGCTGCTCTATCGTTTCGATCCGCGCCGCGCGGGCCGGGGCGAAAATCCCCTGCAACTCGATTCCTCCGCCGCCAAGGCCAAGGTGCAGGAATACCTGCTCACGGAAAACCGGTTCAAGATGCTCACCAAGAGCAAGCCCGAAGAAGCCAAGCGTCTCTTTGAAAAAGCCCAGACCGATGCCGATCTGCGCTGGCAGTTCTACGCCCATCTGGCCTCCCGCAAACTGGAAGGCGGCGCGGAACCCGTCACCGCCCTGGCCAAGTAATCCAATCCACCCCGTAAACCGCAACACACAGGAACGACTATGGATCTCACCACAAGTTACATGGGATTGAAACTCCGCAGCCCGCTGGCGGCGGCGGCCTCACCGTTGTCGGAGGAAATCGCCACCCTCCGGCAACTGGAAGACGCCGGCGCGTCGGCCGTGGTGCTTTACTCGCTGTTCGAGGAACAGTTGCGCCGCGAAAGCGCCGAGCTGGATTACCACCTGCAACACGGCACGGAAAGCTTCGCCGAGGCCCTCAGTTACTTCCCAGAAATCTCCGAGTTCCGGACCGGACCGGAGGATTACTTGGAACACATTGAGAAAGCGAAACAGGCGGTAAAACTGCCCATCATCGCCAGCCTCAACGGGTCCACGCTCGGCGGATGGACGGCGTACGCCAAGCAAATCCAGCAAGCCGGGGCCGACGCCTTGGAACTCAACATCTACAGCATTCCCGCCGATGCCGACGCGACCGCCGCCGATGTCGAAGCCATGTATCTGGACATCCTCAAGGCGGTTAAAAAGGAAGTCACCATTCCCGTGGCGGTCAAGCTGAGCCCCTTCTTCACCAACTTCGCCAACGTGGCCCACCGATTGGCCCAGGCGGGCGCGGATGGGTTGGTCTTGTTCAACCGTTTCTACCAGCCGGACATTGACCTCGAGAATCTGGAGGTGAAACCGAACGTTTTATTGAGCACCCCCATGGCCATGCGCCTGCCGTTGCGCTGGATCGCGATTCTTTACGGCCGCATCTCTTCCAGCCTGGCGGCCACCAGCGGCATCCATCGCGCCAGTGACGCGCTTAAAATGCTCATGGCCGGCGCCGACGTGACGATGCTTTGTTCCGCACTGTTGCGGCACGGTCCGGGCCACATCACCACGGTGGAACGCGACATGGTGGCCTGGCTGGAGCAGCACGAATACGAGTCGGTCCAGCAACTGAAAGGCAGCCTGAGCCAGAAGAACTGCGACGATCCGAGCTCGTTCGAGCGCGCCCAATACATGCGCGCCATCTCGACTTATCCCTACGATCCCAACCAGATCGCGGCGGCCTGACCGTGTGGGGTGGGGCATTGCGCCGGGTGACAACAGTGTTGTCACCCGGCTTTCTATTTTACCGACAAGCGCGAGTTTGAAAGAACCATCATCCGTCCCCGCTACCGGGGGCACGATGTCCCCAGCCTTTCCCACTTTATGCGGACTTTGCGCTTGTCCCGGCTGACGTCGCCCCGGCAGAATTGGCCCGCAGGATTAGCCGGTTGCGGATCTAACGCGTAAAAACGGCACTAACAAAATCATCCATCATGAAAACTTCGCCGCCTGAACAAAGCCAACCAACCTTCGTCTTTCTCCGTTGTTGTTTCCAGATCGCCACGGTGAGCCTTGGTCTAGGCATGTTTGTAGAGGCTCCGGCCGTCCATGCGTTCACTTTGGCCCGCGATCATCAAGCCCAAGCCGTTGTGGTTCAATCGGCCGACGCCACGGCGCCCGAACGGCATGCGCTTGCGGAATTGATTTTCCACTTGCACCAAGTCACCGGTGCGCGGTTTGAGGTCCAAACCAATGGCTTGGACATGCCGCACCGCGCCATTATCGTCGGGCCGGGCGCGCTCGCGACAAAATTATTCCCCGAAACGGATTTTGCCGGGCTTGGCGACGAGGAATTCATCCTGCGGACGAAGGGGAATTATCTGTTGCTTGCGGGCGGGCGGCCCCGCGGCACAATTTACGCCGTAAACCGCTTCCTCCAAGACCAGTGCGGCGTGCGCTGGTGGACGCCGTGGGCCACGAATCTGCCGGCGCGCGCGACGCTGCGGATTCCGGAACTGAACGTGCGCGGGAAACCGGCGTTCGAATACCGCGCACCGTTTTGGTATCAAGGATTCGATCCGCTCTGGAAGGCGCGCAACGGCGCCAACGACGAAAACCGCCTGATCCCCGCCGAATGGGGCGGCAGCATTCGTTACAAGGGATTTGCCCACACCTTCTATCCCTTGGTGCCGCCGGAGGTGCATTTCAAAGATCATCCCGAGTGGTACAGTCTCATTCAAGGCAAACGCACCCACGAACGCGCCCAGCTCTGCCTCGCGAATCCGGAGTTGCGCGAGTTCGTCGTCGGCCGGGTGAAGGCGTGGCTGCGGGAAGCGCCGGATGCCGCCATTGTTTCCGTGACGCAAAACGACTGGCACGGCCAATGCCAGTGCCCCGATTGCCTGGCGTTGGATACCGCCGAAGGCAGTCCCGCCGGCAGCATGATCGCGTTTGTGAATTACATCGCGGAAAAAATTGAACCGGAGTTCCCGCGGGTGGCGGTGGATACATTCGCCTACCAATACACACGCAAGCCGCCGAAGACGATCCGGCCCCGGCCCAACGTGATCGTCCGGTTGTGCAGCATCGAGTGCAATTTCCGCGAGCCGCTCGATCATCCCTCCAACGCCGAGTTCCTCGCCGACCTCAAAGGGTGGGCGCGGATTTGTCAGCGGCTTTACCTTTGGGATTACACGACCGATTTCGCGAACTACGTCCTGCCGCATCCGAATTGGTTCACCCTCGGCGCCAATGTGCGTCTCTTCCAGCAACACAACGTGCGGGGGGTGTTCGAGCAGGGCGCTTATCAAGGCTACGGCAGCGAGATGGGCGAGTTGCGCGCCTGGGTATTGGCTCAACTGCTTTGGGATCCCCAGCAAAACGACCGGGCGCTCATCCGGGAATTCTTGGAAGGTTATTACGGTCCGGCGGCGGCGAAGCCCATCGAGCGGTATCTTGAATTGTTGCATGAAACGTCCCAAGGCTTCTATCTCGGTTGCTATACGCGGTCCCCGGCGCCGCATCGCACGGCGAAGGTGTTGATCGAAGCGGAGCGGCTCTGGCGGGCCGCCGGACAGGCGGTCGCTTCGGATCCCGAACTCACCGCCCGCGTGCGGTTGAGTCATCTCCCGGTGCGATTCGCTTTCCTGCGCGACTGGGAACGTCTGCGTTACGATGCCTGGGAACAAAACTGCGACTGGCCCTTTGCGGAATCGCGCCCGGCGGTGGCGGCGGAGTTTGCCGCCGCGTGCCAAGGGGTGCCCGGCAAACCGTGGACGGTGGTCCAACGGCTCAATGAGCCCGGGCTGACAGTGGAAAAGTTCCTCGCCGGTTTGGGGACGGCCCCGGCGCGCGAGCTGGGACCGCCGCCGCCGCCGCGCCTGACGCATCCCGCGCCGCCCGCCGATTTGGCGGCGACCGAACTGCGCGAGGCCGTGGACCTGCAGGACAACACGGCCCATCTCGCCAAACCGGGTGAATGGGTGGAAATCCGTCCGGACCCCGCCGCCTCCGACCGACGCGCGGCCTGGCTGCCCGGCAGTCACAAGGAATGGGCGTTTCGGATCAGCGCGAATCGCATTCCGTCGTCCCCCACCGGTTCATGGAAAACTTACGTGATTGCCCGCGTCGAGGCAGTAGCGGATGCCCCGCCTGACACCGTCGCCTTCACTGCGGGCGTCTATGACAACGCGGCCAAAAATTCTCCCGCCCAAGCGCGCTTTTCCGTGAGTGACACCGGCGCGGGCTACCGATCGCATTTGATCGGCAACTTCGCCCCAAACGAACACCGTGACATTTACGTGGCCCCCGCCGGCCAATCCGGGGTGCGGGCGCTATGGGTGGACCGGATTTATCTCGTACCCGCCCGCTGACGCAACGTCGCCAGCGAATTAAACAGCCCGTGTCCACCTGCGGGAGCGCGCTCCGCTGGCTGCTCTCGCAAGTGATGGCATGTGCGCCAGCAGTAGCCATGACGGAACGGTCGAGCGTCCGACAACCATCCTCAGCACCCCGGCGGGCCGCGGTTTGCTGCTGCGGTCCCGGGCGGAACTCTACCGCACCTGCGGGGTGGGCCTGACGCAGGCGCCCGGCTTCCAGAGCGGCACGGCGCTGGCGCACACTTGAGCGGCTTGGGAAGCCGCGAAAGGAATTCGGCGAGGCGAAGGCCCGCAGGGCCGAGCGAGCGGGAGCGAGCGAGTCCACTCGGCGCGTATCCTCTCTGGCATCTGCTCAAATGCAAACCGGCGTTCAACCCGTCAGTCTTCGCCAAAGAGGAGGAAAAAACGCAACGCAAGCGGCGCGCCCGCCTGCACCACACCGCCGCCGCCCTCGGCCTCAAAATCGTTCCTGCTCCAATGTCCGCACGAGGTCGAGTCGCTTCACACGACCTCCAACTCCTCAACCTTCCTGATTCCGGGAATCTGCTCGGAACTAAACGTGTGGAACAAATCCCTCAGATGATCCTTCAGGTCATCGAGGCTCTCCCCTTGGGTCCAATGGTCCGGGTAGTCATTCAAGTACCCGAGGAACCGTCCATCACTCTCCTGCCAATACGTGAACCAAGCTTTCATGGCCGCAAAATACCAGAGTCCAGCCTGCAATGCGAGCGTGTGCTTTTCGGCGTGTCACGACTCTTTGAGAATGTCCCCTATTGGACTCGCTAAAAATGTCCCCTTGGGGCGGCGGAAGCAGCGGCGTATCTGACGCCCCTGGCCCCGGCGGGGCAGGTGACGGCTTCAACGCACAATCAAGCCTTGAACGCGTTGGTATTCCGATATGCCGAGGGGCTGCATCAGCCGCTGCGAGGGAACTGGCAGAGTTTGGGCGGGCGTCTATGATAACGCGGCCAAAAGTTATCCCGCCCAGGCGCGCTTTTCCGTGAGCAACACCGGCGCGGACTACCGATCGCATTTGATCGGCAACTTCGCCCCAAACGGACACCGTGACATATACGTGACCCCGCTGTCCAAACCGGGGTGCAGGCACTATGGGTGGACCGGATTTATCTCGTGCCCGTCCACTGACACAACACTGACAGCGAATTAAAACGGCCTTTACCCACCCACAGAAAACGGCTCTCTGGAATTCACAAATTGTCAGCCCCAACGCAGGTTGGCCCGCGTCAAGGTCGTATCTTGGGCAAGACCACAAAGTCCTGCCACGGCAACTGGGAAATCTCCGCCTCCGTGAGCCACGTCACCACGCCGGTGTTGTCCCCCGCACAATGAACCCGCTCTCCCCGCGCATTGAGCCGGGATTGATCGCAAAATATCACAATCCGTTTGGCGTCATGGGGATGCCCCCACTCACAATTCAGAGCCCAAAACGAGGCCTTACGCCATTCCGGATCGCGCGGGGTCAGGATTCGTAATTGTCCAAAAGTCAGGTCACGAGGCTGAAACGTTGTGTGGTTCAACTCCTCCTTTCGCATCATCGCCTCGGCGTAGAACTGCTTGCAAATGAGAATGTCATCGCTCGAACGCGCGGCGCTCGTTGTGCAACCGACGAGGACCGCCAAACCGAAGATCAGGCAGAGCGCGGACAGCGGGGCGAAAGACCAAGTTGACCGGCGGAATAAAACCAAAGGCTTTCGGCGTAAATTGAGGGAGCGCAACATGGCCTCTCCATTCCCAGTGGAAAAATTGGCTCCAGAGGTAGGACTCGAACCTACAACCACACGGTTAACAGCCGCGTGCTCTACCATTGAGCTACTCTGGAACCCAACGCGGGAGGGAATCTACAAACCGTTTCGCCAATCGTCAACAGCATTCCCCTCCCAATTCCACCCCCCGATCGCGCCGGGATTTCAACCCGCCGCCCGGGCAACCAAGGCGAAATTCTGCCGTCGGATCAATAGGGCAACGGAAATTGGGCGGTCAACGTGCGCACCCGTTCGCGCACCCCGGCCAGGGCTTCGCTGTTCGTGAGGTCCAGCAGCACCTCGCTGATCATGTCCGCAATGGCGGCCATCTCGGTTTCTCGCATCCCCCGCGTCGTCACCGCCGGGGTGCCCAGCCGAATGCCACTCGCCTGGAACGGCGACCGGGTTTCAAAGGGAATGGTGTTCTTGTTGACCGTGATCCCGGCCTGGTCCAACGCCGCCTGACATTCTTTGCCGGTCACGCCGCGGGCGCCGACGTCTACCAGCATGAGATGGTTGTCCGTGCCGCCGCTGACCAGGCGGAAACCGTTTCGGGTCATGCCGTCGGCCAACGCGCGTGCGTTGTTGAGAATCTGTTGTTGATAGCTCTGAAACGACGGCTGCAGCGCCTCGTGAAAACAGACCGCTTTGGCGGCGATGACATGTTCGAGCGGCCCGCCTTGGATGCCGGGGAAGACCATCGAGTCAATGGCCTTGGCATATTTTTCCGGGCAAAGAATCAGACCGCCCCGCGGTCCGCGCAGGGTTTTGTGCGTGGTGGTGGTGACGAAGTCGGCGTGCGGCAACGGGCTGGGATGCAACCCCGTGGCCACCAACCCCGCGATGTGCGCAATATCCGCCAGCAAATACGCCCCCACTTCACGCGCGATTTCGCCCATCCGTTGGAAGTCAATGATGCGCGGATAGGCGCTTGCGCCGACGGTGATCATCCGCGGCTGGTGCTCGCGGGCCAGGGCCGCCAGTTGATCGTAGTCAATCCGCTCGTCCTCCCGACTCACGCCATAGTGGATGATGTCAAAAAATTTGCCGGAGAAATTGGCCTTGTTGCCGTGGGTCAGATGCCCGCCGTGGCTCAAGTCCATCGTCAACATTTTATCGCCCGGTTTCAGGAAGGCGAAATAGACGGCCATGTTGGTGGCGGAGCCGGAGTGGGGCTGGACATTGGCATGCTCGGCGCCGAACAATTTCTTGGCGCGGTCAATGGCGAGCTGCTCGATCTCGTCCACGTGTTCGCAGCCGCCGTACCAGCGTTTGCGGGGATAGCCCTCGGCGTATTTGTTGGTCAACACCGATCCCTGCGCCTCCATCACGGCGGGGCTGGTGAAATTCTCGCTGGCAATCAATTCGATGTTATCCAACTGCCGCCGGCGTTCGTGTTGAATGGCCTCGTCAATCGCCGCGTCCACGCGCGCCAACCGCAAATCCACCGCGCCGCCTTCAATTTTCCGGATGCGCCGCTCGTGCCGGCCCCCGTCGAATCCCGCGCCGAGAAACGCCTCGACCATCTCACACACCTGCGCCGGCGTGGTGCGCGCGGCGGCGAAGCAAAGCACATTGGCGTTGTTGTGCTGACGTGCAATGGCCGCGGTTTGGGTGTCAAAAACCAGCGCCGCCCGGATGCCGGGGATTTTATTCGCGGCGATGCTCATGCCCACACCGGTGGAACAGAAAAGCAACCCCCACTGGCCCGCCGCCGCCGCGACCTGCCGCCCCACCGCTTGCGCGTAGTCGGGGTAATCCGTCGCTTCCGGTGTGTGCGTGCCGAGATCGTTGACCTGCAGCCCGCGCTCCCGAAGCTGTTGGGCCACCGCTTCCTTGACCGCAAACCCCGCGTGATCCGCACCCAGCACAAGCACCGGTGCGGTGGATTGAGACGAGGCCGCCGGATTGGCCTCCAGAAAACGTGTGAGCGAGGCGATCCCCTGCTCAATCTGGTCGCGGCAGTTGACGTAAACCGCATACGAACCGCCAATGGGATCGGCGATGTCTTTTTCAAACGCGGCCAGCGTCTCGTCGAACTCGCGCAGGAGAAACGTTTTTTCCGCCGCCTGCGGGTAAAGCAGGAGCACACTGTCCACATGGCTGCGGGTCATCCCGAAAATGTAATCCGCTTGCCGGACCAGCTCGGCCGTCAACGGTTGGCTGCGCGTGCGGGAGATGTCCACCCCCCGTTCCTGGAGCGCCTGAACGGCAAAGGCGCTGGGCGGCTGGCCGGTGGCGGCACCGACCCCGGCGGAAAACGCTTGGTATCCGGGGCGGTCTTGCATGGCGCGGCGGAACAAGCCTTCCGCCATGGGGCTGCGGCAGATATTGCCCGTGCAAACAAAAAGGATGGTTTTCATCGGCGCGTTAAAGGGTGGTAGTTTGAAAGCCCGGCGTAAATCGTCAACGGCGAAATCCCGGGGAAGACGCAGGCGCGCGAGGGGCGTCCCGGATGATGGCCAGGGATTTCAGCAAATCCACCGCGCGGGCCAGCACGGGATCCCGCAAGACCGGTCGCGCGGGTCCGGTTTCGCGCGTGACGACGCCTTCCGCGTCCAAGGGCAGCCCCTCACGGCGCGCGCGGACCAAATCTGCTTCATTGGGCCGGGGCCGGCGGGTCACCCGGTTCGTGCCGGCGGCCATTTCGGCGGGTGTCGGCGCCTCACGATACGGATCGTCAAAAAACAACCGCTCATCGGCGGCATCCACAGTGACGGCAATATCGGGCTGCAAACGTTGCGGCGACAACGGTGTGCCATTGGCGAGTTTCACGGGCGCGCCGGCGATGCGTAAAAACTGTCCGCTGGCGAGGGGATAATCCCGCCATCGTGCGGCGGCGCCCGCCGTTTCGTTCCCCAAGATCAGCGCCACCCCCTTAAACCGCAGCGCGGCCGCCAGGGCTTCCGCCGCCCCGGTCGTCTGCCGGTTGACCAGAACCGGGACCGGCAGTTCCCACAGCGTGTCCGTCGTCTGCACGCGGATGACCTGGCCGTCCACGTCCAGCAACGGAGCGGGAGCCTTCACCAGCAATCCGGCCACTTCACCAATGACCGCATAGTCCTCTCCGCCAGCGTAACGCAGATCGAACACCATCCCGACGATATGGCCGGTGCGGGTCAGCTCCCGGTGTGCCTCAACCAGCAGAGCCTTCAACCCGGCGCCCACCGTTGCCACCCGCAGATAACCGACGTTGTCCTCGAACACCCGCGCCTGGTCGAGTTGGGCAGGTAAAACCGGAGCCGCCGCATTCGTCACCAACATCACCCGGGGATGCAACGCGCCGATCAATCCCTCCACGGCCGCCCGGTCCAACTGTTCCGGACTGAAACCGGACAAATGCTGGCGCAACAAGCCCAACACCTCGTCGAAGGTCGGCGCCGCCGGGGCCGAGTCCCCGCGCACCTCCAACGACGCGGCCGCCAGTACCGTCAGTAGCGCAACCGTGAAAGCAAGCCGTCTCATGTGTCGGTCAAAATGGGTGACGGGAAGAATGAAGTAAAGCGGCAACCAAGCAAGCCCACGTTGACCTCAACAGCTTTGCAAAAAACGACCGCAGAAGGGCGCTCCTCTTGGGGCGTCAGCCAACCAAAAGGACGTGAACGCGTGAGATGCTCTCTCCGCCCAACGCCCAAGCAACAGCCAGCCGAAGCGCCCGCCCTTCGCGCTGCAGTGCCTCCGCGCATCCGCACCGAGGCACGCCCACAGGCCGGTGACGCTCAAGCTTTCTTGGGCTTGGCCGTGGCTTCCTTGACCAGGGTGGCGCCTTTGCCCACGCGTTTACGCAGGTAGGTCAGCTTCGCCCGGCGCACCGCGCCTTTCCGTTCCACTTCGATTTTTTCCACACGCGGCGAGTGAACGGGAAACACGCGCTCGACGCCCTCCCCGTAACTGATGCGCCGGACGGTAAACATGGAGTTCAGGCCGCGTCCGCGCCGTCCGATGACGACTCCGGAAAAAATCTGAATCCGTTCTTTATCGCCTTCGACCACCCGCGTGTGGACACGCACAGTGTCGCCGATACCGAAATCGGCTTTATTCTTGCGGTATTGTTCCGCTTCAATCTTGTCAAGCAATGCCTGGTTCATAAATCCATTTTCAATTGGGCCGGGTTGCGCGGGGTTCATCCCGGCCGGGTTCCGTTGGTCCGCCGTCCGCAAGGGACGGTGCGGTCGCCAGCAAATCCGGGCGCCGTTCCTGCGTCCGCTTCCGGGCCTGTGCCGCCCGCCATTTTTCAATCTCGGCATGGTTGCCCGAGAGCAACACCTCCGGGACTTTCATGCCCCGAAACTCGGCCGGCCGCGTGTAGTGCGGGTATTCCAACCACCCGTGGCTGAACGATTCGTCCAGCGCGCTTTCCGCGTCGCCCAACACGCCGGGCAACAACCGCGTCACCGCGTCAATGATCACCATCGCGGGCAGCGCCCCGTTGGTCAGCACATAGTCGCCAATGGACAACTCGTCGTCCGCCAGCCCTTCACGGACCCGTTCATCAACACCTTCGTAACTGCCGCATACCAGTAAAATCCGGCGCCGCTGGGCCAGGTCGCGCGCCACCGCCTGGGTGAACACGCGTCCACTCGGAGACAACAACACGACATGAACCTCGTCGCCGGCCGTCAGGGTTTCAACGGCTTCAAAGAGCGGTTCCGGTTTCAGCACCATCCCCGGTCCGCCGCCGAACGGGCGGTCATCCACGGTCTTGTGCCGGTCATGGGCGTAATCCCGCAAATTGTGGATCCGCAAATCCAATTGTCCGCCCGTCCGGGCGCGCTGGAGGATGCTTTCATCCAGTGGCCCGACAAACATGCCGGGAAACAACGTGAGCACGTCAATGCGCATGGTCGTGCTCCGGCGGCGCGCCGGGGACTCAAGCCGGGGGCGGCCCGGCGTCTTCCACAATCTCGACCGAACAGCGCTGGCTCTTCTTGGCGCTTCCCGCCTGCACCAGCGAGCGGATGGCATTGATGGTCACCCCCTGCTTGCCGATGATTTTGCCCACGTCCTTCGAATCCAAACGCAGTTCGTACACCGTGGCGCCATGCCGCTCGACGGCGGTAACCGTCACGGCCTCGGGATGGGCCACCAGCCCCTTCACCACGTACTCGAGGAACGCTTGCATGCCAACACGCGCGCGGTCAGGCCTCAGGCCGCCGCTGTTTTGGACGCTTTCTTGATAAAACTGGCGACCGTTTCAGTGGGTTGCGCCCCTTTGCTGACCCAATAACGCGCGCGCTCCAAGTCCAGAGTGAACTTGTCGCTCTTGCGTTTCGGCAGGTAGGTGCCGAGTTCCTCGATGAACCTGCCGTCGCGCGGACTGCGGCTGTCCGCCACCACGATGCGATAGGCGGGATTGTTTTTCGCGCCGATCCGCTTCAACCGGATTCTTACTGCCATAAATATAATCTTCTGCCGGACCGCCGGCTCATCAGCCGGCCGTCCTTGCGGTTATTTCCGTTAAAGGAGGCAGACAATAGCCGCGCGGCCAAAGCTTGGCAAGCCCAGTTTTAGGGTCTTTCCGGCGGCGCAATGAAAACACACGAACCTTGGTTTTTCCCGGCGGACGGCCGGAAAAACAGGCAGCAAAGGACCTTGCCTACCGGGCCAAGCGTTTCCAGTCTTGCAGCTTGCCGGCCGAGTCGAAAGTCAGTCGGAGGAAAAAATCGGGCGCACCGGTATCCACGTAAGCCGAGCCATAATAGCCGCCGTAATACGGATGCGGTGTGGGCGGGGCATATAGATAATTCGCCCCCCGGCGGGTCAACCATTCCGCCACCAAGGTGCCATCGGTCAGCCGGGCTTGTTTGTCGGGCGGGCCCAATTCGACCACGGCCTGATCATACGTATAGACCCCGACCCGCCCGGCCCAGTCCGCTTTGCGGGTGGCACATCCCGTCCCCACCAACACCCCAACGGTCAGGCACAGGCATAGACAGATCCGGCAACCCCACCAAAATAATTTCATGACCCGAGCTTACACCCAATCCCCCCGGACGCGCAACCGTCCCGGGCGCCGGATTCTCCCGGATGAATTTGATATTCTATTGTCAGCGGCACTGGCGCCGGGTATTTAATGCGGGATACATGATCAAGGCTGTGCTGCTGCTGTTTGAACCCGTGCGCACCTGGGACCGGATTGCCCTGGCCGAACGCGGGGTGGGGTTCATTTTATTCACCTATGTGCTTCCGCTGCTGGTGCTGGTCGGCGGGGCGGAAGCTTGGGGAATGATCCATTGGGGGGATTGGCGCGGGGCGGTGTTGATGCTGAAAAAATACACCCTACCCGAAGCGGTGGGATTTCAACTCATGCAACTGAGCATTCAGTTGTTCACCCTGTTTCTGGGGGCCAAGTTGCTGCTCAATTTGGGGGAAACCTTCCACGGGCGGCACACCTACACGCAGGCGTTCACCGCCCTGGCCTACGGCTTGGGACCGTTTTGGATGCTGCGCCTGCTTGATCTGTTTCCCGCGATCAATCCCTGGGTCTCGTTCGGGTTGGGCATTGTGCTGACCATCGCGGTTTTGTATTATGGCATCCCCCGCGTGATGATGCCCGATCCGCCCCAAGCCTTCGGGCTTTACCTGATGGGATCGCTGTTGCTGTTGATCATCGCCGGGTTGGGCCGGTTCATCATCGTCTGGCTGCAACAAGGACGGTTCGCACACCTCGAGGAAATCCTCACGCGGATAGCCGCCGCAGTGCTACCCGGATGACCCAGCGGGACGCGCGCAACGCCTGTTCCGCGGCGGAGTAATCCGCGCCGGTCAACTCCTGCACAATCCGCACCGCGCGGTCGCGCAATTTGACGTTGGTCGGTTTCACGTTCACCATCAGGTTACTGACGACCTTCCCGGCACGCACCATGCCGAGGGTGCTGAACATGTTGAGCAACATTTTCGTGGCCGTGCCGGCCTTCAAGCGGGTCGAACCCGTCAAAATCTCCGGCCCCAAATCCGGCGCCAGCACGATGTCCGGCGCAATGGCCGGTGGAATCTGCAGATAAGGATTGAAACACATCAAGACCGTGGTGGCTTTCCGCCGCCGCGCCTCCCGCAACGCGCCCCACACAAACGGCGTGCGCCCGCTGGCGGCGATCCCCACGACCACATCCCGGCGGTTGACCGCGCGGGTTTGCATGGCTTCCGCCCCGGCGGCGGCGTCATCCTCGGCGCCCTCGATGCTCCGCCACAACGCCGGTCGGCCACCGGCAATGATGCCCTGCACTTGTTCGGGATCGCTGCAAAACGTCACCGGACATTCGCTGGCATCCAGCACGCCCAACCGGCCACTGGTGCCGGCCCCGACGTAGAGGAGCCGCCCCCCGCGTTGGAACGCGCGGCCAATGACCGCCACCGCCTGCTCAATCGCCCGCGATTCCTTGCGCAGCGCCGGGGGAATCCGCGCGTCTTCCGATAACATCAAATTCACCGCCGCCCGGATTGAAAGAGTATCCAATTTCCGGGAACGCGGATTGCGCCGCTCAGTGGGCGACATGCGCCGGCTTTGCACAAACTCCGGCATCCGCGTCGCTTCGGCGCTGCCCGCTTGATCCGGAGGCCACGCTGCCTCTGATGCGGTCCGCCGCCGGGTTTTTTGTCGGGCTCCCGCCCGGGCCAAAGCCACTGCGCCCCAAACACTTTCCCGGGGCAACAGAATAATCCGCGCGCCCGGCCAACCCCGGCGCAGCCGCCCCGCAACGGATTTGGCGAATTGCGGTTGCTTGAGCAGCGTGCTGCCTGCCAAGACAAATTCCACCGGCTGACCGCGCCGAAACAAATGGCGCGCGCACAAGAGCGCATCCTGGGCCAGCCGTTCAGCCGCCTCACCCACCAGCCGCCGGGCCAGCGCGTCGCCGGCTTGAGCCGAGGCGAAGACGTGGATGGCCAGCCGTCCGATGTCCGCCTTGCTGCCGCTCTGCACCCAGTCAATCAATTGGTTGGCGTCGTTGAGCAACAAATCATGCAGGATTTGGCGACCCAATTTCGGCCATTGTCCCGAGCGATCGAATTCGCCGGCCACCGCCTTCAACGCGCGCAAGGCGATTTCGTAGCCGCTACCTTCGTCGCCCAGAATGTGTCCCCAGCCGCCCACCTTCCGGGCGCGGCCCCGCGCGTCCCGCCCGAAACAACACGAACCGGTGCCGCTGATCACCAACACCCGCGGATTAAATCCGGTGCTAACGGTGCCGGGTGAGACCGGCACCGCCGCCAGTGCGGTATCCAAATCTTGCGTCGCCTGGCAGGGCACTCCCGGCCAGACCCGGGCCGCGGCACGCCGGATACGCCGCCAATCACTCTCCGCCCAGGCCCCGGCCAAGCCAATGCCCAACCCCGAAGGCCGCGGCAATCCGCGGGCGATGCCGCGCAAATGCGCCACGAGTTGCGCATCGGTCAGCAGCTTCAAATTCGCCGGTCCCGCTTCGATCCGGCGCACACAGCGTCCTTGGTCATCGGCCAGCAGGGCGACCGTGCGGGTCCCGCCTCCCTCGATGCCCAGCCAGACGGGTTGCGTCGTATTGGATGATTGTGTCATCCGGCGCAGTATCCGGGCGGAGACACCGCATTTCAAAGCAATTTCCCACCTCCGATATGATGAACTGGAGATATTGTCCCCGGCTTCCCTAGCTTCCCGGTCTGAAATGCCTTGTCCGATTTTCGGCGTGCCGGGTACTGTTTCATGAGTGGATAACCAGACCGACCAACAACTGCTGCGCGCGTATGTTTCGCACCGCTCGGAAGCCGCGTTTACCGAACTGGTGCACCGCTACATTGATCTGGTTTATTCCACGGCGCGACGACTGTTGGGGGATGCCTTTCGCGCGGAAGACGTCACCCAGGCCACCTTTATGGCGTTGGCGCAAAATGCGAAGTCACTGGCCAATCGGGCCGTCTTGTCCGGCTGGTTGCACACCACCGCGCATCATTTGGCGATCAAAACGATCCGCACCGACGCGCGCCGTCAACAGCGGGAAAAGGAGGTCGCTACCATGAATGAATCCACCCACGCTCCCGCCGCAGCCTCATGGCAGGAAATCGCCCCGCACCTCGATGCGCTCATCGGCAAGCTGGCCGAATCTGAACGCGACGCAATTCTGCTCCGCTACTTTGAAAAGAAGAGCGCGGTGGAAATGGCCGCGAGCCTGGGCATCAGCGCGGATGCCGCCCAAAAACGCGTGAACCGCGCCGTCGAGAAGCTGCGCAATCTGTTCAGCAAACACGGCATCAATATCGGTGCGGGAGGACTGGGCATTTTGATTTCCACCCATGCCGTACAAACCGCGCCAGCGGGCTTGGCGCTTACCATTTCGAGTGTCGCACTCGCTGGAACGGCTGCGACCACTTCAACCCTCATCACCGCTACCAAGACCATGGCCATGACTACACTACAAAAAACTCTCGTCACCACCACTGTCGCCGTGCTCGCCGGAGTGGGCCTTTACGAAGCCAAGCAAGTTCACAATGCCCGCGCCGAAGTGCAGACGCTCCGGCAACAACAAGCGCTGTTGGAAGAACAAGTTCAAAGGTTGGAAAACGATTTTGCCGCCGCCACGAACCGGCTGTCGAATTTGCTGGCGGAAAATACGAGTTTAAAATCGAATCCTGAAAGGAACGAACTGTTGAAATTGCGCGGTGAAGTTACCCGACTGCGCTCACTTGAAAAAGACATCAACGCCCTCCAAAAAAGCAGCAAGTCAATCGGTTTCCGGATTGGCCGAGTGGCGACCGAATGAAGTTAGAAATGTCGGTCGCGCAACTCCGCTGGACGCGATGCAAACATTTCTCTGGTCGGAGATAACAACTAATTTGTCCGTGTTAAGCCAGTGTTTTGTTGGTGACGAAATAGACCCCGTAACTCCTGAGAGCCTCACTCAATTTGCCAGCGACCCCATGATGCGTCTGGGCGGAGATTTGGACACGATACGAGTTCTTTCGCAGAGATTTATCTCTCCAACCGAAGTGCTGTTGGATGTTCAGGCAAAATTTGACGAGAGGAGCGGTGTTATGGGGGTGGAATGGGGTCACCATAGAGCTGACATTGCACAACGTGAATGGAGAATGGAAATTCGTTGTGTTCAATGTCCGTGATGCCAACGGAAAAGTTATGGCCGTGTCGCTCGGAACAAAACCAAAAGCGCCGTAGGCGCGGCACCTTGGTAAAATCGTTCGCCCGCAAAATCACAAGCTCCATGGGAGCGACCCATCCTCGCCGGTGCCGGGCCCACGGCGCTGAGACTTTTTCGTGTGGTCCGCGTCCTTCGCGATTGAATCACACCGCCTTTGCCGCGATATCCCTGCGAAAATGCGCGCCCTCAAATTGAAGGCACTCCACCGCGGCGTAGGCCGCCGCTTGTGCGGCGTGCAGATCTTTGCCTAGCGCCGTCACGCCCAGAACGCGGCCGCCGTTCGTCACGATCTGGCCGTCTTTCAAAGCCGTGCCGGCGTGGAACACTTTGGTTCTCGGCAGGCGATTCGCCGCATCCAATCCGCTGATGACTTTGCCCTTCGCGTAGCTGCCCGGATAACCGCCGCTGGCCATAATGACGCAAACGCTGGCCTCCGGTTTCCATTTCAATTCGTGTCGCGCCAACGTGCCGCTCGCACTGGCGTCGAGCAGTTCCAGCAGATCGTTTTCCAGCCGGGTCAGATAAACCTGCGTTTCGGGATCGCCGAAGCGCGCGTTGAATTCCAGCACCTTCGGGCCGTCCTTGGTCAGCATGATGCCGGGGTAAAGCAGACCGCGGAAATCAATGCCCTCCGCCGCGCAACCACGCAGAAAGGGATCGAGAATTTGTTGCGCCACTTCGCTCAGTTGCGCGTCCGAGAGAAACGGCGTGGGTGAATAGGCGCCCATCCCGCCCGTATTCAAACCGCGATCGCCATCCAGTGCGCGTTTGTGATCTTGTGACGTGGGAAAAAGTTTGGCCGTAGTGCCGTCGCACAACGCGTGCAGCGAAGTCTCCATGCCTTCAAGAAATTCCTGAATGACGACACGCGATCCCGCCGCGCCGAACGCACGGTTCACCATGATTTCGTCCACCGCTTTTTCCGCCTCGCCTTGGTTCTGGCAAATCAAAACGCCTTTACCGAGCGCCAGGCCATCCGCCTTCACCACGCACTTGCCGCCGAGGGTGGCGCAAAATTGTTTGGCGGCGGCGGCCGCGTCAAAAGTGCCGGCGGCGGCGGTCGGGATGCCGTATTTGGCCATGAAATTTTGAGAAAAAACCTTGGACGATTCGAATTGCGCCGCCTTCCGATTTGCGCCCCAGATTTTCAAACCGTGCTGCTGAAACAAATCCACAACGCCGAGCGCGAGAGGATTGTCCGGACCAACGACGGTGAAATCCACCTGCTTTTCCTGCGCGAACGCAAGCAGTGCTGGTAAATCTTCCGCGCCAATGCCGACACATTCGATGGCGCGACCATTCTGCGCGAGCCGTTCTTGCGCGATGCCGGCATTGCCGGGCGCGCACCACATTTGCGTGACGTGGGGCGATTGCGCGAGTTTCCAAACCAGGGCGTGTTCCCGGCCGCCCGAACCGATGACGAGAAGTTTCATTTTAACGACGCACCTTCAATCTTGCCAACGCGGTCAATTGCGTTGTCCGGGGATTAAAACGCCAAAACGTGTCACATGCAAAACCAATGCTGCAGCGGCGAGCAACCAATCGTAAGCCCGAAAACCGGGGCAGTGGGAAAGCCGGAGAGGGACATCGTGACCTCCCCGGTGGTGAAGCTCAAGGGGCTGAGCCTCGGCACAGAATAGAACTGCGGCGCCGCCTCCGAAGCTGGCGCCGCCGTGAAAATCGGCCCCCCTCTGCGGGTACACAGCCCCTCCTTTGAATTGTATCGTATGCGGACCGGTCGTCATGGGTTACATCAGAAACTTGTCGCCCGCACCCGCGCCAACGGCATCAAGGCCGCCGCCCGCGAATTTGGCGGCGCCCGCAGCCCCGTCCGCAAATGGCTGCGACGTTATCAACCCGGCAAACCGCCCGCTCCCGCCGCCGCGCAAAGGCTACCCTGGTTGTTCTGGCCACCTGCAGCATTGGCTTATGAATGGCGCGCACCGCCCCGTCGGGCGAGCGCCTGCCTGGGCGCACATGGGCAGACCGGTTCACTGCGGGCTTGACAGCCGTCGGCCCGCCGCGTACCAATACCTCCAATGAAGGCCAGCCTGCCCTCCGCGAAGGCTGGGCGTTTGGATAACGCCCCAAAACGGGATGTTATCCAGACCTGTAGAATCACTTGTTCGGCGAAATCTGCGTCTATGAAACCTCTAAAGAATCTTGGGCGGTTCGTACTGGTAGCGGCTGCCCTAACAATGAATCAACCGACTCAAGCCGCGTCTTGGGTTGCCACCGGCTCGCTGGGTACGGCGCGCTACTATCATACCGCCACTTTGCTGCCAGACGGCAAGGTGCTCGTCGCTGGAGGCAGTACTTCCCGCGATGACGACTTCTCTTCCAGCGGTATTACGAACAGCGTTGAGCGGTACGCCCCATCCGTAGGCACATGGACACCCGCCGCCCCGATGAACATTGCTCGCTCCCTTCACACGGCCACCCTGCTGCCCAACGGCCTAGTCCTGGTCACAGGGGGGATCACAACCGTCGGCTCGACCAAAACGGCGGAGCTCTACGATCCATCCGTAAACACCTGGACCCTCATTGCCTCAATGACCACCAACCGCGTCCTTCATTCGGCAACATTGCTGCCGAACGGCAAGGTACTGGTGGCTGGTGGCTTTTCCGGCGAGTTTCCCGACGGCCCTCTCGACAGCTTGCACAGTGCGGAAATCTACGATCCCACTGCGGGGACTTGACCAAAAACTGGCGTGTTGAATGTGGCGCGCGGCTATCACAAGGCAGTTTTGCTTCCCTCCGGGCAAGTGCTTGTCGCCGGCGGCAGCGATAGCGGCTTCAATCACCTCTCCAGCGCAGAACTGTTCACGCCAGCCACCGGACAATGGACCATGACCGGCACAATGAAGAGCCCGCGCGTCGGCTTCGCAGCGTTGCTGTTACCCAACGGGGAGGTTTTGGCGGCAGGCGGGCAGAATCCAATGGATACGGCGCTAAACACCGCAGAGCTATACCGTCCAACCACGGGCACATGGTCATGGACGACCGCGATGGCCAACGCACGTGCCGACAATGGGGCAGTCCTGCTGCCTGATGGCACCGCGCTGCTGGTGGATGGCTGGGACAACACATCCGATACCCCCGCGTCGGAATTGTACAACCCAACTACTGGGACTTGGTCAACGGCCGCCACCTTCAACAGCCCGCGCTTTCACACCACCGCCACCTTGATGCCCAACGGACAAGTGCTCGCCGTAGGGGGGCAAGACTCGTCGCACAACGTTTTTGCCATCGCCCAGTTGTACGATACCGGCAGCGGCCCCATTGCCCCGCCCACGCTTGCTAGCCCCAAAACGCTCCCCGACACAGCGCTGCAACTCACCTTCGCCAGCAGATACGGCTCTGTCTTCAGCGTCCTGGCCACGGAAAATGTGGCGGCGTCGTTGAGTGCCTGGCCTGTAATCGGCGTTGCCGTGGAGACATCGCCAGGCCAGTTCCAATTCACCGATGCGCAGGCGACTAATTCTGTCCAGCGCTTTTATCGCCTCCGGTCGCCATAACTCGGCCGATATTTCAAGGTCGGACCTGATCGCTAGCAGCGAGCTTGACAGCACCCGGCCAACAGCGCACAAATGCCTCCGATGAAGGGCAGCCTGTCATCCGCAGAGACTGGGCGTTTGGATAACACCCCAAAACGGGATGTTATCCAGATCTGTAGAATCACTTGTTAGCCCCGAACTGAAAGCGTCCGGTATGCCCGACATACGATTCGAGTGCCCCAACTGCGGGCAGCATCTTGCGGCGCCGGAGGAATTGGCGACCCAGTTGATTGACTGTCCGGGCTGCACACAGACCATCGAAATTCCCGCACGCAGCCGAGTGCCGCCGGACCCACCCGTTGCGGAGCGGGCATCATTGAAGCCTGTTGTCGCGCAGCCTTTCTCTCGCACTCCGCCAGGCACAGTAGCCTTCGTGGTTGTATTCTGCCTGTATCTTCTTGTCCTCGTGCTCCTACTCAGGCAATGGCAAGAGAACCAGCTCGTGCGGTCCTTTGGAGGTGGAGAACAGCCAGACCTCAGACCAACGTTCGTCTGGCTACTCTGTTGGGGATTCGTGGGCGGTGCTGTAGGCTTTCTTGCAGGGCAAGCCCGTGGCAAGCAACGTCTGGGTGCTGCTTGGGGGCTTGCGTTAGGTCCAGTTGGGTGGTTAATCACGCTCTGCTCGGCTGATCTCAGACCGCGATGTATGGAGTGCCGTGGGGTCATTCCAGAAGGAGCGCAGCGGTGCATGCACTGTGGAGCGGCTCAGCCCGCCGTTCCCGATCATCTTTTTGATCGAAAATGAGGACTAACAAGATCACTGGAGCGAAAGTGGCGGGCACATACCGTTTCGTGCGTCTGGTTCTTTCGCGGTTCCCGAGCTGTCGGAGCGGTGCTTACCGCCACTTCGCTCGGTCCTGTCGTTGGACGTATGGATAAAGATATGAACTACTGGATGTTCACTGTGATGTATTATGATGACGGGTTCCCAACCCTCTGGCCAACGCTGGTCAAGAGGGGGCTCGCAGCACAGCATTACCCGGCTGGATGGACAAACGAGGCGCGCAACCTCAATGTCCTTCGTCAGATGAGGGAGGGCGACGCAGTAGTTGCGGCTTTGAAGAAGCACAGATTCGCGGGATACGGCTTTCTAAAATCTGACTTCTTTCGTGGCGGCAGGCCGCTGCCTATTGAGCGCGATCGAGAACCCTATGCATTCCAAGAGCGCGCTGAAATCGACTGGGTGGCCCTGCCACTAGATGCAGCACGTCCGTATGTTCGCTGTCGTAACCTTAAGGCCGAAGGGTATAAGGTTGATCTCACCCGTGGCCAATGTGTGAAGAAAATCGATAAACCGACCTTTATCAAACTTCGAGAGATCTTGGATAAGGCCGGGGCAAGAGTGATTTCAACACAACCTCCCCGGCAAGAAGGCGACAAGGTCTACGAGGTTCTGTGCTATCCCGAGGGCAAGCGCGTCAAGATCAAGACGGTAAGGCCTGAACGCAATCCTGCCGCTCGTAAGGAGTGTATCCGTGTTCATGGGTCCACCTGCACTGTCTGCGGGATGAGTTTCGCAGACCGATACGGCGACCTCGGGAAGGGGTACATAGAGGTCCATCACCTCGAACCTCTCGGTGGCTCGCACCATCAACGCATCGTTGACCCGCGCAAGGATATGCGTCCGGTGTGTCCCAACTGCCACGCCATGCTCCACAGGAGGAATCCTGTATTGAGTATTGAAGCCCTGCGATCACGATACAGGGGATCGTCCAGCAGTCGGCTTCAGCGACCGGCGAAACGCCGCCGCTGAGCCGTGTCGTTCGGCTGCGTTCTGCGTATGACCAGATTCCAGGCCGTCGGATTCTTTTTGGGGAATCATTGGCGGAGCGGTGGCCGGCTGAATGGGGTGCTGCTTCGGCAGCATCATACACAACGCGCAATTCCCATGAAGCAGGGAACGACGGGGGACATCGTGACCCCACGGCTGTGAAGTCAAAAATGTTGCCCACTTGCCGCTGTCGTCCGGAGCAGTGCCATGATCATTCCGTCGCCAGAGGATGCATTCTCCCTGGCCAACGTGGAGGAACAGCCCCGTCAGGGGCGGCATTTCTGTAGCCACAGTCGCAAACAAATTATTAGCCCGAATATTTCATCAGAGCGGGGCAAGGCGGATTTGAGAGGCAAAGCGGAAAAGGGATTGGCTTTGAAGCACTCGAAAGGTTGATTTTTTCCCAGCGTGGGCACAGTCCCCCTTTCCCCCGT
>Ga0255340_1002104_pt1 | contig 24100 bp, 19 predicted proteins | sample wastewater_treat_7_FD_192417 | JGI IMG/M metagenome (GOLD analysis project Ga0255340, IMG submission 192417) | Wastewater microbial communities from Lulu Island WWTP, Vancouver, Canada - plant10 | ecosystem: Engineered > WWTP > Wastewater > Unclassified | place: Canada: Vancouver, British... | reverse complement strand
CGGCATCTGACGCTATAAAAACGAATTTTTCTGAAGAAGACCTGAAGCTTCTTTGGAAATCGCTGATCAACGCCTTTGAACATGATCGTGCTGCTGCAAGAGGCGAGATGTCCCCTGTCAAGCTCGTTATATTTAAACATGAGAGTCATCTCGGAAATGCTTTGTCAGGGCAACTATTCAAGCGCGTATCAATAACACGCAAGTCCGATCTACCGAGAAAGATTGAGGATTACCAGATCGTGGTTAATAAAGACAGCCTTCCGCCTGGAGTCACAATGCAAGAATGGCCCGAAGAAGATGTTTATTGAGCTCCTCGTCCCTCCTAACGGGGTCAAGTCTTATCAGATGGCGGAGATTATTCATAATGCTGCGGTGGTGTTTTGTAACTGCTTCATTGACAGGTGTTTACTTACCCATGACCGAATGGTTAAGGCTAAAAGAAGCGTCAAGCAAAACATTGTTGAGGGTAGTGCCGCCTCGGGTACCTCTAAAAAGACCGAGCTTAGATCCATTGGAGTGGCGCGGGCAAGTATGGAAAAATTGCATGTAGATTTTCAATATTTTTTGCGGCGGAGAGCCTTGCCCCTCTGGAGGAAAGATCACGCCAAGTCGAAAGATGTTAGGGCACCAGCCTGGAAGGAAAATGGGCCCTATTCGACCTTCAAGACCTATTCGAGGCAAGCCCTATGAACCATGATGAACCGATCATGATATCAGCGATGCAGCACTATGTTTTTTGTCAGAGGCAGTGTGCACTTATCCATATTGAGCAAATATGGAAAGAGAATAGGCTTACTGCCGAAGGAAGGATTATGCATGAACGAGTCCATGAAGAGGGGGATGAAACTCGGGGTAATGTAAAGATTGCACGAGGAGTCCCTTTGCGATCCCTAAGGCTTGGTGTTGTAGGTGTAGCTGATGTGGTCGAATTCCATAAAATCGAAAAAAATCTATGGCAACCCTTTCCTGTCGAATATAAAAGAGGCAAACCTAAGTTCGATCATTGTGATGCTGTTCAGCTTTGTGTTCAGGCAATATGTCTCGAAGAAATGCTTGATACGTCGGTTCCAAAAGGAGCAATTTTTTATGGTAAGACACGAAGAAGGACTGACGTTATTTTTGACGATGCGTTACGCTATGAAACAGAAGAGATTGCGAAAAAGGTGCGAAGGCTTATAGATTCAGGAATAACTCCACCACCAATATATAAAAAACAATGTGAAAGCTGTTCTCTGATAGGCGAATGTATGCCAAAAAAACTTGAAAAAAATGTCTCGGTAAAAAACTACATGAAACGGATAATTGAAATTACATGAAGAAACATCTGAACACCCTATATGTGACCACCCAAGGTGCTTACCTTTCAAAGGAAGGGGAAACTGTTGTCGTTAAAGTTGACGGTCAGGTAAAGATTCAGGTACCCGTCCATACAATCGGTGGAATCGTATGCTTTGGAAATGTCATGTGCAGTCCCTTTCTTATGGGTTTTTGCGCAGAAAATGGTGTTGCAATAAGTTTTCTAACAGAATATGGCAGATTTTTGGCCGATGTTCGGGGCCCGGTTTCAGGTAATGTTCTTTTGAGGCGTGAACAGTATCGACGTGCTGATGACCTTAATTTTTCGGCACAGGTGGCAAAATCAGTTCTTACAGGAAAAATTGCCAATTGTCGAGCCGTGCTGCATAGAGCGCTCAGGGATCATGCAGATAAAATTAATGAAAAGGAGGTTCGAGGAGCGGTATTAAGGTTAAATCGTCAATTTGATTTTTTTAAACAGGATTTTTCTTTAGATGCTCTCAGAGGTATAGAGGGGGATTCGGCGCGTATCTATTTCAGCGTCTTTGACCATTTGATCGTTGCACAGAAAGATGTTTTTTATTTTGATGAACGCAATAGAAGACCACCCCTTGATAATGTAAATTGTCTTCTTTCCTTCACCTATACGCTTTTAATGCATGATGTACGATCTGCCCTGGAAACAGTGGGACTTGATCCTGCTGTCGGTTTTTTGCATAGAGACAGACCAGGAAGATTCGGACTTGCCCTTGATATGATGGAGGAATTCAGGCCTTTTCTTGCGGACAGACTGGCACTTTCTTTAATCAATCTTCAGCAGGTTCAGGATAAAGGGTTTAAAAAGACGGATTCTGGTTCAGTTATTATGAATGACGATACAAGAAAAACTGTACTTGTTTCTTATCAAGAGCGAAAGAAAGGAGAGATTACACATCCGTTTTTAGGAGAAAAGGTCACGGTAGGTATTTTGTTTCATATTCAGGCGCTTTTGATGGCGAGGTATCTGAGAGGCGATATGGACGGATACCCGCCTTTTGTATGGAAATAAAAGTTTAAAGCATTAATACGAAATGCGAAAGTAAAAAAATAGTTTTGGTTTGAAAGCCAAAGAGGAATCGCTGATGTTTGTGCTTGTGAGTTATGATGTTTCGACAAAAGATCCGGAAGGAGAAAAGAGGCTGAGAAGAGTTGCCAAGGTTTGTAAAGATTATGGTCAACGTGTTCAGTTTTCTGTTTTTGAATGTATTGTTGATCCGGCTCAATGGACGTTTTTGAAACAGAGACTTATTGATGAAATAAATAAGGAAAAAGACAGCCTGAGGTTTTATTATCTGGGTTCTAATTGGAGAAGAAGGGTGGAACATGTCGGAGCAAAAAAAACAATCGATCAGGAGGGGGCTTTGATAGTTTGACAATAGAGTGCGAACATAAAGCAGACATGATTTTTGTGGGGGTTTCGCACTGTTTGCAATATGTTGAATTTAAATTGTTTTTAGTTTGTTCTTTGACAAGAGAATATTTTTCGTAGAGCGGTATAATGAAGCTGCGCAAAAAGATGCTTATATCTTATACGATTTTAGATATTTATAATGAGTATGTCGCCCCTCGCGCAGGGGCGTGGATTGAAACTTAAGGGATTGTCTCATCTTGCCTTGCGTAGACGTCGCCCCTCGCGCAGGGGCGTGGATTGAAACTTTCGAAGGAGCAAATTGACCTTGAAATAAAAACGTCGCCCCTCGCGCAGGGGCGTGGATTGAAACAACAGGTTGTATACTTTCTTCTAAACCTTTAATTGCGTCGCCCCTCGCGCAGGGGCGTGGATTGAAACGAGTATGTCGTGGCGAGGTTAAAAGACTCAGGAGTCGCCCCTCGCGCAGGGGCGTGGATTGAAACCGGTCGATCAGGGTTGCCAACATCAATAGCGTCCCGTCGCCCCTCGCGCAGGGGCGTGGATTGAAACCTGTGTTTTTGCCAGTTTTCAATATATATCCCCGGTCGCCCCTCGCGCAGGGGCGTGGATTGAAACTTATAATGAACTATTGATATGAGAATTGCATGAGTCGCCCCTCGCGCAGGGGCGTGGATTGAAACACTAAAAACCCCTCGGCCAAATTGAATAAGGAGGTCGCCCCTCGCGCAGGGGCGTGGATTGAAACATTTCCAAAAGGATTTGATTGATTTACGTTATAAGTCGCCCCTCGCGCAGGGGCGTGGATTGAAACTTATTCTTAATGTTGGGGTAATGATTGCACTGTGTCGCCCCTCGCGCAGGGGCGTGGATTGAAACGTCATCATTGAGGGGGTCTATTTCGGGGAACTCGTCGCCCCTCGCGCAGGGGCGTGGATTGAAACAGGATAGGCGGCAGGAAATATGGTATTGATTGCGTCGCCCCTCGCGCAGGGGCGTGGATTGAAACTGTCCGGAAATACCGGAGGCGATCGCGTTTTGTGTCGCCCCTCGCGCAGGGGCGTGGATTGAAACCAACGGCAATGTCTTTATTACCGGGGCTGTCAGGTCGCCCCTCGCGCAGGGGCGTGGATTGAAACCTTGGAGGGATCGGGAAGTCTGCCTGGGACTTGGCGTCGCCCCTCGCGCAGGGGCGTGGATTGAAACAAACTCGTCCCGCGCCACAAGAATCCATTTTAAGTCGCCCCTCGCGCAGGGGCGTGGATTGAAACGCCTCGAAGGCGAGGATTACCGGGGCAAGGCTGACGTCGCCCCTCGCGCAGGGGCGTGGATTGAAACCGACCGGGCGGCCACGGAAGTGCAGATATTCAGCGGGTCGCCCCTCGCGCAGGGGCGTGGATTGAAACGTCAATGGCCTGGTCTCCTGGGCATACCCGTCGGGTCGCCCCTCGCGCAGGGGCGTGGATTGAAACTTTCGGGGTTATTTTGACGAGATAGCTTGTATCGTCGCCCCTCGCGCAGGGGCGTGGATTGAAACCCGTGCCGGTCACCAGTCCCTCATCGGCATAGACGTCGCCCCTCGCGCAGGGGCGTGGATTGAAACACCTCAAGTCCTACGCCGAGATCATAGACGCGCGTCGCCCCTCGCGCAGGGGCGTGGATTGAAACATGATTGCGTGATGGACTATCCGATCCTCGACAGGTCGCCCCTCGCGCAGGGGCGTGGATTGAAACAATACCCACCCCGATTGAATCTGATCCGGATGGAGTCGCCCCTCGCGCAGGGGCGTGGATTGAAACCCCAGACATATAACTTGTAAGTCTGACTTGTTTCGTCGCCCCTCGCGCAGGGGCGTGGATTGAAACCATATCGACAACTATTTTTATTCCAGGATTAACGTGGTCGCCCCTCGCGCAGGGGCGTGGATTGAAACATAAACTACGCTCATCAGTAGATATTTCCTTTTGGTCGCCCCTCGCGCAGGGGCGTGGATTGAAACTCGATCCTGTTTGGCACCCCCCTTGCTATCCTCGGTCGCCCCTCGCGCAGGGGCGTGGATTGAAACAAAAAAAGCGGGCGAAAGCTTCAAGAATATATGGTCGCCCCTCGCGCAGGGGCGTGGATTGAAACAAGGGTGTCATCATACCAGAAGCCCTGACCATCGTCGCCCCTCGCGCAGGGGCGTGGATTGAAACGGCGTACCCGTTAGCATGAAAATACGCCCCAAAACGTCGCCCCTCGCGCAGGGGCGTGGATTGAAACTTCCGGGTACGCGCAACCCGATAGACTCCTGACGTCGCCCCTCGCGCAGGGGCGTGGATTGAAACACCACAACATACGCAATAGACATGCGCTGCGGCCAGGTCGCCCCTCGCGCAGGGGCGTGGATTGAAACGGATGTTATTGCAGAGCGAATCAATGCAATGAAGAGTCGCCCCTCGCGCAGGGGCGTGGATTGAAACCCGGAGGAGGCGGATTTGTATAACTCTCTCCCTGGTCGCCCCTCGCGCAGGGGCGTGGATTGAAACGACGGCGCGGCGAGCAAGGACAACGCGCCTGGGGGTCGCCCCTTGCGCAGGGGCGTGGATTGAAACGAGTTGTGGATCTGGACCAGAATCAACCGTTGGCGGTCGCCCCTCGCGCAGGGGCGTGGATTGAAACACACCTGAAACAAGTCAGACTTACAAGTTATATGGGTCGCCCCTCGCGCAGGGGCGTGGATTGAAACGCCTTCGGAGGCTTTGCCGGGGCTGCCGCAGGGGCGTCGCCCCTCGCGCAGGGGCGTGGATTGAAACACGTAGGCGATGTCTCCAATTCTGCCGAGATTGCGGTCGCCCCTCGCGCAGGGGCGTGGATTGAAACTGCGGCAACCGTTTGGAGTTCACGGACGGACTTCGGGTCGCCCCTCGCGCAGGGGCGTGGATTGAAACGCCTGGTCTGGGGAGGGCCAACTCCCTGGAATACGGTCGCCCCTCGCGCAGGGGCGTGGATTGAAACAACAGGCACAGAGAAATTATCAGGGTATAACTTTGTCGCCCCTCGCGCAGGGGCGTGGATTGAAACAACAGGCACAGAGAAATTATCAGGGTATAACTTTGTCGCCCCTCGCGCAGGGGCGTGGATTGAAACGCCAGTCCCAGCTCGTTGTATCCTGCTTCACGGTGTCGCCCCTCGCGCAGGGGCGTGGATTGAAACCAGTATCATACAAAAAAACACTATCGCAAGAAAACGTCGCCCCTCGCGCAGGGGCGTAGATTGAAACCCTTGGATGGATCAAAGTTTTTAGCTCACTGATGTCGCCCCTCGCGCAGGGGCGTGGATTGAAACATGTTTCCTCCTTTTTTATTCTTCCCAGCCTTCGGTCGCCCCTCGTGCAGGGGCGTGGATTGAAACAGCGAACGACAGGAATTGTTGATGCGCCTATCAAGTCGCCCCTCGCGCAGGGGCGTGGATTGAAACCCATGATTTACTCCTCCTTTTGGTTATTGTGTCAGTCGCCCCTCGCGCAGGGGCGTGGATTGAAACCGCTGACCCCTTGCAGGTAACAATATTCGATGGAGTCGCCCCTCGCGCAGGGGCGTGGATTGAAACGAGGGGACCCGTGTTGCGTCAGACACGGATGTGGAGGTCGCCCCTCGCGCAGGGGCGTGGATTGAAACCCGCCAATGGTAAAGCTCATACTTACCATGATCGTCGCCCCTCGCGCAGGGGCGTGGATTGAAACTTAAAAATACCGGCGAAAACAATCTTGATTGGAGTCGCCCCTCGCGCAGGGGCGTGGATTGAAACCCATGATTTACTCCTCCTTTTGGTTATTGTGTCAGTCGCCCCTCGCGCAGGGGCGTGGATTGAAACCACCTTAGCCAGTATCAATTGTTTTTCTTCGAGAGTCGCCCCTCGCGCAGGGGCGTGGATTGAAACAAAATCCGTCAGGTCTCTGTTGTTTTTATTATGTGTCGCCCCTCGCGCAGGGGCGTGGATTGAAACTATAGGGATGTTAAGAGACATAATAAAAACAACGTCGCCCCTCGCGCAGGGGCGTGGATTGAAACTTAGCCCTGACTTTTAATCCAGCCCCCTAATAATGTCGCCCCTCGCGCAGGGGCGTGGATTGAAACATCGATAGCGGTGACCCTGATGAGTACGGCGTTGTCGCCCCTCGCGCAGGGGCGTGGATTGAAACTCAACCCTGTCAAATAACGGATTCTTATCTTTGGTCGCCCCTCGCGCAGGGGCGTGGATTGAAACGCCTGTGACTCTCTGTAATCTGTAATCTGGTAAGTCGCCCCTCGCGCAGGGGCGTGGATTGAAACCTCGATGAAACGTGGCAGCGATGTCATAAGCTTTGTCGCCCCTCGCGCAGGGGCGTGGATTGAAACTATCCCAGTATATCGACACTCTGCTCCTGCGGGATGTCGCCCCTCGCGCAGGGGCGTGGATTGAAACAGGAGGAATTGCTTGATCTGCAAAGAGAGCTGTGTCGCCCCTCGCGCAGGGGCGTGGATTGAAACAACTTATTGTCAAGGAAATTTTAACTATGAGTTGTCGCCCCTCGCGCAGGGGCGTGGATTGAAACTACATAAGATACTTAGATGATTTTGTAATACTGTGTCGCCCCTCGCGCAGGGGCGTGGATTGAAACCACTTAGAATTATTTGGAATGCTCATGGAAAAGAGTCGCCCCTCGCGCAGGGGCGTGGATTGAAACATTGATTACACGCGTACCATAGATGTCGAAACGGGCGTCGCCCCTCGCGCAGGGGCGTGGATTGAAACCAGAGTTGAAGACCAGGCTTGAAGGGTTTATTTGTCGCCCCTCGCGCAGGGGCGTGGATTGAAACTATCTTCAGTTGTCCTCCATATCCGAAAATTATGTCGCCCCTCGCGCAGGGGCGTGGATTGAAACAGCTATTGCCGGAGTTAATACCATGTACTTATCGTCGCCCCTCGCGCAGGGGCGTGGATTGAAACCTGCACTCTGTATCCGATATGCCCCGTTTGTTATTGTCGCCCCTCGCGCAGGGGCGTGGATTGAAACGCCAGGGAGATAATACCGTCGATCAGAAAAGCTAGTCGCCCCTCGCGCAGGGGCGTGGATTGAAACAGGGCAAACCGGGCAATATGATATCAAGGGCAAGGTCGCCCCTCGCGCAGGGGCGTGGATTGAAACAGGCAAACCGGGCAATATGATATCAAGGGCAAGGTCGCCCCTCGCGCAGGGGCGTGGATTGAAACTGTCTCTCCGCAAGGCGGCGGAACATTTTTACGGTCGCCCCTCGCGCAGGGGCGTGGATTGAAACCCCTTGTGGCGGATAATGTTGGAGATATCATGAGTCGCCCCTCGCGCAGGGGCGTGGATTGAAACGCGACCAGAGGAGCGAGGCCGATCAGATACTCAGTCGCCCCTCGCGCAGGGGCGTGGATTGAAACCATTATGTCCTGGAGTTAATTGCGTAGGTATTGGGTCGCCCCTCGCGCAGGGGCGTGGATTGAAACACAATCTGAGGATGACATAAAAAAGAAGATAGAGTCGCCCCTCGCGCAGGGGCGTGGATTGAAACGCGCTGCCTGCGAGGACGCAATAGCTCTCAAGGGTCGCCCCTCGCGCAGGGGCGTGGATTGAAACTTAATAGTCAATTCAAAGTTGCTTATTATGCCGGGTCGCCCCTCGCGCAGGGGCGTGGATTGAAACATTTTATCGTAGTCCTCTTTGGAATCTGGAACTTGTCGCCCCTCGCGCAGGGGCGTGGATTGAAACTATGCGTGAAATAGCGAAAATATTAGATTGTTCAGTCGCCCCTCGCACAGGGGCGTGGATTGAAACTTTACTATCAGGGACTTGTAGAATTAACATGGCTTGGTCGCCCCTCGCGCAGGGGCGTGGATTGAAACCTAATATTTTGCCTATCTCTTCCATTGTCAACCGTCGCCCCTCGCGCAGGGGCGTGGATTGAAACTTTACTATCAGGGACTTGTAGAATTAACATGGCTTGGTCGCCCCTCGCGCAGGGGCGTGGATTGAAACTTGCGTATACCCCAATCAGGATATTTGGACATATGTCGCCCCTCGCGCAGGGGCGTGGATTGAAACTATGCGTGAAATAGCGAAAATATTAGATTGTTCAGTCGCCCCTCGCACAGGGGCGTGGATTGAAACTTTACTATCAGGGACTTGTAGAATTAACATGGCTTGGTCGCCCCTCGCGCAGGGGCGTGGATTGAAACTTGACAGGTTTTTAGTCGGTGTTGTCTGATTCTGTGTCGCCCCTCGCGCAGGGGCGTGGATTGAAACCTAATATTTTGCCTATCTCTTCCATTGTCAACCGTCGCCCCTCGCGCAGGGGCGTGGATTGAAACAATTTCGAGCGACAATTTCAGGACAATCGCGGGTCGCCCCTCGCGCAGGGGCGTGGATTGAAACAATCGGAAATAGCGAGCCTTACAACGACTGAGTGGGTCGCCCCTCGCGCAGGGGCGTGGATTGAAACACTACTAATAGAAGACCATGTTCCGGCTTCACCGTCGCCCCTCGCGCAGGGGCGTGGATTGAAACAAAAGTCCTGTTTGCAGTTGTGTCAAATAAATAAGGTCGCCCCTCGCGCAGGGGCGTGGATTGAAACGTCGCAGCCGGGTATTGCTCCCGCTGATGTACGTGTCGCCCCTCGCGCAGGGGCGTGGATTGAAACTTCGGCATCCTGGTAAATCTGGGTCTGGTCAAAACGTCGCCCCTCGCGCAGGGGCGTGGATTGAAACATCGTTGGCGGGGGCACAAAAGATGTAACCTGGATAGCGGAAGGATATTAAATGGCCGTAAAACCGTCTTTAAAATATGCCATAGGGCTTAAGCCTGAAGATGCAATAAAGTATTTTCAGTCAAAGGGTTATACCTTTTCGTGGGATTGGCATGATACATGGCAAGAGGCCCACACCAAAGCGTTCACCGTTGCAAAGGCAATGAGGCTCGACATACTCAAAGACATTCGGGGCATGGTACAAAAATCTCTTGACGACGGCATAACCTTTCAGCAGTTTAAAAAGGAATTGGAGCCAAAGCTCAGGGCAAAAGGGTGGTGGGGGAAAAAACTTGTCGGAGATGGAGAGGGAGGCAAGGTTGTTCAGCTCGGGAGCACCCGGAGGCTTGCCACGATCTATCAAACAAATCTTCAGACGGCATACATGACGGGGCGATATAAAGCATTTATGGAGAATATTGAAGACAGGCCGTATTTTCAATATGTGGCCATCCTTGACGCAAAGACACGGCCTGCTCATAGAATGTTGAACGGCAAGGTATTCCGTTATGACGACCCTTTTTGGAAAGCTTTCTGGCCTCCGAACGGATGGAACTGCCGTTGCGACGTTCGGGCTTTGTCGGCAGATGATCTGAAAAATAAAAACCTTGAAATATCTCAAGGGGAAGGGAACCTTCACAGCGAAGAGCAGCTTGTCTCGATAAAAACAGGGAGAAAGGAACCGATAACGGTCTACACGGACCCGAAGACAAAAAGGGAAGTTGCCACCGATGTGGGGTGGAATTACAATCCTGGAAGGGAATTCTGGCAACCAGATTGGTCTAAATACTCCCCCGAAATGAAACCTCTCGTAAATGAGACGAAAAAAGAGATTGCCGAGACAATAGCTGCATCAAAAATACCGGGTTTAAAGCGAATTCCCGACAGTCAACTTGGATCAAATCCTGGGGGAATTTATGAGGATGCATCCGGTACCCGCTATTATGTGAAATTCTATAAAAATGAACTCCAGGCAAAGACCGAATATGCTGCTGCACGGATTCATCAATTAATGGGACTTGAAACCCCCGATATTCAATTGCTCAGGATTGCCGATCCGAAAGGCAAAGAAAGACTGGCCGTCGTAAACAAATGGATTGACGGCCTTAAAAAGCTTACACCACAGGAGATGGTTGCTTATAAAGAAGACCTTTCCAGGATATTTCAATCGTCCGTACTCGTCAAGAACTGGGATGTCGTAGGGCTTGAATACGACAATATCATGCTCACTAAAGAGGGCAGACTTATTGTTGTCGATACGGGAGGCTCGTTTAAATTCAGGGCGCAGGGTGCAACAAAGCCTTTTGAAAAGATGCCTGCGGAAGTAAAAACCCTTCTCGATCCATCAATCAACCCTCAAGCGGCCAAGGTATTCGGGGAATTATTTAAGAGCGATGTCTTTGTAGAGGCGGAAGGGGCAAAGCCACTATTGTCTTTGAAGAAGACCGCGCTGTCTAAAGTTGTTGGGGATGCCGGGTTCTCTGCCGGAGAAGTAAAGGAACTCAGTGAAACGTTATGGCAGAGACGGGAGTACCTTGTCGACAGGTATAATCTAAAGGGGACTTATTCCCCGACAGGGTTTGGTAAATATATGGAAGATTTCAAGAAGTGGGGAACATCCTCCTGGACGCCAAAGATTGCCAATGGAATGATCAACGGCTCCACCGACACGGCGTTTCAAGCTGAAATAACCTCTCTTGTCAAAAAATTTGAAGATTATATGAACAGTAAAATTCACAGGTACAGCAGAGGCGTAGCGAGAGCCTTGTTTCGTGAGTGGAGCCAGTCATCTTCTACTGTTGGGGCAGCAACTATAAAATTGTGGGCCGAAGAAAGATTCGGTTATATTGTGAGATACCACTCCGGCATTACAAACAGGGAAACCATACGCTCAACGCTGGAAAGCCATGCACGGGAATCGCTTTCCAGGGCAAGGCTCGATGCAAAGACGGTTTATAAGATACTCGACGCCGAATACGAGTTCCATCAATATTATTTACGACGGCTTCATGGATATGATGAATTCAAGGCCCTCCGGTATGTGAGCAACACCGAGTTTAACGGAAGCTTTGAAAACAATTTGTGGCAGGGAAACGCCGTACAATCCGTCACGGTAAAACGGGGAGGTTTCAGCGGATCACGACAGGTTGAGTTGGAGCACCGGATTGAAAATGTCATAAAGGCCTATTATCAGGGAGAAAAATACATGCACTACGGCGCCGGAGAATCTGAATATATTGTCTTGGGGAAAAAGGTTCCTGCGAAGGTTATTAGATGAAATCGAGTTCAGAACGCCATTCTTCCAGACTTGCCTTCTCTTCTAAGGTGAGAGGAAAGGCTTCGAGGATAAGATCATGAAGATCGGGGGCAAGCCCACGGATGTCTCTTTCATAGGATTGCGGGGATGGATACGTGATCTGTACGCTTCTGTGCAATGCTGCTGTTTTGGAGCCATTGTTGAGGAAATCTTCAAAGGTTCTGACCCTGTCGACCCAAGTCAAATCCCATCCTCGCTCCGGAAGAGGTCTAAGTCGATCATAGCGATTTTTCAATTCTTGTTTAGTCACCGGGTCACTCCTCTAATCATAAAAACGCTGCTGCGCTCTATACATATCGCCCCACACATTAATACAGGCATCATGGTAAGGCCGACTGTCAATCGAGTTTTTAAAGTTGCCGTAATCGATGTTATCAATGTTGCTGGCTATAACCTTGGAAACAATCTGTTTGGAAATAAAAGCCCTAAAACGGTAATCGGCATCAGGAGTTTTAAGGACATTGGCATCAGGAAACAGATTCTTAATATGTTCCTCGAAGCGTGCCCGCACGATGAAAGTATTCTTTTTCGTGTTATGTTGTACTATCGAAACAAAACCTTTATTCGTAAAGACCCACATAAATATAATTTTACTACAATTTTGCCGGATGTCAACACATGATTGAAATCAAGGTAAATGACAAAGAAGTATCAAAACTCTTCAACGAGCTTGTAAAGCGGGGACAGAATATGTCTCCAGCTATGAAAATAATTTCTGGGATCATGTTCGATGCGGTAAAAGAAAACTTTGAAAAGGAAGGGCCGGGGTGGGAAAAACTGAAACCAGCCACAATCAGACAGAGAGAAAAGAAAGGATACTGGCCAGGGAAAATACTTCGGGTGAGAGGACAGCTATCCGCATCAATAACAAACAAATATGACAGTAAAAGCGCACGTGTCGGCACAAACAAAGTATATGCGGCTATCCATCAGTTCGGAGGAGATATACAGCGATCAGGGCAAGTCCTTCATTTCAAAAAGCATGAAAAGGGCAAATATGCCGGAAAAACGCTATTCGCCAGAAGCAGCAAGGCAAGTTTTGGCATGAAAGCAAGTGCACATTCAATTCATATCCCTCCTCGCCCATTTCTAAAAATGAATAATTATGCCTTGAATGCCATTAAAAGCGCATTAATGAACTTTGTCATATCCAAATAGCTTGACGTCTTGTTTTGCCAGTGATAGAAATCAAGGGTCATGGAACCGCTTATTATCAAACAAAAACATGAAGACATGATGAAGTATGGCTACATTTGCCTGAAGCAATTCCCAAAGAGCGAACGTCACACTCTCTCTGCCGAGATACGCCTTACCATGTATGAGATTGACAAGCTTATCATCAGGTCTCAGAAAAAGTATTTTAAAAAGACAACGTTGCAGGATTTAGACATAGAGATTGCCCATCTGAAAACAAAAATACGTTTGGCTAAAGAACTTGGCTTTCTCCCCTTCGGCAAGTATGAAAACTGGGAGAAAATGGTTGTAGAGCTGGGCAAGATGGTGGGTGGTTGGCTTAAAAAGATACCAGGGTCATAACCGGATACCTTCGCGGGGGCAACTGCAACAACGGCGCTCAGTGCCCTGGCGCGTTGAACTTGAACAACGCGCCGTCGAACTACAACTGGAACATCGGTGCCCGCGCAGCACAGATATCGGGAGAAGCTTAAAAGGTAATGCCTTTTAAGACAGTCCATAATCTGTACAGGCTATGATCCTTGTCGCATCCCTTGGGATCGGCAAAAATAGAAAGCTGCCCGGATGGTTAGTAAGCATTCTGAAAGCCATCCGGAGCGGCGAATTATACTATGAGAAGACACGGCAACTTATATCACAAAATATGCGACCTTGAGAACCTTGACCTTGCATTTTATAAAGTTTCGCTCGGAAGGCGATATTACGGTGATATCCTGCAATATAAGGATTCTCTGGAAGAAAATTTGATTAAACTCCAGAGGGAACTGATAAACAAAATATACATTCCAAGCCCTTACAGGACGTTTACGCTTTATGAGCCAAAGAAAAGGATTATCTACGTCTCGCCGGTTAAAGACAGGACAGTCCACCACGCAATCATGAACATTGTAGAGCCTATATGGGACAGCTTATTTATATTTGACTCCTATGCGTGCAGAAAAGAAAAGGGAACACATACCGGTGTAAAAAGGACGGTTGAATTTCTGAGAAGGTCGCAACAGGAATGGGGGAAGGTCTACTGCTTAAAATGCGATATAACAAAGTTTTTTCCTTCCATTAACCATCACATAATGCTGCGGATCATTGCTCAAAAAATAAAATGCAAAGAAACCATGTGGCTCTTTGATCGGATTGTTTTTAATAATACGTTTGATAGGGATGATCCTGAATCAAAGAACATGCCCATCGGTAATCTAATCTCCCAGTGGGGTGCCAATCTTTATTTGAATGATCTGGATCAATACATAAAACACGTTTTAAAGGTAAAATATTACATCAGATATATGGATGATTTCCTTATATTGAATGGAGATCATAATATTGAATGGAGATCATAAAGAACTGCACCGTCTTAAAAGAGAAATATCTCTGTTTCTGAACAGCCATCTTAAGCTCAGCCTTAATCCTAAGAGCGATATCTACCCTGTGAGTCGAGGTATTGATTTCTTGGGCTATAGAATATGGCATGATAATATACTTTTACGTAAGAGCAGTCTTATTCGCGCCACAAGGCGTTTTAAAAAGCTTTCAAAGGCATATAAAGAGGGATTAATTAATCTTTCTGATGTAAAATGTTCTTTATCTTCATGGCTGGGACATTGTCAACATGCGAATGTAAAAAGAGGGGCAGAATTATGTTTAGAACATCTTGTTTTGAGTAAGTGAAAAATATCAAACTATCTGTCAAAATCTCTCAAATCATCTGTCGAGTTATACCTCCTATCTGTTTTGATAGGAAATATTTTATTCCAGGTGGACTACTTTTCGTGAAAAAACTGGGTTAGTTTAGCATGATAAATTACAGTTTCGGGCTTCGACGATATATGCCGCCTTGCCCCACCCTGTCGCCTCTATCCGCTTCCTGTTCGTCAGGCCAGCGCTTTGCCTTCGGCTTCCTCCAGATTCGCAGTCACCCGCGACACCCTTGCCGTTCGGCTAACTCTTCCCCTTGCCGGGCGAGGAGAGGACTTTCACCTCCAAATGAGTGCGCCCTGCCGGGCGCACAAAGAAAAAGGGATTAAGCTGTTCCTGCTTAACCCCTTGATATTTCTTGCTCCCCGTGTGCAACCCTTTTCATAACCGTTCTCGTTCTCCGGCTGCTAACCGAATACCTTCAATCAAAAATCAGGCTGTTCCCGGTGAGGTGGAAGCGGCGTCAAACTCAATTCCCCTTACACCTATTCTTCCAAGATGCTTTTTCGAGCAATCTGTTCGATCCTGGCAGCATCAATACCGCCATCAAGCCAGTTCTCTAGGCGTCTTGTCCGAGTTGGCTGGATTCCTCACTGCCCGATTCGGCAGATTCTCAGACCGCCGGTAATACTTTCCTCTAATCGAGAGATTCTTGTTCCAAGAATTGTCTACCAGCCTCTTTGGCACTTCCCGTCGGCAAAAAGAAAAAGATGTTGACAAACATGAACAACTGTTCAATACTAGAGTTCAATACAGTTGTTCAATTCCATGGAGGCTATGATGGAATACACCATAAAAAAGAGCGAGGGCACAAAGGACAGGCTGATCAAGGCGGCCGGTGAGGTGTTTGCCGAGCGTGGATTCCGGTCAGCGACGGTCAGAGAGATCTGCAGCCGCGCCGGCACGCCGCTTGGCGCCATGAATTACCATTTCCGGGACAAACGAGGGCTCTATGCGGCGGTACTGGAACATTCCTATCGGAGTGCGATGGAAAAATATCCGTCGAAGCTTGGGCTCAGAGATGGAGAGACTCCTGCGGAGAAGCTTCGATCCTTCGTTCACACCTTTCTCTTGCGCATCTCAGACAAAGGTGTTCCTGCCTGGCACATGAAGCTTATGGCTCAGGAGATCTCAGACCCTACCGACGTATTGGGCCAAGTGGTGGAAAGCTCGGTACGGCCCCTCTGCATGTACCTGGTGAGTATTATAAACGAATTGCTTAATGAGGATAAACCGCCGGAGGCGGAAGAGCGCGATGAGATATTCCTTTGCGCCATGAGCATCGTTGGACAATGTTTGCATTATTACACAGGAAGACGCGTCATTGCGACCCTGCATCCGAAGAGCTTCGATCCTGGTGATATCGAGCGGATTGCAGACCATATCACCCGGTTCTCCCTGGCTGGCATCCGAGAGCTTGCGGAGGGGAAATCAGCAGCGTTCTTTGCCAACGAATATAGCGTTAAATAGGAGTATTGACATGAAAAAGCCTCTTATCGCCCTTTGTCTCCTCGCCGTGTTGGCGCTTGGTGTGTGGTTTTGGGTGCACCAGCGAGACAAAGGTCATGACGGTGCGCTGGTGCTGCACGGCAACGTGGACATCCGGCAGATTGCGCTGGCGTTCGATGGCAGTGGCCGTGTGGCCGAATTGCGCGTCGAGGAAGGCGACCGCGTGAGCGCGGGAGCCGTGTTGGGGTTGCTGGACACCCGCACGCTGGCGTTGCAGGCTGAGCAGGCCCAGGCCCAGATCGGCGTACAGCAGCAAAACCTGCTGCGTCTGCGTGCTGGATCACGTCCTCAGGAAGTCGCGCAGGCCCGCAGCCGCTTGACCGCAGCACAGGCCGATGCCTCTCAGGCCGAGCAGGATCTCAAGCGCCTGCAAGGCATCGCCGCCAGTACCCATGAGCGTGGCGTCAGTGCGCAGGATCTTGACCGCGCCCGAAGTCGTCTACAGGTCGCTCAGGCGAAGGTCGCGGAGCAACGCGAAGCATTGCGCCTGACCGAACTGGGACCACGCGCGGAGGACGTGGCAGGCGCCGAGGCACAGCTTAAGGCGGCACAGGCGCAATTGGCCTTGTTGCAGCACCAGATCGTCCAAGGTGAACTCAAGGCGCCGACAGACGCTGTGGTTCGTTCGCGTCTGCTCGAACCCGGTGACATGGCGACACCACAGAAGCCGGTGTTCGCCCTGGCGCTGACCCAGCCCAAGTGGGTGCGCGTCTACGTCGGCGAACCCGACCTTGGCCGAGTGAAAGCCGGTATGGAAGCGCGCGTAGTCACTGACGGCCGGCCCGGCCAATCCATCGCGGGCAAGGTCGGCTACATCTCATCTGTAGCCGAATTCACGCCCAAGTCGGTGCAGACCGAGGAACTGCGTACCAGCTTGGTCTACGAGGTTCGGGTGTTGGTCGATGATCCGCAAGACGTGCTGCGTCTGGGACAGCCGGCCACCGTCCGCCTGACGACCGGAGCCGCGCAATGAACGACAGCGGCACGACGGTCATCGCGGATGGCCTGCGCAAGAACTTCGAGGCGCCCGGCGGCGGCCGGTTGCACGCAGTGAACGATGTGTCGATGGCGATACGCACGGGCGAATTGACGGCCCTCGTCGGTCCGGACGGCGCGGGCAAGACCACCTTGCTGCGCATGATGGCCGGGCTGCTCAAGCCCGACTCCGGACGCCTTCAGGTGCTGGGCACCGACGTGGCGCTCAATCCGCAAGTGGTCCAGGACCGCATCAGCTACATGCCGCAACGCTTTGGGCTGTATGAAGACCTCAGCGTGCAGGAGAATCTGGACTTGTACGCCGACTTGCACGGTGTGCCGCCAGCCGAGCGCAGCAGACGCTTCGCCCGGATGCTGGAGATGACCGACCTCGCGCGCTTCACCGCACGCCCGGCCGGCAAGCTCTCGGGCGGTATGAAACAGAAACTGGGCCTGGCCTGTACGCTGGTGCGCTCGCCGGATCTGCTGCTTCTGGATGAACCCAGCGTTGGCGTCGATCCGCTGTCGCGCCGCGATCTGTGGAAGATCGTGCAGCAACTGGTGGATGACGAAAAGCTGAGCGTGATCGTCAGCACGGCCTACATGGACGAGGCCGAGCGCTGCGCGCAGGTGTTCGTGATGCACGAAGGTCGGCTGCTCGCAGAAGGCAATCCGGAAGTGCTGCGCGAGTGTGCCCGTGGCTTGACCTATGTGGCAACGCCACCGTCCGGTATGCCCGCCCGCGACCTGCAGGCGCGTTTGATCGACGCCGACCAGTTGATCGTCGATGCAGTGCCCAAAGGCGGTGCGGTGTGGTTCACCCGCCAGCCCAAGGCGGAAACCCACGCGCTGGACGGACTGCTCGGCGACATCGACTACCAACTGCGCCCAGAAGAACTCGAAGACGCTTTCATGATGATGCTGCGCCAGCAACATACCGAGGGCGCGGATACGACTACCAAGGTATCGGTATCGGCATCGTCTCCCCAAGCGCCCACGTCGTCCCCGCAGGTGTCCACGAATAGTAATGGGGACGGGCCGGTGATCGTGGTGCGCGACCTGGTGCGCAAATTTGGCGACTTTGCCGCCGTCGCCAGCACATCCTTTGATGTGGCGCGGGGCGAGATCTTCGGTCTGCTCGGTCCCAACGGCGCAGGCAAGACCATCACCTTCCGCATGCTCTGCGGCCTGCTACCGGCCAGCAGCGGGCACCTGGAAGTGGCCGGCATGAATCTGCGCACGGCACGAGCCCAAGCGCGTGCGCGGATCGGCTACGTGTCACAGAAATTCGCGCTGTACGGCAACCTCACGGTGCGTGAGAACCTGGAATTCTTCGGCGGCGCCTATGGGCTGCGGGGCCAGGCGCTGCGCGTGCGCGTGGCCGCCACGATTGAACAGTTCGGGCTGGAGTCGTCAGCCGTCAGCGGCATGTTGCCAGGCGGCTACAAGCAGCGCCTGGCCATGGCCGCCGGCCTGCTGCACGAACCGGACATCCTGTTCCTGGATGAGCCGACCAGCGGCATCGACCCACTGGCGCGCCGTGCATTCTGGCGCACCATCACCACGCTTGCCCAGACCGGTGTGACCGTCATCATCACCACCCACTTCATGGAGGAGGCGGAGTACTGCGACCGCATCGCAATCCAGGACGCCGGGAGAGTGCTGGCGCTGGGCACTCCGCAAGCGGTACGCGAGCAGGCGGGCCGTGACGGCGCCGCCGACATGAACAGCGCTTTCATCGCCATCGTCGAGCACGGCCGTGCCGCAGACCGAGGTAAGAGCGAAGGAGGCGGCGCATGAGAAATCCGGAATTCGTCAGGCGTTTCATCGCCCTGCTGCGCAAAGAAGTGCGCCAGATGCTGCGCGACAAGAGCAATCTGGCGGTGGGGTTGCTGCTGCCCATCGCGCTGATTCTGCTGTTCGGCTATGGCCTGTCATTTGATGTGAAAAATGCGCCGGTGGCGGTGGTGCTGGAAGACAGCTCGCCCACCGCACGCGAGGCTGTCTCGGGTTTTCAGGGATCGACCTATCTCTCGCCTGTGCGGGTCACGCACATGATGGATGCCGAGCGCCTGTTGCGCGCAGGCGAGGTGGACGGCATCGTGCGGGTGCCGCTGGACTTCTCGCGCCGGCTCGCGGCGGGGGACGCCCGCATCCAACTGGTGCTCAACGGCGTCAACTCGACCACCGCGCAGACCGTAGAAGGCTACGTCAAAAGCGCCATCGCCACCTGGGCGCAACGACAGGCCGACCGTGCCGGCAACAAGCTGAGTGCAAGTGGCCGCGTGGAGGTGGTGCAGCGCATGTGGTTCAACGAAACCGGCAACAGCACCTGGTATCTGGTTCCCGGCCTGATCGTGCTGGTGCTCACGTTGATCGGCGCCTTTCTCACCTCGCTGCTGATCGCCCGTGAATGGGAGCGCGGCACGCTGGAGTCGCTGTTCGTCACGCCCGTGCGGCCGTTGGAACTCGTGCTCGCTAAGCTGGCGCCGTACCTGGTGGTCGGCGCCATCGACCTGGTGCTGTGCCTGCTGGCGGCGCGCTTCCTGTTCGAGGTGCCGATGCGGGGCTCCCTCACCATTCTGTTCCTGGCCTCGATGCTCTATCTGGTCGTCTCGCTGATGCTGGGCCTGTTTATTTCCGGCAAGATGCGCAATCAGTTCCAGGCCAGCCAGGTGGCAATGTTGACCAGCTTCATGCCGGCCATGATGCTCTCCGGCTTCGTCTTCGATCTGCGCAACGTGCCGCTGGTGATCCAGGGCGTGGCGCAACTGCTGCCCGCCACGCATTTCATGGGCCTGATCAAGACGCTGTTCCTGGCTGGCGACCATTGGCCGACCATCCTGCGCAGCGTCGCCATCCTCACCCTCTATGCCGTCGTGCTGGTTTTTGCCACGCATCGCACGCTGCGCAAGACACTGGAGTGACACCCATGGCTTCCTTCATTGCAGCGCTTGCCCAGATCGCCGCCCTTGTGCGCAAGGAGCTTCTCGCGCTCATCAACGAGCCGGCCAGCCGCGTGATCCTGATAGCTCCTGCCTTCTTGCAGGCATTGATGTACGGGTACGGCGCTACTTACGACCTCACGCATGTGCCTTATGCGGTGCTGGATCAGAGCCGAAGCGCGGCGTCGATCGAGTTGCTGGCGCGGCTGGACGGCACCGGCGTATTCGTGCGCGAAGCCACACTCACATCACCGCGGCAGATCGCCGGTCTGGTCGATGCGGGAAAGGCCTTGATGGTACTGAGCATACCGTCGGACTTTGAAGCGAGACTGAGTTCGGGTCAGCCCGCGCCACTCCAGGTCATTCTGGACGGGCGCAATTCTTCGACCGCAGGCGCGGCCGCCGGCTATGTCGGCGCCATCGTGGCCGACTACAACGCATCGCTTGGCGGTGTGGCCGCGGGCATTCGCGTGGAGCGGCGCGCCTGGTTCAATCCCAATCTGGAGTCGCGCTGGAATATGATGCCGGGGCTGATCGCCGCGCTGAGCATGTTGCAGACCCTGCTGTTCGCGGCGTTGTCAGTGGCGCGGGAACGCGAGCAAGGCACCTTCGATCAGTTGCTGGTGACGCCGCTCACCCCGATGCAGATCCTGATCGGAAAGGCGCTGCCATCCATTCTGATCGGACTGCTCCAGTCCTCCATCATCTTTCTGATCATCCGGTTCTGGTTCGAGATCCCGATGCAGGGCTCGGTGTGGCTGCTCTACTTCGGGCTGATTGTCTTCAACATCGCGTCCGTCGGCGTGGGCCTCTCCATTTCCGCCCTGTCGCTGACCATGCAGCAGGCGATGCTCTACACCTTCCTGTTGATCATGCCCCTGATGCTGCTCTCCGGCTTGTTCACGCCGGTGCGCAACATGCCCGAGGTGCTGCAGCTCGCCACCTACGCCAATCCGTTGCGCTTCGGCATGGACATCGTGCGCCGCGTCTATCTCGAAGGCGCAGGCTTCAGCGATGTTGGGTTCGAATTCATCCCCTTGCTGGTGCTGGCCGCCACCACACTGCCGCTGGCGGCCTGGCTGTTCCGCAACCGTCTTTCCTGAAGGAGGTATCTGTATGCTTAATCACCAACGCTCCTATTTTCACCTACGGCAGTTCGGCTTGGCGCTCTGCATATTGGCACTGGCGCTGACCGGCTGCGCTGTCGGGCCGGAATTCGTCAGGCCGACACCTGCCGCTCCTGATGACTGGACAAGCTGGCGCAGCGCGGACGACTCGCTGCGTGCGCAGGTCGACGCCGGGCAGCCGTTGCCCTCGCAATGGTGGCAAACCTTTAACGACCCGGTGCTGGAAAGTCTGGTGCGGCGTGCCCTGACCTCCAGTCCTGATCTGCGCACCGCCGCGCTGCACTTCGCGCAGGCCCGTGTCCAACGCAACAAAACGGCTGCCCAGCGTGGCCCGGAGATCGGTGTCAGCGCAAGCGCCAATCGCCAGCGACAGAGCGAATATGGCGCCGGAACGCGAGTAACCGACGCGATGAGCAGTAACCGCACAGCCTTGGTGAATGTATTGAGCGAACCGTTCACTTTGTACCAAGGCGACTTCGAGGCGTCCTGGGAGCCGGACTTGTGGGGACGTATTCGTCGCTCCATTGAGGCCGCCGACGCCAATGTGGTCCATCAGGCAGCGCTGCTGGAGCTTGCCTGGCTGGCCCTGACCAGCGATGTGGCGCGCAACTATTTTGAACTACGCACCACGCAGCACCAGATTCGCCTGGCGCGTGAGGACATCGCCGCCTTGGAAGATCGGCTGGACATTCTGGACGCACGGGTACGAGGCGGCGTCATCGATCACCTGAGCCTGGTGCAGCAACGCGCCGAACTGGCTGCGATCAAGGCACAGTTGCCCGGCCTGCTGGCCCAGGAAGGTGTCAGCGCTAATCAGATCGCATTGCTGTTGGGCGAGCGGCCCGGTGCGCTGCGCGAAACGCTGATGGCGCATGCTGTCGACGACGGCAAGGCAGCGCTTCCCGACCTAACGCTCGGGCTGCCGTCGGAAGTCGCGCTACGCCGGCCGGACATCCGTGCCGCCGAGGCCCGCCTGCACCGCGCCACAGCGAACATCGGGGTGGCGCGGGCGGACTTGTATCCAAGCATCCGCCTGGGCGCCCGCTTTGGCTCCGAGTCTTATCTGAGCGGCGAATTCTCCGCCTGGGGAAGCCGCACGTGGTCGATTGGACCGACCCTAAATCTGCCGCTGTTCGACGGCGGCCGGCGCCGCAGCATGGTGCAGTTGCGCGAACTGGAGCAGCAGGAAGCGGCCGTGAGCTATCAGCAGACGGTACTCAAGGCCTGGCAGGAAATCGACGATGCCCTCAGCGCTTACACGGCAGAACAGCAGCAGGCGCAGCAACTCAAAGCCCGGGTACGGAGTGCCGGTGACGCTTACCAGTTGGCTCAGGCGCGCTATGAAGGTGGAATTGTTGATTTCATAGCTGTACTCGACAGTCAGCGCAGCTTTCTTCAAGCGCGCCGCGACCTGGCAGTCAGTGAGGGCCGCTTGAACACACGCTACGTCACGATCAACAAGGCAATCGGCAATACGCAACGGGGTACAGAGACGGTGGAAGGAAAAGGAGGTGCGGTGAGGTGAAGCGTCTGGCCGTAGTTCTCGCCCTCCTCTCGGTCATAACGATCCCCCCCGCCGCGCGTTCAGTCTTGGTGGACAGATAGCTTTGTATGTCACGCTCACTAACCATGTTTCAACTGCTCCGCCTCGTATTTTTCAAATGAGTCATAGTTCGAAACGCCGCGCGAGCGGCTGCGCTTGCCTTGAATGGTCTGATCCACCCTGCTTTTGATGTAGTCGCAGAGTTCCGCGAAGCGTGAGACATGGATGAAGAACGTCTTCGCCTTGAATCTTCGCTGAATGGTGGTGTGAATTTCGGCATGGCTGAAGGGACGAAAGCTGCCATAGCTGGTGTCGGCTTGACGATAGTCGTAGTAGCGCTTGATCAGATAGTCGATGTATCCCTTCTTGATGGTATCCGCGCCGATGGAATCCACCGGGTATTGCATCCGGGGCGACCGTTTGCGGCCGAAAGTCAAGGTGTTGGCGATAATGCTGTCGCTAACACTGACGGCATTCATCCTCACTGATTGAATGGGGCTCTTTTCGGCCTGCCCGGGTGACGTCCTATACGTCCAGAACAGTTCCATCTTCTTCGCGTGGACATCCGCCGGCGAAATCTCCCCGCACGTGATCTTGGAGTGGCAGTTCCCGCACACGACGATCAGGTTTTCGATCTTGTTGTTCGAGGGGTTTCCGTCGATATGATGAATCCCCAGTACAGGCACATCCGCGACGCCACAGAACGGGCAGCGATTGTCGGCTTCTTGATAGAGATTCTTGCTCGACAAGGATGAAACCGACTTGCGCTGTTTCAGGCGCTTGCGCGCTTGGTCATCGGTGTAAAATCCGCTCCACCTCGAACACTAAATCCGGTAAAGATCGAACACCCAATCCGGTGATAACCGAACACTAAATCCGGTTTTCATCGAACACTTTTTATGTTTTTACGGATTTGGTATTCGAGTAAAACGGATTATGATTCTTTCTGCCTGACATGATACACTGCCTCCAAAAAATTGTTATGGAGGGTATGTGAAAAAGAAAGGGAGGAAGACATCAATGAAAAAACTAAAAGAAATTGCCCGATTACTACTGGAATGCAATCTTGGTATACGTCCTATTGCCAGGGCATGCAATATATCCAATTCAACAGCTTCAACCTATGTGGAAAAGTTTAAAGAACTCGGTGCCACTTATAAAGAGATCTGTGAGATAGATGAAGACACACTACTTGAACTTCTATTCACAAAAAAAGAATCATCAAAACAACTTCCTGATTTTCCCTATCTTGTGGGGGAAATGAAGAAAAAGGGGGTTACCCTTCAGCTTCTCTATGAGGAA
>Ga0255340_1002076_pt1 | contig 24383 bp, 21 predicted proteins | sample wastewater_treat_7_FD_192417 | JGI IMG/M metagenome (GOLD analysis project Ga0255340, IMG submission 192417) | Wastewater microbial communities from Lulu Island WWTP, Vancouver, Canada - plant10 | ecosystem: Engineered > WWTP > Wastewater > Unclassified | place: Canada: Vancouver, British... | reverse complement strand
AGGGGAGAAGAGGAACTGACCTTCGTTCCGGACAGGGATAACATTATCCCTGTATTGGATGACGAGTGGTTCCGCGACGATATCGTGGAGCGGTTTCACACCTTCCTCAAGGCGAGCTTTGGGGAACAGAATTTCCGGAAGAACTTGGACTTCGTGGAAGAGTGCCTGGGCAAGGATATCCGCAAATACTTCACCCGGGATTTCTACAAGGATCACATCAGGCGATACAAGAAGCGCCCCATCTACTGGATGTTTTCCTCACCCAAGGGGTACTTCAATGTACTGGTCTACCAACACCGTTACTCACCCGACACCATCAATCGCATCCTGAACTCCTACCTGAAAGAGTACATCGAGAAGCTGAAGATGTACCGCACCCAGCAGGAGCACATCGAGGTGGAGGGGTCGGTTACCGAGCAGAACAAGGCCCGCAAGGAGATCGATCGGATCAACCTGATGCTGGAGGATTGCATGCAGTACGAGACAGAGATCCTCTACCCGCTGGCTACTGAAAGAATCACCCTGGATCTGGACGACGGGGTACTGGTGAATTACAACAAGCTGGGCAGTGCCGTAGCCAAGGTAGCGGGATTGAACGACAAGAAGACCAAAGAGAAAGTTCGTGGGTTCGACTGGATCGACACAAGTCAGATAAGAGACTAAGAGAAATAACATCATGAGCAAGATAGAAGAGAGCCTGGCCAACCTGTTCCAAAAGCATCGCATCATCCTCTGGTACGATGAGGAGCAATCATTCGGGGAGGAGTATGCATCGCTCACCCTGCCCGGGGTGGAGAAAATCACGGTGGAGAACAACGAGCTCGCGGTGAAGCACACAATATACGTGAAGAACGCGGGAGGAAAGTTTCTGCTGTACCTTCCCCACCCGCATCCGGAGAACGAGGAGAACTGGCTGCTGGACGTGGAGCTGGCCAACTACCTCTTCCATACTGACCGGGAGGCGATGACACTGCAGGAGCTGGAGTTGCCCATCACCTTCAGAAGCTGGATAAGGCCGCACATGGAGTTCTTCCGCTCGAGGGAGCGTGTACAGAAGTTCAACCTCCTGAAGAGCCCGGGCGACACGGAGCAGCAGCTGACGGTCAAGATGATCCAGATCACCCTGGGTGCATCTTCTTCCGGCATCGAAGAGCTGATCACCCGATATGCGCAATTGTTCATTGAGGAGAAGAGTGATGATGTTGACAGGGAGCTGACCAGGTTCGGACTGGAGGAGTCGTTCTGGAATGAGGTGGAGTTGAACTACGGGTACAAGAGTGCTGCCCGTGGTATTTACGACTTCCTGCTGGAGCTTTTCCAGAAAGGGTTCAAACCCCTGGCACACAAATCGGGTGTGAACAGGAACGCCGAGGTACTGCTCTCCCGGTGGAAGGACCTCCGCTCGTTCGAAGATGACTTCCGAAAGATCAGCAGAAAGATTGAGGAAGATCTCATGATATCCGATACGCTCTCCTCGCTGCCTATGGAAGATTATCAGCAGGAGGATCTCTTCGAGTGCGTGGACCAGCAGGTGATCCGTGAGCTGGTTGCCTTGATCATCAATGATTCGCAGAACCCGGAGAAGATTGAGCAGATACTGAAAAGCAGGGAGAACACCTTCTGGTCGGACAGGTACGGTGCTTTCTACAAGGCACTGGAGAATGCACTCAGGCTGACTGATGCGGTTAACAGGTACAAGGAGATCTCCATCGACGATTATACCGACGGTTTCAGGAAGTATACCTCTCAATGGTACCTGGTGGACCAGTACTACCGGTTGTTCATCCAGTATTACCGGGAGGTTAACCAGAATGCGGTGCTGTCTGGACTCTTCACGAGGGTTCACAAGATATACTCCAACACCTGGCTGCCGAAGCTGGGACACAAATGGCAGGAGGTGATCGAAAAAAGCAGCAGCTGGTATGATGGTTCCCAGCGACAGAGCCGCTTCTTCGAGCGGGATGTGAAGAGCCGCTACCTGGAGAAGTCGAACCGTTTGTTCGTGATCATCTCCGACGGGTTGCGCTACGAGTGCGGCAAGGAGCTGCATGACCTGTTCAACGAGGAGGCGCGTTTCACATCATCGCTGGAGTACCAGGTGACCAGCCTGCCATCCTACACTCAGCTGGGGATGGCGGCCATGCTCCCGCACAGGGAACTGAGTCTGGGCGAAGGGGAGTCGATCCTGGCAGACGGGATGAGTACCCTCGGACTGCAGGGGCGACAAAAGATTCTTCAGTTGAATGCCGGGGTGAGTGCCGCTGCCATCAATGCAGAGGACCTGATGGGCATGTCTTCCAAAAGTGCAGAGGCGCAGCAGCTTATACAGGAGCACGACTTGATCTACGTCTACCACAACCGCATCGACAAGCTGGGGGATGACAAGACCACGGAGGAGAAGGTGATCGAGGCTTCGCGCGATGAGATTGGTTTCCTCGTTGAGCTGGTGAAGAAGATTGGCAACATGAACGGTACCCACATGATCATCACTTCCGATCATGGATTCATCTACCAGCATGAGGATCTGGCTGAAAGTGATTTTACCGATGCGCAGATAGAGGGTACCATCCACAGGGATAGCCGCCGCTACGTGATCGGGGAGAACCTGTCGCACAACCAGAACGTGATGAAGTTCAACGCACGGGAGCTCAACATCCACTCCGACCGGGAGATACTTCTGCCAAAGGGGATCATACGACTTCGGAAACAGGGGTCGGGCAGCCGCTATGTGCATGGGGGTATGTCGCTGCAGGAGACGGTGGTGCCTCTCCTCTTCATCGCCAGGAAACGTACAGATACCGTATCAAAGGTGGAGATCGACATCATCAACAAGACGAGCAACCGCATCACCACCAACATCCACACGGTGAAGTTCTACCAGAAGGACCCGGTGGGTAAGAAATATACCGCCCGCACCATCAAGTCCTACTTCGCCGTCATCGAGGGGGATGGACAGGAACGGAAGGTGATCAGCGATGTGTTCAACTACACGTTCGACCTGACCAGCGAGCGGTCGGAGGAGCGGGAGGTGCAGAAGAGGTTCACGCTCTCCACCAACATCCGCAGCAGCGATAACGTCTACCTGATCATCGAGGAGAGGGTGGAGAAGTCCAACCAGTGGAATACCCTCTCGAAGTTCAATTACAGACTGTCACTGGCCATGAAGAATGATTTTGATGACTTTTAATTAATCGGACATGAAGCTATCGAACAAAAAGATAAACGACCTGTTTGCCGGTCGCGTGGTGAGGAAAGACCTCACCAACCGCATCAAGGGCAACGCCAGCGTGCCGACCTACGTGCTGGAGTACCTGCTGGGACAGTATTGTGCCACGGACGACCCTGAGACCATTGAGCAGGGGGTGGAGATGGTGAAGGAGATCATCACCCGCCATTTTGTGCACAGGGATGAGGCACAGGTGATCAAGTCGACCATCAAGGAGAGGGGCTCTCACCGCATCATCGACAAGGTGTCGGTGCGGCTTAACGACAAACTGGACCGGTATGAGGCCAATTTTGCCAACCTGGGACTGAACAAGATCCCCATCCTGACCGAATACATCAAATCTTACCCCAAGCTGCTCTCGGAGGGGGTGTGGTGCATCGTCACCATGAGCTATGCTCCTGCAGAGGGGAAGGATTCCTCGCCGTGGAACGTGGATCAGCTGAAACCGATTCAGATCTCCTCGGTGGATATCGACGAGTACAAGGAGGTGCGGAAGAGTTTCAACAAAAAGGAGTGGATTGCACTCTTAATGCAGACCATGGGACTCAACCCGGAGGAGTTTACCAACCGCTCCATGCTGCTGCAGCTGGCACGGCTGATTCCTTTCGTGGAGAACAACTACAACCTGATTGAACTGGGACCGAAGGGGACGGGCAAGTCGCACGTCTTCTCCGAGCTTTCTCCCCACGGCATCCTGATCTCCGGTGGAGAGGTGTCAAAGGCGAAGCTGTTTGTCAACAACAGCAACGGAGAGATTGGCCTGGTGGGCTACTGGGATGTGGTGGCTTTGGACGAGTTTGCCGGAAAGACTAAAAGGACAGATACCGGACTGGTGGATATCATGAAGAACTACATGGCCAACAAATCTTTCTCCCGCGGAACGCACGTGATGCAGGCTGAAGCTTCGATTGTTATGGTGGGTAACACTGATCACACCGTACCGCACATGCTGAAACATACCGACCTGTTTGATGCCTTGCCGAAGGATTACTACGACACGGCTTTCCTGGACCGCGTGCATGCCTATATTCCAGGGTGGGAGACTAAGAAACTGAGGAACGAGATGTTTACTTCAGATTTTGGCTTTATCGTGGACTACCTGGCTGAGATACTTAAAGTGTTGCGCAAGGAGGATCACACGAAGGCTTATCAGCAACATTTCGACCTGTCGACCACCATCACCACGCGCGACAAGACATCGATAGAAAAGACTTTCTCCGGACTGGTGAAGATCATCTACCCGCACGGGGAATATACCCGAGAGGAGGCGAAGGAGCTGCTCGACTTTGCCATCGAGAGCCGCAAGCGGGTGAAGGACCAGCTGCGCAAGATGGATGAGACCTTCAACGATGATCCGGTGGATTTCTCCTATAAGACCAAGGATGGCAAGCTCTTTTCCATTGAGACGCTGGAGGTGATGGAATACGGGGATGCGAAGCTCAACATCCTGCCATCATCAAAGCGGACGCCGCCGGCGGAGAAGCCGGCGGAGGAGAAGGCCTCGAAGAAGTACCTGGAGGGGTTCAACCTGAACATCCGGGACAACCAGACCAACATCAGCTACAAGGGGCTCTTCGGCGATTACCTCGAGGGGGCGACCGAGTACACCATCAAGGATCCCTATATCCGCCTGCCGTACCAGATGCGCAACTTCGTGGAGCTCTGCCGGCTGATCACGGAACTGAAACCGGAGGATGAGGAGGTCAGGATCCACCTGGTCACCTTCAACAGCGAGGAGTTTCTGGAAGCAGCCAAACAGGGGTTCAGCGAGCTGGGCGATTCACTCGAGGAGCTGGGCATCACCTTCACCTACGAGTTCAATGACATCCAGCACGACCGCTGCATAGAGATGAACAACGGTTGGAAGATCATCCTTGGCCGCGGCCTCGACATCTGGCAGAAAACCTCCGGCCGCTTCGACATCGCCGAGTTCTACCAGGAGAAACGCCTCTGCAAAGAGTTCGAAGTCACGGTGGTGAGGGGGTGATGAACCGAGTGGAAACTTGAATATAAATTGTGTGAGTCATGGAGAAAATTATCTATGTAAATGGAGGAATTGTAATTAATACTCCATACTTTAAGTGCGTAGATGCTGGTGCATTTTTGGATTCTCCTCCAGTCGGTGCTGAAATTATTGAACCCAATACAGTAAACAACAACGGGTATAGATTTCTGGAGATAAATAATGAACACCCCCAATCAATATTCAATGCCTATTATGCCAAATATGAATTTACTTCATATTATCGTGGTGCCGAATTAACTATAAAAATAAAACCTGACACAGTTTAATTTACACAACCTTTTAATCATTGAGCTGATAATGTTAATGCCTACTGAACTAATCCTTCAGATAGGTATTAGATGTTTGATTTAGTCTAATTTCTCCCCCCCCCCGTAAATACTAGGCTTGAATGAGTCGCCGCAACCTGTTCAATAGGAATCATAGACAATTATATCTTGATCGAATTATCGGCTCAGTTATAATGATTTTTCATTGCAATGAGTTTGACATATAGAGGCCAACGAAATTTTGCGTTGACCTCTTACATTAATCAATAAATGAAGCTGGTATTGGTAAAAATTAACCGATCCAATTTTGGATTGGCCTTGTAGGTCAATCAATTAAATCGGTTTATGCAAAATGTTACTGACAGAAACTATTGTCACTTCTAGTTCCATAGTCGGGTATAAATAGCTTAAAATACGAGACAATACGTATGTCTGATTAACCAAAAAAGACATCAAGAATTTTCAATAGTAATTGACTCAGAATTAATTATTATCTTTACACTAAGGTCTTACAAGGCGAAGATCTAGATTGTTTGTTCTCTACTTATTTAGGTTTCATTCTCAAAAAAAATAAAAAATGCCAAAGCCTTATACATTTCCAAATCTTTACAATGAAGCATTGCAAATACATATTTCAAAGCTAAAAGCTTGGGGATACCTTGCTCCTGGGCAAATAAAAAGCGGCACAATTGATTGGAATAGAAACGGAAATTTCGCTGGTAGTATTTCAATAAGAGTGAACAATCAAGGTGAGCAGCCCTACGTTGAATTGGATTACCAGTACCAAAATAAACCACGAAACTATAAAGTTTATTTAACCTCTACTCCTTCAAACCTGAATAGAGGTAAGATATGGTATTTCCTTTGCCCACAAACAAACAAACGTTGCCGAAATCTATACTTGATTGGGGGTTATTTTTTACACCGCAATGCCTTTAATAATAGTATGTACGAAACACAGACCTATAGTAAAAGAAGCAGGGCCTTATATAAAACCCTTGGCCAATACCTAAAAAGCGATGCTCTATTCAACGAACTAAATAAAAAGCATTTTAAAACAAAGTATATGGGAAAACCAACCAAAAAGTATATACGAATTGTTGAACAACTACTTAGGACTAAAAGTATATCATACAACGAAATCGAACAATGGTTGACAGTTTAAGCTAAACGAACAATTATTCAACAGCAGACTTAAGGATTCTTAGACATAAACAAATTTAGTCCCAAATAGAGTATCAATATAGAGAATTGTACCCTATTTGTACCCTGAAACTATAACCATCTGTATATCTGCTATAATTACTTTTTGCATCGGAAAATAAAACCTCTTAACTTATCGTTTAAATCAACCTGAGTCTTGTCCTGTCGGAAGACCATTTTATTTAACCTGACTCTGCTTTGAAACTACCTTGAAGTTCAGCGGCAACTCCGCTCCTTCGGGTATTTGGGCATTGGGGGCAATGCTGAGTTTAGATTTTGCCTCAAACAGGGATTCCGAAGCGTTAATCCAGCCTGTTTTTTTATTCAACTGAAATACTCCTCCTGTTTTAGCTTCCATTTGAACGCGTATGCTTATTCCATCGTCGACTCTGATGGGTATACTGAAATCCAAATTAAAATTTTCGAACTCCATTTCGATGGTATTCTTACCGCCCTTGCTCGATTTCCAGGTATAGGTGTTGGTCATTTCTACTCCGGTGTTGGGAATCTTGCTGGTGATGGTCCAGCTGTCGCCGACGGCAACTTCATGGTCGGGATAGAAGGATTGCATCAAACCGCCGGAGTTTGCATTCATAAATTCCTCCAGAAACTTAGACAAAGTGGTATCTCCCGACAGTTTCAGATCCTGACTTAAACTGCTCAGATCGGGCATTTTTAGAATTTTGCCCGTTTTGGACATGCTATAAACAATCGGTTTATTTATTATAAGGTCCAATACGGCGCCCAAAGGATTGTTTTGAGAGGAGGCGGCATCCAGACTGAAATAGAATTGATCGCTGCCGACATTACCCGTAATATTCTTCATACTCATTTGTATTTCGTAGGCATCGGCTTGGGCAGATTTAATCAAATATTCGACAACAAGGTCGAAGTTTCCGTGGATGAGCATTTCGTTTCCTCCGATCTTCAGTTGAAAATCCATTTGATTTTTTTGTTCCTGTTGGTAAATCTGACCGGCCTTGAGATTGAGGCTCAGTTGCTTAGCCTGAAAAGTGAAAACAATAACACTGAAAGCCAATACTGAAAGTAGTTTTTTCATAGTAAAAAGATTATGTGTTAAAATAAGGTCATAAAGGAAGTTGATCGTTGTCAAACAAGGGAGTGGAAAGATATCGTTCCCCTCCGTCGGGTAAAAGAACCACAATACGTTTGCGCCGGTTCTCACTTTGCAGAGCTAATTGAGTAGCAGCAAAGGCTGCGGCACCGGAGGAAATACCTACCAACAAGCCTTCGGTACGGGCCAGTTCCCGGCTGGTTTTGACTGCCTCATTATAGCTTACCTGCATAATCCGGTCTACATACGTTGCCTGGTAATTTTTGGGAACAAAGCCGGCTCCTATACCCTGTATCTGGTGTGGTCCGGGATTGCCACCCGATAAAACCGGTGAATCCTGCGGTTCAACAGCTACAATCTGAATGGAAGGATCAAAAGATTTCAGACCTTTGCCCACTCCGCAGACGGTTCCACCCGTGCCCACTCCACCTACAAAAAAATCCATACGCCCCGAAGTGTCTTTCCATATTTCACGTGCCGTACTCTCAGCATGTACAGCCGGGTTAGCGGCATTGCTGAATTGATCCAAAGTAATGGCTCCGGGTATACCGGCTCTGATTTCTTCGGCCTTGTCAATGGCAGCTTTCATACCACCGCTTCCGGGAGTCAGGACGATTTCGGCCCCCAGTGCTTTTAAGGTGGCCCTACGTTCCAGACTCATGGTTTCGGGCATAGTCAGAATAAGCCGGTAACCTTTCACAGCAGAAACTAGGGCTAAACCTATACCGGTATTGCCACTGGTGGGCTCCACTATGGTTCCGCCAGGATTAAGCTTACCCTCAGATGCTGCCTGATCAATCATGGCCAGGGCGACGCGATCCTTTACGCTACCCCCCGGATTGAAATATTCCAACTTGGCCGTCAATTCCGCTTTGAGGCCTTTGTACCGCGCATAGCGGCTTAATTCAAGCAAGGGAGTATTGCCTATGAGATCGATCAATTGTTTAGCTATATGAGACATCTGATTTTTTTGAATCCTAATAGATCAGTTGCAAATGTAGTGTTTTTTTATAAATCAATGGTTTTTTGTGTTTTTTTATGGAATTGACGCTACCTATAACCTCATAGATATTATCTGTTGGTACGCAGTGCCGGCCTTAGTATCTTTGTACCAACGAAAAATCAATTACTAATTTAATAAATTCAACAACTATGGAAAATGAAGTAACTTACACTATGCCGAGAATCGGAGACAAAGCTCCGTCTTTCAAAGCCAAAACCACTCAGGGCGACATCAACTTCCCCGAAGATTTCAAAGGAAAATGGATCATATTGTTTAGCCACCCGGCCGACTTTACACCGGTTTGCACTTCGGAATTTATGACTTTTGGCAGTATGGCTGCCGATTTCGAAGCACTCAACTGCCAGCTGGTAGGATTGTCGATCGATGGTTTGTACAGCCATATTGCCTGGCTGCGCACCATTCAAGAAAAGATTGAATACAAGGGAATGAAAAATATCGAAGTCAAATTCCCGTTAATCGAAGACATCACCATGAACGTAGCCAAGACCTACGGAATGGTGCAACCGGGAGAAAGCTCCACACAAGCCGTTAGAGCGGTCTTCTTTATCGACCCCAAGGGTGTGGTTCGCACTATATTATATTACCCCCTCTCTCTAGGTCGCAATTTTGACGAAATCAAACGGATATTGATCGGACTGCAAACGGCCGACAATTTCAACGTAGCACTTCCCGCCGATTGGCGCCCCGGTGAAGACGTGATTGTGCCCACTGCCGGATCTTGCGGGGTAGCAAAAGACCGAATGGAAAACGCCGGCGGCGATATGACCTGCTACGACTGGTTCTTCTGCACCAAAAAACTACCTAAAGAAGAAGTAGAAAAAAAACTAGGAAAAAAGTAAATTCATCAGGTTAACACCAGGTTTAGTCTTACAGGTTTAGTCTTAAAAGTTCGAGAGGGTGCCTGAATATACAGTCACCCTCCTTTTTAAAAACCAACCATATGAAAAAGTATCTTCTTGTTTTGGCCGCCCTTTTGCCTTTACTATCGTGCAATGCACAGACCAGCAAGAGTTCATCAACCAATAACGAAAACAACAAAATGGAAGTAATAAATCTTACAAAAGCAGATTTTTTGGCCAAAGTAGCCAACTACGAAACTAACCCCAGTGAATGGAAATATCTCGGCGACAAGCCGGCCATCATCGATTTTTACGCCGACTGGTGCGGTCCCTGCCGGGCTGTGGCACCTGTACTGGAAGAACTGGCCAAAGAGTACAAAGGACAGATATACGTCTACAAAATTGACACCGAAAAAGAGCAGGAACTGGCTGCCGTATTCAACATTCGCTCCATCCCCTCTATCTTGTTCGTGCCTATGGAAGGCAAGCCGCAAATGGCTCAGGGTGCTTTGCCCAAAAAGACTTTTGTGGAGGCCATCAACAGTGTTTTGCTCAACAGCGCAAGTAAAAACTAAATAGTTTAAATTCACAACACCGAAAGGAATCGTCGGCTCAGAAGAAATAATTCTGAAATACTCCCGTAAGGGCAATACTCAAAGCCAAGGCTTTGCTCCCCGGCTCTGGATTAAAGCTTCAAAACTCTCTTTCCCGGACGTAAAATCCGTCAAGAGCAATTTTGAAGCTTTTTGTTTTTGCATATTGTAAAATACAATTACATTTGCAGCAAGTTTAATATCAAAATGATATCATTATGGAATCAAAAGAATTCATCAAAGACAAAAATGGTGCCAGTGGTTTTATCCATCTGGCCCTGAACATCGTTTTCCTTGTGCTGTGTGTTGTTCTGACCGTCAATATGGTTAATAACAATGTTAAAGAGGGTTACCTGGCGCTTTTTATCAGTGTTATGTGCCTGGTGTGGATTTTGCACCTGATAGGTTTTTTGATTGTACAACCCAACAAATCGGCCGTATTGACCTTTTTTGGTGTATATTCAGGCACCATTAAAAAGAACGGATTTTTTTGGGTCAACCCTTTTTACGGCAAAAGGAAGCTTTCGCTCCGTGCCCGAAATTTGGATGTTGAGCCCATCAAGGTGAACGACAAAAACGGCAACCCGGTGATGATCGGGCTGGTTTTGGTCTGGAAAATTGCCGACACCTACAAGGCCTGCTTCGAGATTGAATCGGAAGCGCAACATATGGCTGCCAAAGGTCAAACAACAGTTACGGAGATTGGCCTGAAAGGTTACGAAGAATTTGTGCGTATACAAAGCGATGCCGCTCTGCGTAAAATTGCCGGCCTGTATGCCTACGACCATATCGAAGACAAGGACGAAAGACTGACTTTGCGTTCGGGTGGTGAAGAAATCAACGACAAACTGGAGGAAGAACTCGGCGAACGCCTCTCCATTGCCGGTATCAGCGTGGTGGAAGCCCGCATCAATTACCTGGCTTATGCTTCGGAAATTGCCAGTGTCATGTTGAGGCGCCAGCAGGCCGATGCCATTATTGCCGCCCGCGAAAAGATCGTCGAAGGAGCCGTTTCCATGGTAGAACTGGCCCTGAATAAACTCAACGAAAAGAAAGTGGTTGAACTCGACGACGAAAAGAAAGCCACTATGGTAAGCAACCTCATGGTGGTGCTTTGTGCCGACGAAGCAGCAAGCCCGGTGATTAATACCGGCACCTTGTATTAAAACCGTAACCCGATCGTTATGGCGCAAAAAAAAGCCTTTGTACTCCGAATCGACGAAAAGATGCTCAAAGAATTGGAGAAATGGGCTGCGGACGATTTTCGAAGCATCAACGGGCAAATAGAGTGGATTTTAAACCAGGCATTGAAAAAGCAAAGACGCTCAAAGCCGGAATAAACAGCGGTGCCGGGTTTTCGAAACCCGGCACCGCGTGAAAATGATTACTGAACGAGGCCTTATTTACTATTTTTCTTTTCGAGCTCCAGCAAACGAACCTTAATGTCGAGTCCGCCGGCATAACCGGTCAAGCGGCCGTTAGTGCCCAGCACCCGGTGACAGGGTACAACAATGGGAACAGGGTTGCGGTTGCAAGCCATGCCCACGGCACGCTGCGCCTGGGGACGGCCTATAGTCTTGGCCACCTGCCCGTAACTAAGCACCTCACCGTAAGGAATTTGTTGCAATACTTCCCAAACTTCTTTTTGGAAACCGGTACCCCTGAGCCGGAGGGGCAAATCGAAGACCCGGCGACTTCCGGAAAAATACTCATCCAGTTGTTTGCAGACTTTTTGCGCAGTTTGGCCCTTGTTGAATATATGCTTTCGATGGTTAAGTGAACTTTCTGTTTCTGCGCTAAGAAACTCAATGCCGCTCAGTTGATCGTCCTCAATGGTAATAATCAGCCTGGCCCAAGGTGCCTCGTAATAGAATTTTTCGCTCATTCCCATTGAATTCTGGCCCGACAAACAGGTGTTTCGTCTTTACGTTTGATGTCGAACAAATGATGATTGTCTTCCTGCTGATAGGACAATAACAGTCTGTCATCGTATAAAGCTTCGCGCAAATAGTTCATATCCAGACGGCTGAATCCGTTATTAATGATGTTCTCCAAGGGGAGCATATCCAACATCCATTCCAGATACTTTACACTGTTCACATGGCGGTTGAAGTCCAGGTCGCTGTACACTACTTTACGTTCCAGCACCGGCTCGGACTCTTTGCCCGGAATTATTTTGACCGGCTTGTTTATGGGGCAAGGTATGTCGAACCTGGCGGCTTTACTGTAATTCATATTTTCGCGCAAATCCATGGGTGTCCTGCTATCAACGTCGATCATGGCCCATTGCGTTACGGCGGCTCCCAGCGTTTTGCCTTCGGGGTCGCACAAAAGCAGGTTACGCGTAGTCATCAGACGACTGATTTCGTTGACCCAGGTATTGATATAAAATTCATCGAATTCTCTGAGTGTGGCGTACATCTCGAAAGACATGCGCGAAATCACCCAGGTAGCGTTGTTATTGTGTAATTCGCGCGTTCCGAAACCGTTGTTTTCGGCATCTTTGCTTGCTGTGTTAAATATATAACGGCACAGCGACATAAGGCTGGCTCGACCGGTGAAATCCAGGTCACGTGCCAAAATCCTGTACGTATAATTGGGAAGTCCTGTCATGCTACTATTTTTTTAATCCCTATTAATTAAATATTCGTCTTTGAAATTGACCAGGTAAATTCTTTCCACAGCCCTGGTCAAAGCTGTATACAACCAGCGATAGTACTCGGCTCCCAACATTTCGGGGGTTACCCAGCCCTGATCGAGAAAAATTTCCTTCCACTGACCGCCCTGAGCTTTATGGCAAGTCATAGCGTAACCGTATTTTACCTGTAAGGCGTTGAACCAGGGATCTACACGCAATTTAGCGTACAAAGCCTTTTTACTGCGCACATCGGCGTAATCGAGCAACACGGCTTCGTAAAGCTTTTGCTGAGCGGCTTGATCCAAAGCGGGAGCTTCCGAAACCAGACTATCGAGTATCACTTTGACTTCCATCTCCCAGTCGGTTTCGGGGAAACGCACTTCCAGATCGGCAAAACGAAAACCGTAGAGCTCAGTAATCTTGCGCACACGCCTTACTTCGATCAAATCGCCGTTAGCGATGAAAGGAATTTCTTTGTACGACTGCGACCAAAAATAATTGTTTTTGGCCACCAACAAGAGATCGCCGGTGGAAAGTTCTTCTTCTTTGAAAAAAATGCGCGAACGTATGCCCAGGTTATATCGTACGGCCTGCTTATTGGAACGGCAAATCACTTTGCATTCATCTATTCCGCAGCGGTCGTAAGCCGATTGCAGAGCATCTGTAAGGTCTTCACCCCGGATGCTGAGTACATCTGTTTGCTTGCCTGTACTCAACATCGGAATTTCCGTTACTTTTTGTTCTGCCAATGCCCTGCGCAAAGCGGTCGCATTGTCGAGCAAGAGAGACTGGTGCTCCTGCCTGACCACCTGAGTCAACTCCACAGCAGCCACCTGCATACCCAACGACTCCAGGTTTTGTCGGTCAAGAGCCGGACTGTAAGCCGAACCCACCGGCGGCAACTGGGCAATATCTCCCATCATCACCAAACGACAGCGCTTTCCCGAATACACATACCTCAATAAATCATCCAGAAGACGACCCGACCCAAAGAAGCTGCCTTCGAAATTCTCGTTGGATATCATCGAGGCTTCGTCTACGAAAAAAAAAGTATTTTCGTGCAGATTGTCGTTCAAATCAAACCGCCCGTAGGTGCCGTCGACCTCTTTTTGTCGATAAATTTTTTTATGTATAGTGGTGGCAGCATGTCCGCTGTAAGAGGCAAAAACTTTAGCCGCTCTGCCGGTAGGGGCCATCAGCACGCAAGGCTGCCTGTTTTCGGTCAGAAAGCGCACCACTGCACTGATGAGCGCGGTCTTACCTGTTCCTGCATAACCTTTGAGCAAAAGAACTTCCATCTCGCCCGAAAACATGAAAAAATTTAAACACGAATCGAGCGCTTTATGCTGGTCGGAAGTAGGCGTGTAAGGAAAATATGCAAGAATTTTTGCTCTTAAATCCATTAAAATAAATTTCTGCGGTCATTTTTTAGGCCGTAAAAGTAGCGATATTCAAATTCTTGTACTAATTTTGTCCACATTAAAAATGTGAAGTTCAGTACACACCATTAAATTATCATCCCATGAGATTATTCTTTAGAATTTTGCTTATTATTGCCGTCGGATTGTCGGTTTATCTTTGCGTGGACAGTATCTTACGCCCTATTCATTTTAACAGGGAAAAAGATATTCGCTTCAATGCCGTAATTGGTCGTTTGATAGATATACGGAAAGCCCAGGTGGAATTCAGAAACTATCACGGTCTCTACGCCAACGATTTCGATACGCTGATCGGCTTTGTAAAACACGGTTATATCCCTTTTGTATTAAAAGAAGGCGTGTTGAGTGATAAACAACTCGAAGATGGGCTGACCGAAGAAAAAGCAGCCGAAATTGTCTATAAAAAACGCACAAGAGAGATTAAGAGATGGGGGCTGGAAGGTTTCCGGCGCGACACATTCTATGCCAACGTGCTGGATACGATTTTTGGGAAAAATTACCCCATCGACTCCTTACGTTATGTCCCCTATGCCCGCAACAACGAGCAATTCGAGCTCAGGGCCGGTGATATTACCACTACTTCGGGTTTGATAGTCCGGGTGTTTGAAGCCAGAACACCTTACGAAGTCTTCATGGCCGGTATGGACAAACAAGAAGTCATCAACATGCGGCTTAAGGCTGAAAAATACGACAAATACCCCGGCTTGATGGTGGGGAACATATTTGAGGCAAACAACAATGCCGGTAACTGGGAGTAACACGACAACTGCATCGTTTCCAACTATATCCATCCGGTATACGCCGGGTGGATTTTCTTTTCTGGAAAAACCTTCGGAACTCTTTTCCGCGGAGGCATTGGAAACGTATTGCAAAAACAACTCTCTACAATCTACCCGGGATACCGGCTCGTTCATCCTGGAGTACGCTTCCAATTTCCTGATTTTACCCAAAGAGCTGGATCCCGCTTATTATTTTAAATTTCATTTTCCTGAAATCAGCGGGCCAACCATTCAGACTTTAATGCTGAGTGATCAAAAACAACAGGTGGTTTTTGAGTTGCCGCAAAAACACAGCGAACTTTACCAAAATTACTTCCCGCAAACTCCTCTACTTTGCCTGCCTTTGTGCTTTGCCGAATTTGTCATGGGTCACAGCTCCGGACGGACTCATTGTCTGTTTTACCTCCATCAGAATCTGTTGATGGTTTTTGCCGCCCGCAGAGGGGTGCTCAGCTACGCCAACCGTTTTGACGTCGTTACGGATGATGCGGCCGCCTATTTCATTTTAAGCATACGACAGGTCTTCGAAACAGGCGGTCACTGCAGCCTTTGCACCGAAAAGGAACCGGCCGGGGCATTGCAGGCTTTACTTGAACCTCATTTTGAGCAAATCGATGCCTATCTTCTGGACAGAGATTTGCACTTGTTTATATCCACACTGAGCGGACAAATTAAGCTATGAGGATCATTAGAGGCACATACAAGGGCAGGCGTTTCGAAATACCTCATACGCTAAAGGCCAGACCGACGACCGACTTTGCCAAAGAGGCTTTGTTCAATATCCTGGACAACCGCCTGAACTACGAGGAGTTGTCGGTGCTGGACTTATTTTCGGGGACCGGCAGCATCGGACTGGAATTTGTTTCTCGCGGCGCCCGCACAGTTTACTGCATTGAACAATACGCAGTTCACACGAGGTTTATACGCTCGGTTGTCGAAAAACTTGGGATACAAAATCTCAGATTGATCCAGGGAGATGCTTACCAGTACATTCACAAGCATCCGCAGGTATTTGATGTGATCTTTGCCGATGCTCCGTACAACGATCCCAGGCTTATGGAATTGCCCGATCTGATTTTTGAGGCCGGCCTACTCAAGCCGGGAGGTCTGCTTGTTGTGGAACACTCAAAATTGCAGCATTTCGACATGCATCCCCATTGGGAAGAAACTAGAGTGTACGGCAGCGTGCGTTTTAGTTTCTTCAGTCAAAAAAAACCATAGCCGAAACTTTTTATAGGTTTGCGGCCGTAAAACAGCCTTCTGCATGACAAAAATACTGACCATCCGCCATCAAGCCGAACTGGAAAACAGCCTGAATGAATTACTCTCGGATTACGAAGCCCGCCAGATTTTTGTTTTATGCGACCACAACAGTAAAACACATTGCCTGCCTCTGATCGCAAATTTTCCCTGCCTTAAAGAGGCTCAACACATTATTGTACCGGCCGGTGACGAACATAAAAACCTGGAGACCTTGTCTGCTGTCTGGTCTTCGCTCAGCCGTAAAGGCGGAACCCGCAAATCGCTGCTCATCAACCTGGGCGGAGGTATGCTGAGCGATCTGGGCGGCTTTGCGGCTGCCTGTTTCAAAAGAGGCATTGACTTCATCAACATACCCACCACCCTATTAGCCTGTGTAGACGCAGCTCTGGGAGGCAAAACCGGCATCAACTTCGAGGGCCTGAAAAATGAAATCGGCACCTTTTATCCGGCCAAGGCCGTATTGATTTACTCGGAATTCTTCCGCAGCCTCGACCGGGACAATTTGTATTCGGGCTATGCGGAAATGCTCAAACACGGGCTCTTGTCGTCCCATGCTCATTGGCAGCAGGTGTTGAGCTTTGATCCGGCCACGGCCTCCACTCGTGAAAGTGCCGGGCTTATTCTGGATTCCATGACGGTCAAAGAAAAAATTGTCAAAGAGGATCCTTTCGAAAAGGGCCCGCGTAAAGCCCTAAACTTGGGACATACCATAGGACATGCATTCGAGAGTCTTTCCCATAAACGAAACATAGCCTTGCTTCATGGTCACGCTGTGGCCCTGGGTTTAGTCTGCGAGCTTTATCTTTCAAATAAACTGGCCGGTTTCCCCGAAAAAGAACTGAAAGCATGTGCGAATCGTGTAAAACAAACCTATTCCGCCTTCCCACTGCAAAAGTCTGATTATTCGGAGCTAATCGGGTTTATGCAACACGACAAAAAGAACCGCGATCAACACATCCGTTTCTGCCTGTTGAAAGATATCGGCCAGACCCTGCCGGACACAACAGCTACTCCGGAACAAATCGTAGAAAGTCTGGATTATTACTGCGAAAACTTGCTGTAAAAGAATCAAAACACGGGATCAAACCTTGCGCCGCATTGATTCCGTTTCTTTTTAAAACCAAAAGAAATAAAAAAGCGTTCCGGGAATCAATGAATCCCGGAACGCTTTTTCAGTCGGGGTGACTAGATTCGAACTAGCGACCACTCGCCCCCCAGACGAGTACTCTAAACCGGACTGAGCTACACCCCGAAAGCGGCCGCAAATGTAAGACGAATTTTTGGATTGAACAAACTCCGCCCCCTTTTTATTTATGACAATTTAGTCGAATATTATACCAAAATCAACTCATAATATTGATAGTACTTGGTGACACCGTGCATTTTAGTTACTTTTGTAAGCTAAATTAATACCGTAAAAACAAATGCAACAGGCGCTTGAGGATGTATTAAGTCGGTTTTCCCCTATTTTGCTCGAAGAAATGGGAAAGGTAAAGCTGATGAACCGTATCGACACCAAATATATTGCACGTGTCGACCGCTTGATTCCTTTGCTTGAAGAGATGACGACAGGATATTATGCTCAGGAGATCAACGGCAAACGCATTGCACGATACCACACCCTGTACATGGATACACCCGATGCCGACATGTACCTGGCTCATCACAACGGACGTAAAGTAAGGCAAAAAATACGTATCCGCGATTACGAAGAATCCAACCTTAGTTTTTTTGAGATTAAAAACAAAAACAATAAAGGGCGGACCAAAAAGAGAAGGATAAAACTCGAAAACACCGATTTCCATCGCAACGAACAGGTGTTGGAGCTAATGGATAAATACGCGGAATATAAGATAGACGGCCTGATTCCGCAACTGGAAAATTTTTTCAATCGCATTACTTTGGTCAATAAAGATAAGACGGAACGTTTGACCATAGACCAGGGCTTGAGGTTTCATAATTTAACTACCAATGCCTGGAGCGACTTATCTAAGATCATAATAATTGAGCTGAAACAAGACGGGAATTGCCGTTCACACGCCAAGGAAATATTGTCTTCGCTGCGCATTCATCCCAACAGAATCAGCAAGTATTGCATAGGTTCGGTACTGACCAATCCGGAATTGAAAAACAACAGATTCAAACGTAAACTCACCCTAATAAACAAAATCATAAACGACTAATATGGACGAATTTGCAGAAATGTTAAAAGCGGAAGAATTGCTCGAGGCCCAATCTATGGTTACTCCTATTTTCAATTCTCACGATTTGTGGGAATTGTTGTTCCGCTTCCTTTTCAACTTTGTAGTGATAGGAATTATTATTCATTTTTTCTACTACAGAAAAAGTCGGAGGGTAGATTATTACTTTACTTTTATTATCATCAGCGTCAGCATATTCTTCCTAATCTACCTCTTAGGTAGCGTTAAGCTGAAGATAGGATTTGCCTTGGGTATTTTTGCCATTTTCGGCATTATACGCTATCGCACCGAACAAGTGCCGATACGGGAGATGACTTATTTGTTTACCATAACTGCCATTTCTGTTATTAATGCCCTGTCTATACAGATGAGTTATACGCAAATGGTGGCCACCAACCTCGTCATTATTTTGGTTATCTGGGGGCTGGAAACCTCACGCTGGCTCAAACACACCAACAGCAAAATGGTGCTTTACGACAGAATTCAGCTGATTTTGCCCGAAAGAGAAAAAGAACTGATTGATGATTTGAAAAAACGTACGGGGCTTGATATTATCAGGGTAGAAGTGGGTCATATCGACTTTTCGCGCGATGTGGCTTTTATAAAAGTTTATTACGAATCGGATAAGGTAGAAATAAACGCTACCGACCAGATTACGCGTTTCCCCAAGTGGTCTAACCAATAAATACATTCCGATGAATATTAAAAGTATCTTCACGGCACTCATTGCCTTTTGTTGCCTGCTTTCCCTTCGGGCGCAGGAAAATACCGACGATTGGGGCGGCCAGGTGTCGGTAGAAATTTCAAAGAAGATAATTAAAAAACTAACGCTGAGCTTCGAAGAAGAATTCCGGCTACACAAGAATTTCAGCCGGGCCGACCGTTTTTCGCACAGCCTGGACCTCACTTATAAACCCTTTAAATTTTTGAAAGGTGGCGTAAGCTATAATTTATTGAACTACTACGATCTCCAGGATGGTTGGGATTACAGGCACCGTTACAATATTCACCTGACAGGCGATAAATCTTTCGGACGTTTCAATGTCGCTTTGCGCGAACGCCTGCAAGGCACTTACCGACCTCAAGCCTTAATCGATCACAATCCAAAATGGTATCTGCGCAGCCGGGTTAAGGTAGAATACGACATCAGGAAGTCTCATTTTGAACCCTTTGCTTCTGCAGAAATGTACTACAGCCTGAACGATCCCGATCCTGCCAACAGGAGCATCAACCGCTGGCGCTTTATTGCAGGCAGCAAATACAACATAAACAAGAAGAACAACTTGCAATTATATTACCGCTACACCAATTACGCCGACCAGGACGACGATAACGGCCATATGATCTGCATCGGATATTCCGTCGATATATAAATTAAAAAGTGATGAAAAAAACTTCGACTTTTGGCTTGCTAATCTTATTGATTTTTTGGATGGCTTGCTGCAAACCCGATGGGCCCGATAGCCCCGATGTTCCGGATAAACCCGATACTCCGGACAACCCCACCGATACTTTGAATACAGATACTTTGGTGATCGATTCCACAGCTGTGTCGATTTTTTATACCGATACGGGCATAGTTATTACCAATCCGCTGGAAAACGAAATACTCGTCCAACAAAGCAACGGACACATCAGTGTTCGGTCTCAGGCCGCCGGTATGAAATTTGTTCTGTCCGGAGCTCATCCGGATGCCTCGTTCAGTATCGCCAGCGACAGCAGCTTCAGTCTGATCCTGGATAGTCTTAACCTGACTTCTTTAGTTGGCCCGGCCATTTATATTCAGAGTAGGGAAAGGACCCTGGTTTATCTTAACGACAGTACGGAAAACTTCCTGAACGACGCCATCACCTATTCCAGCGAGAATGATGCCGATACCCGTGCTTGTTTATATGCTAAAGGAGGCCTGATTTTTGGCGGTAAAGGGAAATTAACCATCCAAAGTAAAAGCAAACATGCGCTTTGTTCCGATAGATTTATTCGTATTCAGGAAGGAGAAATAATGGTTGAAACGGCCGCTCGCGACGGCATTCACGTGAGCGATTATTTTGTCATGGACCAGGGCAGGCTGCATATCAACAGTCTGAGCGACGGTATAGAATGCGATGCCGGTTTTATTCGGATTAACGGGGGTGAGCTCATGATCCATTCAGAGGACGAAGGCATAATAACTTCCTACTTAGGGCCGGACACGGCCATTAAAGCCGGTATTGTGATAGAGCAAGGAAGTATAACCGTAACAACCACGGACGAAAAAAGCATGGGTATCGATGCCGCCGGTGATTTGGTCGTTTATGGAGGCACTCTGATAGTAGAGCTGGAGGGCAATGCTTCCAAAGCCTTGAGAAGTAAGGGAAACATGTTTCTCCTCGGAGGTTGTTTTGATTTGACGACCAAGGGAAACGCCGCCTGGGATGAGAAAGATGCCGACTTCTCTTCGGCAGCGGGAATCAAATGCGACGGCAACCTGCAGATCGCGGGAGCAGAAACAAGCATCAACATACTGAGCACCGGCAAAGGCGGCAAAGGCATCAATACGGAAGGGCAAATTCTTATTGAAGAAGGCAGCATTCAAGTCAAAACTACAGGCGTTCGAGATGTTTACGGCACATACTCCTCTAACGCCAAGGGTATAAAATGCGATGCCGACCTGACTATTTCCGGCGGTAAAATCAAAGTAGAAAGCACCGGAAGTTCCGGCAGCGACGGCATCGATTCCGACGGCAGCCTCAGTATCGACGGAGGAGAAATCGAAGTACTGGCCTACGACGACTGCATCAAATCGCTCCGCAACATGACCCTGAACAACGGCAATATTTATTGTTACAGCACACACAACGATGCGCTGGACACCAAAGCTTCGTTGACTGTGAACGGAGGTTTTATTATAGCTTCGGGAGCCGCAGGCAGCAAGAACGGAGTAAACTGCGACGGTATTTTCAAAATCAACGGAGGCTGCCTGCTGGCCACCGGCGGCAAAAACACCAGCCCCAGCAGCACTTCCGCTCAAAACTCTGTCATATACAACGGACTATTCAATTCGGGAGAATGCATTCATCTGCAGACGGCCGAAGGTAAACCGGTAATGACCTACCAATTCCCCCGCACTTATTCGGTACTGAAACTGACCTACAGTGCTTCGGATCTGACCAAAGGCAACTATTCCCTCTACAAAGGAGGAGAAGTCAGCGGAGGCGAAAATGTACACGGTTTTATATTGGGCGGCAGCTATACACCAGGAACTTGGTTGATGGATTTCAGTATAAGCGGCACTGTTACCAAAGTGAACTGATCTTTATTGCTTGATTAGCTTAAAGACTTGTCCATCGACTTTTAGAATATAGAGCCCGGGCTGCAAACCCGACAGATCGATGATTTCTACAGGATCAACACAGAACCCGGCACAGACCGGTCTGCCGGCGAAGTCGAAGAGGCTGAACCGTGAACCTTGAGCGTTCCTGACGCTGATGCTGCTCTTCACTAAACTGGGATAAACCTCAATTTCCCTTTCCTCTATATTGAATTTCAGGCCTGCCAACAGGTTGGAAGCGCCAAAACTGGGCTCTTGAATTTCCCAGACGCTGCCGCCGTCGGGAATACGGGAATAACTCATGTTGCGGTCCAGGGGTGGATAACTTACCGAATCGATCAACATCAGACGGCCAAACTCGTCCTTTTTCGATAAGGAAACGCTCTCACCCAGAAGGTTGAGCTTGAAATTCAGATGCAAAGGTCCCTGTTCCGGTGTGCCATCGGCCCAAAGACAAATCCACGATTTGGCAGGCAGTACGGTTTGAGCGGAATCTGTGGCGGCTATTCTGCCCAAAAACGGGTACATAGGAAGATCGCTCAGATACCAGCCGGCGATGTTCAGGTCTTCCTCTCCATAATTATAGAGTTCAATGTAATCGTCCTTTTCTCCGTATTCGTCGGCAATCCGGTTGTTGCTGGCCACTATTTCGTTGATAAGTACCGTAGGACGGATGTCCGCAGCGTGGGGATCTTCCTCGTAAATTGCCCTGAGCGACAATTCGGAATCAAAGATTCCGCTGTAAACTTCTTCCGTCAGTGTTTGGATGTTTCCGTTCATATCCACACAACTCATGGCGAGATCAAAGATCAGATCGGAGCTGCTGGCTGAGACCTGATGCACTTCTACGGCAATCAGGTTGCTTCCTTCTTTCAACATATTGAGCGGAACGTCGTATTCGGCGTTCAGTCCGTTGTTGGCCGAAGAAGCATAGGTGTTGTAGGTGATGGTGCCTGCCGGCATATTGAGTCTGGCCAGTTCCTGGCCGTTTACGTATATAACGGCCCCGTCGTCGACAAAAATACTGAGAAGAAAACTGTTTTTGTTGGCCAGATCGTCGATTTGAATTTCTTTCCTGAAATATGCAGTGGGGTATTTGTTAACGTAATTGCCGTAATCCAGGACAGTGACTTCTCCTTTGCCGCCGTAGCCAAACTGGGCAGGCCCCTGCGACCAGGACTGGTCGTTGTAAGCCGGGCTGTTCCAGGCTTCGCCCGGAGAATGGCTGGTGTAATAGTAACGCCAGTTCGCTCCATTGGCAATCAATTGATCAATGCCACCTCCCTTGTTGACTTCCCAATGCGAAAATTGCATGCCCTGCACGCGGGCAGCCCTGATGTTTATGTTTTGTTGCAGAAAATACCTCAGGTTTATCTCGGCATCCTGTATATAAGCCCGATTCAGGTAATAGCTCGCCTGCGGGTGGTTGGCGCTCAATCTGATCAGACCGTTGGAAACGCCGCCCAGATATCTGCCGCTAAGTTGGTTTAGTATATTATTCGGGCGTTGCCGGGCAAAAGAACGCATCGATTCCAAATCGTTGTAGAAATCGGCCGAAGATCCCCAGCGCTGTTTATGATAAACGATTTCATTGGCAATTTTAGGAGCCATACTGTCCAAAATGGCAATAACACGTTCGGGTTCAAGTGTTTTGGATAACTCCACACAAAAATTGTCTATAAAACGCTGACGAAATTCGGTGTTTAACATTAAGCGTCTAAACATCATAGTCGACCACTGTCCCCAAGAATTACCTTCGCCCAAGGCGTGGGCCAGGGTATTATGCGTAGGCCCGTTTACGCCGTTGAACCCGAAATCGAGGTCAAATATTATCCAACGCCATTTGCCGTCCACTTTGCGTTTCCATAACTTGAAGTTGTTGTGTGGCCAGTCGGTATTGCCCACATAAATCTCGAAGAGCTGGTAGTGGAGGTAATTTTCCATATCGATACGCCGGCAAACGGCCATAAAGGCAGTATCGGATGTCATATCCAATTCTTCGATGAATTGATGCAACTCTGCGTATTCCGGTGTCAGCGGGAACAGATCCACATCCGGCACCCCGTCCAGTATTATGTCCTCTTCTTCTAAGCCGTAATTACAATAAATGAGGTCTTTGTTGCTTCTTTCTCTGAGGTTTTCTATACCGTAATACCTTCCGTTAATAAACAATACCGCAGGCTCATAAGCCATGTATTCCAGATCAATTCTGTTTTGGAGTATGGAAACTGTGAATCCGTCACGCATCTGAGTACGGCCGTTGTCGTTGCCCGAATTACGCAACAGGATGTCTTTGTACAATTGGCCGGGTTTGCTGACAGGGAAAAAGTCGTAGTCCAGGTGATTGTTTCCGAACTTTGTCCTGGGTTGAATTTTCAGGGATTTGAGTCCGTGGGCTCTGGTCCAGCCTCCTGCAATGGCAATATCGAGCTCCTGATTGATTTGCAATACTCCGCTGGTATCGATCAATTCGAAATTGGCGGGCCTTGACCAATCCTGAT
>Ga0255340_1002063_pt1 | contig 24489 bp, 41 predicted proteins | sample wastewater_treat_7_FD_192417 | JGI IMG/M metagenome (GOLD analysis project Ga0255340, IMG submission 192417) | Wastewater microbial communities from Lulu Island WWTP, Vancouver, Canada - plant10 | ecosystem: Engineered > WWTP > Wastewater > Unclassified | place: Canada: Vancouver, British... | reverse complement strand
TATTTATTATCTTCGCTATTAGCAATTTTTATTAAGTCGAGTTGATTCAAAGCTGATGTAACAGTTCTTGCCATTCTTAATCCTCCTTTAATACTTCTTCAAGCTGATTGGCTAAGTGTAAGAGCGCCATCTCAGTGGGGTTTTCTTTGATATCTTCCCTTTCTTCTTCGGTATAGTTGTCACTGTCAAGTGCCCAACGTGAATGAGCAGGACACCCAACTTCCTCGAAGTAGAAATTGATTCTTTCAATTATTTCATTAATCTCCTGCTTTGTAAGGTCAACAGTTACTTTCATTTTACTCTCCCTCTTTTGCTACCCAATTATCGAGCTTCTTTTTGACGCTTTCATAGTTTTCTCTTATGTAGAATGTTCTATTGCCGCTGATGATGTTAATGCAAGTTAGGTTATTGTCTTCATCATGAGGAAAAACCATTGCGATTGCATTTACGTTCAGTATAATTCTGCCGCCCTCAAAGGTGACTAAATTTTTATTCATTTTTTAACTCCTTTCTCTTAACTTTCTATATATATTATATCATAATTTTTTCAAATTGTAAAGTATAATTTAAAATAAAATTTATGTTGGAATAAATTCTGAAGTTCTTATCACGTATCCATTATTGCATTTGTAGTAGTAGCAACCACGCTTACCATCTGAATAATAGAAATGATACTCTTCGCCGCAACGACAGCCGCCATGAACTCTATCTGCATCTCGATTTGCCGTATGTTTGGCATCAACAATCATAGCACCAAGTAAAGATAGCATCATAAGAAATATGACAATAGTGAGAAGGCTATCTTTGGCTTCAACACTTAAGCCTTTTCTTTCTTTAATTTTTTTCATTATCTCACTCCTCTCCAACAACAACCCAAAACTTTTTCTTGCCCAATTTTAACCAAAAGCAATCCAGCTGAGTAAGCGGCTCACAAAGCTTGGGCTGATTTCTTTTCACTTCGCCAATGGATTTAACTGCACCAATGTTCTTTAAGATTTTTGCAGGAACTCGCTCATTAGTGAATAAGGTAAAAGCCTTTTCAAACATTATTTCATTGCCAGAAGGATTTGATATACAACATACTTCATGCCATGGAACAAGAGGTTTGCCAATAATAATATTGATAACATCATTTGCCATTTCTTTTCCTCCTTTAACTTTCTATATATATTATATCATAAATTTTCAAAAATGTAAAGTTTATTTAAAATAAAAAATTTCTCCGCCATACCCTCTATGAACGATTACACTTAGGCACGGCGGCAAATATTTATTCTGATATATCTATTGTCTCAAATTCCATAATGATAGCTTCTCCTATCAGTTCACCCAGTGCTTCAAGCACCTCTCCAATCAGTTCATTCATGTCTCTAACTTCTCCCTCTCCTTTTCCAAGAGTTCCTTGAACTCACGAACCCACTGGGCATAGATAGGCTGAGACTTACGCTCCTCAATCTCTGCTCTGTGTTCATCAATCCAAGCGAGACACAAGTCTCTTGTTTCCTGAACAGTGATTGCCACACCAGAATAGATGTCCGATGCCTTCCAACACTTACCAACCTTATGGAGGTTTACCTCATAGCCCGGATGTGTCCAACCAGTTCTGAACTCAATTGGCGTTTCCTTCAAAACCATTCTAATTGGAAATGTTGACCTTTTGTAACCAACCATTTTCTTTACTCCTTTCTTAACTTTCTATATATATTATAGCATAATTTTTTTCAAAAGTAAAGTTTAAGCCTTTAAAAAATTTTAAAGGCTTTAATCATTAATATATAAGTCCACTATGGGGCATAACGAACACAGCAATCTCAGGCTCGGGATTGTCAACAATAACCTGTTCATACTGTCTTTTCTCTATCTCTTGTTTAAAAACATTGAATAACTGTCTGCCCCATTTAGTGAGTATTGTATTCTCATATTTAACGCCGCCGAAGTGGTCATATGGTTGTATTGGTGCCGCCTGCTTGATGAAGAGTGCATCCAGATTAACCATAATCATTGCGGCTCTGGAATCGGCTATGAGCTGGCACATTCCCATGATAGTTTCCCAGTCATCCTCGTCATCATTCTGAGTGAGTTCGACCCATATACCTTTATTTATCTCATGGTCAAAGGGAACTATGACAGCCTGTTCCAGTGCTTTTATATATTTCTCGCTCCATTCGGAGATGGGTCTTACACATATTTGCATATTATCTCTCCTTACTTAACTGTGTATGCGCCTGACTGAGCATATACTACTGTGCCGTCTTTCATATATAAAGTAATACTATCTGGCTGATTATATCCCCATTTAACGTCAGTTGACTGTATATCTTCAATTTTATACTCTTCTCCATTTACGCAGATATAAGTATGTCCACGTAGGCTCTTATCAAAATTCTTACCTACTCTGTTGTTTGAACATGAGAAAGTAAAAAATATGAGTAAGAGACTAACAACAATGGGTCCAATTACCATACCTGCATCATTTGAATTGCTCATATTAGTCCTCCTTCTACAACTTCTTTCCACTTTTCATTAAGTAAATTACAAACCTTCTGACACGCCGCCTTGTCCTTGAAGTATCCGTAGCAATATCCCACTTTACCTTTTAGGGTTGCGCCACGAGATTGGAGAAAGCGGAGATAGTCAGGATAAGATAGACCAAGTAATCTGGCTCCGAAGGTCTGAAATGAGCCATGATAGATTACGTTATTGTCTCTGATGAAGTCAATGTCGTCCATTGAGGGCATCCATTTGCCCTCTTCACTCATTTCCATCGGTAAGTATTTCATCTGCATCCTCCCTGAGATACCACTCTTTACAATCAGTTTCTTCCTGTGAATTGGTTATAATCCATTCATATGGGTCAAAACCATAACATCTGCCGTCATACTTAAAAATATTACCGTCTTCGTCATATAGCTTACAATTGGCATAACGAAAGTGTATGCAGTTTTCACATTTATGCATCAAAATAAATCCTCCTCTGCCCACAAATCTTGCGGCTCCATTTCTCCACAAAAATAAGTTGCTCCACAAGGACAGCTTATTCCTCTACTTACTACTATCTTGTCGCTGACTTTTGAGATGTAAGTGATAGGAACTTTATCAGCCAAAATAAGTTTCATTATTTCACAGCCGTCTCTCGCATGAAGTTCTGCCCACTGATTTAGTTCTGCGAGGTCATCATTACTAAAATTTATACACTCTTTACTCCAAATCATATCATGACTCCCTTCTGAATCTCCCTCATTTCTGCCCACTCTTCATCAGTAAGCATACAAGCATCTGCAAACTCCTGCCATGAATTTATCCTTTCAAGTAAGGCGGCAGGACCGACTATCTTTGATTCATCGAACTCAGGGGTGGGTTCTTGATTCTTTTGAGATACGTAACCTTCGATTATATACTTGGAAACTGTTGCAGGAGAGCAGCCAACTATGTCTGCTACCTTTTTCTTAACGCCGAGTTCGAGATATAACTCATTTATGTCTCGAATTTGGTCTTCAGTTATTCTTTTTGCCATTATCTATCTTCTCCTTTAAATAAGGATAATTAATTTTATCTATGTCGTAATATGGAATTTCAATTAAAATAAGAACATCTTCTCATTCCTTTCATCTTTTCTATATATATTATATCATAATTTTTTTGAAATGTCAAATTTTCTAAAAAGAAAACCGCCCCGAAGGGCGGCTATAATATTATTCTGTTGTCTCTTCTGTTGCCCAAGGCAGGTCATACCAATCCTCTTCAAGGAAATTGCCTATACCGCCAAGCCTATACTGTCCATTATCTTCAACGATATGAACTCTGATAGGTGAACCTACTACATTTTCCCAATAGATATTTGTAGTCATTCTCAGAATCCTATAAAGGTTCTCAGGTGTATTCTCCATCTGGAAAGGGGCAGTGCCTATTTTGCCGTCAATTGTAGTCTCACAATAAAGTGTGAAAGCTTTAGGTGTAAGTTCTGTTTTTCTTATAACTCCGTTAGCTGTTATCATTTCGATTCCTCCAAAAGATACTTATTTTCATTTGCTTGAAGCCGTTTTATTTCAGCTTCAAGCTTTTTGATGTATGCGATAGTTTCTGACGGGCGTGTTTCTACCATAAGTCTTAATTCTTTATCGTTCATACTTTACCTCAATTCTAAGCTGATAGTATGGGTCAAGAACACCATACTGGAACTGCTCCCAGAACATATAATCCTGATACTGAACTGGGTCGCCGCCGCTTATTGTTATAATTGAACCACAACTAACATCAATTAAGTTTGATGGAGGTGGTATTGGAACATCCTGTGGACCATCAATTGAAGCTGCGTTCCATGTTCCTGTAATTTCAAAGGCTTTACCATTATAAACAAGCCAATCACCAACAGTGGCATGAGGAACATTATTTCCATAAGCTCTTGGTCTACCATCAGCAACTCCAGTGTCAACCTTTGTCCATGAACCCCATGCACAAAAGAGTGCTACAACACCAGCAATGCTAGCAATAACGATTGATGCAGGCTTAACTTCGCCCTTCTTATTCTTGAAAAAACCCATACTTTTTCTCCTTAGAATACGTGAATATTATCCACATCTGCGCCTATCATTATAATATCGTCATAGAGTATACGAGTTGTAGGTGTGACCATATCCTCATGATAATGAGAGCAGAAATGTTTCTGATATATAGTTGTGTCAAGCACCTGCTGTAATCTCTCGTCAGAAGGTGTAGCCTTAAAGCCAAGATAATTACATACATTTGTGCCGCCAGTGTGTGAAAATACGAAGTCAACTGAATTGCCGACTTTCTTTAAATTCTCCTTAGCAAAACGAACTTCATCGTCAGTAATCTGCTCCTGCTCCCACCATGAAATGTGAGGGGTACGCCACTCTTTATCACGAGAATCTGCCCCATTTATAACAAGACACTTCTTACCACAGAGGTCATAAATACGACCTGTCTTTGCATAGAATACAGACTTTGAAACCTGATATACTTCTTCGCCGCCGAAAGTTGTGGTTGGAAGTTGTTCTATCATATCATAGTTCTCATGATTACCAAGGACACAAAATGTAGTCCAAGGCTTATTACTTATCCATTCTCTCCACCATTTTTCTTCTCCTATTGCATCTGGACCATAACCCCATACAAATCCAGCATCACCCATGATAACGAGGATATCGTCCTTAGTAAGTCCATCACATTTGAAATGGCGACTATTTAGTTTTGATATATCGAGACCACCATGAGTGTCTCCTGTAACGAATAATCTTCCCATTAGTCCTCCCTAAGTAATTCATCGTGTAATGCCCTTCTGATAATTAAGAACTTCTGCTGGTCCATCTCGGCAAGAGTGTCCGCGTTGAAGTCGAGAACGTTTTTCTCCTTGTAGATATCAAGCCATGCGTCAGCTTCCTTCTGAATTTCTGCGCCCATGCTAACTGCTTCTTGTTCAGTTAAACTGATGTCTCTATTCTTAATCTGTCTGATGTAATCGTAATGATTCTGACGGCTTTTATCCTCACCCTTAAATGGATTTAAGAGTTCTGAATAATCAACCTGCTTAAAGTATCTAATCATGTCAAGCAGTCTTATTTCATAATGAAGCTGTTTTGCGGCATAGCCGTACTTTTCAACCTCTTCTTTCTGAATAGGATATGGATGCTGTAAAGCGTGAAACTTCTCCTTAACCATACCTACCATTGCTCTAAGTGCCGACTCTTCATTGGCATGGGCAATACGTTCTCTGTTATCTCTGAACCACTGCATCATTGGGTAGTCAGGATGAATCCAAAACCAATCTGAGAAAAGCAGTTCAGTAAAGTTTGTCGAACCCTTCTTCCACTGGTCAATCATAAGACGAACGTCCTTAACATCAACCTGACCATCGAAGGGCAGTTCTACTGTCTCTGAAATGGGCTTCTTGTTGAATACGATATCTTCAAGAGTTGGAACTACGACTGCTTTGTAGTCAAAGTCACTTGTTGCTCTTTGAAGATTGTAGTTCTGAGCACCGTAAAGGGCGCAGTAGATTACTCTGTAACCTTTATTTTGAAGAAACTTAACTGTTACTTCGCAAAGCTGCTGTGCGGGTGTAATTACTTCTACCATTTTGTCTTTCTCCTTTCTTAACTTTCTATATATATTTTATCATAATTTTTTTAAAAAGTAAAGTTTTTACCAAGAAAAAGTTGGAAATTCATAATTTATTTCACACTCTTCTGCCTCGTTGTTCGCCGCCTTGCTGTTGACATCATCCACTTTGACAGACATAGCTGAAAATTTTAATGTAATATCTGGATAGCATTGAAATCCACCAGTCTCTTGTGTCCAGTCTTTAAGATGATTTACTCTGTAAGTTACATCAGCAGTCTGACCGTCTTCTGTTATTGTTCTGACAGTGACCTGGCTGACATTCTTTATTGCATCATTATTAAACTTCATTGTTGCCTCCAATTCTATACACAACATCTTCTACAATATAATCATAGAAAGCTGTCTAACCCAAGCCTGTCTCATAGATTATTCCATTGTCATCAAGGAACATTTGAATCTTATCCCCGATTACATCAGCTTCGGCTTGTGTCTGATTACGACCAATTGGGTTATAAGGCTGACACCTTACTAAAAGATAGTTATAGTTGTGATAAGAATAAAATACCTTTAAAACCATTTCCTCATATGAATGGTCAAGAACTGGGTTCTCGTTATAGAAAATGCCGAGAGGTAATGGACTGTCGGTTATGATTATGTCGACCTTATCGCGGCAGCGCGCCATGCGGAAAGATTGCTTACCGAAAATGTATTCTTGGCAAGAGAGGGCAGTAGTGTTACCCTCCCACGTTTTATCCTTTGCATACTCAGTAATGAGTTCGCAGTTGTAGCCAAGCATTTTAAGACGTGCAAAGATATAGGCTGCGCCCGTAGAATTATGAACAACAGTACAATCATCAAGAACAAAACGATGATTACCATCTGTTGTAAATCCATAAAATTCATCTTCTCCAAGTGGGATAACTTCAAATCTTTCCCTTAAAACTTTTGTGGTATCTTGAATTGTTTGCTTACAAATTTTACGAGGAATTTTTACAGGAATAATACTTAAATCTCCTGTTATATTTACTCGATAATATACTCCAGTAAAATCTCCACAACTTTTTTGGCATTTTTTCATTGTCGCTCTTAATCCACAACTGTTAACTAAACAATAAAAATCATAAGCTAAAGTTTTATTTTTATTTATCCATTCATAACTTGTTCTATTAAGAGAGCCATCTGAATCAATTAAACCAGCAATAAGAGCAAGTCTATTTTCTAAAGTCGCTGTTTTATACTCTTTAGGTATATGTTTATTTCTAATAAGATTATATATATTACCACTAAGTGGATGATGAATTCCTCCAACGTTTCCATTTGTTAAACTATAAGTTTGACACTTTCCTTCTTGATAAGAATGTTGTTTTAATTCAAGTTTTACTTCTTTAGCGTATTTTTTACAATATTCAACAATTTCCTTATCTGCTGTACAAAAACGATTTATAGATTCGCTCAATCCATCTCCAAGCCAATAACCTAAATAATAAGGGTCAATTTTCAAATTTTGCGTTTCTGATTGAGTAGAAAATTTTACTCCTACTTTATATAATCTCGCGTAATGCTTGTATTGAATGCCCTTATTTAAATAGTCTTCAATAGAAATGTCTTCATAAGACCAGCTTTTATTTTTATGATAGCACATTAAAGATAGAATATGATTTGCGCTTACTATAATATTTTTTGAGAAACTTCTTTTAAGTAGATACATTGGTGTCCTACCTTGATGTAATTCAAGAACTTCTCTTGGTGTTGAGTCGTCTCCCATAACCCAATCTCCAACTATTATGTCTTCAACATTTTTTGTTTCACCGTTCCACATAAGAACTTTAGTCCCTTTTGCAAAGCATTTTCCACTACCCGGGGCGCCAAATAAATTAACTACGATTGGTTTCTTCACGCTGAACCTCCCCGATAAACTTCTTTAATTCTCTGTTTATCGTTTCCCAAAACTCTGGAACTTCTATTTCATCAAACTCCTCTTTAAAATGTGCGAGAGCATCTTCGCTGGTGTTACAACGAGAATATACTGTATCTCTTTCAAGTTCAGGACAAGGCTTTGAATCCCAGCCGTCACTATCCCAATTTAATTTAAGTACGGGAATTTGATACGGATTAAAGCTACGAGTGCCGCTTTGAGTATAAGTCATTCTTGGTACCGCATAAACAAAAAAGACCTTATCGTGATTATGTTTATAGGCAAAAGCACGACCGACAAGTGGCTTCAATCTTTCTCGAATGAGCTGTGTTTCTTCTTGTTCAAGACGAAACATTTCATTATTAATTGCAATACTCCTTTCATTCAAAACGTAAAGAGTTTCTCTGATTGGAGCAAGCTTTTCTTCAATTGTGTATTCAATTAAACCCAATTCGTTTACTTCCATCCTTCTTCTCCTTAAGTTTATTTATTTCTTCATATATTTCGCACCAATCATAACAGCCGATTATCTCAGGAATGTCTTTAATTCTATCACAATTCCACGGATATACATAACAGATGCTTGTATACTGTCTTTCTCCCCAAAGATTGTCAAAACAATCATCTATAAGAACATCAAGATTAAGAAGCTGCTTACGATGAATGTTAATAGTATGTTTCCATACATAATCCTGCGGCAAGAAATCGAGATTGCGACCGAGATGTTTAATTTTCTTCCTTAAATTCTCAGGCAAAGAGCTGGTAACGAAATAGAGTTCATGACCGTCCTCATAAAGTTTCTTAATATATTTTCTTGCGCCCTTAATCATTCTAACCTTTTTCCACATTTCTTTTGACTCAAAGGCTTCTTTGATTAAGAGAGAATACTCTGGTGGATAGTTCTTTTCTATCCAGTAGCTACGAATATCTTTTAAATCTCTTCTCGGTGCGCCGCGTTCTGCAAGATATTCAAGAACAGCCACGGTTGTAGTGACACATACATTATCTAAGTCTATTCCTATACGCATTTAATCCTCCTTCACTGTCCAACCATTTTTCACCAGAATTTGATAAAATTCATTTTCTTCTTCTAAGTATTTAGAAAACTCCTTTTTGGTTAAAATTTTATTGGCGCCACCTTTCCAGCAGAGGTCTGTTTTAAGAATCTCAAATATAACAGTATCACAAATTTTTCTATTCTGTGGCGCACCATTCTTACGAAGAGTGTCCACTTCTCTGCCGCCGTAGTCTTTAATAATGCGGCGATAAAGTTTCAAAGCCTCTTTATTATCTGCATAGCATCGCCACTCAGCACTTTGAATACCAAACTTCTCAAACATATCCTTGTCTTTACATCCGCATCTCGGACATGGCGCGAGAAAATCAGATATCATTGTTCTTCTCCCTTCTAAAATAAAACTCATAGCCGCAGGCACACTGATAGCCTTTATACACATAGCCTGAGCGTGGCGGCGAAAAAGTAGTTATCTTCATCCAGTGCTTAGGTATCTTACATCGTCCATCGTCTGGATCGTTTTTTGTGTGCTGTAAAAAATCCTGAGAAATCTTTTCCATTTCTTCGGGTGTAAAAGTTAATACTTCATCAACCATTATCTTCACCTACCTTTTTCATATAAAGGTCATGAGCGACTTCTTTAATTTCATTTCCGTGTTCATTATTCTTTAAAGCTAATACCAAAGAGGCGGCATCTGTAAAGTCTGGACATCTTGCATCACAAAAATCGCACGTCCCTTCTGTATAGCATTTCGCATTTAAACATATATACTTCGGCATCTCTTTTCTCCTTTCATTTTTATTCTATATATATTATATCATAAATTATAAAAAAAGTCAAGACTTTTGTCTTGACTTGTTAAAATTAATATTCTTCTTTATCGTAATAGTTATCTCTTTTACGTTTACTGCGGCGTCTGTCAGACTCCTTCTTTCTCTTTTCTTTCATAGAGTCTTCCGCTGTGAATTTATTTTTACTATCCTTATCCCATTTATTTTTCGGTCGCTATTCGTATGCCATAGAGTCCCCCATTAAAAGCCAAGCTTCTCCGCAATGAGTTTAGAGATTTCGCCGTTATACAGGGTCTGAGTCTTAGTCTTAGAGCCGTTGCTGAAGATAGAAGAAAAGTTAGATGTAAGTGTGCTTGTATATGTAGCTACCTTATCTTCATACTTGCCATTATAAGCTGCTGCTGCACTGTTATATACATCAAGCTTTGACTTGAGAACAGCATAAGCCTTATCAAGTTCAGCCTTGTAAGTTGCAAGTCTTTCCTTGTCTCTCAACTTAGTCTCTCTTGCCTTCTGATTTACCTCTTCTGTCTTTGCGTCTGCCGCCGTGCACTGAGCCAAATCTTTCACGTTATACCAAATCTTACCACATACAGGACAAATATACTTTGCCATAATAAAATCACTCCTTATATATCTACGAGTTAACCCGCTGTTATCTTAAAAATAATTGAACCGATTAAATCGGGGACGTAGGGGTATCTTTCGATAACCCCCACCATAAGCTAAACCTCTTCATGAAATTACTTCCATGTGAACTGTGGCTTAGTAAGTATCTTAGTCATAGCTGTCATAGCATCTTCATTGATAAGAGTTGTAAGCTCCTTAAATGTAGATGCTGAGCTACCAGATACAAATGCTACGTTAGGGTTGTTAGACTTAGCAACGAAACGGGAACCGCGGCTCTCAACGTTCCACATGATAAGCTTTGGAGCAACAAGACCTCTACGAGCATACTCGACTGTCCACTTCTCTACAATGTTACTTGCAAGAACAGGATTGCGTGAGTATCTATCAATCTCGCCGTCAGAGATTACAACGAGAGCCTTTGGAGCCTCGCCAGCCTGAACGGCAGTCTGAAGGATAGCACTAAATGCGCCGTCAAGATTTGTGTGATAACCAACGTTCTGCATAACCTCGTTTACACGAGAAGCAACAGAAGTGTTTGGGTCAAGCTCAAACATCTTTGGAACGTCAGTGAATGTAAGCATAAGGTTCTGATAAGCACCCTTGTTACGCTCAGCAAAGTAAATACCAAGTGCCACGGATGTAGCAATAGGTCTATTACCCTCGAAGAACATAGAGCCAGATACGTCAGACATTACAATTACATCGTGGTTACCCTCGACATAGTTTGGAAGTGCCTTCCACTGTGCTTCAAGAGTCTTATCAATATTTGCAACTCTGTTGTAACCCCAGTAACCCCAGTCTCTACCACACTGGTTGATATAAGGCATAATAAGGTCATATGGGTAAGATGTTGCAGCATTTATCTTAGTCTCACCCTTCTCAACAGCGTTAAGGAACTTGTCAAAACGCTCGAAGTCGTGACGACCAAAAGCTGAACGGTATCTTGTCATAGCAACAGATGGAACTGCTGAATAGTCGATTGTCTCGAACTTATTAGCAGACATCTTCTTCTCGACAATATCAAGGTACTTTCTAAGAGCAGAAAGAGTCTTTCTGTATGTTCTCTCAGTTATACCGAAGTAAGTGTAAACCTTGCGAGCAAGTCTACGTGTCTCCTTTGAAGATGTGTTTGGAGATGGAAGCCACTTAGCAAGAAGAGAAATAGACTGCTTGTTAGTCATGTCAACAATATCCTTACGGAACTGTGTCTTCATGTAATCAAAAGCCTGAGTCTCAAGTGAAGTGCCTTCAAGAACGAACAAGTCGTCCCATCTACCAGCAGTTACGATAGTATCGAAGTTACGACCTACCTTTGCTGGGTCCTTAAGTGCAAGAGTCTTCAAGAGAGTTCTTGCAATCTTACGCTCACCAATACCGCCGTTGCGGATATCACGAGCATAAAGTATCATGTTGTCTGCAAGTTCCTTGTCGGTATTACGAGCATCAAGATACATTCTGTTAAGCTCAGCTTCTGAAGCTGAACGCATACCACCGATACGGGCAAAGAGATTCAGAACTGCATTACCAGTTGAAGAATAGACCTTAGCACCATTCTCTGTGGAAGTTACATTTGTGTTACCTCTGAATGAATTTGCAAAATTACTCATATTCATTTTCCTCCTTTAAGAAAACAAGATTCATAGTTATTTTAAACTTATGACCATTTTAAAATACATAGATTGCTGTGTGAATCTTAAACTCGCCGTCAAAGTATTCGCAATGATGGCGCGAAATCCTTTCTTTAGTTGCTGCAAGCGGCATAATCCTTTAATCACAGTTTCTCCCACTCTTCATATCTTCACCGTTGTCTGTCTGTATTAAATTTTCAAAAACCTATTTGTTTTTAAATTACACCCCATTATATACCTATGTAGGTTTAAATGTGGATAATTATATGCTACTGTATATCATCATTTATACAAGTAGTATATAATTATCCATATGTATTTATTGGAGTTTGTAATCTGTACTTACATACCATTTTATTCCGTCTACATACGCTTTTATCAAGTTTGATCCCCATATTGTGTGGTATAAACCTAAGCTTGCAAAAGGATGTATTTCAAGAATTGCAGTGCCCTTATCTGTAACAGCTACGTCAATACTGAAGCTATTAGGTGCTTGTCCGGTACTCTTGAAAAGCTCAACCATTTTATTTACAAGCTTTATATCAGGGAATATCAAAGTATTTCCGTCATAATTAGATATGTTCTCTATATCTCCGTCTATTACATATACTCTCCACTCTGATAGTATGTTTATTTCTGGTGATACAGAGAATATTGAATTGCCGTCATAGTCACCCTTATATGCAATATGCCATTTTTCAGCGTCACCAAGAAAACTACCAGACTTTAATCTACTTACATTCTTGATAAAATATCTCCCATGATGTGGGATTTTATCTTTAGTAAGTATCTTATAATCTCTCTTTAGCATTTCATCTGTTCTCAGTATGCTTGGTACTTCTATTGGTTGCATAATCCTATTATAGTAATGCTTTAACCAATATTCTACGAAGTTTATGCTGCCGAATGGAAAGTGATTTTTATATCTTTCACTGTTTGTAGATAGTCCTCTTTTGAATTTCTCAAACCCTATTTGTTCATAAGACACACTCCATGGTCTTGAGCCTACTGTCTCATGTATTACATTACGTAGTATGTCTGACTCAGGAAATAAACCACTGTCAGATTGAATTATAAATTTGATGTCTCCTCCCATAAGTATTCTCCCCTTTGACACTCCCACGATGCTAAAGCATCGGGGATTCTTACCAAGTTTGTTGCCTTACGACAACCTTATTCGTAACGGACTTGCCAATAGCCCACTAGACAGTTCTTCACAAGTGAAGTCCTGCTTACCTTTTCTTAATATATTATATGCTCCATTTACATCTGCATTGATAGTTGTACCATTCTTACTTTGGTATAGCCCTCTTTTTATTCTTTTACCACTAAAACCTTTTGTATATGGTTGCTCTGGTCTATACTCTGGTAATTCATCATTATCCAAAAAACTACTCTTTGATGTATAACTTTCTTCTACTTCTATGTACTCAATACCATACTTCCAACATAAGAATTGTAATTGCTCTCTTAGACTACCAAATGGTAATTGTGTAAAGTTTTGATTATTCTGCTTTCCTATATTTACAGAACGCTTGAAATCTTTGTTATAACCCACAATTAAAGTTCCTATATTATTTGCAAGGCATTGATTGATAATATATCTAGCTGTTTTCTTAATACAGTCAGTAACCTGATTATTTCTTTTAGTAGTAAGTCTTTGAATACGGTTTGTAGTGACTTTAGATGTCTTTTGCTGTTTCATAGCAATAGATTTACACTTTGCCATTTGCTTATTCCAATACTGGTTGATTGATTTAATCCTACGACCATCCATAATGAATGGTGTCATTACATTGGAAACACAAGTAGCAAGGTTTTCTACTCCTATATCAATAGCCATAACTTTATCCTTATCTAAAGTCTTAATTTCTTGCTCTACAACATAGACATACTGTACCTTAAAATACTTACCATTACTACAAGGCAATATACGAACTTCTTTAATAGTTTTATCCTGTAATCTACTAGGAAACGGTATCTTAATATCGTCTTTGTAGTTTTTAAGTTTGCGATATTCTCTACTCATAGGAATTTTGAAATACCCATCTTTGATAGAAATAGCATTGGTAGATAACACAAGGTTAAAAAGTCCACCTTTCTTGCGATAGTGTGGAATCTTAACATCATTGTAACGATATTCGCCTTGCTTGCACTTTTTAAGTAAGTTAAAGAATGACTTAAAAGACCTGTCTACTACTTTCATAGTCTGTTGTGCAACACCAGCTTGTAGTAAACTGTAATTTTCATTATCCTTACATTCGTGATAATTGCTTTCATAAGTTAAAAACTTATTTTGAGCAAAGAAATACTGTCTAATATTGTAAAGTGCTACATTATAGAGATTATTTGAATATTGGCACAACTCTGTTAAAATCTGATGTTGTTCTTTTGTAAGTCCACGAATTACATTACTTTGTACTGCATATTCCATGCTTTATTAACCTCCTTTCTTTAATATTTGCTATATGTATATTATATACTAAAATAACTAAAATTACAATCAATTTATGCCAACTTAGGTTGGATTGTGTATTAGCCATTCATCCCCTAATCTAAAGATTAGGGGTTTTCTGGCTTGGTCATTATAAATTGTATTATTACATATTGTCTTCATAAATCTAACTTTTTAGAATTGGTCTTCCATCTCGGATTCGAACCGAGACTGTCATAGGTTTGAGCTATGTGTCTCTACCAGTTGGACTAATGGAAGATATTGGAGAATGAACCCCCACAAGTTATTCTCCAAATCTTAAAATAAGATGGGTTTAAAGACCTACCGTGGTACGCTTAACCTGACTCCTCACACGATGTCGCGACCATCCTGCTTAAGTTCTGGCAGAGGCGTGGTAGGTACGCCAAATATGAATTCACAAGACGCATATAAATAAAGATAGAGTTTTTCACCAAATTAAAAACATTTTCTTTTGTTTATAAGTTGCTGTGTGCGCCTCATAATGGAGCGGTATACGAGAGTCGAACTCGCAACCTCTGTTCGGATGCGGGGTCGAACCCGACATTTCAGATATGTTACCATTACACCAATACCGCATTAATGTCGCTTTAAAGTGGTCTTAACAGGTGGAGGGAGCTACCCTTTGCGACACCACCTGTTTTCTTCCCACATTCCCAAAGGAACTTGGCGACCCATTGAAGCATTTCGATACGAGACCTGTCGGACTGAATTGCCGAACAAGTTCGTATCTCATACTTTCGCCATACACTCTTGTTTCCAAGCTATTGTATTAGGGCTGACCCCTAAATTTTAAGAAGTGGAAACGATAATTAAATGTAATATTCTCTCACCGTTTCTATAATAATTATATCATAAATTTAGAAAAAAGTCAAATTTTTAACTCAAATTAATTTAAAATAAACATATGCCGCAAACCATATGTAGTAAATTATATTGAAACCTTCAAAAATAACCCTGCCTTTTCTTGGAGTCTTTCTGTCTTTAAACTCCGCAACAATAAAGCCCATACATACGATAGCATTGGCAAGACTTAAAAGTATCAAAAGTATAAACATATATCCTCCTTAGTGAGCGTGCATATCGGCTTCATGAACCAGTTCGAGAACCTTTCTCATTTCGCCGCCGTAAGATGTCTCAAAATCGTCAAGGTAGTGGTTAGGGTTAGCATAGCTATCCATATGCCACTGAACAAGAACAATTAACTTCTTGTAAAACTCATACTGCTTTTCAGAGAACTGTCCTACACAGCAAGCAATCATGTATGCTCCGATTTCGGCATGATTGTAGTAGTGAGACTTATCATCAAGCTGACCGTTAGCCTTCATACGAGACTTTACAATAGGCTTGCCAATATCATGGAACAGGGCGGCAGTGCGAGCAAGATGCTTCTGGTCTCTGTCAAGACCCTTTTCATCTGCGTGTGCATTTGCATATGCTCCTGCTTCAATCATGTGGTCGAAGATGTTTGCAGAGTGGTGAGGATTGTCATGGTCTACACCGTAGCAGTCATACAAATACTCACCAAGAGTTGTCTTGTTCTTAGGATTAGGGATAAGACAAATTGAGTTCCAGCCCTCGTCAAGACGAGGAAGAGTCATAGTCTTAAACATTCTCATGATAACATCAACAGGAACGTGACGCATACGATTAGCGTTCTGCTCTAAGATAACGTCGATTTCCGTAGCCGCTACTACAGCAATCTTCTTAACGTCCTTAGGAAGTTCCTTTAAAAAATTCTTTCTACGCTTACGAGATAAATTCGTTGCGTCATAAACACAAGACTGCCCATTCGCAAGGTAGCTCTTTATACGCTTATGAAGCTCGTTGAATACCTCGCCATTATGAGACTGGTCGTCCTCAGAACCGAACAATTCTGCTCGGATATCATCTGAGGAGACAATAGGGCAACCAAGGTCACGAGCAATGAATGACTTACCAGAGCCTGGTTAAGGAACGCCAATCATCATATATAAAATTGGCATCATATAGCATCACTCCTTCCATAAATAAGTTGTTTTTGATAAAATCAAATCATCAATTATTAAATTACTTAATCTCTTAACTTTCTATATATATTATACTATTATTTTTCAGAAAAGTCAAATTTTTATTATTTTAAATTTATAGACTCTTCATTATCAGAAGTGTAAAGCTTGATGTTACCCTTCGCCGCCGTAAGTATCTCTGGTCCTGCGAACTCGTTGATGTGAGTTACAACAAGTGATGGAGTTGCTTTCCATCCCTTCATAGAGAAGTACTTTGAGTCTCTGATAGCTCTCGCTACTGCGGCATCAGCTTCACGCTTGTCGAATTTGCCGTAACGTAAAGTGCCCTGATAAGGGTTAGGAACGTTTGTAAGGTCAACCATATCGGGATTGATATCTTCCTTCTTACATTCAAGATTAGAAGTCTGACCTATTTGTCCCTTGCCATGACGAGTAAGGTATGAACGAGTTACATAGAGAGCCTCAATGTCAACTTCATTCTGCTCGAAATTTTCGGTTATAATTTTAGAAGGAACACGTGCACCGACATATGCAGGAGTATTGTGTTCATAGTCATAGCTATGGTCATCCGCAAGAAGAAGTCCCTGTCCATTTTCAAAGACAAGAAGAGGATAGGAATGGAGAAGTGCTTTTTCTTCCTCGTCGCTCTTAATCAAGGTAATATGGTCATAAAACCAGTGGAAATCTTCGTCAATATTTTGTTCGAGATATTCTCCATGAAGAAAATCAGTAATATCCTCTGGCAGTGTACCATCTTTATCCCTAAGAACATCCTCATAATATTTGATTAAAGTATCAAAATGATAGTGAGGTGTACCTGCCATTTCAGTACAAACCCTATGACGATTTAATGATTCCCAAACGCCGCATCCTGTAGATGAATGAGAATTATCGCCGCGGCGCCCCTCAACATTTATGTTGGCAAACATATCAACAGGAGATACCATAACACCGCCTATTTTTGCATAGACTTTGGGAGTAATTCCCATAGCTTCAAGCTCTTCCCATTCACGTCTGAACATAGCAGGATTTACCATAAACTCTTCAGAAAAATATGTAGCGGCACCTTTAAGAGTACCGCTACCAAAGTGACGGAAAACTCTTCTTACACCATTATGAACAACAGTATGTGCCCTCTGACAAGAGTTTGAGGGTAAGATATTAAGACAGGTCGGAGTTGATACTGCATTGGCAACGAGTCCTTTAGATTCGTCACCATAGTTAAGACCTGATACGATTTTTATTTCCGCCATTTATATTCTCCTTTACCAGACTATTGCGCCGTTCTCGTCAAAACTTACATCAGTAGCACAATCTACTGGAACGGCTATTGAAGTTGCTCCTTCATGCTCTCTGATAATATTAGGAATAAGCTGTGCTATTCCCTTTACTTCACTTTCAAAGTAGTTGTCTTCACCGATTACGTCTGTCCATGTATGCTTATCTACTCTGTTGTAGCCGTCGTGCTTTACGTTAATGTGGTAAACATCATACTTCTGAGTTACTTCCTTGTAAAGGACAGGAGTATCCTTACCTTCTCTGCCAACGGCTTCGTCATAACCCGTAGCAAGATATGGGTTCAGATTCTCGTCACCCATAGTAATGATAATACCCTTCTTGCCTCTCTTCCAACAGTCGAGTTTTGTATTGTCATTTGCAAACTGCCAAGCGGCTGTATATGACTCGAAAGAATTTCCTCCACCGCCGCCCTCGAAATAGAGTTTATCAAGCTGTTCTGCAATACGAATATCAGATTCAAACTGTGATACCTGAAGCGGAGCATCGTCATATGCACAGTCACCGATACCCATAATCATGAACTCAACGTCTGTCATGTCCTTGTAAAGTTCTGTCATAATGTTGTTAAGTTCAGATGCTACCTCGACAGCAGAACGACCCATTGAGCCAGTTACGTCAAGAGCAAGAATTACAGGGATAGTATTAGGATGCTCTGCTGAATCGCAACACTCTCTTATCTTATTCTTAGGGTCAAGAACAGGGTCAAGCCAGCGGGCAGTATAAACTGCCTGCGCAGAACAATTCTTTATATTTACTGAGCCGTCAGCAGATAAACCTCTGCTGAGACTTTTAGAATAATTTACGAAATTTTCAGTTGTCCAACTTCCGCCACCCATTAGTCAGTTATCTCCTCATCATCATGGTCTGCATAGACCATTTCAGCTTCCATGTTTTCGTCGCCATGAAACAGCGATTCTGTGCTATAAGTTGTGAAGTCCTTATCTGTAAAACTTGGCATACCCATAATTACTTATCCTCCTTATCAGTCTCAGTCTCAGTTGTCTTAGGTGCAAGAGTTGGAGGTGTCATGGCACTGAAAATGTTATTGAACATATCTCCAAATCCGCCGCCGTTCATAAACATCATCATCATCATAGGGTTCATATCTCCGCCGCCCATGTTCTTGCACATCTGGCTCATCATCATGTACTTCATGATGTTCTGTGCTCCAGCTCCGCCTGTAAGATTGTCGCCATTGCCGAACATAGATACAATCTTGCCGTAGAAGTAGGTATTACCCATAAAAATGTGACGCTCAGGAAGGATAGTCTCTACCGTAGCATTTTCGTAGTTGATTACAGTGATAGTATTAGTATCCACCTTGAGAACATAACGAGGCTTACCCTTAGCAAAAATTATATCGCCCTCTGCAACTGCGTTAGTAGGAACTACGAAAAACATTTCGTCAAGTCCGCCAAAGCAGAAGCTATCACAATTTATAAAAGAACCGCTTGTCTTATCATAAGTCTTATATCCGTCAGAAGTCTTTACAGCGATGCCGCCATCCAATGTTATCTTGCACATACCCTTACCGAGTGCACCGAACATACCCTTCATGAAATCATTTGTCATACTTTTTTCCTCCATAGTATTTGTTGTTTTATTTGTAGGAGGAAGGAGTTCTATAGCGTTGGCAAGTAACTCCTTCTCAAACTATTCTTTTAATTCTAATGCAATGTCTACGTCAAATATCACTTGATAAGACCTCTTGCAAGCTTCATTGAGAGAGCGCCGCAAATCTTGCCGAAGTTCTCAATCTGCTCAACTGTCTCGGATTCCTCCTTTACACAGTCATTGTAAACTGCACGAGGGAGATGCTTTGCGATTACACCGAGGTCGATTATTTCTTCCTCCTTACTTAATAAGATGTGAAATATACTCTTTGTTAATTTTATTATAATCCCAATACGGAATTTCAATTAAAGTTAAATTATTATTTTTACAATAATCTCTTTTTCTCTAATCATATTCTTGCCTTTTTTCAAAAGACTAATGCGTTTCAAAAAATTCTCTGTTTTGATAATGCTGTTCTCCCTAATATTCTATTAAAGCTAAAATAGTATCATTATCAAATATAGCAAAATCAAATCGTAATGGAAGATAATCTCCTAACAGCTCAGGGAAACTATACTAAGATTTATAATCATAGCCAAGTTCTTTTAAACAATTAGAAATCAGCCATTCGCCACGAGATTGTAAACATCCACAAGATAAGCTCTTTCCGTTTTTAAGGTTTGTTTCTCTTACTGATTTCGCTGTCCCACAAGAACATTGACAAAGCCAATAAGCCCCTTGTCCTAAATGATTTTCCTCATCTCTTTTTATAACCTACCAACGTCCAAAAACTTCACCGCTTAAATCTTCTTTATAATATTTTTGACTTTCAAAAAGCGCAGACTTACATCCACAACTCTTGGTGGCACCGCGGCGAAGAGATGAACCATTTATAGTTTTTATTGTCCCACAAGAACATTTACAAATCCAAAATGCTCCTTTTTGAGTGTTAGTTTCATCTTTCTATAAAACTGTTAGTTCGCCAAAAGTCTAACCAGTTAAATCTTTTGTCATTTTTTCGCCAGCTTTCTTACCAGACATACATCCACAGGAAGTAGCTTTTCCACCTCTAAGGGTGCTCCCTCTTGTCGAAATTATATTTCCGCAACTACAGCGACATTTCCAATATGCTTCTCTTGCGGCAACAGTTGTATCTCTTTCAATGACAGTTAAATCGCCAAATATCTATCCAGTCAAATCAATAAATTTTCCCATTCTTATCACCTCAATAAAGATGTAGAAATTATTATTTTATCCTCAAATAATTTCTGAGCTTTTATTAAGAAGAATGTTGCGGATATGAGCCATAGTTAATTTAGCACAAATTTTTCCAAAGTTTTCAATGGCATTTACAATTTCAGGCTCCTCTTTTCTACAATCTTCATATACCAATTTAGGTGCGGTTTTAGCAAGATAGCCTAAATCATGCTCATCCCAGTCAGGTTTTAAAAGAGTATCGTCAATAAGTTTTTCCAAAGTTTTTTCCGCCCTTCGTTCAGTTACGATTGTTGCAGCGAGAGCCTCATCAGCCTGCTTCTTGGCAAGCTTCTCTGGGTCAATCTCCTTCTGTGGCTTAGACTGGTGAACCTCAGAGAACTCCTTTGCGACAATCTTTACGTATGCAGGTGTTCTGCTTGACTTATTGTCAAGACGGTCCTGTGACTTGATGACGATACCCTCACCAGTAGGACTACCCTCCATCTCAGTCTTACCTACGAACTTGTAGATATCCTCCCAAGATGTGAAAGGACCGTCGTAGAAGAGCGGAACCATCTTCAGACCGCAGAACTCTGCCATCTGCTTAGTCTGCTCCCAAGGGAGGTACTGCTCAATCTCAGTGTCCCATACATCGAATACGTAGAACTGCTTAAGGCGGCTCTCAGGGTATACGATTGTATGCTTACAATTCCACTCACCGAAAAAGATGTATCTTGTGCCAAGTGTAGCTGAGATAATAGTTGGGTCAAGAGTCTGAACGTAGTTGTAGAAACCCTGAAGACCGTTCTCAGCACTCAGCTCCTGTCTTCTTGAGAAACAAGAAAGTGTGCCATCCTCGTTTGCAGAGATGGATGCATTTGCACCATCAATCTTCTCTGTGATTGTAATATGCTCTCCTGCCTTGAAAGCCTCAGCGTACTTATCCTTAAGACGCTCGATATCAACATACTTTTTTAACATCATCAAGCATCATTCCTTTTCTTTTTGATTTTCTATATATATTATATCAAAGATTTTTTAAAAAGTCAAATTTTCTTTATTTAAAATTTATTTATCATAAGAAACATATTCATATGTGGTTACTGGAACACGCTTCGCCGCCCAAAAAGTATAGTCATGTTCATCATAACTTGTCCAAGGAGTTTCTCTGCCACTGAAAGCAAAGTAAAGATTCTCTTCCTTGTAGTCCTTAAAGTAATAGGTTACGTCCATATAACTGTCATCAAGGTCTGTGCCATCAGCTGTCTTTTCTGCATAGTCCCAAAAGTCAAGTTCATATGCAAGTTTTAAGAATTGACGACCAAGGTCAATAGATTCTTCATAAGCGGCATTCGCCTCTTCGTCTGTCTCAAAGTCTTGTTCGGGGTCGAATATAATTGAACGGAGCACATCGAGCATATAGCGGTCAGTAGCCTCTTCAAATTCTTCTTTTTCAGTTCCTTTGATAAAGCCAGCATCTCGCCACTCTTGAAAGACTTTACTATCATACTCATAAATCTCTTCTATGGTAGTAATACCTTATCCTTGTATTCAAACTTTTTAATAAGCTGTTCCATATAGACCTCTCATTCTTCTCCATCAAGGAGAGCGTAATATTTTTCAATTCTTTCTTTTGCGACGGCTTCACAGAAATCTGCAATATACCAATCGGAATCGCCATAGCCACTTCTTGTGTATGGCACGCCGTAATACTTCTTGTTTTTAGGGTTATAGTAAATTCTTGTTAAAGCTTCCCAACCCTTATAAAGGTCATAATCGTCAAGGATGTCATCATCCGAGTTGTAAATAAAGTCTGTCCATTCCATTAACTCCTGAACAAAATCAAGAGGATAAGGACATTCATCCCAGCTTAATTTATCATCTTTTGGACGCTTGTTGTTCTCAGCTACCCATACGATAGCGTCGAAGATGTAAGATTCAATCTCGTCTTGAACCTCTTGTGCATTGAAAAGATATTCTCTTGATTCTCTTGTCTCTAAGAAGGTGTCCATATCTGTAAAAGAATAATCAGTACCTCCCTGTTCATGAATCTGAAGTGGTATCGTATACATTCGTTTTAACTCCTTTCTGAATTTCTGTATTTATTATATAATAATTTTTTATAAAAGTCAATTTTTTCTCAAAGAAAAATTCTTTGCTTTTATACTATTTAAATAGGCGGGCGCGCGCGCGATTATATCATAAATTTTTTCAAAAGTCAAATTTTTCTCTGAGAAAAAAATCTGCCCTCAAAGGGGCAGAATTTTATTAGGCTTCAGTGTAAACCCAAACAACGTTGCGGTCTCTCAGCATATAAATCTGATTTATCTTAAACTTCTCTGGTGCTCTATCAACAATTTCAATTGTTCTCTCAGCACCATTCGCTCTGTCCTCTTTAATAGATTCACGGAACTCCTTACCATTTCCCTTAACCCATTTAGAGGCTACAACCTTAAGTCCTTCGCCGCCGTCCTGCTTTTCAAGTAAAGTTACCTTCATTCTGAAATTTGCCTTTGGATACATTTCCTTTTCATTTCCCATTTTATTTTCCTCCTTTAATCCCAAAGCGACTCATGCCATTCAGCAAAAAGTTTATATGCTTTGTTAATTATTTTTTCTTGTTTATCATCAGGGTTAAATACAGATGCATAAAGATAGAACCCTAATATCATCTTATTAAGTATTGTACGCCAAGCCTTACTGGCTTTTCTTTCCTGTTCGGCTGTTCTGGTTTCCCAGTTCGCGCCATAATGGGAAAGAATTGTTGTTGGAAGTCCGCTCTGAGAATCACGATAAAGCGTAAGCCTTACAGCAAGATAGTATGCTGATTCAGCATCAAGATTCCAAAGGTCTTCATAGTGAAAACCCCACTTCTTATAAAACTCTTCTGAGCCGACACCCGGAGTTGTTTTCCAACTGGGTTTATAGCTATTAACTACTCTTTTTAAAGTAATCTTATTCTTCTTCATAAATCTCCTCAAATCTGAATAAAATATCTTTAAGTTGCTGTGGAACAAAAGTTAAAACTTTTTCTCTTATATTCTCTGGAACTCCATAGTATGCTTCGGCAATACTACAAGCTATGGCGGCGATAGTATCTGAATCTCCACCGACAGAAATAGCCAAACGCAGACAGTCCTCAAAATCTTCTGACTCATAGAAACACTGTATAGCAACTGGAACAGTCACCTGACAAGTTTCATCGAACTGTAAAGTCTCCCGAATTTTATTAACAGATTTATCTAATGAGTAATAATTTTGGTCAATGAACTCATAAATCTCGTCCTTTGAACACCCTGTTCTTGCCATGAAAATTGCCGCAGTAACAGCTCTTGCTCCCTTTATTCCTTCGGGATGATTATGAGTTACCTTTGTAACTTCATCACTCATTTCAATTGCATCAAACATTGTATCTGCCGCCCAAGCACAAGCCGATACTCTCATAGCAGCACCATTGCCAAAGCTATTATAAGGTTTTGGGTCAGAACTATACATCCACTGTGCAAATCTGCCGCCGTATCCTGCGTTTTTATATGGCTATCCTATTCTACGCATCCAATGAACTGCCGCCTTGTCCAGTGGCCGTCCATGTTCTTTGTAATCCATGACGGCAATGGCTATGGCAGTTGTCATGATGCTATCATCCGTTACTTTACAGCTATCTGTAAATAACGGGAACTCTTTATCTCTGTGATTATGGTACTCAAATCGAGAACCGACCACGTCCCCTACGATTGCGCCTATCATTTTTCTCACTCCTTTGGCAAAGATCTTTATTACAATAATATTATAACAAAAATTATTTAAAAAGTCAATAACTAAACAAAAAAGGAAGGCACAAAGCCTTCCTTTGAATTAAATCAAATTAGTGATTTTCATTCTATTCCGGGAACACC
>Ga0255340_1002051_pt1 | contig 24578 bp, 22 predicted proteins | sample wastewater_treat_7_FD_192417 | JGI IMG/M metagenome (GOLD analysis project Ga0255340, IMG submission 192417) | Wastewater microbial communities from Lulu Island WWTP, Vancouver, Canada - plant10 | ecosystem: Engineered > WWTP > Wastewater > Unclassified | place: Canada: Vancouver, British... | reverse complement strand
AAAAGGCAGGTGCTCTAACCACTGAGCTACGCCCCCTCACACTAAAATTAATCTTTGATATTATAAACTATAAAACCAATTTTTAAAATCTGTCGTTGAATTTGCAGTTTATTTTGCAAAATCAGAATATTTTATATTATTTTACTGGTATATAATCCAAACGTAATATTAAACCCGAAGTTTACACGAACACCCTTAAAGTGTAAAATCTAAAAAATGCCATTTGAACCATTAGCAGAAAAACTAAGACCTTCAAGAATTGAAGATTTTGTCGGACAGGAAAAAATTATTGAAGTAATAAAGTCCCTTTTAGAAAAAGCAAAAACTTCAGATTTTTTTCCATCCTTGATATTTTGGGGGCCGCCGGGATCGGGAAAAACAACGTTAGCAAGAATAATAGCATTAAATTTGGGTAGAACTTTTTTTGAATTTTCGGCAGTAAATACATCAATAAAAGATATTGAAAAAATAATTCCGAAAAAACAGAATGTTGCTGAAAAGGGTTTGGGAATACTTCCTAATTTTGATGAGGGTAAAAAACCTCCTGTTGTATTTATTGATGAAATACATAGATTTAATAAAGCTCAACAAGATGCCCTTCTTCCATATGTAGAGAAAGGAGACATCATATTTATTGGCGCAACTACCGAAAATCCTTCCTTTGAAGTGATAAACCCGCTAATGTCCCGATGTAGAGTTTTAATACTCCAACAGCACAAACCGGAAGATTTAAAAACAATAATAAAAAGGGGAGAAAAAATGCTGGAAGTAAAAGTTTCTCCTGATGCAGTAGATTTTTTAGTCCTTTCTTCTAACGGAGATGCAAGAATATCCTTAAATGTTTTAGAAATAGCCGCGCAACTTAGTAATTCAAAAGATATATCATTAAAAAATATCGAAGATGCCTTGCAAAGAAGAAGCTTAGGGTTTGATTTAAAAGGTGAGGAGTTTTACAACACTATATCCTCTCTCCATAAATCAATGAGAGGTTCGGATCCGGATTCAGCTCTTTATTGGTTGGGTAGGATGTTGGAAGCAGGACAGGATCCGTTGTACATAGCCAGAAGAGTAATAAGATTCGCATCCGAAGATATTGGTTTAGAAGATCCTAATGCGCTTGTAGTTGCAGTGTCCGCTTTTAAAGCTTGTGAAGTAGTCGGAATGCCTGAGTGTGAGTTGGCGTTGGCGGAAGCTGTTGTTTATATGGCAAAGTCTCCAAAATCTAATCAACTTTATGTTGCCTATGGAAAAGTTAAAGAAGATGTTCAAAAATATGGAAATTTACCGGTACCTTTAGAAATCAGAAATCCCGTTACAAAATTCATGAAAAATATTGGATATGGAAAAGGTTACAAATACGAGCATAGCAAAGAAGCCGAAAAAACTGATCAGGAATATATGCCAAAAGAACTTAAGGGAAAAAAGTATCTATAAATATTTAGGGAGATTTTTTTCTAATAAATCTGTTAAATCCTCATAGTCTTCAAATTTAATTTGATTCTTTGCAAAAAAAGTGAAGGGTTTTGGAGAAACTCCATTCTTTACAGCTAAAATAATTTTTTTTCTGAATACTTTTGCGCATAAAGATTCAAACAAAAGGCCGTTACTTTTCCCATCACACTCAACTATTGCCAGAAAAGCATCGTTAATTTTCATATTTTGTATTATCGGAGACAAACTTTTAGAAGGACTTGTGTGGTGCGCCCATTGAAACTTATCCCTACCAAGAATAAAAGTTTTGTGTCCCATGGAGACAAGTTTATCCGAAACTTTAGATAAATTTTCTTTGATTTTTTCTTTATCTTTGGAGTTTCGATATTTGTATCCTACGTATATGTTCATATCCATTTATTTTACCATTTTGTAGATGCTGTTTTTAATTATTGCCTTCTATAGTAAAATACAGCTAAGAGGTGATCTATATGAAAGATCAGGGACTAAGACAATCAATCTGGAAACCTAATAAAGATAATTTTAAAAGAGATTTGCCTAATAAGTTCAAAAATGTGGTTTTTCTTCCTAAAGACGTAAAAAAGAAGTTTGAGGAAACTGTAAGAAAAGATGAGAGAAAAAAATAAAAACAGTAAAAATTTTAGTCGGGAGTTTATTTTTTAACTTTCTCATAAATGTATATATTTGACATTCCTAAAAGATCTGGATTTACTGTCTTAAATTCCTTAATTATTGCAAAATCATTTGGGTTATTTATTTCATTCTCAAATGATAGCCATGAATAATTATAATCAGGATAGTTTTTAATAACGTAATCATTATTGTAATTTCTTTTCATATCGGAGTAAGTTATCACTATATCGTATTCTGCTAAATTTCTAGGTTTGTATTCAGCGGCATTAGCAGATTCATAAACTTTGAACAACTCAACATCAGAGTTTTTTATCGAAGAAAACGGATCATTCCCCTTATTTGTGTATACTAAAATTTTATAATTTGATCTATCATTATCTTTTAGATATTCCTTTACCCACAGATAAGCTGAAACTCTTGTATCTCCGATATTTATTTGTTTGATAATTAAAATAGAAGTTATCAAATTAAAAGTTGCTATAACAATTGCTAGAGAGCATCTAAGAAAAGCAGCGGTTTTTTTGTTTTTTATCATTTCACTTATTCCATTTAGCCCGAAAGGTATATACACAAAGAAAATAGGGATAACAGGGAGGACCCATCGTTGAACAAGTCTGGGATTTAAACTAAAAAATAAGAAATATATAAAAAGATTACCAATCAGGAAAATATGAGTTAGAGAGGTGCCTGTCATTTCTTTTTGCTGTCTTTTACTTATTAAATCTTTAAAAATAAAAATTATTCCAAGTAGACTTATTATTAAAGTTGGGGGCGATAGTATATCCGAAAATGCCTTTATGTATTTAAGTGGGTTTTGATTGACTGAACTAAAAACCACACCTGCTTCTCTGGTTTTCATTGAAATTATTCTTGATAAAAATGATTGAAAGTTAATTATTGAAAAAGGATTAGATATAGAGAAAAACAAAACAATTCCAAATAAAAATAATATCGTATCTTTATATTTCTTTTTGTATAACAAACAAAAAAGAATGATTGGGAGGGATATTAAAGCTGTTATTTTAGTGCCAACTGCAAATCCAAATAGCATTGAGGATAGAACTAAATAAAATGTACTTCTATTTGATTTTTCATTGATGTAACTAATAAAAAAATAGATTGAAGATATAAACAAAGTTGTTAAATATATATCTTGATTCAAATAACGAGAGTAGGAAATCAGTTTCCAATTAAGTATTGTTAACAGAAATACTAAGATTGAATTCTGTTTTTTGTTAAAAATCTTTTTATGTATTTGATATGTGAAAAATGGGATAAATAGGGAAAAAATAGCTGTTATAGTCCTTAGATAAACATGATAAAAATCAAAATTAATATGAAAATGAAAAACTGAGGAAATTTTGTTCAACGTCATTGTGCATATCAAAAGAAAATACGTTGGAAACATACCATAAACGTAAGAAGGAGGAGCAAAATCCTGTAGATTTTTCATAAATTTATAATTTAAGGAAATCTTTATTACGGTGTTATAGATGTCTGCCTCATCAGCTATGAAATTATATGGAAGACCGAGATTTATTTTATAGATTCTTAAGAAAATACCGCCTCCAAGTAGAATGATTATTAAAATAATTTTAATAATTGAAACGTGCTGTTTAATAAATTCTGAGGTGTGATGAAGATTCATAGTCCCATACTATTTTACACTAATCATCGTTGGTGACCCTGCGGAGAATCGAACTCCGATTGCCAGGATGAAAACCTGGTGTCCTGACCATTAGACGACAGGGCCAAAATTACGATTATTCTACCAATAAATCTTTGTATTTGGCAAATTCCGATAGTTTTTGTTAGAATCTACGCTGTAATGAACATATTACGAAATTTCTTTTTTTATATTCAATCTTTGATATTAGCGGTTTTACCCACACCTAGTTATGTTGAAGGGGTAGTGGGACAGCCGCAATCATTTATTCCTACTCAGGCCAGCGATACTATAGAAAGAACTGTATCAAGTTTAATTTATAGGGGAATTTTCAAATATGATATTTACGGAGCCCTTGTTCCCGATTTGGCTGATACGTGGACTATATCTGAAGACGGTTTGGTTTACACTATAAAGATAAAGGATAACCAATACTGGAATAACGGAAAAAAGATAACATCCGATGATCTAATTTACACATCATTTAAAACTCCGGAATTGGCTTATGTTTCAACAGATAAGATAGATGACTTAACTGTCAGATATACATTACCCAACAAATACGCGCCGTTTCTAAGTCTGCTCGTTGTTAAAGTTATGCCCGTAAATTCTGAAGAAAAAGACAATCCTTTAATACCTACTTCCAGTAGTGATTTTAGAGTTTCAACAGTGGAAAAAACAGGTTCTTTTATAGAAAAAGTAACTTTAGTTACTACCAACAAAGATTATGCGATCAAAAAAATAGTTTTTAGATTCTATCCAAATGAGGAAGAATTAAAAACAGCAGCAAAATTAGGAGAAATTGATGGGTTCATATCAGAAAATGCTTGCTGTGATGATTTAAAAAATTATGAGGATCATAAATATCCCGTACAAGGAGTGTACTATTCGCTTTATTTTAATTTGAGAAATGAAAAGCTTGATGATGTTGAGTTGAGAAGGAAGATGCAAAAAGTGTTGCCGATTAAAGATCTAGTTTTTGACAAGGGGATACCTGTTCAAGGCCCTATCAGCAGGAGTTTTTTTACCGACAAGAGTTTGAATTTTGATAAATATGATAAAGAATTTTCGGATGATTTGGAAAAAATGCGTATAGAAATAAAAGTCCCAAATGAAAAAGCTCATGTGGGTTTGGCGGAAGAAATTTCTAAAATATGGGAGGATAAATTGAATTTAGATGTAGATGTGCAAAAGGAAGATCCGGAAACTTTCGTTCAGAATGTGATTGAACCCCGAGATTTTGAAGTTCTACTTTACGGACAGGAAGTTGGAAGGGACCCGGATAGATATGTCTTATGGCATTCCACGCAAAAAGATCCGCCTAATCTTAATATTTCGGGTTTTGAACAAATAAGGGCTGATAGGGCTCTAGAAGAGGGTAGAAATGAGTTAGACATCGAGAAAAGACTGGTACATTATACTGAGTTCCAGAAAGTTATTGATGAGCAAGTACCGGCGATATTTCTGTACCATCCATACGTTCACCACTACGTTTCAAAATATATTACCGGAATTGGCCAGAAATATACTTTTACTTATTGGGACAGATTTCTGGATTTTTACAATTGGAAGAAAATCAGCACTAATTAATTATTGAGATCTGTGTAGTTGTAGCCGGAAACTAACCAATTCTTGTATCAACTTATGGGTATTGTTTTATCTACAGTAATCCTAAGTAAGAATTTCAAAACCATTTTTCTTCACAAGGACTGTATGTTCAAAAATACAGAAATTTCCTCCATCGGCCATTTTCGTTTCCCATCCACCGACGCTTGTTACCCCATCTTGGCCATCACACGCAAGAGCCTCTACACATATAGTCATGCCTTCCTTTAATTTTGGTCCTTCATGTTTGTCTCCATAACAAGGTATTTCTGGATATTCGTGCATTGAGTGTCCTATACCATGCCCTTCGAAATCTCTTAGTACATTAAAACCTTCTTTTTCCACAGTCTTTTGCAATGTATTGGAAATTAATCCTATTCTTGCATTGTTTTTTACTTTAGAAATGGCCCTATAAAGAGCTTTTTCCGTTGTTTCAACAAATTTCAAAACTCTTTTGTCTACTTCCCCCACCGGAAAACAATGCGCGCTATCTACAAAAAGACCGTCTTTGTCTATTACCGTATCTATGCTTAGTATGTCTCCGCTTCTCAGAATGACACCCTTCTTGGGAAAGCAATGTACCGATTGGTTGTTGATACTAAGACAGAGACCGGTGGGAAAAGGGGGGAGAGAATCTTCGATGTAACCTTTGCAGGATGGGTTTACTCCATTTTTTTCACACAATTTAAGAAACAAAATTTCCAGGTCATAAACTTCTATGCCCGGTTTAATTTCCTTTCTCAGCTCTTCAAAAATAGAGGAAAGTATTTTCCCCAAACTTCTCATTTTTTTTATTTCTGCGTCGTTCTTAATAAGCCCTTCTTCCATGGGCATTATTATACTATACAAAAAGAATTGCTCGTGTTAGCATTAAGACATGAACGAAAAATCCAAGCACATAAATATAGTCTGTATAGTTTTGATTCTAATAGCTTTTGGGGGATTGGGTTATGGTATCTACCATTATAAAAATCTATACAAAAAAACCATAACTGTTACGGGAACTGCTAAGGCGGATTATGCAAATCAGATATCCTCCTATTCTTTAACGATCGAATATCACGATGCAGATAAGGAGAAAGCTGTAGAGGAGCTAAATAATAAGGTTTCTGAAACAATAGACAAAGTAAAGCAATTCGGGATTGACGCTAAAGATATAGAAACTCAAAGTTTAAGTATTTATCAAAGGGAGGAACCATACATAGAGGATGGGGTAACAAAGTATAGGCCGAACGATTGGTATGCGAGTTACACAATAAATATAACTCTGAGAGATTTAAGCAAATCGATTGAGTTAACTTCCCTACTTTCCGGTGTGGAAAATTCAAGTTTGTGGGGACCAAATTTAATTGTTGATGAGGAAAATACAAATGATGAGGAATTGCTATCTAAGGCGGTGGAGAATGCTAAAGACAAGGCTGAAAGATTGGCGGAAAGTACCGGGGCGAAAATAGGCAAGGTTCTGAAAATTGAGGAAGCTGCTGATTCAGGAAATGTTATTTATCCATTGACTAAAACGTATGTAGGTGTTGGGGGAGGGGCCGAAGGCTCACCTATAGAACCGGGTTTCAGTACAATGTCCAAATCGGTTATTGTGACTTTTGAGCTTAAATAAAAACCTGATCAAATCACCAAGCTTAAAACGCGTCCCTTAACATAGATTATTTTTTTGCACTCTTTTCCTGCAATATGTCTGACTATTTTTTCATCTGAAAGTGCTATTTCCTTAACTTCTTCTTCCGACGCTTCTTTATTGATCTTTATTTCCGCTTTAACTTTCCCGTTTATTTGGACTGGTATAGTAATTATTTCCACGTCAACGTATTTTTTGTCGTAAACCGGCCATGATTGAAGATGCACACTGTTTTCCTTTTTCCATTCGGAATAATTATTAGTATTCTGCCATAATTCTTCCGACACGAAGGGGGCAAAAGGAGCAAGAATTCTCAGGAAACCCGACCATACATCCTTTCCTATATATCGAACTTTTTGCATATGTTTAACGAAAATCATGATTTCGCTAACACATGTGTTCGTTTTTAAATTTTCCAGCATATCGGATACATTTTTAACCATTATGTTATAAGCTTTTGACAGTGTTTCCTCGCTTTTTTCTTCCGAAACTTTTTCCTGCAAAGAATAAATATTTCTTATTAGTTTATTTACAGTTTTTATTATATTTGGATTCCAGGGATAGGTCTCATCATAAGGCCCCATAAAGCAAATTGTCATTCTCAGAGAATCGGCACCGTATTTTTCTATTTCATCTGCGGGATTAACACCATTTTCTTTCGATTTTGACATTTTTGTGCCTTCCGGATTCAAAAGAAGTCCTCCGTTTAATCTCCACTTATAAGGCTCTTCCGTAGGTACCAAACCTAAATCGTAAAAAAATCTGTACCAAAATCGGGAGTAGAGAAGATGCAGAGTTGTATGCTCCGCTCCCCCGAAATATTTATCCACGGGGAGCCAGTATTTCATTTTTTCCATATTTGCAAAAGCCATATCGTTTTTTGGGTCCGTGTATCTTATGTAATACCAGCACGAACCTGCCCAATTAGGCATGGTATTAGTTTCCCTGCGTGCCGGTTTTCCTTTAAAAATTATATTTACCCATTCGGAATTCTTCTCGAGGGGACTGGTGCCATCGGAAGTCGGGCTGAAATCCGGTACATCGGGAAGTTTCAGCGGCAGATTCTCATTTACCTCATCCATATTATTGGTATCACATATAGCTTCTATCCCATTTTTAGTATGAACAAGTGGAATAGGCTCACCCCAATATCTTTGTCGCGAAAAAACCCAGTTTCTGATTTTGTAACTTACAGAACGTTTTCCCAGATTTTTTTCCTCAAGCTCTTTGATTATCTTTTCTCTAAACTCTTCGGATTTCATCCCCGTGTATTCCCCGCTGTTTACCATTATTCCTTCACCTGTGTAAACGGTTTCTCCAATTTTCACGTATTTATCATCCGACGTATCCGACGTATCTTCCGGTTTTATCACTTCCATAATGTTCAATCCGAATTTCTTTGCAAATTTAAAATCTCTTTCATCGTGAGCAGGAACTGCCATTATTACTCCTGTGCCGTAATCCATCAAAACATAATCAGCTATAAAAATAGGAATCTCTTTGTTCAATAGCGGAACGTTGGCGGATACACCTTTTAACATTACACCGGTTTTTTCTTTCTCAACCTGTCTTTCCAGATCGGACTTGTTCTTGGACTTTTCAATATAGTTGGAAACCTCTTTCTTATTTGATATTTTATCCCAGATTTTCTTAATAAAAGGGTGCTCGGGCGCAAACACCATAAAACTTACTCCGAAAATAGTATCAGGCCTGGTTGTAAACACCTCAACTTTGTCACCATTGATATCAAAAGAGATGTTTGCGCCCTCGCTCTTTCCTATCCAATTCCTTTGAGCCGCTTTTATGGACTCAGGAAAGTCCACCGAATCTAATCCTTCTAATAATTTTTCAGCATACTGAGGAATTTTCAAAACCCATTGTTTCATCATTCTTTTCTCAACCGGCTTGCCCCCTCTTTCTGAGATTTTATTTCCATTCTTATCCGTTACTACCTCTTCATCTGCCAGAACGGTTTTTAACTCCTCGCACCACCATATCGGGGTCTCCTTATATTCGGCTAACCCATTTTCAAAAAACTTCAGAAAAAGCCATTGGGTCCATTTGAAATATTTCGGATCGGTGGTATCTATTTCCCTGGACCAATCAATTCCGTATCCCATTTTTAAAAATGATTCTTTGAATTTTTTTATCGTTTCTTGAGTAATTATTGCCGGATGCACTCCTGTCTTGATTGCGTAATTTTCAGCAGGAAGTCCGAAAGCATCCCATCCCATCGGGAAAAGCACATTGTAGCCCTTCATTCTAAGATATCTTGAATAAACATCCGGGGTTGTGTATCGCATCATATGTCCGGCGTGAAGAAAATTTCCTGACGGATATGGAAACTCCGCCAAAATGTATTTTTTTGGCTTTTCGGAAAAATCTACTGCCTCATAAATATTGTCCTGAAGCCATTTATCTTTCCATTTCTCTTCTATTGTTTTAAAGTCGTATTCTTTCATGTGAACATTCTGATTTTACCATAGTTTTATCGTAGTTTTAGGCCTATAAATTAATGAATCTCTCTTTTTCGGAGTCTTTTTTCATTGCATATTTTTAATTTTTATAATATATTAGCCGTTATGGCAAAGAAAAAAGGAAACAGAATATTAATAGGATTAGAATGTACTGAGACGGGAAGACGAACATACGTAACACAGAAAAATCGTATGAACACGGATGGAAAACTGGAATTAAAAAAGTACAACCCTGTTTTAAAAAAACATACTCTTCACAGAGAAGTCCAAAAACTAAAGTAGAGAATTGTAGCAGTATAGTAGGATTTTCAAAAATTCCCTGTTTTATGTTGTCGGTTGCTCTTAGCGTGAAAGTTTCAAAAGTGATATGATATAGGCGCGTTTCACGTTTGCACCGAAAATATGGAAAAAGGCAAACTTTATATTATAGCCACGCCGATTGGAAATATTTCCGATATAACTCTTAGAGCCATAGAGACTTTGAAAGATGTTGATATTGTACTATCGGAAGATACGCGAGAAACCGACAAAATTTTCAAAAAATACGGAATAAACAAACCTCAGGTTTCCTACAGAGATCAGAATCATAATCACTTATTTCCGAAAATAATTGAATATCTTGATTCCGGATTAAATTTAGCTTTGATTTCCGATAGTGGAACTCCTTTAATTTCCGATCCCGGATATAAGTTGGTACGGGAGCTTGTAAAAAAAGATTTTGAAATAGTTTCCATCCCGGGTCCCTCCGCTGTTATCTCGTCTTTAGTGGTTTCCGGCTTTCCGACGGATAAGTTTTGCTTCGTCGGTTTTTTACCAAAATCTTCAAATGAAAGGGCAAAAATATTGAAAACATACGGAGAATTGGATAGTACTTTAATCATTTACGAATCTCCTTTTAGGATAGAGAAACTTTTGGGGGAGATAGAAGAAAATTTAGGAGAAAGATATGTATGCCTTTCTAATGAAATTACTAAAATTCATGAAAAAACCTTGAGAGGAAAACCGTCTTTTCTGCTTGAGAATATACGCGGGAGAAAATTAAAAGGAGAATTCGTTGTTCTTATAGGAAAGGAGGGTTTTACTTTATGAACGATGATGAATTAAAGTTGGAAAGAGAACATTTGAAATTGGTACTTGGTAAATTAAGCAGTGCCAAAGAGTTTTTAAATAAAAGTCTTGAGATGCTGGGGGAAGAAAACTTGACCAGACTAAGGGAACTAAGAGAAGATGGTTCTTCTTCGTACGGATTTGCGGTAAGTGATTTTGACATTTTACTGGATCAACTGCATCAGAGAAACGCCTCTTTAAACATAAAGGAGAAGTATCAAAAGTTGAGCGAATTAGAGTTCCTACTTTCCGAGCCATATTTTTCAAGAATTGATCTTTTTAATCCTACAACCGAAGAAACGGAGAAGTATTACATAGGAAAGTTTTCATACACTGAAGATAGGCCGATAATCACGGATTGGAGAAGCAAAGTTGCCTCAGTATATTACAGGTACAGATACCCGCAAAAGAATGTAAGTTATGATACTCCGGCCGGAAAGGAAATAAGAGACCTGAAGTTAAAAAGAACCTTTGAAATTCTAAATGGTGTGTTGCTGAAGTACTACAATAACGACCTCCAGTTGGATGAATCTACAATTATTAGTGAAAAAATAGGAAGAAGAACAGGCGGTGTTTTGGAAGACATAGTTCAAACCATCCAGGAATCACAATTGGATATAATAGAATCCGATCCCAGGCAGGTTTGTATTGTGCAGGGATGCGTAGGAAGCGGTAAAAGCACGGTAGCAATTCACAAATTGGCTCACATTTTTTTCAATTACCCGAAAGTTATTCATCCTGAAAGATGTTTGATGGTGACAAAAAGTCAGATATTGTGCGGTTATCTTTCAACCCTGTTTCCCAAGCTCGGTATTTTTGATGTTGTGTATAAAACGGAAAGAGATGTTCTCTATAATTTCATATTAAGGGAAAAGTTAAATTTGAAATTCGACTTGGATAGAGGAGTTGATACCGGTAAATACACAATAGAGAAAATAAAAAAACTGCAGAAAAGAATGCTTTCTATACAAAAAGATTTTGAAAAAAAGATATTACAGATATTTAAATCCCCGGATTTAGAATCTTTTGCCAGTTTTAAGTATAGCTATGAACAGACACCATACGAAAACGTTGTTGAATTAATTCAGGATCTGACGGAGGAGATTTTATCTCAGAAAGAGCACCTAAAGCTTAATCCCGATGGAGCTAAATCCTGGCTTAATAAGGAAAATATTTCTAAGCTGAGAAAAATACTTAAACAGGCAAGTGGTATTAAAAATGAGATTGTGAATAAAGAGTTGAAAAAGACGGCCAAAGAATTTGGAATAAATATTTCCGCCGAATTAGATTATTCGCAGGTTTTGATTTTCACATATATTTATGCCGAACTTATAGGCGTCAGAAACTTTAAGAAATTTGAATATTGTGTGGTGGATGAAGCTCAGGATTTTAGTTTGTTGGAGTATCTAGTGCTGGATAAGGTAGTTCTGCGCGGAAGATTTGCTCTTTTTGGAGATTTAAATCAATCCTTAGAAGAAGATGGAATTAAAAAGTGGGAGGATATTCCGAAGGTAATTGAGGATGCTAAATCCGCTGTAAAATTTAAACTGGATAAAAATTACAGGAGCACGAAGCAGATAATAAAATTTGCAAATAAGATACTTAAGCCGTTTACACAAAAATATCTTCCTAAATCTATTAATAGGGTGGGGCTTGAACCAACAGAGGAAATATTTTATAAAACTGATGATATGGTAGATAAATTTATTACCGACTTTTCAAATGAGGCAGTGAAAGTTGAAAAAAGTATAGGGATAATAGTTTTTGAATCAACGGATTTTAAGTTTAACGACGTTAAGAATTGTGTGTCAGAAATAGAGATAGGCGGAAAAAAGAATAATTTTATCGAGCTTGACCCCAAACAAAAAACTGCCTATATACCTAACGGGGTTTATTTAATGAGGGCAGAAGATTGCAAGGGATTGGAGTTTTCAAAAGTCTATGTTTTAAACTTAAATCTGAAAAAAATAAAAAGTTTTCCTCAGGCAAGAAAAGCTTTTGTTGCAGTTACCAGAGCCATGAACGAATTATCCGTTTATGGGGTAAAATAATAAAAATGAAAATTCGATCTTTATCTAAATATATTAGGGAAAATATAAGACTTATAATAGTTTTTCTGTTAGCTTCATTGTTAAGACTTGTAAATCTCGGGTATTCCGATTACCAGGGGGATGAGATAAAGGCCCTTTATCTTCCGAAAGGCGGGCAGTCGTTTTACGAATTTATCATGGAGCAAAAGAAAGGACCTTTGCAGTTTTTTATCACTTACGTGATTAAGTTTTTTGATTCTTCATATGAAAATCAGTTTTTGGTGAGGCTGTCGTTTGCGGTAGCAGGAATTTTAGCTGTTGTATTTTTCTACAAATTGGTAAAGATACACTTCGGAGAAAAAATAGCTTTTTATTCCTCATTGTTTTTTGCCACAAATGGACTTTTTATTGCTTTCTCAAGAATTGTTCAGTACCAGTCGTTTGTACTTTTGTTTGCTATTCTGTGCTTATACTTTCTCTCGTTAGCTAATGAAAATGAAAAGTACTATACATCCGGTATTTATTTTGGTTTGTTATGTTGGGCTTTTTCCATTTTGGCTCATTACGATGGTGCATTTATATTTCCTTTTGTTTTTTACCTCCTCTTTAGGTGGTTCAAAAACCCGAGAATAGAAAAAAAGAAGAAAATTATCACATTTATTTTGTCGGGAATTATTTCAGCAGGAATCTTGCTTATTTTCTATTTTCCTTTTTTCAAAAACATTAACGAAGCTACTGCGGATTACTGGTCAAGCAGAGTCACCGGAAGCTCGTCGGGAAAGATTTCAAGTTCAAAATATCTTTTCCGGATTTATCAGCCGATTTATTCGCTTCAATTTTATTTCGCGCTCGCAAGTTTGGGAGGAGTTTTCATACTCTTGGGGTTCTTTTCTGATCTTATCTTAAAAATAAAGAACCTTCCATCTTTTGTATCGTATTTTTTTTCCTACACAACGGATATTATGAAATCCATAAACAAAGACAAGCTAAGAATTATCTGTTTGTTCTTATGGATACTCGTAAATGTAGCTTTTTTTGAAAAATACGTATATATATCGGGGACCCATATTTACAACTACATTTTACCGTCTTTTATTTTACTGGGATTCGGGATAGTAGCTATTGAAAGTTTTATTTTCAAAATATTTGAAATTCAACTTGTTAGAACATTTAATTTTTTAGGTATATCATTGCTATTTTTATTTTTAACCATTCAAAGTTACGCCATTTTTGTTGATAATTATAAAGAGTATCCTTGGGAAAATGAAAATTTCTTAATCTGGACATTTAGAAAACCGGATGAATCTTACCACTTAAGCTTATTTGGTTTCCCTTACTATAGGAACTGGGAAGGAATAAGGAGTTTTGCAAAAGCACATCCCGAGCTTCAAGCGTACTCTTCAAACGAAAGAAAACAGATTGCCGGATATTATCTGAATTACGATAGAAATTATGATAAATCCGGATTGTATGTTTATGTAAAAAATCCTCAAAGTTTCATAGAAATTATCGGAAACGAAAAAGCAGCTTATTGGGTCGGAAAATACGATCCGGTTTATACTCTGACAAAAAACGGAGAGGATAAGGTGAGGGTTTACATGATGGAACCTGGCACTTTAGAAGAGATAATCAAAAAAGGTTTTTAGTGTACCTTCCCAAATCAGAAAATTTTCGGAAAAAAAACAATTATCAAATTTGCCAGAACGGTAAAAGCTGTAACCAAGACCGCGGCTGCAGATAGATCTTTGATAATTTTCACCCCGTTATCGTACTCTTTCATAAATCGATCCATAATTTCCTCAATAACGGTATTGATTAGTTCTACTACCAACAACAATCCCAGAGACAAAACCAGAATTGACCACTCTATTTTTGTTATTTTATAAATCTTGCCTAAAACAATCGAAAATGCTACAATCAACAATTGAATTCTAAAGTTGGGTTCAGTAAAAATAGCGTTTATTAAGCCCTCAAAAGCGTACTTAAAACTGTTAATTTCTCTAACAGGATGATTACGTTTAAAAGTATGTTGCATGCTAAAATAATATCATAAATATGAAAAAAACTAATTTATCAAAAATAATTAAAGAAATAGTATTAATTATAATAATCGCGTTGGGAATATTTTTTTATTTTAAGAGTAAAACGTCCATCACTGCAGCCGTTAGAAAAGTTCAGGTACAAAATAGAGAAGTGAGCAGGACTGTATCTGCCTCCGGGGTTGTTAAGCCGAAAGACTACGCAGATTTGTCTTTTTTAGCCAATGGAAACATTGTAAAAATAAATGTAGAGGAAAATGACGTAGTTAAAAAAGGACAGCTTCTTGCCTACCTAGATGCATCTTATCAGAAGGGGATTGTTCAGTCGTATAAAGATGCTAGAGATATAAAAATGAGGGAGAGAGACATATTCGTAAAAGATAAACCTAAAAATGAAAAGCTTTTAGGAGGGGAAACTCTTTACGAAATGAGATTGAGGGGATATAACGAGGCTGTCAGTCAGGCTGAAGCTTCATATCAGGCGCAACTAGCTATTTTATCAAATTATTACATCTATGCTCCATTTGATGGGACCATTATAAGTGTTCAGAAGAAAGAAGGAGAAACAGCTATTGCCGGTTCTCCCATAATAACAATGGCAAATCTGGATCAAGTGGAGTTTGAGGTCGTTTTGGATCAGGAAGATTTTGGGAATGTTAAAGAAGGAATGGACGCCGAAATAGAGTTGGACGCCTATGAAGGAAAGACTTTTAAAGGAAAGGTTTCCTCGCTACCTCTTTACGCAGATCCTACGAAGGGAGGTTTTGTCGTTAAAAGTTTATTTGATAATGATAAAAATCTGATAAAAGTCGGTATGACAGGGGAGGTTAATATTATAACCGACAGAACGGAAGGTGAAGTACCATCTTTAATATTCAACGAGATTTCTTATGATGAGGATAGCAAACCGTATGTATGGATAGCAGAATCAGGAAAAATTAGGAAATTTCCTATCGAGATAGGTCTGGAAGGGGACTTATATACTGAAGTTAAGACCGACCTAACAGGAAAAACCGTCGTTGTACCGGCTGTGGAACGTGTTGAAGTAAAAGAAGGATTTATCCCTAAAATTATCAACTGATATGACTCCCGTTTTAGAAGCAAAAAATCTTTGTAAAAACTACTTTATTGGGACCAGTGTTATACAAGCCGTTAAAAATATTAATCTCACAATTAACAAGGGAGATTTTATGTCTATTACCGGTAAATCCGGATCCGGTAAATCTACGTTAATGCATATGCTGGGGTTATTAGATACACACACGTCGGGGGAATTAATACTAAATGGAAAAAATATCAAGGGAATGAATGAAAAAGAACTCGCTCAGGTGAGAAACTCTGAAATTGGATTTGTTTTCCAGGCCTTTAACCTTTTACAAAGAACGACTGTTCTTGAGAATGTAATGCTACCTTTGATGTATAGCAAAGTTCCGAAGGAAAATCATGAGAAAATGGCTTTGGAAGTGATAAAGCAGGTAGGTCTAGAGCATAGATTAAACAATAAATCTAACGAATTATCCGGAGGAGAGAGGCAGCGTGTAGCTATAGCCCGAGCTTTAATAAATAATCCTTCGTTAATATTAGCTGATGAGCCAACGGGAAATCTTGATTCAAAAATGGGTGAGGAAATAGAAAAAATGTTTATAGAATTAAATAAAAACGGAAGAACAATAGTTTTAGTTACTCATGATGAAGATCTTGCAAAAATAGCGAAAAGGCAAATTGTTTTAAGGGATGGAGAAATAATAGATGAGCGCTAAGGAAATTTTATCTACAGCTTCAAAGGCGTTAATGCTAAATAAAGTCAGATCATTTCTGACGATGTTGGGTGTGATAATCGGTGTTTTTGCAGTTATATCACTGGTTTCTTTAGTAGGAGGAGTTCAGGACTACGTAGTAAGCAGATTTGAAGACCTAGGTTCTAATTTGGTTTTTGTGGTTAACGGGAAGATCGAATTGGGACAAAGGCAATCAACGACAGCAGGAAGTGCTTTGATAAGTTCTAATCTGAAAGAGAAACATATAGAAATGATAAAGTCATCGGCTGATGATTACGTTGATTATGTTACCCCCGAAACTCAAACTTACCAAACGGTAAAATATAAAACCGAAGAATATTTTCTCTTATTAATAGGGGTAAATTATGAAGCAAACGATATTTTTAAATCCAATGTGGAAAAAGGAAGATATTTTAACCGCGTTGAGCAGGAAAACAGCTCCAGAGTTGTTGTGCTGGGAAATAATTTAGCAAAAAAGTTCTTTGGTGAGGAAAATCCGATCGGAAAGAAAATAAAAATAAATGGGAAATCCTATGAAGTTGTAGGTCTTTTGGCAAAGAAAAGTCCGAACTACGACGAATCCGTAATTTTGCCGTACACAACTATAATGGATGATTTTACCGGAACGGAAATAACGTCAATCGTGATAAAAGTAAAAGATAATGTTGATTTGGAACAAGCCCAACAGCAAATTAAATTATCTTTGCTTAAGGATTTAAAGGAAGATCAGTTCACGGTAATGACCCAGGAAGACATATTGGATTCCATTCAAAGTATATTAAACATGTTAACCATAGCGTTGGCGTCAATTTCCGGCATTTCTCTTTTAGTTGGAGGTATCGGAATTATGAATATTATGCTGGTGTCTGTCGCAGAAAGAACTAAAGAAATAGGTTTAAGAAAAGCTTTGGGGGCCACCTCATCCGATATAAGGAATCAGTTCATGGCCGAAGCAATTCTCATAAGCAGTTTAGGAGGCCTCGTTGGATTATTACTAGGTTGGGTTGCTACTATTTTGATAAAACCATTAATACAAGCCGTAATTCCGGTTTGGGCAATACCTCTTGCGCTTGGGTTTTCAATAGCGGTCGGGATAATTTTTGGGACATACCCGGCTGTTAATGCAAGCAAGAAAGATCCAATAGAAGCTCTAAGATACGAATAGAATTATTTCGGTATCATTTTTAATTCGTAAACACCTTTTTTCACTAATTTTATTTTCTCTATATTTGAAGTTATATCATTACCATTAAAAATGATGGCCCACTTGTAATTTTCTTTTGGTTTAACTCCGTTGACAGAATCAATTTCAGTGCCGTATGTATACCGTGTTATTTCGTAAACGATTTTTTTTGATCTTCTTAATTTTCTTAAAAAATCTTCAACTGTTTCAGTGTCATCGAGGTTAGCTTCGAACTCAGAAACACTTGGATTTTCCAGACCATCAAAATATTTTAAAGTTACTTTTATCGAACGTTTTTTTTCAACAGATTTGTCTTCTTCTTCGTAAACTTCAATATTATCTTTTTTCAAAACACTTCGTACATAAAAAAACGAAATTCCCAAAATAAGGATATAAGATATAATCAGAATTTTTTTGGACTTACTCATCTCACTAATTTTATCATGAAATTTTTTGTATAATGTATGAGTTCGAACTTTCGCTAGTGCCCCCATAGCTCAGCGGATCAAGAGCACTCGTCTTCGGAACGAGGGGTCGGGGGTTCGAATCCCTCTGGGGGCGCCACAAATGTTCTCTGTTATTTAAGGTAGTTTTCAAAAATCCTTATCAAGCAAAACTGTTTGAGAAGCTCAACAAAAAATAAATACCAAAATAAAAAGTGTATTGACATTTTCGTAAATAATCCGCACAATTTTATTGTAAAAGAAAATGAATAAATTTCTGCCCAAAAAAATTATTTTAAAAATTTAGAAACAAGCACTTTGTTTTGATGCAAGGTGTTTTTGTTTTTTTGGAGGAAAAAAACATGATTACAAAGGAAGAAATTAGAAAAAAGTTAGAAGAAGATCCGAATTGGACACCTTCGGATGACGCAACAGATGCGGATTGGGATTTGTATTTTGAAGTAAAGGATGAAATAAGCGGGGGAAGTTCTCCCGATATTTCATGGGAGGATGATGAAGGCGGAGATGAGGAACCTTTCTAGTTTTAAACCGAAGTCGGAGTTATTAGGAGTACTTATTTAGCCAAAGGAGGGCCCCTAAAATGGCAACAAAGAAGAAAGTAGCAAAGAAGAAGAAAGCCACAACAAAGAAAAAGAAGAAGTAAAGGCTTTCATGTTATACAAACAGCGATTTAAGTAGGAAACGAAAGAGTCGCTGTTTTCGTTTCAAATCTTCCGAAGAAAAATTTTGAAGTGAGAAACGAGGCATAAAAGAAATTATTAATGTATAATTACTTGGTTTAAAGAAGGGGACGTAGCTCAGCGGTAGAGCATCCGGCTCTTAACCGGAGTGTCGAGGGTTCGAATCCCTCCGTCCTCACCACTAAAAAATAAGAGATGCTATGAATTTAAATCAAATCATTTTAATATTTGACTTTGACGGTACCATAGCTGATACTCTTGCTTTTACTATAAACTCAGCTTCTGAAATCAGCAGAAAGCTAAAGTTGCTAAATGAAGAAAAAGTTAACATGGAGAAATTCAGATCCATGGATTCCAGGGAATTTTTTAAAGAATTAGAAATTCCGACTTCAAAACTCCTTTGGTTCATGTTTAAGTATCAGAGAAAACTTGTTCATGAAATTGATGATATTAAGACATTTGAGGGATTAGATGAGGTTTTACATGTTATGAAAAATAACGGGGTAAAACTTGGGATAGTAACTTCCAATTCAAAAAGAAATGTGAAGAAATTTTTAAGAAAAAACAATCTGGAATATTTTGATTTTGTATATTCTTCTCTAAATTATTTTCGTAAAGATAAAATGCTAAAAAAAGCGATTGAAAAATTTCAGATGAATAAAGAAAACGTTATTTATGTGGGGGATGAGGTAAGAGATATCAAAGCAGCTAAGTCGATCGGTATAAAAGTAGCTTCCGTAACGTGGGGATACAATTTTGAGTCCGTTTTATCTGAGTACAAACCGGATTTTCTCATCTACAGACCAAAAGACCTTTTAAATCTAATCAATTCGTAGTAATATACTTTCCAAAATCTAACATTTTTCAAAAAAGAAAAGGAGAGAAGTGTCGAAAGTTGATGATGTGCGTGCATGTGCGTATTGCAATTTCAGGTTTAACAGGTGGTTCAGGATTTATCATAGACCGAAAACAGCAGAAAAAAACGCAAAGGAGAGAAAAAATAAAAAGAAAAACTGAAACAAAAACTATTGATATTTTTAAGCTCGGATTAATTTTTCTTCTCTTCCGAGCTTTTTGTTTTCTCCCGCACTTTATATTAACCACTAAATTTTTTTGTATAATAATCTTGTCAACAAGCCGGAGTGGTGGAATTGGTATACACGCAGTCTTCAGGAGGCTGTGTCCAAAAGACTTGCAGGTTCGAGTCCTGTCTCCGGCACCAGAATATCGTATAATTCAAATAAACAGGGGCGGGTGGCGGAATTGGTATACGCGCAACGTTGAGGTCGTTGTGGGGTAAAACCCGTGCAGGTTCAAGTCCTGTCTCGCCCACCAAAAATGCTTAAAAATAAAAAAAGGATCGCAATAACAGGTCTTTTAATAGTTTTTATCTTTTTATTACTTCCGAAGCGCTCTTTTGCATCAGTCGGATATATAAAAAATTTTCAATCCGATATAAATATTAACTCCAACGGAACTATAGACATTACGGAGTATATTGATTACGATTTCGGAACAGAGGGAACCGAAAGACATGGGATATTAAGGGAAATTCCCAATGTTAAAACCAATGAAGATGGGAAAAAATATAAACTAGATATAAAAATTGACAAAGTTACCGATCAAAATGGGAATGAAATCAAATATAGTGTTTCAAAAGAGAGTAACAAATTAAAAATAAAAATTGGCGATCCGAATGTTTTAGTTTCCGGAGAAAAATCTTATGTTATAAAATACTCAGTTTCCGGAGCAATAACTTATTTTACCGACCACGATGAGTTATATTGGAATCTGTCGGGAAACAGCTGGGAAGTACCTATTAATGAGTTTGGAGCGGAAATAAAACTTCCTGAGGGAGCTGACCAAAGCAATACCAAGCTTGTTTGTTATGATGGGTATGAAGGAAGCACTTCTCAAAACTGTTCCATTTTATTTTCAGACGGTAAGATAATTGTTAAATCGGAAAAAATATTAAGTCCGGGAGAAGGGGTTACCGCAGCCATTTATATTCCAAAGGGCTTAGTAGCGGTAATCGAGCCCGTTGAGGATAAAATAGGGTGGTTGCTGGTATTGGCAAAAATATTTGTATACGGCGGTTTATCAATCTGGTATTTATTTTTGCCTATTAAAAAAATAGTAGATTATCTAAAAGACAGATCGTTTACAAAGAAAAATGCAAGAATAGTTTCTGCTTGGTTTGAACCCCCAAAGTATGATGACGGAAGAGTTTTCACTCCCGCAGAAACGGGTTTCATTTTAGATAAGTCGGTGGATCACAAAGAGCTTACAGCTACCATAATAAGTCTTGCTCAAAGGGGTTTTTTGAAAATAAAAGAGGATGAAAAAAATCATTTCACCTTTGTGAAGCTTAAGGACGTGGAATCTCCCGAGTTGAGAAAGTTCGAAAAAGAAGTAATGCTGGCAATTTTTGAAAAAGGAGACGAAGTAAAAGATGAAAGTTTGAAAACATCAACATCCTTATTTTCTAAAATAAAGAAATTTAATAAATATGTTGAAGAAGAAGTGGTAAATCAGGGAATGTTTGAGAAAAAGCCTTCAGAGGAACGTGAAAAAGACATGCTTCTTCTGAGTTTAGGATTTTTCACTATGAACTTTTTCCTTGGTATAGTTTTGATTATTTTGGCGGGAAAGGGTGTTAAAAGGACTAAAAAGGGAATAGAGAAGTATTCGGAGGCCAAATCTCTGTACAATTTTTTGATGTCTCAGGATGAACAGCTTAATTTTCAATCAAAAAATCAGATGTTTTTTGAAAAACTCCTGCCGTACGCGGCCGCTTTCGGAGTGGAGAAGGTTTGGGCCCAAAGATTTAAAGATATTACAATAGTAAAACCCGATTGGTACGAAGGAAATAATTTTACTACTACGGCTTTTGTCAGCAGTATGACCAGAAATATAGGCGGCTCTATGAAATCGGCTTACAGTTCGGGGATGTCTACTACGCGAAGTTCTACGGGCTTTTCTTCGGGATTTTCAGGCGGACATTCCGGAGGAGGTGGGGGTGGCGGAGGAGGCGGAAGCTGGTAAGTTTTGTAACTTCTGCCCGAATTGTTTATAATATCTTAGCTTTTTCTTAGCTTTTTGCGACGGTAGTTCAGTTGGCAGAACGTCTCCTTGCCAAGGAGAAGGTCGCCGGTTCGAGTCCGGTCCGTCGCTCCAGATACTTTACTTTGGCAGTACGATTTAGTAAATTGAAAACGATATTAAAAAAGGAAGATGCGACGGTAGTTCAGTGGTAGAATGTCTCCCTTCCAAGGAGAAGGTCGCCGGTTCGAGTCCGGTCCGTCGCTCCAAATGCCTTTTTCGTCCCTATACTTGCTTTCATACCATATTTTTCACATAGTTTTTTTCCATGTTATGAAGTTTAATTTGATAATTTCCATTTTTTTGAATCTATACTCTAGGGAAAATGATTTTAATGTATAATTTACGTATAAGGCGCTGGTATAGATAGATATGGAAAACGGCCTGGTAGCCAAGTGGTAAGGCAAGGGTCTGCAAAACCCTCATTCGCGGGTTCGATTCCCGCCCAGGCCTCCAAAAGCTGTAATTACTTAGAAAATATTGATAAAATGAGTTGTCTATTCTGAGTTCTTGAGGTTTAATTAGCTACTAAGATTTGTAAAACAACAGAAAAGATGGGAGTAGAGCATGGGAAGAGCATGAGGAAAGATTGTAAAAATCGTATTTTGACATGTTTTTGGATAAGTTGAGATAAGGGGCGGTAGCCAAGGCGGTCACGGCACCGGTCTGAAAAACCGGCTATGTGGGTTCGATTCCCACCCTCCCCACCAGGGTTGTTTCGTTGTAGTAAAGATTACGTCGGTATTTTGTATTTAGTTTGATTTTTTTAACAAAATATGAAAAGGATCCAAATTTTTAAGGCGATATCTTTGATTTTTACGGTAATGACAGTAATTATAGTTGCGCTCAAAATCAGCTCTTTTGAGTGTTGTAGCTGTCCCCCATCGGGATACAGATTAGATTTTGTTATTCGAGCTATATATTTGAATAGACATGTGGCTCCGTTTATAAATTGTTCTTGTATATTGTTAGGATGCGCCAAAGCTACGTATGTGATTCCTATAGAAACAATTTTCTTAGCATTTTTGTTTGGATTTTTAGGATTTAAAAAAGGTAAAGTAAATAAGTAAGCGAAGAGTTTTTGGGTGGTTAGCTCAGCCGGTTAGAGCATTCGGTTTACATCCGAAAGGTCATAGGTTCGAATCCTATACCACCCACCAAACCTTGTGGGGGAGCAACAATTTAGTTCTATAATCTTGGTATATCCTTGGGGGATCGTCTAATGGTAAGAACCGCCTCGCTTCGCTCGGGAACCTTGCGATTAGAATCTTTCGTTTTTAGCTTCTTTTATTTTTAAGTTTTTGACAATTTAGTTCTATAATCTTTTTATATCTTTGGGGGATCGTCTAATGGTAGGACGCCGGACTTTGGATCCGTTAATCGGGGTTCGACTCCCTGTCCCCCAGCCATGTAGAAATCACAGAGTCAAAAGCCTCAACATTTGCTGTAGGTAAGCCAATATCGTTTAGTTCAAACCTTTCTAAAGTATCGTTCACTACTTCATGATTGTTTTTGAATATATTTAGTACAGAATCCAAGTCATAGCAAAGTATTCCGTTGTTTAGTGTAAAGTTCGTACCTAAGTTAGCAAGTACACTAGTTTTTTCAATATAATCACCGTGTTCTAGTTTATCTACTGCGTAGAGTGCATAATCTAGCCTTTTCTCAGCTCTGTTTATCCAATTGTCGGTGTTGTAATTTACATTGTGTCGCTCCTTTTCCAATCTCCTAATTTCGTCATCAATTGTGTTTTTCTTTTCCTTATAGTCCTCATCTTGTAACTCGCCATCAATCCTCATATCCAAAAGCCTGTTTTTTCTCTTTATTTGCAACTCAATTTGAGCATCAATCCTATCAAGAACGAATTCTGAATTTGTGGATTCAAGCTCATGATCTTTTTTAAGCCATTTTATAAACCATTCGTAAAAATCTTTAGAAATATTTATTTGATTCAAAATGTTATTTAACTGAATTTCAAGTTTTGAAACAGAAAGGGGTGGTTGTTTACACCCCTTTTTGCTTGAACATCTAGCAAAGTAGTAACTTTTCATTGTACCGTCTGCTAGTCTTTTATCCTTTTGATAAATTATCACTGAACTACCACACACAGCGCATTTAATCACGCCTTTATATGGAATATCTTTGTGCTTTTGTGGTCTTGGGAAACCTTTTGCACCTAGTCTATCCTGAATTAACCAAAACTCATCCTCTGTAATCAATCTAGGCACACTAGCATCCAAATCGGATTCCTCGTTGTTCCATACAATCTTTCCGTAGTAGAAAGGATCTCTTAACATTCTATAGAAAGATGAACGGGATAACGGCTTGTTTCCCGTTTTTACTGTTGCCACTGTTCTATATGCCCAATCGTTGTTTAAGATTTCAAGTATATGATCTACATTAGATCCCTCTATGTACATTAACATTGCTTTTCTAATGAGAGGAAATCTATCAGGATCAATTACATGTATTATTTCGCCTTTTTCCTTTTTGTTTAAGTAGCCGGGCTTAGCCATACCCGGATACCAACCCCTCTTTAGTTTAGAGGTCATGCCTCTCATAACATTTGGGGATAAATCATCTGAGTATTTCTTGGCTAATCCAAATTCAATTTGTAGTAGCAACTTGTCATCTGAGCTGTTATAGAAAACTTTGCCGGGAGTAACAATTGCATGTAACTTTTTCAGATCCATCATCTCTATTAACATAGCGCCATCCACTGAGTTCCT
>Ga0255340_1002029_pt1 | contig 24743 bp, 8 predicted proteins | sample wastewater_treat_7_FD_192417 | JGI IMG/M metagenome (GOLD analysis project Ga0255340, IMG submission 192417) | Wastewater microbial communities from Lulu Island WWTP, Vancouver, Canada - plant10 | ecosystem: Engineered > WWTP > Wastewater > Unclassified | place: Canada: Vancouver, British... | reverse complement strand
CAAAGTGTCTTGAGCTACGCTCAAGACACTTTGAAGAGTAACAAAAAACAAGGGGTTACTACTCGAGCGTAAGGGGTCAAAAGAAAATAGACCTTCACAGGCGTAAGCGCCTCTTCTCTTCGCGACGGCGCGATACCCCGGTTTTCGTTCGTTCCAAAGTTTAAAAAAGGGTTCGCACAGAGAACACGGAGGGCACAGAGAGAACACAAAGAAAAAAAGCCTGGATTAAAAAGCAGATGACCAAGTTCGCACAGAAGGCGCAGAGGACAGGGAAAAAGATGAAAACGTAGAAGACGTGCCAAACTAAAGTTTGGCGTTCCCAAGTGCAGATCGCGAGACTTCTTGGGCTTCCGAAGTCAGCCCGCTGGCTACCCCGCGATAACCCCACACGGAGGGGCATCGCGGCGTAAGCGCCTCTTCTCTTCGCGACGGCGCGATACCCCGGTTTTCGTTCGTTCCAAAGATTAAAACACGGTTCGCACAGAGGACACGGAGAAAAAACTGGCAATGGACAAAGCGTTCTTAAAAAAAGGAGTCGCGCAAACGTGCGACGCCTCTAAGGTGCTTCAAAAGTTTTCTATTATTCCACCTTCATCTGCGTGCTATCGCCATCATCCGCCGTATTCTCGAAGACTTGGACAGGGTCATTAGTGTCACACGGGCTTTGGATGCCTCCACCCGTATCAACCGAAAAATCGTCCTTTTTGCTTGTTCTAGGCGTCCAGACCTGACCGTTCGTTCTAACCACTCCATTAGGCTTCCAAAAAATCCCACCGCCAGCCTTTGCAACATTCCCACTAATCTCGACGCTTTGCGCGTTGAAGGTGCCGTGATAGCCGACAACCACGCCACCGCCAGAGGCCTCGGCACTATCGCCATTCGCTTCCGCAGCGTTCTTCGTGATCGTCGTGTTTTCGTAAGCATTGAAAGTGCCCCACGAAACATCCACGCCTCCGCCAAAGGCATGACTGCTTACCGCGGTGTTCTCCGTGATCGTCGTTTCTGTGGCGTTGAAAGTGCCCCACCAAACTTCCACACCTCCGCCATAAGCCATAGCATCATCGCCTTCCGCTTCCGCGGTGTTCCCCGTGATCGTCGTGCCTGCGTAAGCGTTGATGGTGCCGTCACCGCCGACACACAAGCCTCCGCCATAAGCTATGGTAGAATCGCCTTCCGCTTCCGCGGTGTTCCCCGTGATCGTCGTACCTTCGTAAGCGTTGAATACGCCCTCCCAGACAGCTACGCCTCCGCCATAGGCCTCGGCCACATAGCCTTCCACTTTCGCAGCGTTCCTCGTGATCGTCGTGTTTTCGTAAGCATTGAAAGTGCCACTTAAGACAGCTACGCCTCCGCCATAGGCCCTAACCCATTCGCCTTCCGCTTCCGCGGTGTTCCCCGTGATCGTCGTGCCATAGGCGTTGAAGGTGCTTCCTTTGATATACACACCGCCGCCGTAATAGCCTGCTTTATTATCAGTAATCGTCGCGTTAATGGTTGTGACGGTACTACCTGCCGTGATGCGTATCCCGCCGCCTTCTTCATCGGTCGCATCACCGCCCTTGATGATCGCATCGCGGATGGTCACCGACGCGCCGTTAGTGATGTGGAAAACTCGGCTGTTCTCTCGTTTGGAACCTGGGGTGCTTCCCCCACCACCCATATCTATAGTAAACGGATTACCTGGATCCGAAGAGTAGATCGTGACCCACGTCGCATCGATGGTGACCTGTTGAGTCTCGTTATTCAATATCGTTCCACCTACCACAACGATATGGTCTTCATTGTCCGCTTCGTTGATCGCGTCGCTGAGTTTGTCATATTTTCCTTTAAGGTCTCCTGAAGAGCTATATCGTCTAATAGATCCTGTGGTTCCTCCTGCGCCCGTCTTGAACGTCCGCTCGGTACTCGTCGCGTATTGCCCGTCCGATTGCGCCGCCACCACCTGCCACGTGTATGTGGCTTCGGGGTCGAGGTCGGTTAAGTTATAGTATTGATTCCCCGTCTCATCGGATACTTTGGCACCACCCTCTTTTTGATAATGGACCTGGAACCCTAATAAATATGGCGCGCTTTCGCCTACGATCGTTTGCGCGCCCGGCGCCGCTACCCATTCCAGTCTCACCGGCGTCGCCAGGTCCGTCGCTTTGTCCTCAGGGCTCTTGAGCTCTATCGTCGGTCACCCATACACTGGAGCCAGCGTCGTAAAAGTCCACTCGGTACTCGTCGCTCGCTTCTCGTTCGATTGCAGCGCCACCACCTGCCACTTGTAGGTGGTGCCATAGGCTAATCCCGGCTTCGTCGTCTGAGTGGCGGTAACCGGCTCTGGAACCCCATATTTCTGGCCATCCACACCGAAATAGACGAGGTAGCCCTCTATCGTCGGCGCTCGCTCTCCCACGTTCGTTTGTTTGCCCGGTGTCGCCTCCCATGTCAGGTTCACCGTCGTCGGCTGCTCCCCCACGCGGTTCCCAGGGCTCTTGAGCGCGATCTCCGGGGCCGCGTACTGAGCCGTCTGTGTAGAAAAAGACCTCTCGGTACTCGTCGCTTGTTGCCCGTCCGATTGCAGGGCAACGACGTACCACGTGTAAGTGGCGGCGTATTCCAGGTTCGTCAGGTTATAGGACTTCTCCGTCGTCGTGGCGGGTTCGGTAGGTTCCGGGTCTCCGGTTTTCTTATGATAGACCCGATACTCCGTGATGTTCACTCCCTCGCGCTCCACCACATTCGTTTGCTTGCCCGGCGTCGCCTCCCACGTCAAGGTCACCGTCGTCGCCAAGTCCGTCGCTCCGCTCGCGGGGTCCGTGAGCTCGATCTGTGGCGCCGCGTACTGCTTCTTTTCCGTTGTGAAGGTCCACTCTTCGCTCTCCCCAATCTGATTGTCCGACTGGATGGCTTCCACCTTCCACTTGTAGGCTGTATCGTATTCCAGTCCCTTTGGCTCCGCTTGTTTGTCCTCTGTGGGTTCCCAATCGCCATAGTCTTCGTTTAAGAGAGCGATATAGAAGCGGTATTCTACGATCTCGGGGGGGATTTTTTTGTTTTTCGATACTCCCGGCGTCGCTTCCCAAGTGAGAACCAGAGCCGTCGGTTGATCCGTAGCCCCGTTCGCCGGCGCGAGGAGGGCGATACTCGGCGGGGCAATGATCGCGCGGACAATACATCCCGTAATGATGGCCAAAGCGAAGAGCGTGACAAGTAAGAGGACAATCATAGAAAGACGTTTGTCTTGCATAATAAAACCTCCTTCTATAGGCGAGAGGATGGAGGGTTTGGCTTTTTCATCAAGGGTGCGCGTCCGCGCTCTTCAGGCCCTCGTCGTGTTTTGTGAGTTTTTTATAACCTTAGATAGCGCGCCTTCGCGCGCTTAGCGATAGATATTTTACCACAACCGAAAAAATCATCTGGGTTTTGGGGAACTTTAGCTCTGCACGTTTACTGGGAGCGCCCTGGGAACGCCGCACTTCAGTGCGGCGTTCTCATTTTAGTGTACCAGATATTATACCCACACGTTCGGTTTGGATTTTCCAGAAAAGGGGTATAATCAATTCTCGAAGGCATACCGTGAAAACCCGTAGCAGCCTTGAGAAAGGCGATGGTGGAAACGGAAATCGGGAGAAATCTCAAGTATAAAAAGAAATTTCGCGCAAGGGAGTGGTGGACATAGAGAAACCGATCAATACGAAGGCGTTGTTTTTAGGTCCGAAGTCCGAAAACTATGACTTCTTCAGACAGATGCTGTTGTTTTTGATGGATGACCACGCGGAATGGCGGCGTTACTTCCACCCCAACGACGCCCCAATCGTGAGCGATGGTGAGAAAGGCCAAAAGGATTTCCTGGATACGTTGCAGAAGACACGGGAAGCTCTCGTCGATCTGGCGGGGCAGCTTCAGGAAAGCTCCACCCCTTGGTTTTCTCCGAGATATCTGGGTCACATGAATACGGATACATTGATGGCGGCTAATCTGGGGTATATGCTGACGGTTTTGTACAATCCGAACAACTGCGCGTACGAAGGTTCGCCCGCGACGACCGCTTTGGAGATTCAGGTCGGGCGACAGCTTGCGACATTGATGGGATACGATCCCCAACGATGTTGGGGACACATCACGTCCGGCGGGACGGTCGCGAACTACGAAGCAGTTTGGTTAGCGCGAAACCTCGCTTCCATCCCTTTTGCCATCCGCGCGTGCAAGCCAGAGCTCGTCGATGGGCTTAGCGACTGGCAGTTGGCGAATAGGAGCACCGCGCAAATCCTCGATTTGATGGATCGTGCGAAAGAATCGGGCGTTTTTGAAGAGATGCGAGAGCAAACGGTTCGTGGAAAAGGAATGGCGGGCGCGAATCTTGGCGCCATCATCGTCCCACAGTCGAAGCACTATTCCTGGACGAAAGCGGCGGATATCTTCGGTATTGGGCAGGATAACCTCTATTCCGTTCCCGTTCGAGAAAACTATCGGATGGACATAAACGCGTTAAAAGCGCGCATCGACTCGTTGATCACCGGGAAAAAGCCTATTCTGGCTGTCGTTGCTGTCGTCGGGACGACCGAGGAAGGCGCCGTGGATGAGGTCCACGAAATCGTTAAGCTCCGAGAGCGGTACGCGGAAGAAGGCGTCGCGTTTTATCTGCATATCGACGCCGCATATGGCGGTTACGCGAGGGCGCTCTTTCTGGACGAAGAGAATCGGTTCATCCCGTTCGAAGGGTTCCACACGATTTGTATCGATTCAAAAGACACCGGAAACGACTGGCTGAACAGGGACGTCTACGAGGCATTTAAAGCGATGCCTAAAGCGGATTCCATCACGGTCGATCCGCACAAACTGGGTTATGTCCCTTATGCGGCGGGCGCGTTCCTGGCAGCGGATCGCAGGATGATCGATGTGATTTCGTATTTCGCCGCATACGTTTTTGACAAAAGCGATGATAACCCCATGCTCCTCGGCAGTTATATCATAGAAGGCTCGAAGGCGGGCGCCGCGGCGGCCGCCGTCTGGATGGCGCACCGGGTGGTTCCCCTGAACCGTTCCGGATATGGGGCGATCATACGAGCGAGCATCGAGGGCGCTTATCGATTTTACACCTCTTTACAGAACGCCACTCCTATCGAAGTGGGCGGGAAGCGGTTCGAGGTTCTGCCTTTAACTTGCCCCGACAGCAACATCGTCGATTACGCATTCCACGAAATCGGCAATCCAAGCCTTAAAGAGATGAATGCGTTGAACCAGTATCTGTACGAGCGATGCTCCTACAAATCGGGACCTTTGTACACGAACGATTTCATCACCTCTAAGACCTCACTGACGGTAGAAGAGTACGGCGAGGCGCCCTTGTCTTTCATTAAACGGTTCGGCTTCGATCCTTCCGAATGGGAACGCCACGGCAGTGTGGTGGTTTTACGTTCGTGCGTTTTGACGCCTTACCTGGTGAACAACACGACCTATAAAACCTATTGGAACACGTTTTTAAAAGCGATGGAAGATGCGATCGCGGACCGTCAACGGTCCCAATAAACCATCGGGGTATGATAGGTACTTCGAAATCGGCTCAACCGCTCTCGTGTCTATGTTTCGCCCGCGGAAAAGCATTCCTCTTATCCAGGGGTGACGAGCCTTCGACCCTTTAAGGCGCCGCTTTCTCACGAGTTTCGTTTTCGTCGCAGGTAGAACTAAAATCCTTTCCTCTTTCTTTCGCGTATAGGCAAACCCGACGGGCTACGCCACCTGTCGCGATAAACGTCACATCGTCGTATGTGCCGCCTGGACAGACAAAATCGATGGCGTTTGTTTTCTCGTCACCGGAATCCGTTCGCTTTGTCGAAAAGCGATCCATCGCCTGCCCAGATTCTGTTGGAATATATTCGCAGGGCAGAGAACATCGAGGCGTTCATACCGCCGCTTCTAATACCCGTTCCTAGAAACTATCGGTTAGTTTTGCGGGTTGTAGAACACAGTGCAGCCCCGCGATTTCAAGAACTGGATGTTAAAGAAGTCTATTGACCAGGGATTAAGATCGAGGTAGTTGTATCGCATATCGACGGTATCACCGTCTCCGATTCCGGCGTTGTTTACCAATGGCGTGATGTCGCTCACCTGGTTGTGTTCGAAGTACAGCCACTTCAGGTTCGTCAGGTTTTGCAACGGCACGATGTTGCTTACCTGGTTATTACCGAAGTACAGTTCTTGTAGATTCGTCAAGGTTTGTAAGGGTAAGAGGTCACTTACCTGGTTGTACCCGAAGCTCAGCAATCGCAGGTTCGTTAGGTGTTGTAACGTTGTGATGTTGCTTACTTGGTTGCTAAAGAAGACCAGATGCAGAAGGTTCGTCAGGTTCCGCAACGACGTGATGTTGCTCACTTGGTTGTGATAGAGCCACAGAAAATGCAGGTTCGTCAGGTTCTGTAAAGGCGTGAGGTCACTCACTTGGTTGTAATTGATGGACAGATATTGTAAGTTCACCAGGTTTTGTAAAGGCGTGATGTTGCTCACCAAGTTGTTATCGAATATCAGCAACTGCAGTTTCGTTAGATGTTGTAACGGCGTGATGTTGCTCACCTTGTTGTTAGAGAAATACAGATACTCCAGGTTCGTTAAGTGTTGGATGCCTTCCAGCGATACGAGCCCCCCTGCTCCTCTGGATAAGGGCTCGTTGTCAGCTTCCCACTCACCAAACCACCGATGTCTTTCTTCGTTTTTCAATAGTATCAGGTGTTCTAATCCTTCTCCTCTCGATCCAGAGTTCCGATCATCCTTCCCATACCGATCCACTTGCCCGTTGGGACCGTTTAAGTTCAGAACCGTTATCCCCAGTACATCCGCAGGATAGATCGGGCCGGTAGGCTGCCCTGTGTAACCTGCCGCGTTTCGCACCGCCGCTTCCAATATTGGGTCAGCGAAATTGATCGCTGCCACCGGGGGTTGCACCGCGCCCCCGCCGCATCCGCCGACTAACAACGATAACGACACTATCATCAAAATTATGAGCAAAAACGGTTTCCTTCTCCTTTTAGTCTTTTTCATCTTAACCCTCCTTCCCGTAAGATCGGTTGACGGTTGTCGACTTCATTGATAGCTATCATTAGAAATGGTGATTCATCGTTTTATTATACCACTCACCCCGCGCGAGGGTATAGCGGGTGTGGGTATAATCGGGGTACACCAAAATGGAAAATCCGGACTTTAGTCCGGCACGATTCTTTGCTTTTCTGTAAGAACTCGAGAGCCTTAAACGTTTACGCCACGATGTCCGCACAAAAGCGTATCGCGCCGTCGCGAAAAGAAGGGGCGCTTACGCCGCGATGATCGTGTGGGGTTATCGCGGGGTAAGTGGTTTTTACGACCCCGCGATCCGTCCTTTGCTTTTTTACTGTTCCTGGTAAACATACCGAACAAAAATTCCCAGGGCGTTCAAAAGAATCTTTTCTCTGTGCCCTCCGTGCGAACGCTGTTTTATTTTTATGACATGCCAAATAAAAGTTAGCGTTCCTAAGCGGCATGCCGAAATAAAATAGGGAATACTCGAGCGACAGGACCCATTGGCCACGGATAGGTTTGCCCTCTGGAACGAGACAAAAGATATGAGACATTTAGTTAGTGAGACGAACGAATTTGGATGGATAAAAATACTTAATAGAAAAAACAATACATATTCTTTACGGAAGCGAAAATGACTCCCGTTGCTGAGATTCGCCGAAAATTCGGTCTCTAGTTTTCTATCTTTTACCGTTGGCAGAAACAATATTCGAACGGAAGCGCTTATTCTCCTGATCAGGCGAAGACGCTCATCGAGTGCTCGAATGGTAGCGATTTACCGGTACCCTACAATCGTATTGGCGTGATTACCCTGTTCCGGTTTGGTATAGTTATTCACGTCCCAAAGATCTTCGTCAGATAGATTTTTATATTGAAACGCGTCCACACTGACGCTGATCAAAATTCCCAAATCTAAAAGGGCTTGGAGGGCTTGTATATCCGTATCGTTCTTCACCTGAAGATACCATGCGACCTCTTGAGCCGGCGCGGGTGAGTCCATCCGATATAAAGGGGCTTGTCTCCAAGCTTCTTCTCCAGGCCACCCTTGATACTCAGATAAATTCGTGGGGTAGCTTCCTAAATAGGGAAGCTGTAGCCAGCTACTGATCCCGATACGTGATAGCGCAACGATATTGTCCACGTAATAGCTACCCCAATCGGGAGCTTCTGTGAAAGCATCGTATTCATAGAGCTGTAAGAACAAGAAATCCGGGCTCATAATGCGGTTTCGGTAAGCGGCCGAAGGCGCGCCCGGCCACGCGCCGCTCCAGGTTGCCCCAGAAAGGTCCCATCCAAATTCTCGCGCTAAGTAGAATGTGGCAATATAATACCCCGTCGAAAAACAAACGCAAGAGCCTTTATTACCCTGGTTTCCGATAGGTGGGAAGTGTGGGGAGAGCGAATGGTCCACGCCGCCTCTTAGTTGGTCTCTACCGACCAGTTCGACCAAACGATCGGAATCGACGATACGCACTAAACCTCGATCCACGATATCCTGCCATTGCTCCTCAGTAGGATGTAGTAGTCCTGTTCCCATCTCATCAACAGTCCGGTTAAGTTCCCCGGGCTTCCGAACCATCGAAGGAGAGATATTCTCCATCGTTAGGGGATCGCTGGCTTGGTATAACATTTCCCGTATCCGGTCTGTCTGTCGCGACGCAATAGGTGAAAAGGAGATCGCCGGTGTCGAAACGGAAACAGAGCCTCCATTGCTAGTGGGCTTAGGAGTTTGCGTGGAAGTATACCGAGACAACAAGGTATTGGGGTAGCTGACATAGGTTTCGACGGAGAAATAGAGGATGGTACCTGTTTGAGTAGAGCCGTTGGAATCGAATACGCGTAAATATACGCTTTCCCCGTTAAGAGGGAGGAACTCTGTGATATCCACAACGATTCGATTGTCGGGATAGGGGTATGGGCCGCCGGCGGAATAAAACGGACCACCGAAGCTACGAAGACCGTAGACTTCCTTCTCGATCCGTGGACTCGATGGATTACCTACACCTAAAAAAACAGCTGTGTCATTACGAACGGGATGCGTCATACCGATAACGGCTACCGCCAGCGGATGATAACCGGATCGGGGGCGGTAGAACCACGCTTCAAGATTTACCGCTTTGGCCGCTTCGAAGGTCATATACAAAAACCCGTCAGGAACATTCTCCCAACGATTTTCATCGTCAACCTCCGCAATTCCCCAGGAATTGGCGAGCTTGAAGTGGCTGGTTTGCACGACCGCCTGAACGATCAACTCGGCATTTTCGCTAGTTACGCTTTTCTGTGGGGATGAACTGTCTTTGATAACGACCGAGTATTGTCCGGCATCGGATGCAGCGAGATTATTTTTCGTGTAGCTCTGACCCGTCGCTCCGTTGATATTCGACCCGTTCTTCCGCCATTGATAAGAGTAAGGGGGTGTCCCACCGCTTGCAGCTACATCGAAGGTGACGCTGTCGCTTTCCGATTTGGTCTGCGATTGCGGCTGTTCGATGATGGCTAAGGCAACCCCTGCGTTCTGCGGGTTGTAGTCTACCAGGCAACCCCGTGAGATTAGGGTATCGATATTCGCCATATCTTGTGACCCGGCGGTAAGATCGAGGTTGTTGTATTTCATATTGACGTAATCACCGTCTCCGATTCCGAGGTTGTTCACTAATGGGGTGATGTCACTCGCTTGGTTGTCAGCGAAGGACAGCCATTCCAGGTTCGTCAGGTTTTGTAACGGCGTAAGGTTGCTTACTTGGTTGCTATCGAAGAGGAGCCGCTTCAGGTTCGTCAGATTTTGCAGCGGCGTGAGGTTGCTCACCTGGTTGTTACCGAAGTATAGCTCCCGTAGGTTCGTCAGGTTCTGTAACGGCGTGAGGCTGCTCACATGGTTGTTAGAGAAGTCCAGACACTGCAGGTTCGTCAGGTTTTGTAATGGCGTGAGGTTGCTCACCTGGTTGTTAACGAACCCCAGTCCCTGCAGGTTCGTCAGGTTTTGCAACGGCGTGAGGTTGCTCACCTGATTGCTCCAGAAGTATAGCTCCCGTAGGTTCGTTAGGTTTTGTAACGGTGCGAGGCTGCTCACCTGGTTGTTACTGAAGTATAGCTCCCGTAGGTTCGTCAGGTTCTGTAACGGTGTGAGGCTGCTCACCTGGTTGTCTGAGAAGTCCAGATACTGCAAGTTCGTTAGATTCTGTAACGGTATGAGGTTGCTCACCTGGTTGTTCCAGTAGGACAGCCACTCCAGGTTCGTCAGGTTCTGCAACGGCGTGAGGTTACTCACCTGGTTGTTATCGAAGTACAGCCATTCCAGGTTAGTCAGGTTTTGCAACGGCGTGAGGTTGCTCACCTGGTTGTTCCTAAAAGACAGCCTCTCCAAGTTCGTTAAGTGCTGGATGCCTTCCAACGACACGAGTCCACCCTCGCCTCTCGTTGAGGGCTCGCTGTCTGCGCCCCACTCACCAAACCGCCTGTGTCTTTCTTCGTTTTTCACCAGTATCTGGTATTCTAATCTTTCCCATCTCGATCCGGAATTCCCATCCTCTTGACCATCTCGACTCGCTTGCGTATTAGGACCGTCTACGTTAAGAACCGTTATCCCCAGTACATCCGCAGGATAGATCGGGCCGGTAGGCTGCCCCGTATAACCCGCCGCGTTTCGTACCGCCGCTTCCAATATTGGGTCGGCGAAATTGATCGCTGCCACCGGGGGTTGTACCGCGCCCCCGCCGCATCCGCCGACTAACAACGATAACGCCACTATCATCAAAATTATGAGCAAAAACGGTTTCCTTCTCATTTGAATCTTTTTCATCTTAACCCTCCTTCCCGTAAGATCGGTTGACGGTTGTCGACTTCATTGATAGCTATCATTAAAATGGTGATTCATCGTTTTATTATACCACTCATCCCGCGCGCGGGTGTAGCGGGTGTGGGTCAAGTTATGGGGTGATATAACAAAGAGGTTCATCGCGGGGTAACCAGCGGGCTGACTTCGGAAGCTCACGAAGTCTCGCGATACGCTCTGCTGCCTTTCTATTCAAGACATGCCAACTTAAAAGTTGGCGTTCCCAAGGCGTTCCAAGAACCTTCCCAGAGAGACAAGCCGACTGGAGGTCGGCCCCACGAGCTTTCTTCAGTCTTTTCTCTGTGTTCTCTGTGCCCTCTGTGCGAACCCTGTTTTTTTAAGACTTGCCAACTAAAAAAGTTGGCGTTTCCAGAGACAGGCTGACTGGAAGTCGGCCCTACGAGCTTTCTTCAGTCTTGTCTCCGTGTTCTCTGTACCCTCTGTGCGAACTCTGTTCTTTCTTTAACACATACCAACTTAAAAGTTGGCGTTCCCAGGCGTTCCCAAGGCGTTCTCGTAGCGTTCCCAGGCGTTCCCAAGGCGTTCTCGTAGCGTTCCCGGGGCCTTCCCAGAGAGGCAGGCCGACTGGAAGTCGGCCCCACGAAATGAAGTGGCGCTTACGCCGCGATGACCAGTTGCAGTGAATCAAGTTTTGTTCTTGCGCTTGTAGCGACTTCAATAGATCATTGAAAATCCGATACTATTCTGGTCGACACGTAATACGAGTTGGAGTACCGATTTTCCTCATCCCTGACCTTCGCGTTTTTCTCAAAGGCCGGTTCTCTTGCTTTTCGCTTACCTGATTTTTCCTATTGACCACGCACTTGTTGAGTCAAAAAAGGGGAAACACCTAAATCCCCCTATTCCGTTTGAACGCGCCAGACGTGGACGAGGGTTCGTTCTTCTTCGCCACGGCCGCTTTCGAAAACGTACAGCAGATGGTTTTCGCTATCGTAACAGCAAGCGCCGACGTGGTATTTTTGTTGGGTGGATGTTATATAAAAAAGGTGTTCGTCGATATTAAGGTGCGCGTAGGGTTGCGGTTCCCAGGGTTGGAGTGTCCCTTGGGCAACTTTCGCCAGGTCGGCAGGGTCGTAGAAGAGGAACCAACCTTCAAACGCGTCGCTCCACCACCCTCTATTCTCGCAATCCATACACGGACCATCGGGATTTCCGTACCAGGTATTCCCTATCCCTTTCGTCCCGACGAAGACCACCGCTTCTTTCGACCCTGCCCGAACCCAAACGCCGCCAGACCATTCGTCCGAATGTGCGTATCCGTCCATCTCGTGCCAGGGATCCGGTTCTCCTTCATAGTAATCCGAATACTTCAGCAATATGACGGAGGGTAAAACCGTTCTCGCGAGCGGTAGGTTTCCATTCCGCCAGGGATTGATCGCGGCAATAGTCGGCCCGAATCCGGACCATCCGCCATCGCGGTATCGTCCGGTCGCAAATCGTAAGCCTTGGACGTACTCGTCTGCCCAATCCTCAGGAATCGAAAACAGATAGTCGTTGCCATTATAAGGATTCAATCCCTCGACAAACCAGGGGCCTTGCGGGTTCGGATTGTTCAAGTCCGAATTGAACACCATATGGGTGGGGTATTCGTGTTCGTCCTGAAGGTGCACGCCCCAGCACGCCACCAGTTGACCCGGTGTTCGCGAAGGTCCCGATGGGAATAGCTCTATGTCCATCCGCGGCATCTCTTCAACCCAGGGAAACAGGTTCCCGCGTATGTCGGTAAAGGGCTGGAGGAATCTGGACAAGGGCAGGTCGTTGATATTTTTCCTCCTCGAAAGGACCGGGGTAGGGATATCGAATTCGGAGATCAGGTTCCAAACATCGTGCCCCGCGCCAAAGATCGATCCCGGGAAACCATCCGAGGGCGATTCAGCGTCTCCGTTAGGGTTGTAGGTCATTCCCATCCCACCCCATTCCCAGGTTTCTGCATCTGGGGCCCATGGTAAGGGCTCAGGCGTCAGAAATGCTCCGATATAGACCAAATCTTCAGGCTCCACACGAGTTCGTAAGGAAGGGTCAGGCGCTTTGGTTACGAAGAAAGCTCGAAGGGTTCGATTGGCATTTGCGTTGAACGCATACGGGTTCGCTCCGCTTACTTTCGTCATCCCCTCATACCATCCTGCAAATGTGTACCCCTCGTTTTTGGCCGCTTCCAGCGTTACCTGCGTCCCGCTGTTCACCGTCACGGTCTTGTTGTCTCCCCACGCCCCTCCGTTGATCCGAACATCCCCGCCTTCCGCGGGGCTTGCCTGCGCCGTGATCGTGCACTGAGTCACGTTCTGCGAGAAGTTCGCTTTGTACGTTTTGTTCGCGGCTGCTATAAACTGATAGGTTGTGTTCGAGCTGACTTTGACGCTTCCGTCATACCAGCCGTCGAAGGTATATCCGTTTGAGGTTCTGGCTTCCAAGGTGACTTGCGTTCCGTTGGTCACCGTCACGTTCTTGCTGTCTCCCCACGCCCCTCCGTTGATCCGAACATCCCCGCCTTCCGCGGGGACTGCCTGCGCCAGGATGGTCAGATCATCATTGTGGATGGGTGGGACCGCCCCCCCGCCACATCCAAACATAAAAACCATCAGCGGCATAAACACGAAAACAATAAGAAAAAGAACTTTCTGTCCTCTTCGTGACTTTTTCATCGCAAACCTCCATCCTTTTAAGCTTGATTTTTGAGTTTTCACGATTCCGGGGAGCTCGTTCCTCCCGCACTCTTTAGATACCCTCGTTCAAGCCATTAAAGGCTATCCTTCCGCTTTATTCGGTGAAATTGCCGGTCGCGTAATCCGAGGTGATGTGGTTACCTTGGACAACCTGCGAGGAGGTTATCGGTGATACTTTGTTTCGATCGTACTGATGCCACTTCCGAAAGGTTATGGTTTTAAAGTAGGGTTGCCGATTGCGATAAAATCCGTGACCGTATGACTACCGTTTTCTATTACGCCAGCTGGAAAGCGCCGTTTTGAACCTCTGCTCTTGCGGCAACAGCTCGATCGCGTTTTTATAAGCGGACTCGATTTCGCTATCCGGGGCATTCAACCAGGATTTAACTCTTGCCAAGTCCCGCCACGCCCACGCTTTTCGGGTTCTGTCCGTGTCCATCTGTAATACTCTTTCCAATAACTCGCGCGCTTCCTTCAGCAAACGCCTATTCGTTTCCTGAGCGACCTCATCGTTTTTCTTCCTGTAATGGTCCGACGCCAGCTTCATCTTCGTCTGAGCAAACTCTTGTAACGCGCGCGGATCGGACATAATCGCGTCGCCAGCTCTTTCGAAAAACACGTGAGCGTATCTTTCTTCACCCATCCGGCGCGAGATGATCGCGGTATGCAACGCGTCAGAACTAGAAACGAGAGGTGGAAAATCCTTGAGTAGGTCTTTCGCTTCCGAGGGATAACCCGCAGAATAATACGTATCGATCATCGTATTGACGACTTTCGGAAGTAAGACGGGACTACCCAGAGCCGCATAGGCGTCGAGTACCTTTCGCGCGTTTTCTATTTTGCCTTCCTGCGCGTACATACCGATAAGTTCCATAGCGAGCGTCGCCGAATGCATATGGCTTTCCCACGCGCTTTTAATCAGAGCCAGGGCTTCCTGGTTTTTTCCCGTCGCCTTTAAATACGCTGCGCTACGTAACGCCGATACAGATACGTATTCCGGATGCGCGGGCAAGGTCACGCGAAAGTACGTTCGGCTTTCGTCGAAATCGAACCGCGGTTTCGGGGATCCGTTTTCTTCCATTGACTTGTAGATTTTCGGCACGCCGGTGCCCCTTCCTTCCGCAAGTTTCAGTTCTTTCAGGAACTCGCCGATCCTTCTGTTTCTCGCGGGCAAGGGCGGCAAAGGATTTCCTCGTTCTAAATCTTCTTTGAGAATGCCAGGAAAAGGGCCAGGATAGCTGATTATTTCTATACGATCCGGGTGCAAATAGACTTTTATCGGTTCCGGTTCGCTTTCGTAGCTTCTATGGTAAACCGCGTTCACAAGGGCCTCTCGTAACGCCGGAATCGGGTAGTTGACCCAACCAGTTGTCCGTATCGAATGATCGATCTTGACAAACTGTTCCGTCGAAAACGATTGTAGAAAGCTTAGCGCCGCTTTCAACTGTTCGTGTAACCCTCCCCGAAATGTTTTTTCCTCTATCACATTTCCAGCGTTACCCCCGGAAAACTGCACGACTTCCGTTTTGGCTCCCGAAAACCAAACCTCGGGATCATCGGTGAAGAAGAGCAGCCCAACGTTTTTCGGGACATCGTATCCGTTAACCGGTACCGCAATCCTCATTTTGCGATAAACATCCCTCGTATCGACGTTTTCAGACAAGCCGCTCCTTATATCTCTAAGGAATTCCCTGACTTTTATCTCCCGAAAGTCGCTTATTTTTGCGTTTTGAGCGCGTCTATCGTCGAAAGGGACTTTCGCGGTTAGGGATAGGAGCTGGGCAAGCAGCCCGTTCTTTTCGGCGTCCACCGTTTCGCTGCCGATACGGACATAGTACCGTAAAGGTCCCCTCTCGTGTTCCGGGGCCCTATGAGGGCGTATATCGCTTCCGGGGACCCAGATGACGAGGATATGCCGTCGGTCGATCACCTCGGGCGAAAAAATCGGTTGATAAGGCGGGTCTATTCGATTGCAATGCCCACGTATCCATTTTTGTATTCGGTCGATTTGTTCGTGAGGGATGCCCTCCGGGGGATATACGATGCGCCCGTTTCTCTCTTCCATCCCGATCACGATATAACCCCCGTTCAGGTTCTGAATATCATTGGCAAAGGCCGCTATCGTCCTGATAACCTGATACCCGGTCGTGCGCTCGTCCCAGCTTCGCTTGCATTCCATCCGAAAGAGTTCGACCACATTACTATTCGATAGGTCTTCGAGGTTGATGGGGATTACGCGGCTCATCGAGTTCCTACCTCTCTTCCGCTCTGGTTCAGATGATTATACCATACGTCCTATTTCGTGCAGCCGAGCGTGTGGGTCAAGCTATGGGGTGTAATCGAGGAACAAGACCAAAATCGCTCGCACAATTTTTAGCCCACGTAGTCATCGCGGCGTAAGCGCCCCTTCTTTTCGCGACGGCGCGATACGCTTTTAAGGAGGAGGAAAGACGGATCGCGGGGTCGTAAAAACCACTTACCCCGCGATAACCCCACAGGCGCATCGTGAAAAAAAGCAAAGGGCGTATCGCGAGACTTCGTGGGCTTCCGAAGTCAGCCCGTTGGTTACCCCGCGATGACCGTCGCGGAGCCGGCGGGTGCAGCCGTACGGGGATAACCGCGCTATCTGCCTTTGCTCAACGCTTTCGAGATCTCCTGCATATAGTACGCGACGATATCGGGGTCTTCCAGGTCTTGGGCTTCGATGCGAAAGACCGTGTAGCCGCTATGGACGAGGAGGACTTCCTGGCGCTTGTCCAATTTTCTTCTGTCGGCGTGGTATGCGGCGCCGTCTATGTAGATCAGTATTTTCCCGGTTGGATAGGCGAAGTCGGCGCGGGTTCGGACTCCCACAGCGACCACTTCGTATTGACGTGTCGGTCGCGGCAGATGATGCTCCAAAAGCAAGCGTTCGAAGTGGTCTTCGGCGTAGGATTCGGTTTCCTTAACCACGGAAGCGTCGTCGTAACTGCGTTTCGGCGGTATTTCGACAACTGCGCCGTAACCGGAGTCGCGTATGTGGCCCAAGATGGCGATGGCGGCGTTTCGGTCCAGCTCGGCGTGAGCGCCTTGATTCCAATACGTCCGCAGGCACCGGTAGCAGGAAGCTTGGCAGGCGCAGGTTTCGAGCTGTTCGAGCGCGCGGGCGGTGATCGTTTCGAAAACCTCGAAGGCCAATTCCAGCACGCCCGTCCCGCCCGGCGTCGTCTCGAAGAACGTGGGCTCATACAGTTCCCCGTTCGTCCGGATGAAGCCGTCCCAGGCGTCTTTTCCGCTTTCGAGCGCGAACGCCATACCCATGCGGAAGGCTTCCATCCAGTTGAGCGCTTCCTGTCGAGTTCCGAAGGGCCCGAACGATAACCAGTCTGAAACGAAGTGGGCGTGCAACAGCTGCCGGTGAAGCCGTACCTCTTCATTCGAAAGCACTTTCCGGTGTACGTGTCGCATATGCCTGATAAATCCCTCTTCCTCCGCCGGCGTTTCCAGGAAGATCGCGCCGTCTTCGGGACAGATGAGGAAGCCGTACCCTTTTTTGGACATATGCTTTCGGCTCCCGGAGTTCACCAGCGTGATCCGGTCTTTTCGGCAGAACAACAGCTTTTGTTCCCCGATACTCCGTTGTTTTCCGCCTATGTGTTCCTCTTTCACCATCCCGCGTATGTCGTAAGAAGCGATGATCCGTTGATTTTCATCGTCACCGATGCTCCCGGAACGTTTCAGAAGTCCGTTGCGGATATGAACGGACTGAAACGCTTTTTCTTCGGGACGGTCGTACCCGATCGGCCCTTCCCTAACCGGTGACAGGCTGTGTTCTCCCACCAAGAACCGTTCATACTGCCCTTCGTGGCTTTTCGTGGAATCCAGATAGTATTTTTGAGGGGCAAAACGCCTCCCGAGCGCATATACGGAAGAGTGCGGCGCGAACTCTCGCAGCGCGAGCGCATACGGGCGTTCGATCTCTATGATATCCTGCTGCTCGAGATTGATCATTTCGGCGCCGCCCTTTTGAAGCGCGTAGCCCGGGAAGAATCCGTAGTTCGATAGCACCGATAAGGTATAGAAATCGGCGGAGTCAGAGCTCAACGTTTGCTCCTGGAGCGCCCGTAGGATTGTTGAGATTTTCGAATACTCCGTATGCCGATCTGCTTCTCTGAAGATCTTGCGACGTTCTTGCCTCAAAGAAAGGTACTTCGTTCTCAGATGGTTAACGATGCGCGCCAGCTCCAGCGGCATCTCGCGGAAGAAAAACGCCTCCGGATCGGATATGCCCGAGGTCAGGCCGCGGTAGTCCGCTTCGCTGAATTGGGCCAAAAACCGTTTCAGCGTTCTGGAAAGCTCCGGGCGGTAGCGTTCCAGGAGCGTCTTTAGGGCTAGGGCTCCCTCTTCCGTGGCATCGGATGGGTCGGGTTGGTCCGGGCTCAACCAGTCGATCCCGGTGAAATACTTGCCGATATGGTCCGGGAGGTAGGATTCGAAGAGCGGCCGGTCTTCTTCCTTCAGACACTGTTGGAGCGCGGTCGTCCACAACGAATGCAGATGCTTCTGTACGAGCGGCAAGTTGCGCAGGCTGAACGTGGGCGCGCGTATTTCCCCGCGGATCATCTCTTGAGGATTGTCGTAATAGTACAAGTCGTGGGCGCTTCTTCCGCAATAGGCCATCACGACGGCGATTCGGTGACGCCTACCCGCTCTGCCCGCCCGTTGGTCGTAGTTCGCCGGTGTGGGCGGAACGTTCGCCATCGTCACCATGTCGAGCTTCCCGATATCCACACCCAGCTCCAGCGTCGGCGTCGCGACAATGCAGTTGAACGCGCCGTCGGGATTCTTGAACTCCTTTTCGATATACTCCCTCTGCGCGCTGTTGACCTGCCCCGTGTGCTCGCTTGCCCGTATCGGACGTTTCTTCTGATACACCGTGTAGTTTTTCACCGCGTAGTCGTTCTCGCGCACCGGCGTCGCCTCCAGCGTCCCTTTGCAATTCCATCCCGGACAGACCGTTGTGGGCGGGGGATGATGGATGACGTTGCCGCACAGCGAACATCGGTAATGCGCAGCGCTTTCCGACTTCGTCCCGATTCCGGTTTTGGCTAAGACCAACGCTTCAGTCGGGATCCCGTACCCGCTCTGACGATGAACCCGCGTTTCCTTGAGCGCCTCGATGCGTTTGAGGAACTCCCACAGGGTTTCGAGGAACGGATCGACTTTCCCCGCGGGGAACCAAGCGCTCAGCCAGCTCTGGATAGCGGATTTTCTGGTCCTCCCCAACCACCCCTTAACGTTTTTGCTCAGTTGAGTCCCCGGAGATTCGAGGGCGTAGGCGAACGCGTAAAAATGTCGCGGCTTCTTGATGATCCCGTTGAAAATCAGCGAATGGTGAGGTGTCAATAGCAACAAGTCCGATTGGATCGCCGTGTTGCGTCTCATCACATCGAGGATGATCCGGGTGGCATTTTGCAGATCGACCCTGTCGATACCGGTCTCTTCTTCGGTGTCCTCCCAAAAACTGTCTGCCTTTCCGATACCCGCGTAATCGACCCGCACCAATCCCAGCGTTTCCAGCGAGTTACGCAGAAACGTTCGAGAGCAGAACTCTTCGATCAGGAACCATTCGTACCGTTTCGACAGGTCTTTCGCCACTATCTTTCCGTTTTCCGTCTCTTCTTTCCGCTCTTTGTCTGTGAGGATATCAACCCACTTCGAAACGAGCTCGCGCCAGGAGATAGTTTCGTCCTCGGGAAGGAGGTCGAACAGTCTTTTCCGATAACGGAACCGTTTCGACCGCTCGTTGATGAAACCGGAAAGAAAAGCCGCTTCCTGTCGGTTGTCCGAAAACACCAACAATTTGGCGTGGTCTTCCGGCGCTTCGTTTAACGCGTGTTCGGAAAGGACCATCAGATCGACCGCTTGGCTAGAGGACAACTGTCGGAGTCCGGTCAGCTCCAACGGCTCATCCTCCGCCACCAGCGGTTTTTGGCAGGCGAGACAGCGGAAGCGGTTTCTCTCGGGAGTCACTCGTCGCATCGGGATCAGCAAGGATGCCCGGCACATCGGGTTTTCACACCGCGCCGGTTTCGAACGGTGCGCGGTTCCGCATTTGACGCACACCCAAACCGTTTGCGCGCTCTCCTCGAAGTCTTCGGCGCTGTCGGTCATCACGACCGGGCCGCTCAATTCCCCCGCCTCCGTTTCTTCATCGCCGGACGGAATCCATAACTCCGCCTCTCCGTCGCTGTCCCGGCGTATCGCCGTTTGTTCGGCGATATAATAGTGCTGCCCGCAATGGTTGCAGTTGTAGGCGTCCCAAACGAAGATATAGGGATCGACATCGCGATCGTCGAGGATGATCTTTCGTTTGCCGTTAGGAAACTGCGCGCGTAGCTCTCGGATGCCTTTCAGGAAAAAATGGAGCTTAGGCCGCAGCAGGGGTTGGTTTTCGAGGGTCAGAGAAGACCCCTTAAGGAGGTAAAGGACGATTTCCGCCAGTAGCTCCTCGTCGCTGCGCCGTGAACGTCCCGGAAACTCCCGAAGCCTGTTTAAAAACGGCGTGATGAGTTCGGGCTTTCTGAAATGCGTTTGCAGCGCGTGGAATATCGGGTCAGCCGTTAACCGGGCGATTTCGTCGCGAGCCGGTCGGGATCCGCCGGAGTCCGCGTCGTCGGACAGGGCGTCTTTCAGCGCCGAAATCGGATCGTCAAGTGGAGGCGGGCATATCGCGCCTTCCGGGAGCGGCGGGATCGGTTCATACGCCTCCAACACCACGTTGACCGTTTCGGGGGGAACTGAAAACAAGCGTGATGCGAAGCGCTTAATGGCGTCGATGGAGCCCGGGTTCTCCGATGCGACGGTCGCCGACGTGCCGATGAAGGTGAGCGCGGACGATTCCGGGACGAGCGCGCGTAGACGCCGCAACAGGCAGGCCACCTCCGAACCGAGGTCTCCCGTGTAGGTGTGGACCTCGTCCAGCACGATAGCGTTCAGATCGGCGCTTCGAAAGAACGCGAGGTCTTTGTTTCGCACCAGCAGGTATTCGAGCTGTTTGTAGTTGGTGAGCAGGATATTCGGCGGTTTGGCGCGTATCTCTTCGCGGGAAAGCCGCTCCTCGTATGGAAAAAGCGTACCGCTCTCCACTTCCGCGCGTTCCGACTCGGTGAACCGTCTGGAAAGGGATAACCGATTGATGCTGGAAGGCGCCGTTTCGGGCGTATCCCCCGTGTACCGCGCGAAGGAGATGCCGGTGCCGGCGAGCAGTCTGCGCAGCCTCATGAGTTGGTCGTTCACCAACGCGTTCATCGGGTAGAGCAGGAGCGCTTGGAGTTGGGCGGCGGGATGGCGCTTCGCGTAATGGAAGATGGGGATGAGAAAGGCCTCGGTCTTCCCCGACCCCGTACCCGTGGAGACGAGCGTGGGTGACCCGGAAAGCGCGCTGCGCACCGCCTCTTCCTGATGCCGGAACAGGTGCGCGAAGTCGAATATTCCGGTGAGGGATGGGTGAAGATCGAGCGACCGCGCGAGCGTGTCCAAGGACGCGCCTTCCTGAAAAGGGCGGTTGAGCGAGAGATAGGGCCCGCGAATCAGCCGCGAACCGTGAATCACGTCGTAGCGAATCAGCTCTTTGAGTTGAGCCTCGAAATGCGTATCTCGCAGGTTGAACAGGTCTGAGAGGAACTCCGTGTACCCTTCGAAGGTGTGTTTGGCGAACAGGATCGGATTCATCGCCATCGCTATCCCTCCCTTTTATATGTGTTATAGGAGCCCGATTACGCCGATCGAGCGAACCGCTCTAACTCCCAAACTGATGGAACGCCTCGAGGGCGAGGTCGCGGCAGAGATAGGCCCCGTAACGCGCCTCTATGCGCTTTTTTTCGATAGGAAAGGTCGTAAACAGGTATTCGAGGTCGTCGGCGTTCAACCCGTACAGATGGGCGATCACGGCGTCGATCCTCGCCATCGCCGCTATACGTTCGCGTTCGTCCCAGCCGCCGACCGGCCCAGCGTACCCCAGCGAGCGCAAGAGGGGCTCGAAGGCAGCGTTGTCTTTCAGGCAGGTGATGAGCTGCGCGGTCAGGTACTCCCGAACCGTCGCGTACCCGTCGGGCCCCCTTTGCTCGAATCGCTCCGGCGGGATGACCGGGAGCTGGTAGAGGATGTAATACCCCATGCTCACTCCCTGCATTTTATTCCTAGCGAAATAATCCAGAGGATGAGAAACTAAAATGGGGAGAAGCAGCCATCCGTACTCTCCTTTAAAATGGATAATTGGGGCTTTGTGCCCAAAAGCGACTCTCGGCACAAGCGTCGCGATCATCGTGCGTTCATTCGTCGCGTTCGTAACATCTCGAAACCCGATCAGGAGCGGCGTTTCTATTTCTCTTTTCGCGTAGTCCGCTTCCACCGTCTCCGCCGCGACGTAATAACGCGATTCGGGAAAGAAATCCGGCGATTGTTTTTCATCTTCTGCGCAGGATATCCCCTTGCCTTCCGGGGTGACGTGGTTGAACCGCGCGTCCAGAATCGAGAAGCTCTTTCCCTCCATCAACGGCGCGTACCGTTTCGATCGGCCGGACGCATCGCCCACGTAATGTCCGCCGACCCTCCTGTACCCCGCTTTTTCCAGCTCCTGCGCGCGAACGAAATGTTTCGAGTCGTTCGACATATGAAATTGTGTGAATACTTGAATCCCATAAGGGTTTTCGAGGATGCTATTCCCTTCACGACGCTGCAGGACCGGGTTGCGACGATACACCTTCAGGAGCAACTCGACGTCGCGGCCGCTGTGGAATACCGGCAGGGTTCCCGTGTTGGGGTTGAGCATACTCAAGTCCGCCTGAGAAAAAGAAACCGGGTCCTTTGAGAACAGTTCCTGCGGGTCTCGTAACAGGAACCGCGTCCGCACACGCTCCGATTTCCCAAAGACCAGCAGGCTGAACCGATAGCGCGAATCTACTTGTTCGAAGATGCGGCCATTCACGAAATCCGAGAGGGATTCGAGCTCCCCGCGCTCGACGACCCCCTTGAAAAAACCGGCATAACTGTCGTCAGTGGCAATCCCCGTCGGGCATAGGATTCCAGCCCGTCCTGAGGGCTTTTTCAGAATCAGAAACAGCCCGGCAAAGAAGGCGTAGGTGTTGGGCGTCCCTTGCGCGACGGACTCGAAGCGTTTTCGATCGTACAGGTAGGCGTTCGTTTGCTCGATCGTCCGCAACCGATCACGGTATTGCGCCCACAGCGCGGGGTCGGATTCTTTGAGCGCGCGGATCTTGCGCTCGCGCTCATCGGTTTTCGTCGTTTCGTGAATGTCTGCGGATTTATCCGCGAAGAACTCCCGTTCGTTGAGCAGCATCATGTCCCACGGCGGATTGCCCAACACAGCGTCGAATCCGCCCGTCTCGAAGACCTCCGGGAACTCGATCTCCCAATGGAAGAACCGGTTTTCCACCGCCCGTCGTTTCGCCGCCTCGAGGTGCTTTTCCTGCAAAGGCTCTCGTTCCGCCGAAGGCTTGCGGATCCTTTCATAGAGTTGTTGCAACGTGTCGTTCGTCAACGGCGGTAATTCATCCTCTTCTTTCAGAAACCAACGAGACAACCAGAGATCGCGGCGCATTTTCTGCAACCGGTAGTCGTCAGAGCCCAGCACCTCTTCGGCGTAGACGCGTTCTTTCGCGAAGTAGTCTTCGGTCTGCTCGCCGCTGATCTCGATCTTTCGCAGGGTTCGCGCCAATGCGCTGATGCTTTTCTGGGTTTCAGAAATCAGGTTTTGAGAAAACCCGAACATCCCCTTCTGTACCCCATCCGCTGTTTTTCCAAAGAATTTGCGATTCTGGGCGTTGGCGGATTTCAGCAGGGCCTTCCATTCCGCCGAGTCCTCGCGGACGGGCTTCATTGCCTTGTCCGGGATCACGGAGAGATCGTACTCGTCGTATCCCGTTCCGACCAGCGAATTGCCGCATTTCAACCGGTGATTCAAAAAAGAAAAGGGTTTGTCTTTAGAAAAGGTGGACAGCCAGAGCGACATCTTTGCGAGCTCGACCGCCATCGGATTCAGGTCCACGCCGTAGAGGCAGTGTTCGGCAATCTGTCGGCGCGCGAGATTGGCGCGGGTTTCCTCTTCGACCTCGGTGTATCGGCCCGCCTTATCCCAACTCTCGAGGAGCGCTTGCGAAAGGAAGTCCATCGCTTCAACCAGAAAGGCGCCCGACCCCATGGCGGGATCGACGACTTTCAACGACAACAGCTCTTCCGGAGAGCGTACCCGCCGCTGGTCATCTTCGCCATCGGCGTAACACAACGGCGCCAAGGTGTTTTCGACCAACCACTCCGTGAGCGCTTTCGGGGTGTAGTAAGTGCCGGACGATTTTCGCAGCTTCGACTCGCTGAACGCATACCGTCCGTCTTGGAAAACGAGAGAGTGTTCGAGCAGTCCTTCGTAGACGTAACCGATCTGTTGTATGCGTATCGACGCGTAGCTCAGGCGGTAGGCGCCCTTCGACGTTCGGATGTAGAGCAAACGCCGCAATATCTGCCGGATACGAACGGAATCGACCATCAAAACGCGTTCCACGTCTTCGGTTTTTTTCGGGTCGAAGAGGTCGCCGCCGTGCGCCACCATCACCAAACGGGGATGCGCGCTGCCTGCGTAGATCAGATAGAACAGACTGCGCAGCTGCGCCCAGGCATCGTAACGATAGGCGTAGTCTTGGGCGAACTGTTCTTCGCCAAGCTCGCGGGCGCAGCGGTCGAGAAAGTTCGCCAGATGGATGAGTCCGTAGGCGTTGTCATACTCCGGGATCCCGTGTGGGAGCAGCCGGTTCTCCTCGGCAAACAGGACGAAGACGATCCGCATCGCGATTTTTACGAGGACTTCGTACATCCGCTCGTTGTAAACCGGTTGCGGGTTCTCGTTCACCGCATCCAGCAAGAGCCCAACCACTTCGAAAACCTGGTTCGCCAGTTCGGAGGTCAGCTCCGCTTGGGATTCCTGGCTATCCCGTATCCATTTGAAAAGCCCTTTTTCTTTATCCGGTAGAAGCGCGCGCGGGGACAGGAGGTTTCGGAAGGCCTCGAAGCTCGCCGGCTCCTCGAACCACGTTTCACGGTCCCAGGTGATGGAAGCCGGCGCATTGCCCACTTGGCGAAAGAACAGCCGATAGGATCGCCCGTCGGTTAACAGTCCCAGCGGGCAGCGAAGCCGTTCGCGA
>Ga0255340_1002016_pt1 | contig 24834 bp, 17 predicted proteins | sample wastewater_treat_7_FD_192417 | JGI IMG/M metagenome (GOLD analysis project Ga0255340, IMG submission 192417) | Wastewater microbial communities from Lulu Island WWTP, Vancouver, Canada - plant10 | ecosystem: Engineered > WWTP > Wastewater > Unclassified | place: Canada: Vancouver, British... | reverse complement strand
CAACCCAGAAATTTGCGCTGGAAATCTGTGAAGTGGCGGATAATTTTGAAAGGGCGTTGAAGCAGGTTAGTGAGGATAAAAAGGATGATAGCTTTGTAAAAGGTATGATGATGATAGCAGAACAATTAAAAAGAGTGATGGAAAAGGAAGGTATTACTAAAATTGATGCTTTAGGCAAACCTTTTGATCCTGTCATTCACGATGCCCTTGCTCATATTCCCAGTGAATATGAGGAAAATACGGTTGCTGCTATTATCCAGAACGGATATATGATGTATGATAAGTTACTCCGTCCTGCACGAGTAGCAGTATCATCTGGGAAATTAGAACAAAAGTCAGCAGAATCAGAACCCAAAGAAATAAATGAAGCTACAGAAGCTAAGGGTGAAGATTCTAATGACCTTGATATAGAAATTACAGATTAAATAACCTTAAGGAGGAAAAATGGGAAAAATAATCGGTATAGATTTGGGAACAACTAACTCTTGTGTCGCTGTCGTAGAAGGCGGCAAACCAGTTGTTATAACCAATGCAGAAGGAAGTCGCACCACTCCTTCCGTAGTAGCGTTTACTAAGGATGGTCAACGTTTAGTGGGTCAATTAGCCAAAAGACAGGCAATAACCAATCCGAAAAACACAGTGTATTCTATTAAGCGTTTTATGGGCCGTCATTTTAGTGAGGTGCAAAACGAAATAAAACAGGTTCCTTTCACCGTTAAAGAAGGCTTGAAAGGTCAAGCAGTTGTCCATATTGAAGTGGAAAACAAAGATTATACACCTCAAGAAATCTCTGCAATGATACTAACCAAAATGAAGGAAACTGCAGAAGCTTATTTAGGACAAAAAGTGACTGAAGCAGTTATCACCGTTCCTGCTTATTTTAATGACAGTCAGCGTCAAGCTACTAAAGATGCGGGCACTATTGCAGGTCTGGAAGTGAAAAGAATTATAAATGAACCTACAGCCGCAGCTTTAGCTTACGGAATGGATACCAAAAAGGAAGAGAAAGTTGCAGTTTATGACCTGGGTGGAGGTACCTTTGATATCTCTATTCTGGATATTTCTCAAGGTGTGGTAGAAGTCCTTTCCACTAATGGTGACACTCATTTAGGTGGAGATGATTTTGATAAAAGAATCGTAGATTGGATTCTGGATAGATTTAAAAAAGAAGAAGGAATAGATTTGTCAAAAGACCCTATGGCAATGCAGCGATTACGTGAAGCTGCAGAAAAGGCTAAAGTTGAACTATCTGGGACTCCAACTACTAATATAAACCTGCCTTTCATTACTGCAGATGCAACAGGTCCAAAACATCTTAATTATGATTTAACCCGTGCGGAATTTAACCGTTTAACAGCTGACTTAGTTGAACGTACACTTGGTCCTTGTAAACAGGCTCTAAGTGATGCTAAATTGACGGTAGATGATATCCAGGAAGTACTGATGGTTGGTGGAAGCACCAGAATTCCAGCCGTTCAAGAAGCAGTAGAAAAATTCTTTGGTAAAAAGCTCAACCACAGTCTAAATCCTGATGAAGTGGTTGCTATCGGTGCTGCTATTCAAGGTGCTATTCTTTCAGGAGATGAGAAGGTTAGTGATGTGCTGTTGCTGGATGTAACACCTCTAACCTTAGGAATTGAAACCCTGGGCGGTGTTATGACACCTCTTATTCCCAGAAATACAACCATTCCAACCAAGAAGAGTCAGATATTCTCAACCGCTGCAGATAATCAGACCGCTGTTACTATCCATGTATTACAAGGTGAAAGACCTATGGCAGCGGATAACAAATCCTTGGGTCGTTTTGACCTTGTTGGAATACCACCTGCTCCTAGAGGTGTGCCTCAGATTGAGGTTACCTTTGATATTGATGCCAACGGTATTCTTCATGTTTCTGCTAAGGATTTAGCTACAGGTAAGGAACAATCCATCCGGATTGACCGCACTGGAGATATCAGTAAAGATGATATTGACCGGATGATTAAAGATGCTGAATTGCACGCAGAAGAAGATAGGAAGCGTCAGGAATATGTCACTGCCAGAAATGAGCTTGACAACTTGATATTCAGTACAGAAAAGAACCTGAATGAATACGGTAATAGACTTTCTGCAGAGGAAAGAAGTGAACTGGAAGCCGAAATCAAGCATGCTAAAGATAGATTAGAAAAGGCAACCGATGCTGCTGAGCTCAATGCAGTTAAAGATGAACTCCTAAAAAAAGCTCAACGCTTAGGTGAAATCATCTATTCTCAGACTCAGCAACAAGGTAATGCTGGAGCTTATGGCGCAGATACTGGAACTTATGAACAGCAAGATAATGGACAAAGCTCCAATGAAGAACAGGAATCTAATCAATCTGAAGGACCAATAGATGCTGATTTTGAGGTAATGGATGATAAATAAAAGATAAAATCCTACTCCGGCAGGGTGAAATTCCCTGCCGGAGAACTAAATTTTATATTTTCTGGAGTTTTTATAGATGGCAAAAAGAGATTATTATGAGGTGCTCGGGGTATCCAGAGATGCCACCGAAGATGAGATAAAAAAAGCATACCGGAAATTGGCAATGAAGTATCATCCGGATAAAAATCCGGATAATAAAGAAGCGGAAGAGAAATTCAAAGAGGCTTCGGAAGCCTATGAAGTTCTCTCGGATAAAGAAAAACGTCAATTGTATGACCAGTATGGTCATGCTGGAATAGACCAGCAATTTGGCAATGGTGGTTTCAGCTGGAATGATTTTAGTCATTTTGAAGATATAAGTGACCTATTTGGTGGAGGTTTCAGTTCTATTTTTGATACCCTCTTTGGAGGTGGATTTGGCTCTCGTAGTAGCACTCAAAGGCATTCCAATCAAGGTGAAAATATTCAGATAGATTTGACTTTAACCCTTAAAGAGATTGCCTTAGGAACAGAGAAAAAGGTCAGAGTAACAATTAAAGATGTGTGTGACCAGTGTAGAGGGACTGGAAGTGCTGATGGAAAAGCGGAAACCTGTCCTCAATGTCACGGAACTGGACAGGTGCGAACCTTGCGCCAATCACTTTTCGGTCAGATGCAATCTATATCTGAATGTCCTTCCTGTAGAGGAGAAGGGAAGATTATAAGAAATAAATGTCCTAGATGTATGGGAGAAGGTAGAATCAGTAAAACCAAAGAAATCAATGTCAAAATTCCAGCTGGAGTGGAAGAAAATCAGGTTATCCGTCTTAGAGGCCAGGGCAATGTCGGTCCCAGAAATGGCAGTTATGGCGATATCCTGGTGGTTATTCATGAAAAGCCAGATGAACTTTTTGAAAGAGACGGTAATAATATAATTCTGGAATATCCTATAACAGTTACTCAAGCTGTTCTGGGAGATGAAGTGATAGTTCCAACCTTAACAGGTACAGCAAAAATGAAGATTCCATCTGGAACTCAAAGTGGTAGAATCTTTCGCTTAAGAGGACAGGGTATTAAGGGGTTAAATTCCTACAGTCGTGGAGATTTACTGGTTAAAATCAAAGTGATAGTCCCCACAAAGCTTTCCCGGGAAGAGATAGAACTTTATAATCGTCTAAAAGAGTTTGATAAGAAGAGAGAATTGAAACCTGGTAAGAGCTTTAAAGAGAAGTTGAGAGGTTTTTTCTTCTAATATATTAAATAAATATGGCTTCTATATTTTATCCTTCTTTAAATGCAGATATAAAACCAGGTAAGCAAATTTGCTTATCAGATGAAGAATTTCATCATTGGGCTTATGTGGCTCATAGAAGAATAAAGGAAACGGTTGTCTTAAATTCTGGAAAAGGGATTATGGCTAAAGCTGAAGCGGTAAAGATTGAACCTGCATCTGCTTTATTAAAAATTATTGAAATTGATGAATACCCATTCCCTTCTTATCCTTTTGCGATAGCTTTTGCCCTGCTAAAGAATCGTAATGATGAGCTCATTGTGGAGAAATGCACTGAGCTTGGAGTGAGTGCTCTTTTTCCTTTAATTACTGATTTATCCGTAAGAAAATCTTCTGCTAATACTTTATCTCGTTTTCAAAAAATAGCTATCGCAGCTATTAAACAATGTGACAATCCCTGGATACCCGAAATATTCCCTCCTCAGGATTTGAATAGAGCTTTAGAAAATATTAAAACTCAAGGGTATAATCCCATTCTTTGTTCCGAACGGAAACCAGAGCAATGGATGTTTGATTTGTCAGCTGAAAAAGCAGGAAAACCCTGTTTTATGATTGGAGCAGAGGGTGGCTGGAGTACAGAAGAATTTAATCTTATGCGGGATTTACCTGATATTTGTTTAGCTCAGCAAATTACCAGAGCAGAGACTGCGGCTATTGTTGCTTCAGCGCAATGGTTAGCTTTTGCTCAGAGATTGGAAATGAATAAAAAATCCAGCTGAATTATTTCCCCATCCTTTCTTTAATCAAATCCAACAATTTTTTCTCATCCGCACATTCAGTTTGCAAACGAAGAGCCCGTAATTTATCCTTTAGAATAGAGTAAATCTGCAATTTAACCAAATCCTTTTCTGTACAAAGTATATAATCTATCTTATATTTACTGCATATATTGTAGAGTTTATTTATTTCTTTCATATCGGAATAGGCATAATGGTCTGGATTACGAAAATGGTGTAGCCAGGAGATTCCATCTTGTTCAAGATTATGTTCAAAGGATTCAGGATGAGCAATTCCACTCACCATTATACATCTTTTACTTTTAATTTCTTCAGCGGTATATAGATTATCTTTTGTATCTATAAAACCTTTCCCTTTTATCCTGCAATGCAGAATTTCCTGTGGAAAATAAGACCACCATTCTTCTCCAGAAGTAAAACCCATTTCATTGTCTTTATAATTTATTACAATAACAGAAGAGAGTGGCATATTTTTTATTGGTTCTCGTAAATATCCTGCTGGTATCACTTTTCCATTTCCAATGCCCAGTTTAGCATCAAAGCATATAAAATCCAGGTCTCGGGCAATACTTAAATGCTGAAAAGCATCATCTAAGATAACTATTTCCGTATCTGGAAAAGTAGCCAGCAAAAGTGAAACAGAGGCACAGCGTTGTTTTCCTACCACCACCGGAATTTCAGGTAAACGCGAAGCAATAAGATAAGCTTCATCTCCACAGGTCATTGCTTTATAGAGAATTTGTTTTCCATCGGATATGATAGTAGGAGTGTTTTCCAGAGATCCTTTATAACCTCTATGAGAAATGCCTACTTTTTTCCCAGATTGCTTTAATAATTCTGCTAGATATAGGCAAAATGGAGTTTTGCCACTACCACCACTCATAATATTGCCAATGCTGATAACAAAACAATCAGGATGCCAGGCTTTAGAATTAAAATTTTTTCTTCGTTGATTCTGGTATATGCTATACAATTTACCGGCAGGAGTTAGCAATTTACTGAGCCAGGTGTTTTGCATTAAATGCTTATCAATAAAGGAAGAACTAATCAATTTTTCTTATTAGGCTTTAAGTGCTTATCTATAACTTCTATCAATTTATCAAGTTCAAATGGTTTATAAAGAATTTCCTGTAAACCATCAGATTTTGCTCTCACCAGGACATGATTGGGGTCATATCCAAAACCAGTCATCATTATAACTGGTATCCCGGGATTATGATCTTTGATTCTCCAGAAAAGTTCATAACCATCCATATCTGGCATTGCAATATCAGTTATCACTAAGTCCACATTTCCAGCGATAATCTCTTTAAGAGCATCCATTCCATTGCTAAATCCAAGTATTTCCCAATCAGGTTTTATCTGTTTTAGCTGTAATTTTAGATTTTCTACCAGTTCTTCTTCATCGTCAACAATACAAATTATTTTCATTAATTGCTATGCTCTCCTAAAAAGATATCGCGTATCTGGCGATATTTAGATAAAGTATTTTGGACAATTTCATCTGGTAAGTGAGGAGCTGGAGGTTTTTTATTCCAGCCAATACTTTCCAGATAATCACGCACTATCTGTTTATCAAAGCTTAAGGGACCTTTCCCAGAATTATAAGCTTCCAGGTCCCAAAACCGTGAAGAATCAGGAGTAAGTGCTTCATCAGCTAAAAATATTTCTCCTTCTTTAGTGCCGAACTCAAATTTAGTATCAGCTAAGATGATTCCTTTTGGTAATAGAAAGTTGTAGCCATAATCATATAGCGCCATAGACTTATCTCTTAAAAATTCAGCGATAAATTTATCCATATGATTGAGCAAATCTTGATAACTTATGTTTATATCGTGCCCTTCGGAAACCTTGATAGAGGGAGTAAATATGGGCTCAGCAAGTTTCTGGTTTTCTTTCAATCCAGAAGGCATAGATTCACCTCCAACGGTGCCTGAATGACAATATTCATTCCAGGCAGAACCACTAAGGTATCCTCTAACTATGCATTCTACTGGTATCATTCTGAGTTTTTGCACCAGCATACTTCTACCTTCCAGATAATCTTTATAAGGTTGGAATTCTGGCGAATATTCCTCAGTCTTATCGGTTATAAAATGATTGGGAACTATACTGGAAGTGGTTTTAAAAACATAAGCGGCAATCTGATTGAGTATTATTCCTTTTCCGGGGATAGGGTCCGGGAAAACTACATCAAAAGCTGATATTCTGTCGCTGGTAACCATAAGAACTGTTTCACCAAGGTCATACATATCTCGCACTTTGCCTTGACGACTCTGTTTAACAATTGGTAACTTACTTAATATATCATACATTGCTTATCCTTTATTATGTTGAATATAATATTCATAAAGTAATCTTGCTTCATCTGTCTTATTTAGATTGATAGCTAATTGTTCATTCGGTCTATAATATAATTGTTCTAAGGGGAATTTATAGATTTTATCCTTAAATTTGCACCAGCTGAGCAAACCATTTTCCACACCAAAATCTTCACTTTGATATGATAAAGATTTGGTTAAATAGAGAAATTTTAGCCAGTCTCGGTATTTAGCGAAGTTCTCAACTTCACCATTAATAAGGTCTTCCTTATCAAATTCCAGGTCATTGAAATATTTATCTTTTTCCTTAGTAAGCATTTCCAGAATGCCATTGTCAGGATGCAGATAGGCTTCCCAGAGGAGAGATTCTAACTTATTTAATTCTTCCTGATCTTCTACTTCACCTTCTTCATCTAATGCTTCACAATATCCTCTACAGATTCCCTTATCCAGTTTTTCACAAGGGTAATAGGATGTTTCACAAAAGGGAAGTTTCAGTATACGGGAAAGGCTATCCATTATATCCATCAGAAAGAAACGACTTCGCCAGGGTCCTGCATAGGTCCAATCACTATTAGTATCGGATTGAATGGTTATAAAGGGAAAGCGATAGGCATCAAGGGCAAGATAGACATATTCTTTCCAGGGTGCAGTTATATCCTGGAAAGGAGGATTATACTCTTGAACAAAGACTTTGTAATGAAATAATGCCTCTACCGAACGAGCGTAAGGTTCTATCTCAATATATTCGGCAGCAAGAGAAGCATCTCTGAAAGATTCATCCTGTTCAACTTTTCTTCTTATATTATTCAAACGCTGTCTTATATTTGGAGTGAAGCCACACCAGAGAATAAGGTCTTCTTTTTTAAAATAAAAAAACACCCATCCAGATGGCAGTTTTGTATCCTCTGGTATTTGATTATTTTCCCATTTGACTTTAATCATACGGACATAGTTTTAGCTCAAGTCTTTATGTCAATCAGAAAGTTCTATTTAATATGCTTTTTTCTCATAAAGAATAAACTAAAAAGTTATGCTGTTTTGTCATTTTTAACGAGATTTCATTAGCCAGGTCATTAAAAAATAACCAGCTACCATTACTGCAGTGGAAAGGAAGAATGCGAGAAAGAAATTCCAGTTCCTTCTTAGAAGAATGGGGAATAGGATAAAGAAAAGCAAGGAAGGCAGAACCAACCAGAAAATATCAACGGAAAGTTCTGCAATCTTGACTGTATCTTTTGTCTCAAAATACATCCAGAGTATAGCAAGAAAAGAGACCAGCGGGATAGAGGCAAAAATCGCTCCGATAAAGCTACTCCTTTTAGAAACCTCACTTATCAGAACAATTAGACCTGCGGAAATAATAACCTTTAAAAAGTAATACATCATTCAATCACACCTCCACCAAGAAGTAAATCTCCTTGATAAAAAACGGCAAATTGTCCAGGGGTTATGGATAATTGAGGTTCATCAAACCGAACTTCCACTCTATTTTCGGAAAGAGGAATAACCTTCCCAGGTGCAGCATTATGAGCTAATCTTATCTTTGTTTCAGCTTTTATTGTCTCTTTTAAACCCGGAATAGAGACCCAATTTATATCTCTGGCTTGAAGGTTATCCTTATAGAGTCCCATTAAAGGTCCTACAATCAATCTATTATGCTCAACATCAATTCCGACCACATAATAAGGTTCATCCATACCACTTATTCCTAAGTGTTTCCGTTGTCCTATTGTATAGTTCACTAATCCCCGATGATATCCTAAAACCTTGCCATTTATATCTACAATCTCTCCAGAAGTGAAAGCTTCTGCAGGAAAGATATAGGGATAAACTGAAGAATCAATAAAGTCCTGACTTTCTTCTCGTTCTTTAAGAAATCCCAGACCGTTATCTAGAGCAATTTGTTTTATTTCTTCTTTGGTCTTGTCACCAAGCGGGAAAAGAGTTTTACTTATCTGTTCTTGATTCAATAAACAGAGAAAATAAGATTGGTCTTTAAGGAGATCTTTTCCTTTAAGGATTTGCCAGCGACTGAGCTTAATATCGTAGTTTTTTCGTGCATAATGTCCTGTAGCAAAATAATCAAAATCCAATTCCTGTTTTTTAAGTTCTTCATAGAAAGCAGAAAACTTTATTTGAGCGTTGCAGATGACGCAAGGGTTAGGTGTTTTGCCATCCATATAACTGGAAATAAAATAAGTTAGCACTATATTTTTAAACTCATTTCTTAAGTCTATGACTATATGTTCAATATTTAGAATAGAACAGATTCTTTTGGCGGAACTTATATTTTTTTCTTCCTGAGGTCCATAACAACCCTGTGAACACCAGTTGGATGCAGGAGCAATATTATCCCAGAAAGACATTGTAGCACCGATAACATTATAGCCCTGTTCTTTTAATAGAAGAGCACTAACCGCAGAATCAATGCCTCCACTTAAAGCTACCATTACTTTTTTCATCCATAAACCTCAAAAAAGCTTTCTAGTTGCAGAAGAGTTCTACTATCAAGTTCTTCTGGGCGGTCTCCTTCAAGGTTCAGAAACGGTAGTTTTATATGTTTTTTTAGAAGGATATTATCAATCTGGAGGTGGCAAAAAGATTGTGTGTAGCTAATCACCAAATCTATTTTCCTGAGATTTAATTGAGTAAGAATGTCCTCCAGACGGGCAAAAACTCCATAGGGATAGGTATAGACCAAATATTGTTCTACTATATCGGAACAGAGATAGGGCATAGAAAATTGTCTTTGCACCTCATTAAAAATGACTCTACCACCAAGTTCTTCAATCCGGTCATACAGGTCACGATAGATAGGAGGTACACCCAGATAGGCACAGCGACGCTCCGGAATTGAAGGATTTCGTCTGGATGCTTGTTCCATAAATGAGGATAAATCCTCTTCAAACTGATCCGGATTACCTCTAAAATCGGAAGAATTTACCAGCCAATAGTGATTTTCTTTTCCTGTAATCAAACCTTCATTCCAGGTCCATTCATCCAATGTTATCAATTTTGCTCTAATTTCATCCAGTCTTTTTTTCACCTTCATCACTTCATTACGAGAGACTTCAAAATGTTCTTCAAGTTTTCTGATTTCTGCATTTAGAGCTTCATAGGTTCGTTCTTGAGGGAAAGGAAAATGATAGATAGGCAATCCTTCTTCTGCTAACATAGCAGTTAAAGATATACCATTAGAGCAATCTCCTTGCGAAATTCCAATCACTTCATCCAGATTAGCTGAAAGAGCTGCGGCAAAATTGCCTTTTATCCAGGCACAAATAGTGCGGGGGAATCCTCTCAATTCTGCTTTACGAATATATTCTGCAGAAGCACCTTCCACAAAGATATTATTAAGGTCCACTGGTGTATAACCAGCAGCATAAATAACTTCCACAGGTAAGGAAGAGGTGAAACCAATTCTTTTATTTATCATAGTATTGATAGTATAATTCCAGATATTCTTCTTCCATTTTATCAATCAATTCTTTCAAATTAGTAATTTGTTCCATAAGTTCTTTCATCTGTTGTTGTAAAAGTTTAACCTGTTCGGGAGAAGTATAGGTGATAGATTGAGAAAGTGCATTCTGAATTTCCTTCAAGTCTTCCATTAAGGCTTCATATTCTCTGCTACTTTCTTCAATTTGGGCAAGGCGACTTCGCATATGCCAGGGATTGATGCGGTTTTTTCGTTTACGAGGCGGGGAAGGAGTCTTTGTTACTTCTGGCTTCTCAAATGCCCGATTTATTGCCACTTCATAGTCACCTATAAATTCTTGAATGGTAGAGTAAAATCCATTTGTTGACTTGAGCTTGCGGAATACCCAGAATTTCGTTGCCAGTTCTCTCATAAACCACCTATCATGAGATACAAAGATAATAGTTCCATTATAGTTTTTTAAAGCATCCATTAGCAATTCAGTCATTTGGAGGTCAAGATGATTAGTGGGCTCATCCAGAAGAAGTAGATTGGGTTGAGTGTGTATCAATCTGCAGAGATAAAGCCGGGATTTTTCACCTCCACTCAATTGCTCTACCTTTTTATCTACATCATCTTCATAAAATCCAAAACGAGCTAACCAGCTTCTCACATAACCTATAGTAGCTTCAGGTACAATTTGCCAGATAGTATCAAGAACGCTTAGAGAGGGATCCAGGTCATTCTGTTGCTGGTCAAAATATCCAATATCCAGACTTGCTCCTACTTTAAGGGTGCCACTAAAGATGTCACTTTCCTGTAAAAGAACTTTTAACAAGGTGGTTTTACCGCATCCATTAGGTCCTAAAATGCAGATTCTATCCCGATAATTGACGGTTAAATTTATATCTCTTGCCAGTTCTTTTTCAGGGGGTATGCCATAAAATACATTTTCCAGAACATAGATATCGTTTCCGCTTCGCTTATTTGCCTCTATAGAAAGTTTTATAGATTTCTGTTCTGCTGGTTTTTTAACTATCTCCATCCGCTCTATTTGCTTCAATCGGGATTTAGCTAAATTACTGCGAGTTCCAGCAATGTTTTTCTGGATAAAGTTTTCTGTTTCTTCTATATATTTTTGTTGCTGCTCATATTGTCGTGTTTGAGAAAGTTGAGCAATTTCATCTGCCTTACGAAAAGCGCTATAGTTTCCTTTAGTTATAGTTAAATGTCCATCACGCAAACACCATATAGTTTTCACGGTATTATCCAGAAACTGACGGTCATGGGAAACAACGATAAATGGTGTTTTTTGATTTTGGAGATATTTCTCCAGCCAGGATATCATTTCTAAATCAAGATGGTTAGTGGGCTCATCTAACATTATCAGGTCACTTCTGGTTAATAATACATTAGCTAAAGCAATTCTGGTTTGTTCTCCTCCGCTAAATTCTCCACATTTTCGGTTCCAGCTTTCGGGAGCCAAATTTAAAGAAGTGAGTACATATTTTATTTCATTCTCAAAATCGTAGCCTCCATAGTAGGTGTATTGCTCTATTGCATTATTTAATTCGGCTTCAATTTTTTCATCAGGATGATAATTTAATTCGTCTGATAACCTTTCTATCTCTCTTTCCAGTTTCAAAAGCTCTGGACGAGAGGCACGAACATATTCTATAAGAACCCGATTAGACAAAGGATGCTGTTCCTGAGAGAGATAGGCAATATTACAATATTTAGCTGTTTGCACTTTTCCTGAGGTGGGAGTTTGCAATCCATAGAGAACTTCAAGAAGCGTGCTTTTTCCGCAACCATTGGTTCCGATTAAACCAACTCTGCTATTGTGCTCCAGACTACAATTGATATTCTTAAGGATATATTTTCCACTGAATTCTATAGAGATATCCACTGCTTTTATAAGACTCATATTTAGTACTCTGCTCTAAAATTTGTAATATATGATTCAATAACCTATTTATTTAATTTATTATAAGATTATATCACCATTTCCCTGTTATCCCTTCATTGTCAATTTATATTTAAATCCTTCTTTATATTGGAGGTTGTTTAGTTAGATGATTCACATATTGTTGATAATATGTTTTAGATAAATATTTAACTTCCCTTAAAATGAAAGAAATATCCCTCATTCTGCCTATTATTTAAAGTGGAGAAGATAAGGTAATTATTTAACTGATAGAGAAGAACATAAGAGTTAATATTATTTTAGTCAATGCCCAAATCTCAATGATATCATCATTTCATAGTATCACAATGATTTATGAAATTAAATTATTTTATATTTATGACATTTTTAGCTCTCCCTTGACTCTATCCTGTCTCTTTCTTAGCTATGTTCATAAGAGAGAGTCAAGTAGGAGATAAGGTATAAAATATATTAAAATATTTAATTGAAAAAAGAAAGCTTGTCGTTAATTATCCTTTCGTCTTAGAAATTATCGTCTATCTAGCTATGAAGAAGCATCAATCAATGGGATCTTAGATATCTATGTTTAGGTAAATTCGCAGGAGCTTTTTTACGCTTTTACTGTATACTTAAAGATGATATACATTAGCTAAAAAGCCTATCGGCTTTATGAGATAAGGATGTCTCATCTTTTTAACTCGGGTTCAATTTTGTGCGATAAAGATGTATCTCTTTAAATTTAAGGGTGCAAGAATCTTTGAGTTATCATCCTTTAGTATAATGACCAAATATTGTATAATTTACTTGACTTCAGAACTCAACTGAACTTAAAAGAAATATATGAAGATTAAGAATAAAAAAGATAGTTAAATGAAAGAGAAAATATTAAAGTTAGTTATTCTCTGTATCTCTTTGCTAATGTCATCTTCTTTATTGTCTAAACATTCTGATGACTTTTTATATGGTGCATATGCTTATTTAAGAAATTCAGATAAAGTAGATTATGCCTATCGTAAAAACACAATCAACTTAATGAAAATTCTGGGTTATAATGCTACAATAATAGGGACACAAAAGGGGGATCCTGACCTTCCTGGTTTATTAAAGGATATTGATGCTGCCCAGATTGATGCCTGGATAAATGATTGGGGCTGGGATAAAAATCCTGAAAGTGAGCTTCATTATGCTTCCTATCCACTCTCTACTTCCAGCTATTTTCGTTTTGAAGCGGAATTTTCCAGTGAAAAAGATGTCCGTATCGGAGATGGAATGGATAATCAATACTGGTATGCTGCCAGAAGTGAAAAAAATCTTTATAGAACGGGAAAAGAAGATATGGCTCCTGATGCCTCATATAGTTATGTCTGGAAAGCAAAAAAAGGGGAAGATCAACCTGGACATATCTTTACTGACCTACGTTATCGCTGGCAAAATAAAAATGGAGCATATGTCCGTTTCGGTAGTGAATTTATCCTCTATCAAACTAATCCACCAGATTATCCAGACGATTATATCTGGATTAAATTTCGCTTTAAAGTAAGCAATCTACAGCCTGATATCAGTACTACTGCTCCTCTTTTGAGATTTTATGTGACTGGTTATGAGTATTATGAGACAGGATTTTCCAGCCAGATGAAAACTCTTAATCACTGGATAGATAATCAAGAAAGAAGTGAAACCATATTTTCCGTGCAGGATTATTATTTAAACCGCCGAGGTAATGAATTTTTAGAACTGGAGATAAAAATACCTTATAAAGACCTTATAGAGGCTAATCTCTTAACTGCTGATATTGACCATAATCCTTCCACACCTGAGTCCAGAGAGTTTCTCCGATTGGTAAACCTTAATCCAAGAGTCTACTGGTATGGAAATTGTGATGTAGAACTGGATTATGTAGAAATAGAAGACCAGCTACATTATGAAATCAGCCACAATAAAGATTTCTGGCAAGATAGGATTCTTAAACGAATGAATAATATTATTTCTCAAGGTGAAGGAAATGTAAAGGGTTTTTACACTTTTGATGAGCCCTATCAAGGTCAATTTAACTCTTTTAAAATCTTGCAGGAAATCGCTGCACAGGAAGATATCCCCATTTTCACTGCGGTCTACGATTATCAAGTTAACAATATTACTTTAAATAAAGAACAGAGGATTTATTACAATCATATAGATGCCTTCCATAAAATTGCTCAACCTCAAATTATAGTTCCCGATATCTATCCTTTAAAACCAGATTTAAAATGGATTCCTGATAACACGGAACAAAGTAGATTTATTCAATATATCTTAGACCATAAAGTCCTGAGTGTATACCAGGATTGTATGGAATACAGAGATAAAAAAGAGGGCAGGAAATTTTATCCTATTGTCCAGGTTCTGGGAAGATGGACTTTATATCAGGGTCAAGAACAATGGGTTGACTGGATACAACCTCCTACTGCAGCTCAAAAAGTGCTGCTCTATCTGCCGCTATGCTATAAACCAGACGGGATCTTACATTATCGGCTGGATTCTTTTCAAGATATTAAAGGATATGGTGTTAGATCTATGGCTTATTCATCTGCTCAAATATCAGATAATCCTTTTCCTGTACCTGATTCTATAACCTGGAGAGCAGTTATATCTTCTAATCCACGCATAAAACATTACGGTAAGCTAATCAAGGATTTGAAATGGCTAAATTCAGATTGCATCGGCACTTCTCGTAGCAAATTTAAGAAAGCAGGAAAAGATAATCCAATTCAATATATTCAGGTTCAAGAGCAGGGGATAGGTGATTATGAGGGCTATATTCAATGCACAACCTACCTTGATAAAGAGGAAAATCTCTGGATAATGGTGGTTAATCGTAGAGCCAATTTTTTCTATCCTGGCATAATCACGGAACCACAATTTGTTCCACCAGAAGAATTTGATATCTATTTCCCAGAAGCTACTCCGCAAAAGTTACTTCTTATTTTTAAAGATAAAGAAAACAAAAAAGATAGCCATAATTATGCTTTATATGACCCTTATGACGATAAATTTTATTCTTATAAAGAGGGAAGAATTGAAATAGAACTTCCTGCTGGAGAAGGTAGATTGCTTAAATTAGTTAATACTATTTCAACTGAACCTTGATTAAGGGTACTTTTGCAGAGAAATCCCTTGACTTTTTATCCTTTTAAATGAGCATATAAGTTGGAGTTTTGAATGTGTGGTATAAGTGGAATATATTCTTTTGATTCTCAAAGAGTTATAGATATCAACCTGCTAAGGGATATGAATGCGTTGATTGAACATCGCGGTCCTGACGATGAAGGTTTTTGTTTAATAGAGAAAAATAGCCATAAAATCCTTCAATTCTGCGGTGATGGTTCAAATGAAGAAATTCGTCGACTTTATCCACCCCTGAATCTTTCTGCCAGAGCTTCTCTTGGATTAGGTTTTAGGCGTTTAGCTATCCTTGACCTCAGCGTTAAAGGCCATCAACCTATGACAGACCCTCAGTTTAATCTGCACATCATATTTAATGGTGAAATTTATAACTATCTAGAGCTGAGAGAAGAACTTATCTCTCAGGGATATTCTTTTAATTCGGAATCTGATACAGAAGTAATCCTTAAAGCTTACGAGTTCTGGGGAGAAAATTGTGTTCTTCATTTCAATGGTATCTGGGCTTTTGCTCTCTGGGACACTCGTAAAAGACTTCTTTTCTGCTCCCGTGACCGTTTTGGTGTTAAGCCTTTCTATTATTGTAGGAATAGAGATTTTTTGTATTTCGCTTCGGAAATCAAACAATTACTCCTTGCTCCAGTGGATAAAAGCCTTAATCTCCCGATGATTTGGCGCTCAATGAAGATTAACTCTCTTGAGGTCTATGGAGAGGAAACTTTCTGGCAAGAAATCAAAGCTCTCCAACCTGGTTATAACCTTATCATTAATCAGCATGGAATCACGCTAAAAGAGTATTATAAATTGAATCCTGCAAGCTTTGGAAAAAGTTCTCTTTCTTTGCCGCAAGCGACAGAAATTTATAGAGAAACATTTAAAAAAGCGGTTCAACTGCAGATGCGTTCCGATGTGGAAGTAGGTTCCTGTCTCAGTGGAGGTCTGGATTCTTCCGCTATTGTCTGCACTGCTTCACGGTTAACGGATAGACCATTACAGACCTTCTCTGCCTATTTTCCCGAATATCCTCCACTGGATGAAAGAAAATGGATTGCAGAAGTAGTCCATTCCAGTGGCTGTATTTCCCATCTAACTGCACCTCAAGCAGAAGATGCTATGACTTGGTTTAATGATGCTACTTGGTTCAATGACCTTCCTCTTGGCTCTGGTTTTGCTGCACAATATGCAGTTATGAAACTTGCTCAGGAAAATGGTATCAAAGTTCTTCTGGATGGACAAGGAAGTGATGAACTCACAGCAGGTTATCGTCATTCTTTCTATCGCTTTCTGGCAGATTTAATTCTTCAGACTAAATTCAATAAAGCCTTGAAAGAAGCTCTTGCCTGGCTCAATAAATATGGCTATATTAAAGGTCTTTCTGGACTGGCAAAAGCTCTACTCTCTATCTTTTTATCTGAACCTCAACTCTATAACTTTGAGTTCCGCTTCCTTCGCTTTGAACCTTTCAATCAGGATTTCCTTCAACAATGTAAAAAATCTCTTTCCGAACCTATTCTGGCTCAGATTTCCGATTTTTCCAGTAAAAGTGTTTCTAAATTCTTTTCTCAACATACCATTAAACTGAATAATACCCGCACTCTTAGCTCAGATAACTTTTCTAAACCAACCTGCGATAAACTTTCCAACTTTCTCTATAATGCTGTCTATACCACCTCTTTACCAACTTTACTGCACTGGGAAGACCGAATGTCTATGTCTGCTTCCATAGAAAGCCGTGTTCCTTTTCTGGACCATAATCTGGTAGAACTTGCCTTCTCTCTTCCTTCAGAATATAAAATTCATAATGCTCAAGGTAAATATATCCATCGCCAAGCTATAAAACCTCTCGTTCCCACTGCCATCTTTAACCGCAAAGAAAAATCTGTCTTTGGCTCTCCCTTTATTTCTCTCTGGCTAAGAGGTCCAATGAAAACTTCCTATGAATCTCTCATAACCTCCAGCACCTTCCGTAATCGTGGAATCTGGAACCTTCCTCTCATAATGGATAACTGGCAAAAATATCTTAAAGGCAATAATTCTCAGGCAGAAATGCTCTATAATATATATGCCTTGGAGATGTGGTTCAGAAGATTCAGTTAAAACTCAACATTTTCTGTAATATTTTTCGTTAGCTAATTTTTAAAGCCTTGTTCTCTATGTTTATCATCCCACCTTTATTATTTATTAACAATTAATTTCAATTCTCTTGATATTTTTATCAAATAAACAGCCACGATTCCCTCAAGAATTATTAACGCTGAAATAAAAAAACCGTCAGACCAGCAAACCGAAGCTTGTTTTGTCTGACGAATTAAAAGTTTATTTCAGCATAATCATTTTCTTCGTGGAAGAAAATTGACCTGATGTTATTTTGTAAATATATATTCCATCTGCCGTTGGTTGGCAAGAGTTATTTTTTCCATCCCAGGCAATAATATGTTCGCCAGGTGACAATTTTTGATTTTTAATCAGGGTTCTGACTAGTTGTCCCCTGGTGTTATAGATTGCAACAGTTGTTGGACTGTTGTCAATCTGGGTGAACTTGACATTAGTACTACCCCGAAATGGATTGGGGTAACAGCTGAGGTCAGGGTCGGGGGTGGCCGGGGTGACAGGATCGTTGTTAGCTACGGTAGTGTCGGCAAAGGTGGCAATTGAACCATCATCACCACATGTTATACCGCGATTGCCTTTAAAGTCAAAACCATGAATAACCACATTGCCTAGCAATACTACCTCCTGCCAATTGCCATTTACCACTTTCCAAATGCGGCGGATGTGATTATATCCAGATGCCATGTATAGGTGATTATTGGTCCAGGCCAACATGCTAACCGTTCCACCATTGGGCGAGCTCAGAAACAAGCTCCAAGTTACCCCGCCATCGATTGAACGGTATAGTTCTCTCCTGTCGTCAATTGATGCGTAAAATGTACTCGGTGAAGCGATTTTCATAAAAAATGAAAAACCACTACTATCCACAAATGACAACTGCCAAGTTTGTCCAGCGTCTTGCGAAACATAACAATTAGCTAAATCATTGGCGTTATAGCGCATTGCCGATAAGATAATGGTGTTTCCAGCCACATCAAAACCACTAAAACCACCCTCGCCAGCTTCAACCTGGACAGCCTTGATAGTAAACCAAGTATTGCCACCATCTGTGGTCTTTTTTAGGTCACCTGAGGACAAAATATACCCAATATCTGGTGAAGTAAATTTGATCCTTCGTAAATTGCTGGAGTTATTTCTAATCCCAGGACAGTTAGACATATCTGTCCAACTGTTACCTCCATCAATGGTTTTTTGTAAACCGAAACCGCCTCCGCAGATCCAACCGACTTGATTGTTAATCATCCATAAACCATTCGTGCAAAAAGCGTGTTCATGATCAGTGACAACCAATGTTTGCCAAGTTTGTCCAGTGTCGGTTGTTTTAAATAACCTTACCAAGCTATCCCAAGCAGCCACAAAATAGTTATTTTGGTCCAAGATTTGGCAAGCCTCCAAGTTAGAGTTGTGCCAGCTTATCTCAACATTCTGGGCAGATGCCATAGACATCAGGATCAGCAAGGCAATTATAATAAAGGGTTTTATCAATTTCAAGCAACTGAATCTAGCTATAGCTTGACCTGTAAAACAGCTTTCTCTGTTAGCCATACCTAATCTCCAATTCCTCTGCAAAGTCTGAACCCGATGGCACCGCTTACAACAATGGGTTTGGCATTGCGAGCTGTGGATCTGCAATTGATAGCCCCGCTGGTCCAAGATCCACCACGGATTACTCTTGCAGTTCCAGAGCTTGGCCCAGTTGGATTGATAATGGTTTCATTTACATAGGGAGCATACCAATCCCAGCACCATTCCCACACATTGCCACTCATATCAAACAATCCCAGCGCATTGGGAGACTTAGTGCCCACTGTTTGTGTCCCTTGCGGAAAGCTGTTTTCACCATACCACGCCACACTATTAATATCATCAGACCCGGAATAGTTATAATATGCTCCGCTGGATGCTTCGCGAGAGGCAAATTCCCACTCCGCTTCTGTGGGTAAGCGATATCCATTGGCATCCATATTCAATTGAGCTGCGTCCCAATTTGGCTCATTTGTCCCTGGCACTGTCCCCCAAGTAACAGGGTCTGAACTTCCAAGGATTGAATATACTGGAGTTAAACCTTCGGAAATGCTACGTAAGTTACAATATTTGATAACATCATACCAGGAGACCAGATAAACGGGATGATTATTTCCAACTCCATAGCCAGCAGAAGGATTGCTGCCCATTAAAGCTTGCCATTCACCTTGGGTTACTTCATAAGTAGCAATGAAATAGGGGCTTAGTATAACCGTATGATACGGCAATTCATCAAGCATTCCGTTTCCTTTTACATCACCCATTGAATATGCACCGCCTGCAATGTAAACAAAACCTGCCGGATTTGCGTTGCAGTATTCGGCTTGGGTTATTCCGGAAGGATTCCATTTTTCTTTGTATGCTCTTGCCCTTACAATTGCCGATATGCTAAGATTGAAAGGTACGCTGTATAGATTTGATGATTCGTCTGGATCACTCCCGTCCAGGGTGTAATATATTCTTGCGCCAGATGTTTCACAAGTTATACTCACGGTGATATGGTTATAGTAAGTACTATCTGGAGGTGAAATTACAGGTAAGGACACCTGTTGAGGATGGGGCTTGGTAGCCAAATCGCAACTCCCTACAAGACATAAGGCTATTACAAGTAAACCTATTAATCTTTTTTTCGTGCTTTTTCGCATAGTTTGTCTCCTGTTATAGATGCTACTTAATTTGGAGCTTGTCATCTAAAAAGAATCATCCTTTTGGTGGTTATCTTTTTTCCAGATTCTGCTCTGCATATAAAAATCCCAGAATCTGTCGGAATTCCTATGTCATCACAGCCATCCCAGGTGATGATGTGTTCACCGGGTAACAATTTTTGATTTTTAATCAGGGTTCTGACTAGTTGTCCCCTGGTGTTATAGATTGCAACAGTTGTTGGACTGTTGTCAATCTGGGTGAACTTGACATTAGTACTACCCCGAAATGGATTGGGGTAACAGCTGAGGTCAGGGTCGGGGGTGGCCGGGGTGACAGGATCGTTGTTAGCTACGGTAGTGTCGGCAAAGGTGGCAATTGAACCATCATCACCACATGTTATACCGCGATTGCCTTTAAAGTCAAAACCATGAATAACCACATTGCCTAGCAATACTACCTCCTGCCAATTGCCATTTACCACTTTCCAAATGCGGCGGATGTGATTATATCCAGATGCCATGTATAGGTGATTATTGGTCCAGGCCAACATGCTAACCGTTCCACCATTGGGCGAGCTCAGAAACAAGCTCCAAGTTACCCCGCCATCGATTGAACGGTATAGTTCTCTCCTGTCGTCAATTGATGCGTAAAATGTACTTGGTGAAGCGATTTTCATATTAAATGAAAAATCACTTCTATCCACAAATGACAACTGCCAAGTTTGTCCAGCGTCTTGCGAAACATAAAAATCGGCTAAATCATTAACATTATAGCGCATCGCCGACAAGATAATGGTATTTCCAGCTACATCAAAGTCTCTAAAACCACCCTCTCCGGCTTCAACTTGAACTGTCTTGATAGTAAACCAAGTATTGCCGCCATCTATAGTCTTTTTTAGGTCACCTGAGGACAGAATATACCCAATCTCTGGTGAAGTAAATTTGATACTTTGTAAATCGCTGGAGTTATTTCTAATCCCAGGACAGTTGGACATATCCGTCCAACTGTTACCTCCATCAATGGTTTTTTGCAACCCGAAACCGCTTCCGCAAATCCAACCGACTTGATTATTAATCATCCACAAGCCATTCACACAAAAACCGTGTTCATCATCAGTAACAGCCAAGGTTTGCCAAGTTTGTCCAGCATCAATTGTTTTTAATAACTTTACTGAGCCATCCCAACCAGCCACAAAATAGTTATTTTGATCCAAGATTTGGCAAGCCTCCAAGTTAGAGTTGTGCCAAGTGATGTTTTGGGCGTCGACTTTGCCAACCAGGGTGATAATAAACAACAACAAACAGATTAAAGCGAACTTCTTCGTAGCCACCTTCTATTATTTTTAGTTTCAATCCTTTTTAATTAATTTATGCATAAAAACAAAAGATAAATTTGTCAAGTAATATTTTCTTGGCATTCCTATATTTTTTCATCGGAGTATAATGTGTCAGTGAAAACATCAAATCTTATCAAGTAAAACTTCAAAGGAACACCAAATTCATAGTCATAGGATAAGCCAGAGGGGATCCTAACTCAGAATATATTATCGTCAGAACCAGAACCTAATGAAAGCTTTTTACAACTATTAACCGATTCATAGGCTGCTAAAGGATTAAAAGTACAAATTTCAGGAGATGCAACATCGTAACCAAAGGAAATTGAGTGGTTGTACCAATTACCACTCGCCTAATTTTTAATGGTGTCCTGCCTGTTATTAATTTGCACCTTATCAAATCCGGCAGGACAATTACAGATCATACTTGAAAGATAATACAGCCAAGCTGTAGCTTTACCCCAGCAAGCAATTCTTAAAAAATTAGTTGATTCCCAGAGCTCGCATCCTCCGGTTACTCTAATAACTTGTTTGGCATAAGCGCTGGAAGTAGCTGAGGCAATCCGTGAATCAATGATGTTATTCCTCACTACCGCATAAAGATCATTAGAAATTTTAGGTACCGATACTCCTTCAATCCTTTACACCACAAAAGCGCTTACTGACTAACCAACAATAAAAGATAGCAAGACCAAGGGAACCAGTATATAATAATAAAGAAAATGTTGATGCATAATTTTTAAATTAAATTTCATAAATATTACAGCACTTTTATTAAAAAAATCGGGAATAAAATTTTTTATTCCCGATAAAGTAAATGTTAATTATTTTATTAGAATCGACTTCCGGGTGGCGGAATACGAACCTGACTTAATTTTAAAAAAGTAAATGCCTGCTCCTAATTTTTCCCCTTGGTCATTTTTGCCGTCCCAGGTAATAGAATATTCACCCAAGATAGGCTGGGGATCTAAAAGGCGGCGCACTAATTGCCCTCTCATATTATAGACATTCACAGTAGTTAGACTATGGTCTGCCCCCTGTTTTAGGGTTAAAGTAGTATTGTCCCGAAAAGGATTAGGATAACACGACACCTCTACGGGAACTACTGGCACCACGGCATCGTCATTTGCCACAGGTGGACCCACATGCAATCTATATATACGAGCATGAAAGCTTATATATATGTACTCACCCCAATAGCAGATGCCGTAAATCTGTCCGGATTGATCTGGCATCTCCGCTGGCAATACCAGCCACTGCCAGCTCACCCCGTTATTAAGTGAACGGACAATCCCGGGATATAAGTCGTTACTATTAACACGAATACTACCAATCGCATAAATATTCCCGTTAATACCCGTAATGCCATTAGTAGTCAACGACCCAAAGGCGTTAAAATCAGCACCCAGCTGACTGACATCTGAATTAGTCCAAGATATGCCCTGGTCATCAGAATATAATAAAAATGGATAAGCCATAATTATTATTCTAGACCCGCTGACTATTATATGACTGATAGTACTTATTAGATCTGGTGGATCTGTCCCCTCTTGCCAAGTTTGACCGTCAAGGCTGGTAATTATAAATGGAGATAATATTCGCCCCACGGCCTTTAAGTTGGGCTGAAAATCAGCGCAACTCGGCGGACTGCTCTCTGGCTCAAAAACAATACTCCAGTCTTGGCCGGCATTTATGGTTTTATAAATCCTGGTGTTAAAAAAATCCAGCTGCATCACCACGTAACCCTCCTGGGGAGAAACAAACTGAATATGTTTTAAAAAACATCTGTTTCTTTCCAGTTGATAAGTTCGGGTCCAGCTCTGACCGCCATTAACAGTTTTATAGAGCACCGACCTACTTAAATTATTATAATCTGTTGGCAACGTAAAATAGCCACAGCAATAGCCAACTGACGGGGTTAACATAAATGCTGAACCCAGCCAAAGAGAGTCACAATTAGCCACCATATACTCCTGATAGTTCACCCCGTCGGAAGATATAACAAAATGATGACCACCAACTCCGTAAAAAACACCCCCTGATGCCTGAAGCATCTGAGGAATCACTCCGCTTTGAGTGCAGTATTGCAACTCCCACACCGGATCAGCCATCACGGGCGAGGGCGCCACCGACATTATAAACCCTATAATGACTATAATCAATAAGAACCTAATTTGCGTGGTTTTCATAAAAACCTCCTAAATATTCAATTGTTAAAAGTTGAGTCTTAAATGTTAATGTAAATTTCAACTCATTGTTTATCAGCTTCTTTGAAAACATTCTATTGTCCTCGTTACTCACAATCTATAATAGTATATAATATTATATGCATTATCTTTATCTTATCAATTCTGGTCAAGTTTTTTATCAAAACCTACCTTGCTACAATGCTTCAAATGGTTATGCGTTCTCACTTATTTTTTCAAATTGTATCAAATATTTTTCCAATCGGCGTTTTTGCAGATCTGAGAGATTACGATTTTTTCAAATGGATTTCTTACTATATACCCTGCATATAATGTCCTCCGAGAGCTGGGAACCCCGCAAGGTGTTTCCATATTTTTCTTTGCCTGGAATTATGATCAATCTGAAGATAGATAACTGGTGTGCCAGTGACCTATTTGCAAAAACGGTCATAAGAATTAGCATCCCAAATGCCATTTACATTTTTTAATAATCAAAATTGCGTTTTTCCTTGATCAAATACAACTGAAAATCTGGATAGTACAAGTACTTGAACTAGAAACATTCACCATTAAAAATGATGATCTTTCTAATTCTGTACCTTATGGTAGGCTGTAAGATCTCTCAAATACCAATCAGTACCATACTCAGATTCTACTTTTACAAATTGTATGCCACTGTAATATTCCTTACCATGGTAGGACTCTTTAACGATAACGAAACAACCGTCAGGTGTTGTTTGCCATCCAGCTATTGAATATTGAAAGTCATAATGTTGTTGGATAGTATTGGTAAAATCTTCTAGAGGTGGTCGTTCACTGGTAACAGGATTCTCTCTATTCATCTTCACACCTAAATAACAGAGAAATCCCAATTCCAGAATAATAAGAAATAAGAGGATTATTTGCATTGTCTTCATAGTAGGTCTCCTTTGTTTTTTACTTGTGTACTATAATAAATCTATAGCCACATTTAACTTAATAATCGTTTTAATTTTTTAAGTCTCAAAGAGTGATTTAAATTTCAACTCATTGTTTATCAGCTTCTTTGAAGACATTCTATTGTCCTCGTTACTCACAATCTATAATAGTATATAATATTATTTACATTATCTTTATCTTATCAATTCTGGTCAAGTTTTTTTATCAAAACCTACCTCGCTGCAATGCTTCAAATGGGATCGGCTTTTTCAGGTTTTTTTAAGATTCATTCTAATAGCTCTGAAAGATACATTTTTTTGCATAGCCAATTCTCTCTTTTTCTCCTTCAGCCTTACCAATTTTACACCACTTTTGAA
>Ga0255340_1002000_pt1 | contig 24993 bp, 25 predicted proteins | sample wastewater_treat_7_FD_192417 | JGI IMG/M metagenome (GOLD analysis project Ga0255340, IMG submission 192417) | Wastewater microbial communities from Lulu Island WWTP, Vancouver, Canada - plant10 | ecosystem: Engineered > WWTP > Wastewater > Unclassified | place: Canada: Vancouver, British... | reverse complement strand
CCCAAGGGCATAATGCTCACAAATCTGAACTTCAACGCTCTTGCTCTCCAGAGCATAGAGGCGTGCGGCGGGCTAAAGGCGGGTATGAAGATGCTGTCCGTTATGCCTGTTTTTCACGGCTTCGGTCTCGGCGTCTGCATACACACCATGATGGTGCTGGGAGGCACGGCAGTCCTTCAGCCCAAGTTCTCGGCAGCAGAGTTCCATAAGCTGCTTTTCCGCTACAAGCCCGATATTATCGCAGGAGTTCCCGCCATATACGAAGCTATGATAGTCAACAAAAGCTTTGACGGCAAGAAGCTGGATTTCCTCAGGTGTATAGTCTCGGGCGGAGATTCACTTGCGCCCTCGACCAAGAAGAAGCTCAACGCCATGCTCGCAGAACACGGCTGCAAGGTCAGGGTGAGAGAGGGCTACGGTCTCACGGAATGTGTTACGGGAAGCTGCCTTATGCCCGATGGGTACAGCGACCTTAACAGCGTGGGACTTCCCTACCCCGATACCTTCTACAAGGTAATGGACAAGGACGGCAATGAACTGCCTTTCGGCGAGGAAGGCGAGATAATACTCCGCGGTCCCACGGTAATGAAGGGATATTACAAGGAACCCGAAGAGACAGCCGAGACTCTCAGGAAGCACAGCGACGGATATACATGGCTCCATACGGGAGACATCGGCTGTATCGGAGAAAACGGATATGTTTACTTCCGTCAGCGCCTGAAAAGAATGATAGTATCAAGCGGCTACAACATCTACCCCCAGAACCTTGAGGAGGTCATCAGCTCACACAGTGAAGTGGTCATGTGCGCTGTGGTAGGCGTACCCGATAAGCTGAGAGGCGAAAAGGTCAGAGCCTGCGTGGTCCACACAGAAGGCGCCGACGAGGAGAAGCTCAGGGCAGAGCTCATGACTATGCTCAAAAAGGAAGTTGCAGCCTATGCCCTCCCCCGTGAGATACTGTTCTACGATTCCCTTCCAAAAACACTTGTGGGAAAGATCGCATATAATGAGCTGAAAAATGCGGGGTGAGAGGTATGATGAAGAACAATACCGTACTGCTGGTCCACCCCGAGATCTCACGCACCAAGTATAATTTTGCAGGCATAATCGACAATGAGCCACTTGAACTGGAGTACATCTGTACTGCTCTTGAAAATGCAGGATTTGAGCCCCATATCTGGGACGGTCAGGTGGAGAAGGTGCCTTTTATCAGTAAACTGCATGAGCTTCAGCCCGCTGCGGTATATATCTGCGGCAGGACAAGACAGGAAAGCTTTATGAAGGAGTACGCCCGCGCATCAAAGAAAAGCGGCGCAATTACCATGATAGGCGGTCAGCACGCTCAGCGCTGCTATAAACGCTTCTTCAAAGACTACACAGACTTCATATTCACCGGCTACGGTCCGCAGCTCATCGCCGATGTGCTGTGCGGGAAGGAGCCTGCTTCTGTCAGCTCCCTTTGCTATAAAAAGGGGGGGCAGATGGAACGTGAACAATGCTGTTCCCCACGACATACGCACTCTTCCGCGTCCCGACCGTACATACTTCTATGAGCATCAGGACCGCTACCGCTACCTTGAACTGCTGCCTGCGGCTCATGTGCGCACCGCCTACAGCTGTCCCTACAGATGCAGCTTCTGTATCAGGAACAGGCTGAACTGCGGAGTGTACGCTCAGCGTGATATAGCTGACGTTGTCGACGAGATAGCAGAGATACGCTGCGAAAACATCTACATCATAGACGATGATTTTCTCTTTGACGAAAAGCGCCTTGAGAAGTTCGTTTCACTGGTAAAGGAGAGGAATATACGCAAGCGCTATGTATGCTACGGCAGAGCCGATTTCGTTGCGGCTCACCCCGGGCTTATGAAAAAGCTGGCTGATATAGGGCTTTACTATGTGCTCACCGGCATTGAAGCCGCAGACGACAGACACCTTGCCTCCTACAGCAAGCGCTGCAATAATGAGATCAACGAGAAAGCCGTTAAGCTCCTCAACTCACTGGGTGTGAACATGATGGGTATGTTCATAGTGGATCTTGACTTCACTGCCGCTGATTTCCGCAGCATATGGAAATGGACGGTCAGAAACAGACTTAAACACGCGGCTGTATCCATATTCACTCCCGAGATGAATACGGAGCTTATCAGGGAATACAGGGACAGGCTCATTACCCGTGACCCGTCTCACTGGGACTATCTCCATGTTGTGGCAAAGCCTTCAAAAATGTCCGTGAGAAGATACTATTTCCACTATCACATACTGCTGATACGCCTGTTCCTGCGTGCATGGAGACAGGGTATCTACGATTTTATCGACTACAGATTCTTTATCAGCTCAATGGTGAAGAACCTGTTCAGATTCGGAGGATAAAAATGTCAGAGATCTATAAAAATCCCGTAAAAAAACTGATCCCCAGCAAGCTGGAGACGGGCTATCAGCAGCTCATGTACAAGCTGCTGGGCAAGCATATCCCGAAAAGCATGACTCCCAATCAGATGACAGGGGTAGGCGTTCTCGGCGGTATCTTCGCCATTATATGCGCTGCCCTTTCAAATATCACCCCCTGGTTCCTGATAGGCACTATCTTCGGTCTGTTCGTACACATGACCGCTGATGTGCTTGACGGCTATGTGGCAAGATCACGGGGAATGTCCTCAAGAGCAGGAGCCTATTTCGACCTCATCTCAGATGTTATGATCTCCACCTTTCTGCTGCTGGCATTCGGTCTCTCGCCCTATGCCCACCTTGCTCCTGCGGCATTTGCCGCACCTCTCTACGGCGTTATGAACGTCACCATGATGAACTACATCATATACTACAACGAATTCCAGTTTCCCCGTCTCGGACCCATAGAGGCTCATATCGCCTACTCTGCATTCTGCATTATCGCAATGATCTTCGGTCAGAGGTCACTTTTCAGTATTTTCGGTATCGGTGTTATGGGCGGAGATATACTACTGGTCATAGGTCTTGTGCCTATGTACTATGAGATGTTCAGAATGGCATTCACACTCTTCCGCAGACTGAAGGAATTCGACAAGTGAAAGATATATATATCGTGCTGATAAAGGCACACACTGGACTGGGAGCAGCCGCCCGCAGGCTAACTCATTACCCTTACACTCATATTGCATTAAGCCTTGACCGCTCCATGACCGATTTCATCAGCTTCTCGCGCAGGTATCATTTCTTCCCCTTTGAATCGGGCATAACACATGAATACCGCCATTACTACGCCTTCGGGAAGCATAAGGATTTCAGAGCAAAGATATTCCGCCTATCGGTGGATAAGGAGCATTACGAAGCTGTATTGTCCTATATTGCGGAGTGCATGAATGACAGAGATATGTGCTTCAACCTTTTCTCCATGGCGACTATGCCGATCATCGGAGGCTTCCGCATACCGCACACCGAAAACTGTATGTCATTCACCGCAAGGTGTATAGAGCTGAGCGGCTGCGCGGAACTCAGGCGCCCCTTCTGGAAGTATTCCATAAAGGACATGGACGAACTGCTGTCGGAGCACCTGCTGTTCGAGGGCAGAATACGAAGGCGTAATGCACCTGATGACGGCTATATGACGCCCTTCACTCCCATAAGATTCCTGAGGGGAATGATAAAGCTTTTCGCAGAGCTTACAAAAAGGCTTTTTACATGTCACGGTGCAAAATGAACGAACAAATAAAACCAAATATCAGAAAAAAGCTGTGAGAATAACTCACAGCTTTTTTATTTGTCTGTATCAGTTTTATACTCTGTTTATGGATCAGCAGAATTATGACCTCTTTCTCTGATCCATATATTCCTTCATTGACATAATATTTTCCCTTGTAGTCGAAACATAGGCATAGTACGCAAGTATATTTGATGCATCGACTGCATTTATCCTGCCGTCAGAGTCTACATCGGCAGCAAGCTTCTGCTCCTCGGTGTATCCGCCTTCCTTATTGGTAGATATGCGGGCATAGTATGCAAGAACACTTGAAGCGTCAACAGCGTTGATCCTGCCATCACCATCCACATCTCCGAGGTTGTAATCAATTTGAGTTGCCGGTGATGTAGTAGTCGTAGTGGTTTCATTTATGTCTGTAACAGTTGTTGTAGTATCAGATGATGTTGTGGTGGTTTTGTCATTGGTAGTAGTTGTTGTAGTTGTGGTCGATGATGTTGTGGTAGTTTTATCCCTGGTAGTAGTGGTTGTAGTTGTGGTCGATGATGTTGTGGTAGTTTTATCCCTGGTAGTAGTGGTTGTAGTTGTGGTCGATGATGTTGTGGTGGTTTTGTCCCTGGTAGTAGTGGTTGTAGTTGTGGTCGATGATGTTGAAGTGGTTGTTGAAGTGGTTGATGTTGTAACTATCTCTGCTTCTTCTACGATAACCACTGTATTATCGTTACTGCCGCCGCTTGTAATCTTACCGTTTTCAACAGTAAATGTTACGGGATCAGCAATGCTGTATCCGTCGGGAGCTGCCAACTCTTCGAGCGTATAGGTTCCGTCCTCAAGTTCAACCTTGGTTTTCTCTTTTCCCGAGATCCACACAAGACTTGTTCCGACACTGTTGATTGCTGCACCGCCGTTTCCGACTTTGATCTGTCCGTCCTTGAAAACAACAGGATCTCCGTTGACGTCTTTACCTGTCAAAGACATTTTGACGCCCTGAACGCCGTTTTCGCCGGACATATCTACATTATCCAAATAAATTGCTGCAAGTTTCTGAGTTGTTGTAGTTGTCGCAGAAGGGACCTGGGTCGTAGTGGTCGATGTTGTAGTAGACTTATTTGCAGTGGTAGTAGTCGAGGTTGTTGATGTTGTTGTAGGCTTGTTTGTAGTGGTGGTTGTAGTAGAGGTGGTTGTAGTAGAGGTGGTTGATGTTGTGGTAGGCTTATTTGCAGTGGTGGTTGTAGTAGAGGTGGTTGATGTTGTGGTAGGCTTATTTGCAGTGGTGGTTGTAGTCGAAGTGGTCGATGTTGTGGTAGTTTTATTTGTAGTGGTGGTGGTATAATTGATCGGCGCCCAGACCGCTGTAACTGTTGTGCTCGCGTCAAAGGAAACTGTATCACCGGCAGCATAGACTGTATCGCCTATCTTCCAGCCTGCGAACTCCTTGCCCTCGGGAGCAGTGAAGCCGCACTCAGGCAGAGCAAATTCCGCAAATGCTGTAACAGAGGCATCTTCCATTGTACCGCTGCCTCCGTCGGGGGCAAATGATACTGTGATCTTATTAGTTCCCGTTGCTGTGAACTGATATGTGACTATTATAGACTTTCCGTCCTCCATAGGCAGTATCCCTGCGGGCTTGCCGTTTACTGTGGCAGTTATGTCGGTGAGATCATCAGGGAATACATATCCGTCCTCAGCCGAAACAAGCACACGGACTGTATATTTATTGCCTGCCATGAATTTAGCCCCCGGAGGCATTACATCGCCCGAAACGTCATCATCTGCCCAGTTCATGCCGTCTGTGCCGTAGTCCGCTATATCTGAGTCAGTACAGAGGACAGCGCCCTCGCCCGAAACTGTTGCGGTTTTTACGGGGAGCTCCGGCGCATTTGGTGCGACTACATCTGTGATGTCGACCCTGTAGATTGGCTCTGCCTCCTCACTTGCGGGAGTCTTTACAGTCTTGGTATAGAAAGGCTCGCTCTGTCCTTTTACCTTGACATATACCGTATATTCGGTATCTGATCTGAGCTTACCGATACCTACGCCGTTTATCTCGGCAAAGGTATACCAGTTCTCCTGATCCACGCTGTAGAGGTAAGTGGGAGCACCTGTGGGCTCCTGCCACATTGCATTATACATATCCTGTATCAGGAATGTATGTGCATCGAGGGCTTTGACGTTAAGATCACTCAGATAATACGCCATAGCTCTGCGACCGTCGGGAGCCTCATAGCCATGGAAAGTCGATGTCTTTCTGTAATCTGAAATATCGACCCAAAATTCAAGTGAGCCGTCTTCGAGGAGTTTGCCTGAGTTTCTTGCGCCCATACATAATTCAGATGTACCGTCAACGCCGTATATCTTTGTATAAGCAACAGTCTGTTCTGTAGGCTCGGCAAAAACGTAATTCTCGTTGGGTCTCAGACGTACAGAGAGTAAGTATGCTCCGCCGTACACGAAAACATCATCACCGCTGAGCTTTTTTCCTGTAACGGCGTCTATCCAGTATGTGTTACTCATGTCTACCGTGTATTCATTACTCATAGCTTTAAGGTCTGAGAGCGAATCCCATGCCGTTGTACCCGGTGTAGGGAAAGTAAGATATTTAAGGTTATAATTCTCGGCTTTTATCAGATTTCTCTTATAATAAGCAGCAGAGCCGGAGGTAGTTTTGCTTATCTCAGCAAATTCTCCGCTTCCGCTTATCTTATCTCCCTTGCCGTTGAGCCAGCCGCCACCGTTGGGAAGCCTATGAGCTGCGACAACATCGCCGAATTTTGAGCTGAGATACAGCTTGCTGAGTGACTCACAGTCGGCAAAGAAGCTGTTCATATTTTCAGCATTGACTGTATCAAGACTTCTCAGATCAAGCTCCTTTAATGCCGTACAGCCGCTGAACATACTGGCTAAGTCAGTGCAGTCTGATGATGCGAAAGCCGTACCGCTGATAGATTCGAGGGCTTCACATCCGCCGAACATTCCAGCCATTGTCATGACCTTTTCAAAGCTGAACTTTCCGAGATCAATTTTTTTCAGAGACTGACAGCCATAGAACATATACTCCATTGTTGTGACATTCGTTGTGTTAAATCCGCTGAGATCAATGTTTTCCAGAGCTGAACAGATACCAAATGTGTAATCCATACTGTCTACCTTGCTTGTATCCACACCTGTCAGATCAAGATTTATCAATGAATAGCAGCCATAGAACATATTCGACATTGACGTCATTCTGCTTGTATCCACATTGGAAAGATCTATATCTGTACAGTTTGTATACCCTTCAAACATACATGAACAGCTGTCTACGAATTTAGTGCCTTCCTGAGCGGCTATCTTTTTTACAGAGGTTTTCTTCTCAAAGCGTCTTATTGTTTCCCTGTCAACAACGTTTTTCAGCGTCAGGAGACCTGTTGTGCTGTTGTATGTGTAACAATCCGTTGCAGGCATGAGAGCATAGTCCCTGATATAGGTGTTTTTGCCGCTGTTTGAGATAACAGCATAGGTGTCCGTTCCGCTGATTATAGTATCCGGAGCCATGACGTTTGACCAGCCAAACTCACCTTGCTGTAAGCGGGCATCAGAAGTCAATCCTGAACATCCTTTTCCCAAAGTTAGTTTTAAGAGAACTACATCCATAAAACATAGCACTTTGAAAATCTGTGCCTGATTTTATGGTAAAGCTGCTCAGATCAAGCTCCTCAAGAGATTTACAGGAATCGAACATCTGCTGCATATTTACAGCACTACCGGTATCCCAGCCCAAAAGGTCAAGCTTTTTCAGAGAAGTGCAATTATTGAACATCGCTCCAAACCTCTCGCAGGAGCTCACATCAGCCTTTGAAAGATCCATTTCGGTACAATTTACAAAACTATCAAACAGAAAAGAGCCTTGAGTTATCTTCGTCCCCTCTTCTGCAACTACTTTTTTGACCTTACTTTTGTCTTTGTAATTTAAAATCTCCGATCTGACATTCAGGTTGATCAAACCTTTCAGCGAAAGCACACCCGTGCTTTCGTCAAATGTATATGCGTCCGACGCATACACATTTGCAGGCTTTTGCAGGAACCCTCCGCCGAACCGGGGCGGCGCTGCCCCCGTCGTCAGTGCCGCTGCTATCGCCAAAGCAGCAGCCCTTTTGATGATCTTCTTCATTTTTCGTCCTCCTTAAAAAAATAAAAACGTACACAGGACAGAATTATCCCGTGTACGAATCAAACAATGTGAATATCCGCTGTAAAGCCATTGCTTACATAGACTGAATATGATTTACACATATGAACTGCCCCCATAATTTCACGCCATATCATGTAAAAATATTTGTATTTATTATAGCATTTTTACCATGAATTGTCAAGAATGAATCTATATTTTTGATATGTGTAAGTTTGTTTTACAAATAACGACACCATTTGCAGTTGACAAACGGCTGAAAACAGTGTATAATATTATTCGGAGCATTTCGGCTCCCCACCTCACTCCCTCATTATATGGGGGCGTAAAGGTTTCGACGGGGGTCTTGAAGTGTGATAAGCGAGCGGAGAATGGCGTGATCTCCATAACCTGCGCCACGTTTAAATATAAACGCAAGAAATAACATTACAGTTTCTAGAAATAGCGAACTGGTAGCTGCTTAAGTCAGCTTCTGTCCACCGAGGGAGTACCGCGGCTCTCGCTTGGGCATCGATCAGCGGTGAACGACTGACGGAAGTGTCCGTGTCCGCCAGTTGTATACGGACTACCTGCACCCGCAGCCCGTTTATCGGCGGCTCGTACAGGGAATCATAATAGGTAAAATACGCTCGTAGAAAGTTGCATGAACGGACTTTCGGACAGGGGTTCAATTCCCCTCGCCTCCACCAGAAGCAAGGCTCGCAAACGGCTTAGAATAGCCATTTTGCGAGCTCGTTCTTTTTAAAAAGTGCTCTCAACCACTTATTGACCACTTATTTTTTTATTTAACAATATCAGACGCTCCGCAGAGTTTTGTCTCTGCGGAGATTTTTTATGCCATAGTCTGCCCCATATTTTCTTCTTCAAGCTCGTCCTCATCTTCGTCAATGTCGGGTTCAGCCTCCTTTGCGGACTTAGGTTTAGCGTCTTTCCCCTCTCGGGTAAATCTCAGTGCATTTGTTATGGCATCGCAGTTTCGTGCTCTTGCCTCCTGGAACATATGAGAGTACAGATTCAAGGTAGTTCCTACGATGCTGTGTCCCATATCGGCTGACACGGCTACTACGTCTATGCCCTCGTAGATGAGAAGTGAAGCGTGAAGGTGCCGCAGTGAATGTATGCCACGGAAGGGGATGTCAATCTTCTCACAGTAGCTTTTCAGATACTTGTACGGCATTTCCGGATACATGGGTGAACCGTTCCACTTGGTGAACAGCCTGTCGTGGTCCTCCCACTTCGTTCCCAGCCGACGAGCTTCTTTTCTCTGCTCCTTGCGGTATTTCTTCAGCATATCCATTACGTCATCGGGGAACTTCGCCACTCGCTGAGACTTCTTTGTTTTGGTAGTATCGGTGTAGATTCCTTTCGCAGGAGTGTAATGGGAAGTTCTGCGGACTCTTATGGTGTTGTAGTCAAAGTCGATATCCTTCCACTCAAGTCCCAGCATTTCACTTCGTCGGAATCCGCTGTATATTGCCAGTGTGATATAAACCTGAAACCACATAGGCTCATAGCCCAGATCTTCAAACAGCTTCTTTACTTCGTCAAGGGTGTATATCTCCTTTTCTTTCTGCTCCAATTTGGGTATCACAACTCTGCTGCACGGATTGTCAGTCAGCATTCCCATACGGATAGCGTAGCTGAATATGTCGCTGATGAAGCTCAGGTGATGTATAGCCGTCTTTCGTGACAGCGGCTTGCCTGTGACCATGTGTCTGCCGTTCACGATAAGGTCGGTGATGAACATTTGTATGTCTCGGGACGTTATCTTGTCCATACGCTTGTGTCCGATGGCAGCGTAGATACGCTTGGTGACCTGCCGCATTTTTGAAAATGTTGTCGGTCTCAGGTTGACCTTTGCGTACTCATCAAACCACTGCTCGGCAAATGTCTCGAACTTGACCGCCGATGTTATCTGACCTTTCTTGCACTCCTCCTCGAACAGCACCGCCTGTTTGTTGACTTCTTTGTCGATCTGACGAGGTGTCATGCCGGGTTCAGGATAGTAGCTTTTGTACTGATTATGCTGCCTTCCGTAAATATCGTAGCCGCACGATACTTTTATCTCGAATGAACCATTCGGTCTTTTTCTTATAGTCGCCATATATTTTCCCTCCTTCATAAATATGGCGCGTTTTTGCCAACGACATCATACCACAACTCGGTGCGGAAGTCCAGAAAAAACGCGCCATTTCCACTATTTTTTTACGCAGTCTCGCCACGCAGATATTTCAGGAATAATTCCTTGTTGATAAGATATTTGTTGCCTGCCATGATGTGCGGCACCTGACCGCTCAGGCACATCTGGCGGACTCTGTACTCGGTCAGCCCTTCCACCAGAGCTGCCGCCTGCTTTATGGTAAGCATTACGATTTTAGTCTCTGTTTTGTTTTCAGCCATTTAATCATACTCCTTCTCATTGTCTTTATCTCGTTTCCTGTGTGATTTGAATTGTTCACTTTTATCATTCCTTTACTTAGAATTAAAGGGTACGGTGAATTACCGTACCCTTGATTAGTGTTAAGGGTATAGTTTTTCACGATACCCTTATTGCAAAGGATGTCACGTTTAGGGACACCCTTTGGTGATTGAGATGCCGTCACGTTTTGTTACTTCGTCTACTGACCGAACGAATTGTTCACACCCGCCCCGAATCAGGGCAAGTGCAGGGCGGTGAACGCGGCGGTGCTGTTGACAAAGTGGTGTTTTCGGACATAAAAAAGCAGCCCGTAGTTTTTACCAGGCCGATTTGCAAAGATTTGGCAGTATAAACAGCCCCTTTCATAGGCATTTTACAAGTCTTTTTAAATTCAGGGCGCACGCCGATAAGAGGCATTGCTCAGCGACGCGTTCAATGCCCCTTTTGCGTGTTCGTGTCAGATTATGATTCGCCTTTTGATGTGAGAAGTTTCCCTCACACCATATTTTCCGCAGCCGCATGGCAGCACGGTATTCAGGCGTACCTATATTCTTCCGTTGAATTGATCTTGCTTTTTCATGCAGCGTACGATCTATCATTCGTGGATTTTTCGTGTGTCCATTACATTGTTCTCTGTACGGGCAGGATAAACAGTCTGCTTTTTTTGCTGTATATCTTTTCCGTCTGTCCTTTTTTCTATATCCTGAATAGCGCAGCACTTTGCCAGCCGGGCAAACATAAATGTCCTGCTCTTCATCGTAGGTAAACACTTTGGGATCAAAAGTCGGTTCATAATTCGGTGTTCCGGACCGAGTACGTTCAGGTATGAAAGTTTTTATATTTCTGTTCAGCATAGCATTATGTACTTCACCGCTGTCATAGCTCGCATCTGCGCATATCGCTTCTGTTTTCATTTCAAATTTGTCGATCTGGTATTCCAGGCGTTGCGTATGCGGTGTACTGTCATGCTCATTTCCGGCGGTAACATACACATCGGTGATAATCCCATTTTCAGCGTCACAGGTCTGATGATCAAGATAATGAAACCCGACCGGCTTTCCGGGGCGTTTCATCATTCCGCATTCAGGATCCGTACTGCTTTTTGTAACAGACTTGGTTTTTGAGGTATCGTATTCGATGGGTTCTTTGATAAGACCCAACTCATATGCCTCACGATCAAGTTTCTGCATATATTCTGTGGGAGTATCCGGAACTTCAATGATCTCTCGCATCTCATGATTGGCATTGGCTCTGATATGCGTTGAATCTGTCATCAGCAATTTTCCGCTAACCAAACCAGTTTCAATGCATTTGCGAACGATCTCATCGAATACATCACGGAACACAGAAGTACCGTCAAACTTTCTGCGCCGGAGCTGAGAAATGGTAGAATGATCAGGAACGCGCTCGTCAAGATCAATTCCAAGGAACCAACGATAAGCAATGTTTACCGTAATTTCTTGTTCCAGTCTGCGTTCAGAATCAATACCGTACAGATATCCAATCAGCAGCATCTTGATCAAAACAACCGGATCAACAGACGGCCTTCCGGTAGATGAGTAGAGGTCGGAAACCTTGTCATAGATAAAGTCAAAGCTGACAAGTCTGTCCAGTTCCCGAAGGAAATGTGTTTCCGGCATAAGCTCATCCAGTGTTACAAATGCCATCTTCATTTGCCGCGGTTCAGATCTTTTTAACATTGCTCTCGACCTCGCTTTCTATGATATCATTATACCATATTTCCTTGCGATTGTCGATGGTTTGTCAACAGCTCCGCGGCGTTCACCGTGAGCTGCCGTCGTGTTTCCATACATCAGCTCAGTCCGTTTTAGACACCCCTTTGCTGAGTCTGTGATTTGCCGACTCAGGTTTATGAGGTGGCGGTTTGCCACCTCATAATCGTGACGGGACATTTCATCCCGCCATGCCGAATTCCCATTTCGGTAACTCGCTCCTGATGCAGGACTGAGTGCAGTCCTGTTTTGGGACTTCAAGTACCGCTACGATAGTCCAGCTACGAATAATAACTCACGGGTATTTTATCCCCTGAGTTAGTCGAGTCCCTGTATCGGGGAGTTATCATTGTCGACTATCCCCTCACGCTCATTACGCATGATAAGGTCATCGAGGTTGACCTTTCCCCTCGTTCTGCGGACATTGTTGACAGCCTCACGGCGGACATCTTTGAGATGATTCTTGCTGACCTCGAAGGTCTCTGCCAGCAGTGCAATGAGCATTTCGACCTCTACAGCGTAACGGAAAAGTCCCTTTGATATCTTTGTTATGCCCTCGTCACTGGCTGCGGAAATACATTCCGCGAGCTCAGGCACAAGCACTTCCGACTTATCTTTTATCTTCCTCGTTGCGAGATATAATCTCAGCGCGGACTCGATAAGCTCCGAGCGACTACCTCTGTTCTTGGAAAGATACTCGTCACACTCATCAAGCAAGTCTGAGGAAATATATACCCCTGTTCTCACTTTTTCACTTATCGCCATCATCCCCTTTCTGATAATCGTATGCTCTCTCGAAGTTTATCACGCCGTTGATGTGAGCAACTTCGTCGACACACATTCCTCTGAGGTCTTCCATGACTTCATCATCTATATCGTTGACCGCCGCGAGGAAGTGAGACTGCATAGCCGACTCCACCGCCAACTTGAAGAGCCCACGGTTAATTCTGTACTCCGAGCCTTTGACTATCCCGTTGATAATTGAAGTCAGAACGTGCGCGAGATATTCCGTTGCTGTACCCGAATTGCAGTCGAGGTAGCCTGAATAAAACCTGATTGCTTTCTCAATGAAGTCACTCTGAGATGTAGCATTTGCCGCCTTCAAATGATCGACCATCAGCTCTTTTGTCATGGGGTAGAGCCACACCGCCTGTTTTTCCTTTTTTTCCATATTTTCCTCCATTATTACTCTTCGACACCGTTAATTTTCCTATGTTTCGCTGATTCTTTCATTTCCGACTCCTGAACCGTAACACTCAGCGAAGTTACGACTCCTTTTGGCGGAACCCTCTTTTTCTGCTATTTTGCAGTCGGCTTTGCCGTTCCGCTGTGACCGTTTCGGGGGCTGCGACCCCGAAACTTTATCCTGCAACAGACAGTCACTGCACGATTTTCATATATTTTTCCACTACGACCACTCCTTTCACTGTGATGATATCACCACAACTTTTCCCTCTGCCGATAGTACCTGTGCGGTATCGCCACACTCTCTCCACGTTGCGCCACAATCGCTTTTACCGCCGCAGGTGGGATAACTACCCGAATTCTGTATCGGCGGCAAAAATGGGCGTTTTTGTGCGTGACAGTAACTCAGCCGTGACAGTAAAACTACCGACACGGAAACCTACTGACACGCCACGCAGATGAAGCTATATAGACTTTTGTGAGCTGTCGGGCAGTGCCTGCGTGACGGTAACATTTCTACCGTCACTACTGTCACGCTCGCCGTTGTAGTGAAGAATAATAACTCGACCTTTGTGAACTCTTTCGTACTTGAAATCAATTCCGTACTTGCTGAGTTCGTATCCGTTCTGGACTAAGTCACGCGTTACTCTGTTCGGATAAACGACTTCATCTGTAACTGTTTTCAGCTCAGCGACCAACTCAGTTGCAGTACCTTCAAAGTGGATTCGCTCCTTGATGAAAAGATAAACAGCAGAGAGAACAATATTGTCGCGGCTCTTCTGCGTCGCAGGTTCGTTCTCAACAATCCAGCGCATGACATCGGTATCGAAATGCATTCGCAGTTCAGTGTATTCAATGTCACGCCCCTGACAATACATGATTGCTTTTCCTGAGCCGCACTTTGTTTCTTTGAGCGCAAAATTTCCGTCAGTAGCTCCGCCGATACCTGTACTGCCTGTCATCATATTGAACGGATTATCGTCTTTAGCTTTTCGCATATGATGTATCAGCAGTATGCAGATGTTTAAGCGGTATGCGACTTGTTTGAGCGCGATCAGTTCAGCGTAGTCAGCACCGTAACTTGACTCAACATTGCTGCGCACCATTTGCATAACATCAATCACAACTATCTTTAAGTCATCGTGATCTTTCTTGAACGCTTCTATCTGTTCTTCAAGACCTGCACCGATTTTATCAGCAGCAATCGCGAAGTGTAGATTTTCAACAGGCTCAGCGTTCATTCGAAACAATCTGCGCTGTAGTCGCTGATAGTTATCTTCCAAGCACAAGTACAGTGCAGTGCCTTGAATAGTATCGCGACCAAGAACAGGAACTCCTGTTGCAATGCTGAGACAGATATCCATTGCCAGCCATGACTTGCCTATCTTCTGTGCACCTGCAAGGACGTACAGTCCATGCGTAAGAAGTCCGTCAATGATGAACTCCTTCGGTTTGAATACTGTTGTCAGTATTTCTTCTGCGGTTTTCGTCTGTAACATATTACTCATACAATTCCTCCTTTCCCATAAGATTCCCAGACACAGCTGACAGCTTTTTTCGTTACGGGCAACTGCTCGCGCGAACTATTTGTGTGGGCTGTGTCGGGCAATTCGTCACCTCCTGTTGTTTGCTGCCTGCCTAATAGCAGCATACATATTTGCACTAAAAAAACGCCCTGCCGAATGTCTCAGCAGAGCGTTGATGAAAAGTGCCTCCATATATATACCGATGGGAAACGAAAAAAACGAAGATTGCAACGATTGGGAAGCAAATCTTTGTATAGATGCACAAGCAACGAAAGAGTAAACATATATTCGATTAGTAATTTTTACCAGTAAAGAAAAATCCCCACAGCAATACTGTGGGGAGATGTTTACGCCGCCGGATCTTTATTGGAAGAACCATTGGGGATAGCGGTCTCAGGCGATTCTTTTTGCATAAAGATGATCTTACACTGTTCAAACAATGCCAATATCCGTTTATAGTTGTAGCTGACTAATCCCGGATAACCGAAGGCTTTAGCTTCTTCATAGAGCGAGATATATTCATCACGAAGCTTGTCCAATGCTCGTCGGCGCAGATCCTGCACTGCTCTCACAGTTGTACCCATTCTTTCTGCGATCTCATATGTATCAAGTCTACTCTTGAAGGAGCAGTAGAGAGCGCTGTACTGCTTCTCTGTTAGAACTTCCATCGCTTCCCTGAGAACCGGATCATCAAAAAGATCATCAAATCCGTTTGTGACTTTCTTTTCAGCGCTGAGTACAACAGAAGGCGTGTCCTGGAAGCGATGTTTTCTCGCTTCCGCACTTTCCCACTCGTTGTATTCTTCAAGACTGCAAGCCTTTCTGTTCTCATAATATCGCCTGTCAGAATTCAGTTGGTCTCGCTCAACCTTCTTCCATTCCTCAGATTCATAAAACGATGTCGCCTGTTCGTATGCTTCCTGACCATATGCCTCCTTATAGTTCTGTATCGGCGTATCCAACTCAAGAACGCTCGTATCGTTTTGCCTATGATGTCCATTCACTCTCTTCATGCGTTTTCCTTTCTGGCGGAAGGCTTACTACGTATGTATAGAATGAACGTTCTTGTTTGGTTAATGCTATTTTAGCACACGTTTGTTCGATTGTCAATAGAAAATCGAAAATTTGTTCTTTTAGTATAAATGATATATGCCTCAAACAAATTCTGATAAATCACTATCTGTTTGTATTGCTCTCGGAAGCTGCAACATAAAAAGGTTATCATATTGTTATTTCAGATTTATGATCTCATGCGCAATAATTGGTGAGTGTCTATAATTAGGGACTGCATAGCCACATGATAAAAAATGTTTTTACTATGAATTTTCGGCTATTGTTAGCTAAATATAATTGGTTTAGCAATTTTACAACAAATCCAGTTTTGCAGTAGGAATAATATATGATTATATAAATCTTGTCTAAAAATTAATTGCTAAAAAGAATTTATGATTTACTTATTGTAATAATTAAATTCAGTAATACAAAACAGAAAATCGCACAAATAATAATATATAAAACGGGAAGAAAAAAAGCTTTCATTTGTCAATAGCAAACAATATTGACTTCCATATATTGACATAAATAATAAAAATATGATATAATTTTACATATTAAAAAACATAATCTGCTTGTTACACCCAGTTGACTTTCGGACAGAGAACAATGCGCAAAAAATGCCTTGTCTTCTGTGTATAGAAAAATGCGAAAGCGGCTGCTGTAGTTGATTCGGAGACAATAAAACAATCAGCTAAAATCGAACTTATTTATGGAGTTCCGATCCGTGGGTATGGGGCTACCAACGGGATCAAATCGGTATCTCGAACGCATAAACAGGTTCGGTCAATGTTTTTTAAGGGGTGTTTATATGAGTACTATGCTTATTTCAGGAGCAAGACAGTATAGAATGACTTTAACTGAAAAAATAGTAAAAGGCTTAGAACACGGGGATAATTGCACTTATACGGGCAAGTTCTATTCTTAAGCCGGAATAGTGTTAATATGCAGGCTTCTTGGTGCCTGCTTTTGCTTTTTACGCGATATAGTCGTTTCATACAATATTTGGCTGGTTGATATAAACTGCTACATTGATGGCAGCTGATATGAGCTTGCTAATAACCACAGTGTGTAGGGGGCATACTGTTGATTATTAAAAACTAATTGTAAAGCACTTCATTGACCAAAAGAATTTTTGGTCTTTATTAGTCTTATAATTAATCCGCTTTTACATTTTTAATCTTTTTAGGGGGAGTGTTTATGAAGAACTTGCTTATCATCGGTGCCGGACAGTATGGTATGGTCGCCAGAGAAATCGCTGAATCCATGAAGTGCTTTGAGCGTATCGATTTCGTCGATGATGTATATCCTTCCGCCGTCGGAAAGATCTGTGATATTGAGAAGTTGATTCATGAATACGATTCGGCGGTTGTTGCGATTGGCAATTCGGAACTCCGTTTGAATCTGATAAAAAGATTATGTGAGATTGGCTATGAAGTGCCGAGTCTCATTCATGAAAAAGCATATGTCAGTCCTTCAGCAAAGATTGGTATAGGTTGCTTCATAGAGCCTATGGCTGTTGTTCATACCGCAGTGTGTATTGAAACAGGATGTATACTCTCCGCTGGAGTGATATTGAACCATAATAGTGTTGTTCACGAAGGATGTCATATTAATTGCGGTTCCGTTGTTAAGGCAAGGGCAGAGATCAAGGCAGGTACAAGGACTGGCTACAATGAAGTATGTGATACCGAGAAGGTTGAACATGTTAAACAGCATGAGAAATTACCTGTTGCGGTATAAAAAGCAGTCAGTGTAATATGTGTAGGACATGGTAATGATATAGCAAGGCTACTGAATCAAAAATACTTAGGGTGAGGTAAGAGATTGTGAAAGAACAGACTAAGAAAAATCTGAAAACAGCAGCTACGGTAACCGGTTTGGCTTTGGGTGCTACATATGTTGTTATGCGCCAAATTGCTAAGAAACAGTATCCTAAATCTGTTTATGCTGATAAGCCGGAAGAACAGAATCCTGTAGAAGGAAAAAAAGTAATTTTCGTTGAGGACATCAACGATCCTGTAAATGCTGACGGAAAGCAGGGGACATCTTGAAGCTGTGGAGGACATCACACATATCCCGACTTTCTATGAGAGTTATATCAAGCGAGGAATTGACATTGCCCTTTCATTCTGCGGACTTGTAGTTCTCTCCCCTATATATGCAGCTACTGCCCTGGCTATCAAAAAAGACGATCCGGGTCCGGTATTCTTTAAGCAGAAGCGAGTAGCTCAGAACAAAGGCTATTTTGAACTTGTGAAATTCAGGAGCATGAGCGTGAATACACCGAAGGATGTACCGACGCATATGCTTCAGAACGGTGGCATTACCAAGGTGGGAGCATTTATCAGAAAGACCAGCATCGATGAGCTGCCTCAGCTCTGGAACATATTCCGCGGAAACATGAGTATTATCGGTCCCCGACCTGCTCTCTGGAATCAGGACTACCTGACAGCCGAGAGAGACAAGTACGGTGCTAATGATGTTAAACCCGGTCTTACAGGACTTGCTCAGATCAGCGGTAGAGATGAACTGCAAATTGAGAAAAAAGCAAAGCTGGACGGAGTATATGCTAAAGCTTTGAAGAGTTCAAGTATATCTGGATTCCTTATGGATGTCAAAATGTTCTTCGGATCCATATCATCTGTTCTTAGAAGAAGCGGTGTTGTTGAAGGCGGAACAGGTGCGATCGCAAGAGAATTTGCAAAAGCTGAAACTATTAATAGCGAAATTCAAGCTGATGAAGATATAAAGGCGGAAGTATGAAAAAAGATATTGATCACAGGTGCAGGTAGCTATATTGGCACTTCGTTTGAAGAATATATGAAGCAGTGGCCTGATAAGTATCAGGTTGATACTGTGGATATGATCGGTGATGACTGGATGAAGTTTGACTTCTCCGAATATGATACTGTTTATCATGTAGCAGGTATTGCCCATTCAGATAGTGGAAAGATCAGCAAGGAAAAGGCTAAGCTTTACTATGACGTCAACACAAAGCTGACTATCAAAACGGCTATGAAAGCTAAGAAGTCAGGTGTAAAGCAGTTCATTTTCATGTCATCGGCTATAGTTTACGGTGACAGTGCACCTATCGGCAAAATGAAAATGATAACCAAGGATACTCCGGTCAAGCCTGCAAACTGTTATGGCGATAGTAAAGTCAAAGCTGAGCGTGGGTTGAAGAAGCTCGAAGATGAGAACTTCAAAGTCGTTATCCTTCGCCCTCCGATGATCTACGGCAAGGGAAGCAAGGGAAACTATCCCCTTATGTCAAAACTGGCTCAGAAAATGCCTGTATTCCCATATGTAAAGAATTGCAGATCTATGCTCTATATCGAAAACCTGATGGAATTCGTAAGGCTTATGATTGAGAATGAGGAACAAGGTACTTTCTGGCCGCAGAATGCTGAGTATAGCAATACCAGTGAGCTTGTGAAGATGATTGGCAAGGCTCATGGTAAGAATATATTGCTGCTCAAAGGTTTTACGTTACCGCTCAAAATGATTGGCTTAGCAACAGGTCTTGTTGATAAGGCGTTCGGTAATCTTGCTTATGAGCAAGGGATCAGTGAGTATAAGGAAGATTATAGGAAGTATTCGTTAAGAGAAAGCATTAAAAGAACTGAGAGTTGATAATGAAGAAAAAGCATATTTTAGTAATCAGTCAGTATTTCTATCCTGAGCAGTTCCGTATCAATGATATGTGTGCCGAATGGGTCAAAAGAGGATATAAGGTTACTGTTTTGACTGGATATCCTAATTATCCTGAGGGAAAATATTATGACGGATATGGCTGGTTCAAGAAAACAAAAGAGTGCTGGAACGGTGTGGATATTATACGCATTCCATTGACAGCTAGAGGTCAGGGTTCGATAAAGCTTGCCGCTAATTACTTTTCATTTGTTATATCTGGCTTCTTCTGGGCAAAAACTACAAGAATAAAAGCAGATTATGTGTTCACATTTGAAGTTTCTCCGATGACACAGGCTCTGATAGGTACTTGGTACTCTAAAAGGAGAAAAATTCCAAACTATTTATATGTGCAGGATCTATGGCCTGAAAACGTTGAAATCGTAACTGGAATACACAGTCCTTTAGTTATTAAGCCGATAGAAGCTATGGTTAACCACATATACAAGCATTGCGATGTGATTTTCGCTACATCTCCAAGCTTTGTTAAAGAAATACAGAAAAGAGTAAAGCACAAAAAGAATCAAGTCAAGTATCTTCCGCAATATGCTGAGGATTTCTATAAACCCGTTGAGCGGAAACCTGTACCTGAGATACAGGATGATGATTCGTTCAAGATCATATTTACAGGAAATATAGGGCAGGCACAGGGACTTGATATTCTTCCTAAAACAGCAAATCTGCTTAAAGGTAAAAAAATGTCAAGTTTGTTATCGTCGGAGATGGCAGAGATAAGGATAACTTCCTTAAGCAGATTGCTGATAACGGTGTTCAGGATATGTTTATTATGATTGATAGGCAGCCGCCTGAGCGTATTCCTGAACTGCTGGCAGCTTGTGATGCGGCGTTTATCTCGTTTATGCCTGATCCTTTATTTGAGAAAACGATTCCCGCAAAATTGCAGTCTTATATGGCATGTGGTATGCCTATTATCGCAGTAGCTAATGGTGAGACAAAAAGAATTGTTGGAGAAGCAGAATGCGGTTTGTGTTCTAATATAGGTAATGTACAAGAACTAAATAATAATATAGAACAGTTGATATATTCGAATGATTTGAATCGAATGAGTAAAGCATCTGTACATTATTACGCTTCTCATTTTAACAAGAATAAGATCATGACTTATATAGACTCTTACTATAGGTGATTTATATGAACGATATAACGGTTATCATACTTACAAAAAACGAACAGAAGAATATAAAAAAAATGTATCTTATCTGCAAAGCAAATTGCAAAGAGGATTATTATAGTTGACTGTGGTAGTGAAGATCAAACTGTTTCTATCGCTAAACACTCCGGTGCAGAAGTATACTATCACGCATGGGAAGGACACGCTAAGCAGTTTAATTGGGCATTAGATAATTGTCACATATCGACTGAATGGGTATTCCGACTTGATGCAGATGAAAGAATATCTGAAAATCTCGCTAAAGAGATAAATCATAAACTTGCTTCTAAGCTGTCGAAGCATATTGACGGATATGAAATGAGATGGCGAATTTACTTTATGGGAAAGTGGATAAAACATGGCGGTACTCATAAACCATATTTCCTTCGTTTATTCAGAACTGGAAAAGGTCGTGTGGAAGAAAAACTTATGGACGAGCATATTATCGTAAATGGTGTAGTACATAAGTTAAATAGCGATTTGATTCACTACGATTATAAAGGCTTGGATGCATGGTTAAACAAGCACATTTGGTATAGCAATCTTGAATTGAAGATGTATGAGGAACAAGGTGAACTAACCGGTGGGAATGTATTGCAAAAGAAAAAAAGAGGTTTTTATTATAGACTTCCACTCTTTCTAAGAGCAAGGCTATATTACTGGTATAGATATTATGGGCAGCTTGGCTTTCTTGATGGAACTGAGGGAAAGGTATTTATATATCTTCAAGCATATTGGTTCAGATTTTTGGTTGATGCGAAAATTTACGAAAAAGGAACATTAAAGGAATGAAAAAAAGAATTGCTATTTTTATCGGTGGCTATCTGCCTGCAAAAAAGTATGGCGGCCCCGTTACCAGTATAGCGAATTTAGTAGAGAATCTATGTGATGACTTTGATTTTTATATCATATCGAATGATCATGAGTTTCAAGAAACCGAACGGCTATCCGGAATTAAACAGGGTTGGAATAAAGTTGGAAACGGAAAAGTTCTCTATTTAAGAGAAAGTGAGTATTCCTACAGAAGATTCATATCTATTCTGGATAAAGTAAAGGCAGATATGGTGTATCTATCTAGCGTGTTCTATTATCAAATGAACTTTCCTGCAATTCGCGCAGCTAATAGATTAGGAATTCCTATTATTTTGGCTCCACGAGGCGAACTGTGTGAAGGTGCAATGAAAATTGGTAAAACTAAGAAAGAGATATTTCTGTGTATTGAAAGAGCGTCAAAAATCTTTAAGAATACGTATTTCCAAGCAACAAGCGAAGACGAAGAAACGGCAATAAAAAAATACTTGAAAATAAGTAATGACAGAATATTTAATTTGCCTAACATGGCTTGTAAAGTTTCCCTTAGCAATATGGAACCGAAATCAGATGATTGCTTGAGATTGGTGTATATTTCAAGACTTGTTAGAAAGAAAAATGTTCTTTTTGCGATACAACAAATAAAAAAATGTAAAACTAAGATTAGATTTGATATTTATGGTCCGATTGAAGATAAGGAATACTGGGAAGAATGTAAATTTGAATTAGCAGATTGCCCAGATAATGTCATCATTGAGTACCGAGGCGCGATTAGTCCAGGCGAATCAGTGAGTGTTTTCAAAAAATACAATATATTTGTTTTCCCAACATTGAGTGAGAACTATGGTCATGTTATAGCTGAGGCGCTCGCCGCCGGATGTCATCTAATTGTGAGTAAGGGAACTACTCCGTGGGATGATATTCACGATCATGGTGGGTATGCTCTATCACTTAACGATGGTGATAGTTGGAGCAAAACTATAGATTTTGTTTCGAGGATGAATGAAGATGATTATCTGAGTTTTAATCAGACTCTTCATAAATATGTTGAAACTAAATTGCTTAATGATGACCTAAATAACTCATATATTGATATGTTCAGCAAAGTGATGGGGTAATATGAAAAAGGTTTACACGTTAACGTTTTGTGATACACCTAACTAAGAAGCAATAAAGCTTCTCCCTCCAAATGTTAAGTGTGAATATAAAGGACTTGTTTCGCATGAACAGGTTCATGCTGTGTTTAGCCAATATGATGCATTCCTTTTTCCGACATTGAGTGAAAACTATGGCCACGTTATAGTTGAGAGCCTAATTGTAGGTACAAAGGTGATAATTAGTGATCAGACACCATGGAATGATGTCGAAGAGAATAACGCTGGATTTGTCTGCCCATTAAATGACAACGATGGCTTTGTTAAGGCTATTATGTATGTAGTCAATAACACCAACGATGAAGCTAATGAGGCAGAGGCGTATATCGCGAAAAAAGTCCGATTAGAAGAACTTAAACGGAAATATGAGTCTGCTCTAAATAGCGAAAGATAGAGGTTTGAAATGTTTGTTAAATCTGTATACGGAGTTGAAAAAGCAATCGACCGTTTCAATATACACAGATTATCTGTTGCGGTGTGGTATTTGCTGAAGTATTATCTTAATTTTACTGTGCCAATTTATTATAGAATTACTAAACGGAAAGAGCAGCAAAGTGTACGTAAGTATACTAACAAAATAGTAATTGTTTCCTTTACTACTTTTCCTGATCGAATGAAAACTTTACCTATTGTAATTGAGTCGCTATTAAGACAAACTGTAAAGCCCGATCGAATCATACTTTGGCTTGCAGATACTCAATATCCAGACAGAAAAAATGTAACAGCACAACTGAAGTCATTTATTGAACGAGGTTTAGAAGTTAAATATTGTGATGATCTCAGATCGCACAAAAAATATTATTATACAATGCAAGAAAACCCAGAAGCTATTGTTGTGACAGTGGACGATGATATCATTTATCCAGAAGATATGCTTGAAAAACTTTTAAAAGCACATAAGAGATACCCCAATTGTATTGTGGCTAATAGAGCACATAGGATGAAATTCAATAATAATGGTCCGCTTCCATATTCAAAATGGGATACTAAGATTTGCAAGTCTGCTAAACCGGATATAGCGCTATGTCCTACTGGTTGTGGCGGAGTACTTTATCCTCCACACAGTTTAGATCAAAGAGTTTTTGATACAACTGTGTTCAAAAAAATATGTATTTATGCTGATGACTTATGGCTGAAATGTATGTCATTCATGAAAGGAACTCAAATAGTTCTTTCAGAGAGTGATATTCCGGAAATAATTGATGTAATTGGAAATAAGAAAAATGGTTTAGCAAAGGTTAATGTTGAACAAGATCTGAATACAACTCAGCTGAATAATATTACTAAGTACTATTCCATCGACTGGAGTGAAATAAAATGTATGCAATAAACAAAAACAGTGAAAGCGCTAATAGTATGAATGCTATTGGGGAAAAGCTTATATTGTTTATATTGTTTATATACTTTATATTTGGGAAAATTAAAATTTTCACTGTTTTTGGTATAAGCCTAGATTATCTATTTTGGATAATTTTATCTTTTTTTCTTATAATCGAAGTATTATTACAGCGATGGGAAAAAAACAATAGCATCATTCCTGCTGTTATGTATTTGGTGTATCAATTTTATGAATTGCTAAATAGTGAATACCGTGATAAGGCAACAGTTGTATTTGCATTTAACGTTATATCAATTTTGATATTTACATATTTTATAAATAAGAAGCGAGCTCACGAAATATTTTTTTCTTATCTCTATAAAGGGGGATTATTCTATTCGATAACCATTATTTTACAGAGTATAGTCCCTGATATTATTAATAATTTGCGCAAAATTATACTATCTAATGTGGACTATTCAATTAGTCAAAGAGGTTATGAAAACGCAACAAAATATATGGCAGGATTAGCGCCAAATGTAGCAGTTGCCGCTTTTTTTATATCCATAATGCTCTCCATAACAATTTCAAGAGTATTACTTCAAAAAAACACAATTAAAAATGTAGGAATAACGATTATTGGTTTGATAGCGTTAATACTTACACAAAAGCGATCATTCGTGATAGGGATATTTTTCTCAACTGCAATTACCGTATTATTTTTCAATAAAAATCTAAAGAAAAAAATACGAGATATTCTTTTGGCCATAGTATTAGGAGGCGCATTTATATATATACTATATTTGTGTTTACCCGCTATGACTATTTTTCTTAGGCGGATTTTTGAGAATGAGGATGTATTAAGTGGAAGAGATGCATATTATGATTTGATGAAAAAATGGATTTCAGAAAGTCCGCTTTTGGGAAAGGGCCTTGGGACTTGTGATGGTACTTTTGGATATGGTTGGAATTGTCAAGAAAAGTGCAGTCAGAAAATACCCAAAATCTAAAATAGGCAGATATCAGGCGGCGTGATTAGAAGGCTCTCTGGAAGATCTGAGTGCCACAGGTGGGAGCCCGCCTTCATTAA
>Ga0255340_1001985_pt1 | contig 25149 bp, 29 predicted proteins | sample wastewater_treat_7_FD_192417 | JGI IMG/M metagenome (GOLD analysis project Ga0255340, IMG submission 192417) | Wastewater microbial communities from Lulu Island WWTP, Vancouver, Canada - plant10 | ecosystem: Engineered > WWTP > Wastewater > Unclassified | place: Canada: Vancouver, British... | reverse complement strand
ATCACATATCAATGTAATCGCGCCTTGTTGCCCCGGATCAATTCCAACATATACCATAATCTCATTTCCTCCTTGCATTAAAAATTCTTAACAATGCATTGAAAGCTATTTGTGCGCCATGATAACATCCCGTTTCTTCATCAATCGCTAATGGATCAACTTGGCAAGCCTCGGCATGTCTCATCATGGCATCCCAAAATCTTCTGTCACTATCTTCAAATGGTTTAAGACAATTAAAAGTTTCATATTTTTTTTCTCCCGCCAAGAAAACATCTGCAAGAGGCTTTAAGATAACAAGAGGCAGGGGATACCAACCTTGTTTATCCTTGTCATATTTTATTCCTTCGTTCATTTTCTTCCCTTGTTCAGTTGAAATACTTTCCTCCATAAATACATCCATGAAATCTAATGAATAAAATTCGTCTTTACATTGTTCAAATATTTTACGGCGGTTTCCTTCCCAATTCCGGGAATACCTTGAACCGTATCAGATTTACATTTTAAACAATGCATTTGTTTTTCCTTTTTTCCTTTATTATACCTCTTTTTTTTGAAAATGAAAATATTTTTTATTTAAAATGCTCTGAATTTGCCCAAAGCAAAAAATCAGAAAGACGTATAATAACAAGACTGCTTGGAGAAATTTTTATAATTGGAACCTCTGGTGCACCAAACCATTCTGTCAGACTGTAAAAGTAATCGCTTTTGATACAAATACAAATTTTTCTTTGCGACCTTCTAAATATCAGAACAGGCTCTTTGTTACATTCTAATGCATCTTCTCTGCATTGTTTGAAAAATTGCTCTAACTGTGTAACCTTCTGATTTGAATCCAGAAGATCTAAAACATCCCATTTTCCGTATCCTGTTTTGCATTCAATAGACCAGGCATCTATTAAATTTTTACCACAAGGATCGGAGCATGTGATGTCCCCAGACTGGTAAGCTGTGTTTTTGCTGCTTTTGTTCCTCATAGTAAATCTTCCGCCAGAGCTATGGCTCCGATAAAAAATATCATCTCTTTCTCCATCTGAAAACCACAGAGATAATTTGGAAGACACCTCTCTTTCAAATCCACTACCTTTGGATTTACCCGAACCTGCTCTTGATTTGCTATTTTTCTCTAGCATAAGACTCTCCATTTTCATATTTTATTTCAACGACTCTGTCTGCGCATTGTATCATTCCTGGCAAATGGCTAACCATTATTATCTGTATTCCTAATTTTGAAGAAATTTCCTTTATCATATCAGAAGCTTTTTCCTGTAAATCAAGACTTAAGAATCTAAAAGCCTCGTCTATTATCATGATAGGTCTTGATCTTTTTATAGACCACAAAGCAATTCTGAGAGCGAAACTGGCTATATCAACTGCACCACCACCAGCGGTGTTTATCAAATCGTCTGTTTCGTTATTTGATTTTGTGAAGATTAGGTCGGCTTCTGTTTTATTCCTTCTCTGCACAAATCTAAGAGTGAATGCATATGGGTCTGCAAAGACAGAAGACAAAGCTGAGGACACAAGATTGCTAATTTGGTATTCAAGTTTCTGCTGAGTCTTAGCAGAAACGATCTGAACTATTTCTCTTGCCTTTGTAGAATTTTCATACTCTGCTCTGAGTAGCAGCTCTTCTTTTTTCTTGTCCTCTCTCTGCTGTAAGAGCAAATTCATTTGTCCCTTCTTTTGGCTGATTCTGTCCCTAAAATTTACCACGGGTATAACTCCTCAAGAGCCTTAAATTTTTTTCGGATATCCTCCTCTACAGTTTTTATACGCTCTTCTTCTTGCTTTAGCCATGTTTTTGCAGAATCTAAAGACAGTCCATAGACTTCTTTTAAGCGACTTTCCGCCTCTTCCATACGACCTTGAAGATTGGCCTGTTTTTCCTTTCCGTCTGCAATTTTTTCCTGAAGAGCTTCTATCCTTTTTGTTATTTTATCCATTTGCACACTCCTTTATCACATCCATCACTTCTTGGCTTATTGAGTTGTTTTTTATATACTCATTCAAATTATCCATAAAGGAAAGACCTATCTCTTTCTGCTCTGAGAGAGAGGATATAAAATTTGCTAACTCTCTGTTCACTTCTCTGTCTCTTTCAATTTTTTCTATACTAAATACTTTTTTCGAATCCTCTATCTGTATAGGAACCCAGGAAAACTGTTTTGTGTCTGTGTCAAAAATTACATAAACAGGTTTGTGATCGATTTGTCCAACAGTAGATCTGAGCATAGAGCCTAAATTGAATAAATGTCTGTCTCCAATTTTATAGTAAAAAGTTTTATGGTTGTCTCCTGATACTATAAGATCAAATTTATTCGTTCTTAGGAAAGAATTTGCATATTGAAAATCAGTCTGTCCTTCCCAAAGTTTTTGGTCTATTATCATCCTGTGAGTAATAAGTATGCTGAATTTGCTAGGGTCTGATATTGTTGGAATCTCCTCCCCAAAAGAGGAACTGTAAATGTCAGCTTCTAAGAAACTTAAATGCTCGGAGTTTCCGGGTATTCTAACAAAAGGACAAGCCTCTATTATTGCCGACATGAAGGTGTTTTCTTTTGTGCGATATCGCATATCATGCTGTCCCCAGCAAGTAAATACAGGACAACTGATTTTTTTTAGAGGAGACAGCACTTTTACAAAAAAGTCGTAAGACAGATTAGGGCTGTCTGAAAAATCTCCAGGCTGTAAAATGCAATTACAGTTCTCCTTTTCTGCTGCATCCAGAATAGAAGAAAACTTGTTCAAAACTGTATTTTCGTAATCATCTATTCTGTTTTCAGGGCGTCTGTTTGTAAGATGTAAATCTCCAGTAATCAGAATCTTCACTTTATTATCTCCCTTATTTTCTCCTCTGTTATTTTAGATTTGCACATTGGACAAATTTTATTCTCTGTGAAGATTTTGCTTAATTCTTCTTTATTCTTTTTGGCATTAGATTGCTCTAAATTCATGTCTTGTTTTAATGCGGATGCAAGATTTATAATTCTGCTAATCTCTGTAATTTTTTGCTGACAAGAAATATACTCCGATATTTCTTTTCTCAATAGACTGCAATTATTTTCTGCTTTTAACAGCTTGTCTTTTTCTATGATTTCTGAGCCTATTTTTTCTGTGTTTTGCACAATCAAACAGATTTCGGAGTATTTTTTCCTGTCTATGAGAAGATCTTTTAGCTCCTTGCTGATAGGTGCAATTATGCCTTCTAGACTAATTAGGGGCTGTATTGCATCAAGATCTTTTTGGATAAGACTATATCTGTTTATCAGTTCTTTTATCTCCTCTAATTTTTTTCTGTCATTTTTTATTTTTTCGTCCTCATTTTCAATATTTGTCAGTTTTCTGTCAGCATCATCAATCCAAGAAAGCTCTTCTATTTTTTTACTAATGTCTGCTGCATCTGAACTTGTTGATTCTATTTTTCTTTTTGTAAACAATATTTTTGAGTTTAGGTTTTTGAATATTGTGTCGATAACATCTAACCCAACCAAGTAGTTTAGTTTTTTTGCCACTTCTCCAGGAGAATCATTTAGCAGAAAATAAGGATCGTGTTGAGTCTGCAGATTAAACTCTGATAGGTCTAGGAACTCTGTAATTTCTGCGGGAACGTCAGATCTAACAGCTTCAAAATCAAATGATCCTTTGTTTGAATCTATTGAATATTTTGTTCTGCCTTCAATTTTTTTCTTGCAGACGAGTCCTTCTGTAAATTCTAAACCAACAGATATCTCATCATTTTTCTTGCAGTCCCAACTCCTTACAGAGTCTCCTGCTGGTCTATTTTCAGTTACCCAGCGGAGAGCTCTCACAATAGACGATTTTCCTGAATCGCTTGATCCGCTGATAATATTCAAGCCATCAGAAAAATTTATACGAGTATTTCTGTGGCTTTGGAAATTTGTAATTGATATTGACTTTAGCATCTTTTCCTTCCCTCTTTATTTTATTTTACCCTGCTTTAATCAAATCAGCAAATTTATCTTCTAAGAAGAAAGTCTATTACTATTTTGAATATTTTTTTGCTGTTGTGATATCTGCTATAATTCAGAGGAGTTTTTTCTAATCTTCTTTGTCTGTCTTTTGTAGCAGCTCTCATACTCATCAAAGCATCATCAAATATAACAGAAAGATCGTCGCTTAGCAACTCCCTAAACTTTTTAAGCTCTTCTAGAGAGTTAAGAGCGTCTTCCTCCTCTGCTATTTCAAAATCTATGAAGTCCTTTGATTTAACAAAATCAAATTTATTCTTTTCTGCAATTTTTTTGCTATTAGCAGCCATTATGTAAAATTTTGTGTATGCAAAAAAGTGATTTATCGGAGGTATTTTTTTCTTCGGGTCATAGCTGTTTAGAGAAAATTCAAAGCAGTCCCAACTCAAGGAAAGAATTTCTTCTTCTGCTGCAAACAGCCCTTTTTTCTTCAGCATAGATCTTATCCAGGTATCGATGTCCTTCTGCATAAGGACAAATAAATGATTGCGAAGAGAAGATTTTTCCTCTTTGTCTTTGCATCGTTCTATTTCATTTATCAAATTCTCTAGTATTTTACAGTCTTTATTTTTCATCATTTTCCTAAAAATCTTTTTGAGATAATTTTAAGTTTGTCCTCCTTCAGAAAAGAGGAGAATCCATAACGACAGAATGTTTCTGTAAATTTTTGTAAGCTGAAGCTGTCTTTTTGAGAAGTGTCAAGATTTGGGGTGCTAGCAAAAGGTAAATGAACAAGTTCTCTGTTTCTTTCTATTATTTTTTTAGCCTCTTCCGTTTCTATCTTCTGTTTTGTTTTTCCGTCTTTTAGACTGCCTAGAACATATTTTGCAGCTGTTTTTTCTCCTATGCCTACAACCCCAGCCACATTATCCGTTCCACATCCAGAAATACTTTTTATTTCTGACCATTTATCCGGAGACAGACCATAGTTCCTTAAGAATTCGTCTTTTGTGGTCAAACTTCTTTTGGAGATATTATACAGACAGCATCCTTCAAGCAACTGATAAAGATCGTTGTCGCTTGATATTACAACATTTTCCTGGCTGAACAAATTCTCCTTGACAAGTTTTGCTATCAGATCATCAGACTCAAATCCTTCTATCTGATAAATACAGGAGAATCCAAGACTTTTGAGAACATCTTCTCTTACAAGGTCAAATTGATGAAAGGCTAATCTGTCCTGTCTTTTCTCCTCTTCTGGTCTGTCATCAGGTCTTCTGTTTGCTTTGTACTGTGGATATATTTTTCTTCTCAAAGAGTTCCTTGCGTCCCAGCAGAATAAAAATCTAGAAGAATCAAACTTTTCCGCCATATCAAATATGGTTCTCAGGAAACCATATATTATTTCTGTTCTTCCTCCTCTATAAGTTAATCCTTGAGATAAAGCAAATCTATGAACCCAGCAGACATAGTTGGAATCGATGATTATGTTAATTGCCATCTGTTTCCTTCTGGTTAAAACTTCCTTTTTCTTGGAGTGGTTATGTTTTTTTCGATATTAAGCCATTCATCTTCAACTTTTTCTGCTAATTTCTTTTCCAGACCATTTTCCTCTATGTAGGTGATAAAATCGTTTCTTGAGTATTCTTTGTCTTCCCAGAGTATTTTTTTCACCTCAGGACCAAATAGCCAAGAAATATTTGTTCCTATTTCATCAACTCCATAATCAAAAAGTATGGTCAAATCTGCTTCTCTGAATGGTTTTGCAGTTTTGTTTCTTTCAACTTTGGCTTTTGTTCTTATGCCATAAGACATTGTTTTTCCTTTAAATGTCTTTTTAAGTTTTTCTATTTCAGCAAGCCAAACTACTTGATGTGTATAAAAATCTAATGCCTTTCCTCCTGATCTTGTATATTTTTTACCAAATGTAACTCCTATGTTTTCTCTAACTTGAGAAATTATAACAAGAGTTGCATCTTTCCCATCCATCATGCCGCAAATGTTGTTGAAGAAACTAGCACTTCCATATTTTGCTTTCTCGACACCATAAGTTCCGTCTTGCGACTTATCCTTTTTGGCAGCTTCTTCGAATCTTTCCATTCCTGCTTCAGAGGTGAAGGAATCATAAGAATCGACAATATACAGCAAAAATTCTCCTGGCTTTAAACCAATCACTCTCCTGCCATAATCTCTGCCAAATCCTTCTATTGTAGGAGTTCTTACCCACTCTACTCCTTCCACAAATTCCTTCCCATACATTTCTTCTAATGGGAAGTCCATGACAGATTCTACGTTATTGTAAACGATCTTGACAGTTTTTGGCTGTTTGAATATTTTGCTGTTTACATTTTTGATATAGAAAAAACACTGGGCTGCTAACTCTATTGCCAACATAGTTTTTCCGCTAGATCCGTCTCCGACAATATTTATTATTCTTCCTCTCGCCCATCCTCCCTCGGCTCCTTTGCCGGAGAGAGCAAGATTTAACAGAGTTAATCCAGAGGACAAAAATTCTACTCTTGGTGTGTCTTTGTTTTCTGAAAGTATCTCCGAAGATATTTCCTCTGCTAAATCCTGCAAATTCTCTCGTCGTTTAAGCATTTTTTGTCCTTTATTTGTTTTTTGCTTCAAGTTCAAGTTTGTCTGCCAATTCTGCACACTTTGTGTAAGTATCCATGTCGCACTTTTTGCACTCTTCTTTGTTATCAATATCTACGCCAAACTTGTGCCCATAAGGACAAGGATTTTCAGATTTTTCTGCAAATCTTTTTCTTCTGCTAGTAGCAGTTTCTGGAGAAGCAGGAGCATTTACGGCTGCCTCTGGGGCAGGTTTATGCTCCTCTTTTTTACTTTCTGTTGGCTTCTCTTCTTGAGAACCAAAGAAAAGCTCTTTGAGTTTTTCATAGGGATGAACGATAAGAAGGTCGTCAAGCGGATAAGCTTTTGTAAGAATTTCGTCGGAGATATCATAATCTCTGTCCACAAATTTGTGTCCATGTACGGTTCTGTAAGTATCTTCATCGACTTCAAATGCAATTGATTTTCCGATGGATTTGTCTGGATGGGAAAATGCTACATACCCACCACCACGTGGAGATTTTGCAATTGACAAAATTTGCTTTTCAGAAAATCGGTGAGACACTTCCCAAATCTGTACTCCTTTTTCCTTGTCCTTTTCGGTAGAGGTCACAAGAACATTATAACAGCATCTCCTTTTGGTGTCGATGTCTCTATACTCTTCCCATTCAGCTCCTTCCTGTCTCATCCTGCCAATTTCTTCGCAAATGGGACAAGGCTTGCCATAATTTTTTGCAGGACAGATAACCATCTCTTTTAGGGGACCAACATTCTGGTGAACCTCGATATCAACAAGATAAACGATGTCTCCTTTTCTCACGCTCTTACGTCCTTTGATCAGAGGATAGTTCTCTCCCGCCTCAAACGGAATAATGTCGACAATGTGTGGATCTGTTTTTGTTACAGACGGTTTCCACAGAGGAAGCTCGTTATCAGAAATAAAATACTTATAGCTAACTTCTCCATCTTTTCTTGAATAAGATTCCTCTGTTCTTTTCAGCAACTGCTCGTGCATCTTTTTTCTGTCCATTTTTAATCTCCTTTTTTTGTTAAATGTTCTTTTTTGGTTTCAAAATAGCTTTTAAATACAGCCTTTGAGAATATTCTTACTAAAGTATAAATGACAATTAAGGCCACAAAAAAAGCTAATACCCATTTTAATCCATCAAGCATCAACATTTTTCAATCCTTTATTTTTCATAGATTCTTGGAGAGCTTTTCTAGCCATGTCGCTATTTGTTGAATCAACCTCTCTTTTAGCTTCCTCTTTGATATAAGGAGTTGACCAGTAATTTGATAAGAACAGGTCTGTAAGTTTTTCAAGAGCTTTCTTGCGATGTTCAAAGGCCTCTCTCCCAACTGCAATCTGTTTTGCAATTCTGACAGAGTCAAGGAATTTGCCGTTAGCCTCCTGATAATTTTTATCAAGAATTATTCTGTTTGCTATTGATGACTCTGTTATTTTTTCATTAGCTCCTGCACAAGAAGATCTTATTGACTGATCAAGCTCAGCTCTTATAAGATCAAGTTTCTCCTTTGCTTTGTCTCGTTCAAATTGGGCATCTATCTCTTTTTCGTAAATATCTGCAAATAGAGATGGATGGTTTTCCCACATATCATCCAGCCGGAATTTGTCTATTTTTAAGTCCTCTTTGTAACTCATTTTTTCCCTCCTTATTTTATTTTACCCTGCTTTAATCAAAATCCTAAATTTTTCACCTTTTCACAAAAGTTTTTTATGCCAGATTCAAAAAGAGAATAATTTTCTCTGTGATAGAGAACTGATGCAGGATGAATGCACCAGCAAATCCAAGCTCTGTGCTTTTCGCTCCATTCTGTGGTTCCTGACAGATCCATTATTCCAGATTCTTTCTCAGTAAAATACCGCAGAGCTGTATTGCCAAAGGCAAGCATTATTATAGGTTTTACCTCCTTCAATTCTTCATCTATCCATTTTGAGCAATGTCCTATGTGTCTTTTTGTAGGAGTTTTTGTTTTTGACGGAAAGCATTTAACTACATTTGTCACATGGAACATGCTTCTTTCCATTTTGTGCTTTTCTAGCTCTTTCCACACTTCTCTTCCTGATTTTCCGCAAAAAGGAATCCCATTTTCATCTTCCTCTGATCCCGGAGCTTCTCCAATTATAGCAATATTGTATATTCCCTTTGACGGAGCTACAGGGCTCTTGCACTCTGCTCTTAGAGAACAATCGGAGCAACTGTTAATATCTAAATTTATAACAGATCTTTTTCTTTTTATCGCTTTTATTCCCATTGTTCCTATGTCGCACCTTTTTAGTTCATCATCAAACCATATATCGTTGCAATGGATGCTTGTTGTTCTCATAGGACGATTTACTTTTGCAACTGCAAAATCACCAGAGCAATGCTCAACTCTGTCTTTTTTCTTGAGATATATTTCAGAGCTAAACACTATCATTGCAAAATCTGTGCTGTCTTGAAAATTACCATAAACCCCACCAAGATTGTCTGCAAGACCAGATGCTCCTATTTTCTTTTCATAGCTATCTAGTTTTCCTCTGTAACCGAATTTGATTTCAGTCAAGCACCCAAAGTAGTTTGTCATTCTTTTGTCTATGATTTTGAAATCTATATCAGAAAGATTTTCAACAGAAAGTCCGTGCTCCTGCAGAGTTTCAACGATCGTTCTTGTCTCTCCAGCAGGATCTTTATTAAGGCTAAAAGTCATCAGTCCATCCAGTTTTTTGTATTCCAACTCTTCGTCGGTAAAAGCTCCTACTGAGACCAAAGTATCAACAACTTTTTTTGATAGTTTAACCTCTGGAGCAGAGCCATTTCTTTCTGAATTGGCTAACATGTCTTCGCATTTTGCTGCAATAGAAGGACCGAACCCTTTTAATTCTATGTAAGGAGAATATAGCTTTTTGTCATCAACAACCCACTCCTGCGCTTTTGATATTCCTGCTTTAGGAGGCAGAACTTCAATTCCGAGCCTGATCGCTTCTTTCACCAGAAGATCCTTTTTGTCTTCAGAGCCATAGGTTAGACTTGCACACATGAACTCCTCTGGAAAGTAAACCTTACAATATTGATCCCAGTAAGTTATTATGGAATATTCTACTGCATGGCTTTTATTAAAACCGTAACTTCCAAAATTTGCAAGCTCTGACCAAAGTTTTGCTGCAGTTTCTCTATCAAGAGTTCCTCTTTTTTCGCATCCTTCTGCAAACATGTCTCGGAATTTTAGGAACTGGTCAACTCCCTGTGTTTTGCTCATGACCTTTCTTACAGTGTCTGCAGTTTTCCAGGGAAGACCGCCAAGCTCATACATGAATCTCATAACTTGTTCTTGGTATAAAATAACGCCGTATGTGTCTTTTGTTATCGACTCCATATAACTATTTAGATATTCAAATTTTTCCTTACCTGTTTTTCTCAACTGGAATGTAGATGTCATTCCTGATCTCAGAGTTCCTGGCCTATACAAAGAAGTAGCATGCACAAGAGTTTCAAAGTTCTCTATCCCAAGCTCTCTGCAGAATTTGATAAGACCCAGTGATCCTACCTGGAATGTGCCAACATTATTTCCTTTTGTAAATTCGTCAAATATTTTTTTGTCAGTCAAAGGGATGCTGTCCCAGTCTATATCAATTCCTCTTCTTTCCTTAACAAGCTTTTTTGTTTTATCAAGAACTGTAAGAGCATTTAATCCTAAAATATCCAATTTCATCAGCCCAACATACTCTATGTCGTATTTATCCCAATTTACAACCGATTTTTCGTCTTTTCCTCTTCTTAAATATCCTCTTTTCCCCGATCTTAAGTTTTCACTTGATATGACGATTGCAGCTGCATGCTGTCCGAATCCTCTTATCTGTCCTTCCATTCTGCTTGATATGTCTGCAACTTCTGGATACTTTCTCTTGAATTTTCTTCCATCTTCAAAGGTAGCAAATGCATCTTCTATTGTAAAATCAGAGTTGTGAACTTGAATACCGTTTGCTAGGAATCCCTTCCTAACTCCTTTCAGAGAAACATCATAGCATCTTCTATTTTCTATTTTCTTGATAGCTTTAATTTTTTCCCATCTCATGTTATATTTTCCTTTATTTTTTCAAGACAGGATCGACAATCTAAATCTCTTTTTTTAAATCTTATGGTCCCAAGATTCTTCATAGGGCTGCTGCTGATATTTCTGTATGTGGTTGCGCATGATAAACTACAAAATTGTTTTTTCTTTCCCCATATAATCGCTCCACAGTTTAAACAACTGTGATAAATCTCCTCCTTGTCTGCAGTTAATATCTCATCGTCCTCTTTTAACTCTGATAATTTTTTCCAACCTTTTTTAGTCCAGAATCTGTGTTTGTCTGAACATATTATTTTTTTACCCGATTCAAGCTCTAATTCAAATACTTCTGTGTCTCCATTATCCCACAGACCGCAAACCTCTCCACTTTCAATTCTTTTACCAAACACCCTGGACAATCTGTCGCCAATTTTTAGCTCTGATATTTTTTTTGTTCCTTCTGTTGTATATACTTCTGTATTTTCCTCTAAACATCTGAAGTCTCCGCCAGATCTTTGAACTATGCTTTTTGATGCAGCATTAACATCGACAATAGGTATATCAAAAACTCTTGATACGTCTCTTAAAGCTCCTCTTCCCTTCATAGTTGAAAATGTTGAAACAGAGGACACACAGTCTTTGCCATAAATGTCTTCAAGATGTTTTCTTATAAGGTGTCTTTTTGCATCTTCAAAATCCATGTCTATATCTGGAAGATCTATTCTTGCAGGAGAAATGAATCTAGCAAAAACAAGTCCGTATTTAATGGGATCCACACTTGTTATATCCATTAGGTAAGCTACAAGAGATCCTCCTACGCTACCTCGACCTGGTCCTACCATTATGTCGTTATTTTTGCACCAATTGACTAATTCCCACACTATCACGAAATATCTAGAGAACCCAAGATTTATTATTGTGTTGAGTTCTTCTTTCATTCTTTCTTCGTAAACTCTTATGCCTTTTACTTTTCCGGCTATTTTCTTCTCAAATCCTTTTTTGCATATTTCTGTTATTGTCTCTGAGTCTTCTTTTCCCTCAAATCCAGGAACTTGTGGCAGCTTTACTTCTCTCTTTGGTATTTTGAAATTGCATTTTTCTGCTACCAGCATTGTATTTGTTAAATATTTAATTACTTCTCTTCCTGAGAACTGACCTTGCTTTTTGAATTCTTCAAACATTTCCTCAGCAGTTTTTGCATGCAAACCTTTGAAGGAAAATTTCCATCTGTTAGGATCTTTCCATTTTGCTTGACTCTGTATAGCAAGCAAAACCTCTTGAAGTTTATGGTCCTCCTCTCTTACATAATGGCAATCGTTTGTTGCCAGCATCGGTATGTTATACTTTTTGGAGTAATTAAGACATAAATTATTTACTTCAAGCTGTGGCTGAAAAATATGAGGCATAACTTCAAGCCAAAGATTTCCTTCAGGAATATTCTGTTTTAGGTCAAGAAGGATTTTTTCTCCATTTGTATGAGTTAGGAAAGAAGAGGAGCATGCGGACAGAACTATCAATCCTTCTGAATGTCTTAATAAAGCATCCAAATCGAATCTAGGTCTTCTGTTGAATCCTTCCATCCAGGATTCTGTTAACAGCTGTAGAATATTTTCCCACCCAGTCTCGTTTTCAGCTAAAAGAGTTATATGGTATCTGGTTTCTTTTTTTTCCTTTTCCAGCATGTTATCCACCAGATATCCCTCAAATCCATGGATTGGAATTATTCCTTCCTTTTCGCAACTTTGCTGGAATTTTATGTTTCCATCAACATTGCCATGGTTTGTGAGAGCCATATGCGTATGTCCCATCTCTTTAGCTTTTTTTGCATAATCCTCTGCTGTTCCAAATCCGTCAAGTCAAAGAAGCGAATGCTCATTGTGCACATGCAAGTGACAAAAAGGTACGCTCATTTGGCATCACCTCCTTTTCTTCAATTTTGTTTTTCATTATGCTCTCCAATGCGGTTCTGATTCTTTTATTTTATCTAGCAGTTTTTTATTCCACTCTCCCTCAAAACGAACAGCACGGTCATCAAGATAAACGTCTGCTATTGGTTTGTGTGGACTCAAATCTAATTTTGAATTTTCAGGATTATGATTAACAAAGTGATAAGGTATGCCGTTTACCTCAAGATACCTTTTTATCTGTTCTGTTTCACTTCTTGTTGTGTGGATTATTATTTTCCATCCTTCTTCATAAAGTTCGTTTATAGCTTCTCTAACTCCTTCTATTGGAGACCCAAACTTTCCTTTTCCGAAATATCCTCTGTAATCAGAAATCACTCCGTCAAAATCTATACATATGGTTTTCAATTCCTGATTCCTCCCAAAATAATTTCTGGGTGTTTTGCTATCGCATCTCTGTCCCATCTCATCATTCCTTTTTCTGTAGGATAGCTATTTAGGAACACTTTGATCTTTTCTTTTGAAATTTCTTCTTCGTAGTCGTAAGATATTTCCGGTAAATATCTGCTGTCTTCGTAAATTTTCTTACCATACTTTCTGGAAGCATAAGGCAAATCCACAAACATTTTACTCTCTGGATAAAGAGATTTGACTGCCATGTTTACGATGACATGGAATGGGTGATATATTCCAAGACAGGTTACTATCTCTTTTGGATGCAGTTCTTTACAAACCTGCTCTAAAGAATCTAACACCTCTGTGTATTTTTCTTTTAGAATTGCCCCATAATACTCCTGCTGAGCATCATATGAATTTACGCTGCTATAAAGAATAGATCTTTTCATTTTATATTCATTCATTTGGGACTCCTCCACAGGAGGAAATTCAAAATAGTTTATTCCCATGTATCTGCAAAACACTTTGCTGCTTCTCTTGCTGTTGGTGAAAATGCTGTAAAGAGTTATGTCTTCCTTAAATTCTTTGCAGAATCTGAATGCGGATATACAGCAATCATCTGGGTGCGGCTCAACAATAAGAATCATATTATTTCTCCTAACTGTTTTTTGAATTCCTCTGCTATGACTCTGTAATCGCATTTTGATGAAAGAAGATCATAATTATACTTTGCCATATCAAAAGAGTAATCAGCGTCTTTTATTATCTCGCACATTGTGCCAATATCATAAATTATTCTATTACCATTTTTGACAGGAGAAGGCAACCATACTCCTTCATATCCTCCTTCGCTTCTCCAAACATCAAGTCCGATAGGAATTGCTCCGCAGTCAACAGCTTCTATAACTGTGTATTGGGTTCTGCTGCTATTAACAAACTTTCCGCTGTGAATATAGGTCAAATCTATTCCGAAGGCGGAGTCTTTGTAAATTTCTCTGTAATCAGTATATCGTCCTCTGAAGACAGAATGGTTTCTGAATGGAGAATTTTTGATAGCTCTGAACCAATATATCCCTTTCTCTTCTCCCCAAATGTTGAATTTTTTGTGTGGATTTATAGCGTCTGCAATTTCAAGCACCTTGTCATTGTTTTTGCAGCCAGCAAATCTTGCTGAGCTTGCTATCCAGTCCTTATAATTGCTTTTATCAGATAAAGAGTCTGTGAACTCAAATGGGTGCCCAATATAAACAAGCTTCTTAAATTTCATGTTTGATTTTATATGCTCAAACATATGTTCCGTGTCTTCAACAGAAACTATCAGATCAAACTCTCTGTCCTTAAAAAATTCATAAGAGGATTTGAAAATTCTCAGTTCCGTTACTCCATGCCTTATCAGAACAAATGGAATTTTCCCCATTTTGCAGTTTATGTTTTCAAGTCTTCTTTTGTTGTTATCTGGATTCTTTTCTCCGTGGATGCCTATTGAAACCATAATAACTGCATCAGGATTTCCTATTTTTGTGTGGTTAACAAAGGAGGCTTCATAGCCTGCAAATTCAAGAGCTTTGATTAAGTATTTTGTATAAGTTATAGCTCCGCCGAAACTGCCTTCCCCAGAGCAGTTTAGCAAACTTACTTTTTTCTTTCTCCTTCTGTTTAGCATCATTACTGTCCTCCGGTCATATCTATAATAGAACCATTTACATAAGCAGGAAGATTGATTATTTTCAAGATTGCAATTGCAACCTCCTCTTTTGTCGTAAATCTGCCCATTGGTATCAATTTTAATGCATATCCATCAGCTTCTTTTTCCGACCAATTTCTCAACTCAAGAACTCTTCTGTCTATCTTTTCTGTCATCAGAGTGCCAAGTATTTTCCCGGGAGCAATTGCATTAACTATGAATCCCTTCGGTGCAAGTTCTCTCGCCATGACTCTTGTCATTTGCGCGAGCCCAGCTTTGCTTGCACAGTAAAGGCTTGTGCATCTCTGAGCTACTCTATAGGTTTGAGAACACACATTTAATATGTTTGTGTTTCTGTATCCTCTTTTGACAAGTTCGTTAACTACTATTGATGCTCCCTTCAGGTTAACATCAATCACCTTGTAGTCGCTCTCTTCAATTTCTCCTATCCAATTTAATTTGTCTATTCCGTAATTATTTATTAGGACATCTACTCTGGGATGTTTGTAACTATCAAAGAATGTTTTTGCTCCTTCAAAAGTAACGTCACTACCATATTCTGTAACGATGTAGTCGTTAAGTTTCAAAATATCTCTGATTGTTTCTCCTAATCCACCAGGATGTGTTCCTGTTACCACAGCATACTTCTTTTGCAGAACAGACACTTTTATTTTCCTCAGTTTTATGCACATGATCATTATCAAAAGATAATTCCACAGATCTACCACAGAATCCTTATCAAACCCAGCATAATGATTTTTTAGTCTTGAAAGTTTTGCGTGTATCTCTATGCATGCTCCAACAGCTCCTACATCTTTCCAAAGTCCGCCTCTGACTGTATTTTTCCTGGCGAATATTCCTCTTGCTTCTTCTCTTATGTATGAAGGAACTTTTTCTGCCAGATTGTAAATGTGAGACTGCATTTCTTTCAAGTCTGACCAGCAATAAAAATCTTTGCTTAAAAATTCAGCAAAATAAGGGAAATGACTATCATACCATCCGTAAACCATTTCTTCTCTAAAAGAATTATCGTTGCACTCTATTGTTACTGCAAAGGAATCATACAAATCCAAGTCGGTCATTTTTTTACCTCCGGTTGATTGCTAAGAGTTCCTACTTTTTGCCAGTATTTTTTGATCTCCTTTTTTCTGTAGGTGTCTTCATACAAACCAAATTTGATTTTTATTGGGCATTTGTCAAAATTCTTCCAAGGACATGTTCCATTCTGAACACAGTAAACATCAAGAGCAGATTCTGCCCAAGGATGAACAGAGATGATGTTTTTAACCATAAGCTTTACCACGTCTTGGTATTCTCCCTGAGTTCTTATACAGAGACGCATAGCAGCCATAGTACTCATCGCTCTGAGATTTGTTTTGAAAAGTATATTGGTTAAGATATTTGTGGGAAGAATCCCTCTTGCGTCCTGTATGTTTTTACCAGAGTTGATAAGTCCACGGTATTTTTCCTTTATGATACTCATAGTTTCATGATAGACTTCATCTTCTTTGCAGCTATTTTCTGCTAGGTAGTCAAAATCCGATTCATTCACAACTCTCAAGCTTTGCTGAGCAAAAGAAGTGCCAACTCTGGATCTGACAAACTGGTGGGTGAAACCACGACTAACTCCCTCGATAAGGAAAACATAATCTACAAATTCAAGAGAAGAGCCTGTGCTACCAAAAACATAATTGATCTGTTTTTCTTTTTCTTCCTCTGGCATATTTTTTATGTCTTCAATCAAACTAGAGTGCATATCGAGTCTTGTGCTTTTGCTTAATATCAAAAGCTCTCTAGCCTCAGAGGTGTAATTAATTAAACTTACTCTCATACTTCCTCCTTGTATCAGATATTTCCATCATTTTTCTTATTCTGTCTAAATCTGGAATCAGATCGTCAACTCTCAATTTTTTCCATACAGAAAATCTTCCTAGACTGTATATACCATATTTTTCAGTAAGTGTCAAAATTATTGCCCTTCTTGCATCATCGTTTATTGGAAATATTTTGCCCATCTTTTGGATATACTGTTTTTTCTGTAGGTCTCCCACTTCTTCTATACCAAAATAACTTGACAGTTCTTCTATTTCTTCCTTTGAAGGAGCAGAATTGATAGACTCAAAAATCATTTTCTGTCCCTCAAGAGTAACTCTATAACAGCAATATGACTCTTCTGGGACATAAATTGTCTGATGAACTTCTGATTTAATAGGCACTTCAATTCTTGTTACATATATGTCTTTCCAAGAAAAATTTTCTGCAGTATCAATATCCACCATTTCCAAAAGTTTAAACACAGGAATTGTGCTTATACAGAAATCATAATCTACAGCGCAGGACTCTGCAGAAGATTTTGGCTCAAAGCTTTTCTCGAAGAAAAATCTACGAGAATCCTTTTCAAACTTCGTAACACTTGCCCCATAGACTACATTTGAAATTTCAAAATTCATCAGCAGATATCTTTTCACCTTTCCCAGATCTGATATGCTTCCTGCTGCAATGCAATCATTTATCTTTTTTGAATAAAGATTTCTCATTCTAATATCAGATTCCCAATAAAGTTTCTTGTTAAACAAACACTGTTTGTAAACATCAACTTCTTTCATATCAGCGCCAAGTATCATGCCGATTCTTGGGTCTCTAATCCTCATAACAGCTTTGTGCTTGTTCAGTTTAGATCCTTCTGGATTAGAGGACTCATAAATTGTAGGGCTGCTTGAACTAAAATATCCTGCTGCAACAGCACCGGCTATACCTGCTCCTATTATTTTTATGTTCGGCATACAGCTCCTTTCCCTTCGACCCGAGAAAACGCTGCAGGAAGATGCATACGCAATTAAAATACAGCGGTCGCTAAAGCCCGAGAGACATTTGTTCTAGCTCTTTAAATTTGTTGCAATCAATTTCTTCTTTCAGATCTTTATTGTTTGTAAAAGTCCAGAGTTGCGGAGGAAACCACATTCCTTTTATCCTGATCTTTCTGTAGTGTAACTCGCTAAGAAATTTGAGAACTTTTGATTTGCTATAATCTGTGTGTTGCGGAAATCCTCCTGCCTCTTCATCGTGATGACCAAAGGATTCTGTGAATATTAAATAGCGAGGATTTTTTGAAACTATCCTTGCTAGAGAACTAAATGGATCAAAAAAATGCTCTATCACTTCAAGGAATATAGCTACATCAATTTCTGGCAAATCTTTTTCTGTCCCATTTATGATAGTGATATTTCCAATGCCTAACTTTTTTGCTCTGAATTTTATGAATCCGCACAATTCCTTGTTTGGTTCTATACAAAAAGTTTTGTATCCCAGAGAACTAAATACCAGTCCATCTGTTCCTATTCCGCAACCCAGATCCGCTACAGATCTTACTTTTGGCAGACTTTTGAGAATTTTGATTATCTTCTTTGTCTGGTTTATTTTTGGATACTTTTTCTTTATGTGACAAAAAGCTAGCTCGTCAGAATAGTCAAGATCTGTATAAGCTTGAACATATTCCGACTCATTCCTTGGATCGCATTTTCTCCATCTTTCGGCAAATTTGATAGCTCCATCAGGAGATATGTCTTTACCAAAAAATTCTCTGTAGTGGTCTGGGATAGAAGAAAAGATATTCACCAAACTATTTTGCATAATAAAGGTTTCCCTTCTTTTCTGCAATTCCTCTTTTTGTTGCGGTGTACCAGACGTCGATGATTCTTGATTTTGCATCTTTAGCAGGGATTTTTCGCTCCTCTGCAATTTTTACAGCATCATCTATGCTGATGCCTTTGTCTCCCGCTTCTACCATTATCTCATAAAACCGCTGGCAGGACGATCCTTCTCTCCAATCTTTTTTACCTTCCTCTTTTTTTGTTTTTGGTTTTGGCTCATTCTTTTTCTCAGGTTTTGGAGCAGGCTCTGAAGCTGCATCCTCCTCTGATACGATTTGATTGTAAGTATTCCCTACAATTGCAGGTAATTCTTCTTCTCTGCTTTCAGGAACTGTTTCTGCCGCTTCAAGAAATTTCTCTTTAAGCTCCTCATATCTTTTCAAATCCGGACTAACCTGTTTTTTTGAAAGACCAGACGAATTGAGAGCTTTCACCGCTTCTACCAAAGTTTCTCTGCTTACCATTTTTGTCCTCCTTTCCTTTTTTATTTCCCTTATTTTTATTTTACTTTGTTTTAATCAAATTCGGAAATTATTTTTTTCCCTTTCCTTTCTTTCCTCCTCTCTGAAATCATATACGATCTCAGAATCAAGAGCAACCTGCCCAACTTCCAATTTCTGTAAAACAAGGCAAGACTTGTATTTGTCAAAGTCTCCATCTCTTCTAGCAACAATATTTATCCGCACGGTAGATTCATATTTTTCTAAAGGAGTTTGATTTATCGAAAACATCAAATCCACATTTGCTATTTTCCTTATGTCTTCAGCAATATCTATTTCTTCAACATATTTCTTTTTGAAGCTTGCTCTGTTGCTTTGACTGGCAGTAATTACCGCACAGTGTCTTTCCTCTGCAAGATTTTTAAGAGTTTTCCATGTATCGTCTATTCTGTCTCTTCCAATTATTCTTCCATCTTCTGGAGCAAGAATGTCTGCATAATCAATAACTATGACATCAGGAATAAATTCTTCTAAAACAAATAAATTATCTATATCGCTTTTTATATCAGAAATACATGCAGAAAATGCTGGATATGATTTTATTCTTAAAGAGTTCCCAAAGGAATCCCTAACTCCTTTTACTATTTTCAAAGTGCTGCTTTGTTTCATCTCATTTCTTCTTATTAGGGTAAACCACGTTCCAACAGAAAAATCCCTCTTTCCTCTACATGCTGTGCAAGGCTGATAATTCATTCCTCTCTTAAATTCTGGCTTGTCGCCGTCTTTGTCTAACAGTCCAACTCTGTTTGTTCTCTCCTTCTTTCTACAGGAGTCATCTTGATTTTTAAGACAATCAAAGCAAGGATACAAATAATCCTCTGTTCTCTCCCCAAAAGCAGTTAGTCTTTTTAATAGTCTGTTTTGAACTCTTCTTGAATCCATTTCAAGAGAGATAAAAACAACATTTTTCCTTTCCATCATAGCTTGGACGGCAGTCTCAATAAGCCAAAATGTTTTTCCTCGTTTAGCAGGAGCCATTATTCCAACAAGCCATCCTCGTTCAAAACAGCCTAGCATTTTACCAAGAGCTCCTGGCATGGAAAAAAGTTCACTGCTCTTATCAGCTATTGCTATAAAATACTTTTTTATCTCCTCCTCTGATAGAACATCTACCCATTCTGAAGACTCCTTTGAATATTTTTTATACTGCATCATTTCTTTCTCAGCTTCTTCAACTCTATCAAGCTCTATGAAACTGCGCAGTCTTTCACAGGACTCTTTTATCTGTCTCTTTTTAAGATATCTTTTTGCAATGTCCTTGAGATATTCAACATTGAATTCCTGCTGATTTATTTTTGAAGATATTTTAGCCAAAAAATCAGATATGATTTCTTGCTCTTCATCTTTCATGTTCGCTTTTTCTATGTTGAATATGTCTCTTATATTTTCTCCTGGGGATTTCTGATATTTTTTGTGATAGTCGATGCACCACCCAGATATTAGTTTTACAAAAGGAATTGCAAAAGAATCTTTTTTTATTTGGTTTTCTATTTCTCTTAGGAAGACCGAAGAAGATATCAGACCTGTTAGTATTCTTTCCTCTATCTCGTTGTCGACAATTCTCCTTTTAAGCAGAGCCATTTCGCCTCCTCAAAGTAAAGTGTTTTTACAAATAATTTTCATTTGGAAATGAAGACCGATAAATTGTGCGCCCAGAGCATTCAACCACTCCTTGCTCATTTAAGTATGATTTTAATTTACTTATTGCAAAATCTGAACAAAAACAGCCAGGAGACACCTTTGATACTTCTTCTCCCCAATGCTGTTTTACAGCTTCGCAAAGCATTTGAACTATTTCGGAAAATCCATTTATCCCTCTTAAGTTATATTTGTTCTTGTCATAAAATTCTTTTGCTTTTATTGAAGCTATTCTAAACTTATTCTCCTCCTCAAGACTATATTTCTGCGGCATTCCCCCAAAAACATATTCTGTGTAGAATTTTCTTATTATGTTTGTAGATTTTGGATACAAGTCTTCAACTATCGGGACAATTGTTCTTGGCTCATTAGATACATAATAGATAAACCAGCTTCTCATTTTTGCAAAACTATTGAAAAGAAAATCCTTCAGATGTAATTTTGCAAAGTCTTTCTTCTTAACAGGATCTGCAGGTTCAAACTCCGAATCAATAGCGACTAAACTGAATCTGTGAATTGATCTTTTTATTTCTTCCATAGAGAATTTTCTCGAGAAAGGTCGGTTGCCCTTGTAAACAGCATTTACAAGTGTTATTGTTTCATTAAAGTGCCTTGGCTTGTCTTGATAGGAATATATCTTTCTCAGTCCTGACTCTTCCCAGTATTCAATTATTTCTCTTGCGGTTTCTGTTATTTGTTTTGGCTTTGCTGTGTATTTTATTTCTGGTAGTGATTTTGATGCTTTGAGAACTCCTTCTGATATTCGGTCTCTATAGGACTTTTCTGGTTCTGCCGGTATGGTGTTCTGTAAGTAGGAGGATCTTCTCTTCATTTTTACAGGATTGCTGTTTACATTGTTATTTAATTCTGAGGAGCCAATGCCAATCTGCGATTGGCACTCTCCTTCTTCGAGAGAAGAAATCTTTACCTCTTCTCTCGAGAAGGAGAATTCTCTTTCTTTATCTTCTTTATTTATTCTCTCTGGTGTTAGCCCTGGTCTGCCTCTGTTGTTAGCCCTGGTCTGCTCACCTGGGCCAGAACTGGTCTGATTTATTTCAGAACGATATTCTTCTATTCTTTTTTCTTGTTCTTCGTAAATATATTTGAATTTTGTTTCTACACAATCTACAATTTTGATAGTTCTTGTTCTTCCATCAAAAGAAAGAACTTCTATGTATCCTTCTTTTTTAAGAGTTGATATGCTTGCTCCTATTGTGTCTGCTGATACTCCTAATACTGCAGCTAGATATCCGTTACTTGCCCAGCAATGTTTCTTTGGGTCATCAAGAGAATGTATCAGACTATACACAAGAATACAGGTTTTGCTGAGTTCTCTGTTTGCATAGACTTCTACAGGAATGTTGCAGTATCTCTGTTTGAATTCTGTTTGTTCTTCCATATTTTCCTCTGTCTTCGAATTTTTTGCAATAAAAAAGTGTTTTCACAGCTAATGCCAAGACCGACGGAAGGATAAAACTTGGGAAACGAAAAGTCGACGATCTTGCTTGGGGCAAGATCCGTCAAGAAGATCGGATCTTGGCATCAGCTATCAAAACACTTTTGTTTCCCATTTTTATCATTCCCTTTCAGAAGGAGCTCCCCAAGAACTTTGTCCATTCTATTATTATAAATGAATTTAGCACGTCTGCAAAACGTGGTTTGCCAAATTATTTTTTTATCCCAATAAATTCAAATCTTTACGAAGGTCTTTTACTTCTTTTTCTGTCAACTCTCCTGGGTCTTTTTTATCTAAATAGATTATTTCAACCTTGGGGACAAAGGAAGACAGTATGTCTGCAATTTTTTCTGAGTGTTTTTCTGCGTCTGAATCAAACATAACGAAAGCTCTTTTTATTTTTTTCTCATGAATGATTTTTATTTGGGAAGAGGTAAATTCTTTTCCCATAGTTGCAATGGCTCCTCTGCCAATACGCCAAACATCAAACACACCTTCTGTTATTATTGCTGTGTCATTTACGCTGTCTATATTGTATAGGCAATTTTTTATATTTACTACTGCTTTGTCATTAGGAAGGTTCTTATATTTTGGCGTTTGTTTTTCTGTTACGTCTCTTGCAACATAATTCACTATTTTGTTATCCATAATTACCGGAATTACTATTCTGAATGCAAATGGTCCCGATGGTCCTCCTGCAGATATTCCATAATAGCTTTTTATAAATTCTGGATCATAATTTCTTTTCAGAAGATAGTTTGAATATATTTTTCCGAACTCTTTTTTCGTTTTTAGCATTACCTCTTTGACATTTGATTTAGTCTTCTCTTCTGTTTGTTTTATTTTTCCTTCATATTTTGATAGTGTTCTTTCTGCTTCCTGGTATGATACCATCAGTATTTCTGAAGCTAACTTTGTCATTCCTCCTTTTCGTCCACATATCCAGCAGTGGTATGCTCCAGAATCTAGGTTTATTCCCATATGGAATGATACATCTCCACAGTCTTTGTAGGGACAGTTTATTTCAACCCATCCTTTTGAGACATTTTTCCCAGAAGTGATATATGGAATTTCATAATCATCAAGAAATGAACTTATATCAAGATCTTTCATATCCATCCATTCTGAGAATAAATAGATAGCCTCTCTATTGCATGTTCTGACAGATATCTGCCGGAGTCCAGAAAATCAACTATCACCACTGTGTTTTTGTCTTTTGTTCTTCTTAGTCCTCTGCCTATAGTTTGAAGAATAGATATTTCAGATTTTCCGCCAGCAGCATTTATTATGACATCCAAGCTTGGTATATTTACTCCCTCTTTCCAAACAGTTGTTGTTACTATGCATTTGATGTTTTTGCTGTTGAGACGATTTCTTAGAGATTCTCTTAACTCTCCTTCTGTTTCCCCAAGCACTTTTTCCCAACTATCATTGCCCATGTTCATAAGCATATCAAGATGTTCTATTCTGTTTACATAGACAAGACATGTTTTTCCCTCTTTGTTGTATTCTTCTACTATATTTGCAATCATTCGGTTTCTTACTCTGTTGTTAACAATTCCTGCATCATATATGTCTTTGTATAATCTCATGTCTTGGAGGGAATCTTTTTTAGGAACTGATACTAGTCTTACTTTTGGTTCGGACAGGAATTCTTTTTCTTTGCCCTCTTTCATAGTCGTTTCTCCTATTATTGGTCCTATCAATCCTTCGCACACAAGTTTTGCTTCTGGATTTGTAGGCGGAGTTGCTGTGAAGCCAAATCTTATTGGAGCTAAAACATTCTTCAAAATTTTGTGATATGTTCCTGTTTCAGAGGATATGTGGTGAGCTTCATCTACAATTACTATGTCGAATTTATCCCTATATGTTTTTGGATCAAGTTTGCCAAAGGTTTGCATCATAGCAATGACGATCTGTCCACTCAGATCAATTTCTCCGGCTCCTGTTTTTGATGTGTTTAGTCCCATTTTTTTGAATTCTTTTTCTGTTTGGTTTAGCAGAGATAATGTGTGGCATAAAAATAGAATTTTTACTCCTTCGTTCATAAAGTTGCTGATTATTCCTGCTGCAACAACAGTTTTACCAGATCCAGTTGGCGCAATCAAAAGACCTCTCCTTTTTTCTACGGCTTTGTTTATGAGAGAAATTTGATCCTGTCTGAATGTGATGTTTTTGATGAAAAATGATTTGTTGGGAGAAATACCAAGATAAGAATTGTTTTCTATTTCCAGAGAGACATTTACGTTTTTTGCCCAATCTGAAATTCTAGGAATGAATCCTGTAAAAAAGTAGCCTTCTCTTGTTATCATATAGTGCATGTATTTTTTTCGTATTTTTCGATACATCTCTTTCTTCCAGAATTCTTTTTGAAAACCCAGCAGAGGTTTTACCATTTCCGGATTGGTTATTTTGCTGAACACAGGATTGATTACTGTTAGTTTCATTCCCTCCTCCTTCGATTTTATTTTACTTCGCTTTAATCAAATTCGGAAACGAAATTTTTTAATTCTGCAAATGCACCATCTATTGCTTTCCTTTTCCATCCTTGCTTTCTCAGGAAGACATATATTTTGTCTTTGCTTATGATGTTGTAACGGTCTCCTTTTATTTCTCTCAGCACTTCTTCTGGTCCGTTAATAATTAGTTTTATTATGTCTTTCGCTTCTCTTGATAATTTTTCTGTCAAATCCTTTTTTATTGCAATTTTTTCCTGGCTGTCTTGATTTGAATGACTGCTAACTTCTAATTGCATATCAAGATTGTAAATTGGATTTTCTTCATAGGACACCAATCCTTGTTTCCATCCCAAATTGAATGCTATCAAATAATCAAACCAGACAAATCCTTTTCCTTTTCCCGACATTTTTCTTGCTCCTTTCTTTGTTTAGCTTGTTCCTCTCTGTATTTTCTGTATTCTGAGTTGCTTTTTAAACTTTTCAATTCTGCTGTCACATATCCACCGAACTTTTTGAACCAGTTATCAGAACCTGGGCGGCATCTTTCGTGTCGCCATGTCCCCTTTTTTATTGATATTTTTCTGTCTTTATCTTTTATTTTTTTGTCGCATACAAAGCATTTGATAACAGAGGAGCTTCTTCTTTTCATCTTGACCATTTTGATCTCCTATTTTGCTCGGTAGATTTCTTCCAATGCCAGGCTTGCTTCTCTTGATACCGACCTGCTGTTTTCCTCTGAGTGGATCAATATTTTTTTGTATGTCTCCTCCAGGATATATGTTGATAGAACTATCCTGTTTTTACTGTCTATTCTCGGTCTTCCTGTCTTTTTTTCTTTTTCTGATTTCATGTTCTCCTCCTATTTAATTTGCGTCCTCTGTCATTAAGACAAAAGAAGTCTGC
>Ga0255340_1001982_pt1 | contig 25173 bp, 25 predicted proteins | sample wastewater_treat_7_FD_192417 | JGI IMG/M metagenome (GOLD analysis project Ga0255340, IMG submission 192417) | Wastewater microbial communities from Lulu Island WWTP, Vancouver, Canada - plant10 | ecosystem: Engineered > WWTP > Wastewater > Unclassified | place: Canada: Vancouver, British... | reverse complement strand
TTTGGTGGTACTTAACATTATATCATATTGGGAGTTGTTTTTCTATTCTTTCTGTCAACTATCTATTGTATCATAACAACATTTCACTAAATTGCAGAAAAAAGCCGAGAATTTAACACCGTAGGTGTTAAATTCTGAAGCCATTAGCCTTTAGCTTTCAGCCTTTAGGAAGTGGCTTCACCGCTATGCTATCGGGCGGATAATATCCGCCCCTACATTAGGCTAACGGCTAATGGCTAACGGCTTAAATCAAAGCCCCGAAGTACTTTGAAATGCTTCGGGGCAAAACTTCTGTATAGAGAGCTGCCATAAAGCGTCCCGTTTGTTTCATGTTGGGCTGTAACTCTCAACTCTCAACTCTCAACTTTAAACTCTCAGCTTACGCCGCTCCGCCCTTTTCTGTGGTGAACTCTATGGATGCACCATTGCTGACGGCGGTGATATTGCCGTTGAAGCAGGTGGAATAGGTGGGTATCTTCATATCCGACAGCATATCCTGCACCTTTCCCGAGTAGGTGCTTGAGTCCGTGCAGACCACTGCGCACTTGGGAGAGGTTGCCTTGAGAAAATCACCGAGATTGTCCAGATTTCTGCCGTGATAGGGCATCTTCAGCAGGGTGCACTTGCCGATGTCCATTATCTCGTCAAGGCGCTCCTCCATGGCGTCTCCCGTAAAGAGGAGGGTGTTTTTGTGGTGTACCGCCTTGGTGACCAGTGAGAAGTCATTTTCGTCGCTGTCGCCGTCACCGTAAGAGGACTTCTTAGGTGCATAGACCGTGTATTTCACATCATCAAGAGTGAAGGTCATATCGCTTGTAAGCCGTGTGCGGGAAACTCCGTTTTCCTCCAGCACCTTGCAGAATTTATCGTATTCGTCGGTCGTTCCGTCATAGTCGGGAGTCAGGACGTTCTTTACCTCAAAATTGTTGAGCACCTTTGCGGCACCGCCGACGTGGTCCTTGTCGAAATGGGTGATGATGAGGTAATCTATGGAAGTCCTGCCGCTTTCGTCAAGTATGGCGGCTATCTTTTTTCCGTCGCCTTTTTCTCCGCAGTCAATGACAACTGTTCCTGTTTCGGACTGCAGCACCATTGCGTCTGCCTTGCCAACGTCGATGAAGTCTACCTTGAATTCCTTTGCGTCGGCAGGGGGCTTGTTATTGCTGCATGAGAAAAGTGAAGCAGCTGCTATAACGGGGGCAGCCAAGAGTGCTGCCAGTTTTCTTAGATCGGGCATAGATATTGCTCCTTTCGGGAAAAATGTGAAAATACACTTTCACATATTACATGATACGCCCGGAAGCTTAAAATAATCTTAATCCTGCTTTGCTTTTACAGAGATTATGTACCTGACATCTTCATCGGGAGCCTTGGGGCTCCAATCGCGGAGCCATGCGCCGTCGGCTATCTCCTTGCAGGCTTTGTCGGAACGGGCAGTGCCGAGAAGCTTCGCTGTCTCCTTTTCGGATGCTTCGCTTGTATTTTCCAGCAGGATAAAATGCTCCTCACTGTACCAGGTGTGCTCGGCAGCGTCCTTCTTCACGGGATAGTAATGCATGGTGCAGTAAATATCATCGCTTTCATTGCCGAGGAAGTGCAGATATATGGTGTAAGAGGGACCTCTGCCGTCTTTTGTGATCTCCTCCTCGAATACAGCGTCAACAGGGGCGTCACCCTTGAATGGGGCGTAGTCTTCGCTCTCGCCGCTGTCCGAAATTTCCTTTATGCAGGCAAAGGCGCCGTTCACGGCCTTTTCCGCCAGTTCAAGAGTGGCTTTCCTGTCGGCATCGGTCTGCTTGAGGCGGTGCATGGTCCAACGGTCCGACAGGAAGCCTGTGAGTATAAGCAGGCAAATGCCTGCAATTATCGAAACTGTGAGAATGGCTGCTCTTTTCAGTAAATTCATATAAAACCTCTCCTTTTTCGGCCATCTGACTATAATACACCGCAGAGACAGAAAAGGTTTCACTTTTTTCAAAAAAATATATATTGTTAACCTCGGTGCTGCACACTTGAAAAGTTACTGAAAATATGGTATAATAATTCATTAAAGGATTTTCACGGAAGGAGATGGTCTGCGAATTGAAGGACAATACCGCGGCTATCAGCGAAATAAAGGAAATTATCGGCGATGATCAGCCGAAAGCATACATCAGGAGCTTCGGCTGTCAGCTGAATGTCTCTGACGGAGAAAAGATAAAGGGACTGCTGAGACAGATGGGCTACTCCTTTACCGAGGACGAGCATGAGGCTGACCTGATTATACTCAACACCTGCGCCGTCCGCGAGAGCGCCGAGGACAGAGTTTTCGGCATCGTGGGCAGCATGAAGAAGCTGAAGGAGCTGAAGCCCTCACTCATCATCGGCATAGCAGGCTGCATGACCGCTCAGAGCCACATCGCCGAGAAGATAAAGAAGTCCTATCCGCAGGTGGATATAGTTCTTGGCACTTCTGCCATAAGCGCCCTGCCGAGGCTGCTGCTGGAGGCTCTCCGAGGAGCTGAGTTCTCGGCGGATATAAGCGAGTATGATGACTTCTCCGAGGTGGTGGAGCAGGTACGCGACAGCAGCTTCAAGGCATCGGTGCCCATAATGTTCGGCTGCAACAACTTCTGCACCTACTGCATTGTGCCCCATGTCCGCGGACGGGAGCGCAGCAGACGTGCCGATGATATTGCGGCTGAGGTCTGTCAGCTGGTAAAGAGCGGCTACAAGGAGATAATGCTGCTGGGACAGAACGTCAACTCCTATGGCAAGGATCTGGAGGAGGACATGGACTTTCCCAAGCTGCTTCGCCGTCTCAATGAGATAGAGGGGGACTTCTGGATACGCTTCATGTCATCTCACCCCAAGGACGCTTCAAAGGAGCTCATCGATGCCATTTTCGACTGCGAAAAGGTGGCGAAGCATCTGCACCTGCCTGTCCAGAGCGGCAGCAGCGAGGTGCTCAGGCGCATGAACCGCCGCTACACCGTGGAAAAGTACATGGAGATAGTGGACATGATACGCAGCCGTGACCCCGGCTTCTCGCTTACCACCGACCTTATCGTGGGATTTCCCGACGAGTCCGACGAGGACTTCCAAGGCACCCTCGACATAATAAGGCGTGTGAAGTACGATAATATCTACTCCTTCATCTACTCAAAGCGCTCGGGAACTCCCGCAGCCACAATGGCTGACGGCACCTCCGAGGAGGAAAAGGGCAGGCGCATGAGAAAGCTGCTGGAGATCCAGAGAGAGGTGTCCACAGAGCACTATAAGCGCTTTGTGGGAAGGACCATGAGAGTTCTCGCCGAGGACAGGGCAAAGAAAAAAGAGGGTTGGCTCACAGGCAAGAGCAGTGAGTTCATCATAGTTGAATTCGAGGGAGACAGCTCTCTCATCGGACAGTTCGTGGACGTGGAGATAACAGGCTCTATGAACTGGGCTGTTACAGGAAAAATAAAGGGATAAACAGGAGGTTGCGTTATGAAAAGAGTGATCGCATTATCATGTCTTGCAGCAGTACTGCTTGCAGGCTGCGGAAAGAACGAGTCGGGGGGCTCGTCCAAAAAGAAGACAGAGACTACTACTGCCGCCGAGACTACTGAAGCAGAGACAACTGCCGAGGTGACTACAGCAGAGATCACCACAGAGGCTGAGACAACTACAGAGCCCGACAGCAGCGCGTCCGCGGGGGACAGAGAGACTATGTACCCCGAGGCTTACAAGAACATGATACAGGAGAAATATGATATGCTCGCAGATTATCAGACCGGCGAGATCAGAATTTCATATACTCTCTATGATATGGACGCAGACGGCGTTCCCGAGCTTGTGCTGAGCTATGACGAAGAATACATGGAAGAAAAGATCGAAGGAAACCTTGGAATGTATGCCTGCGATGAGAACGGTGAGGCACAGGAGGTAGGCTATTTCGGTCCCAATCCTGCTGCATGGGGCTGTACAAGCGACGCAGGCGATCTTGCGCTTATATATGAAATGCCCGACTATATCGGTATACATCATCTCGTCCTGTCCGACGGCAGCGTCGGCATTGATGACACTGCCGAATTCGACCGCGACGAGAATACCGTCACCAAGGATGTTATGGCAGAGGGAGACTGCAAATACCTTCCCTATGTCAGCATAGTCGGAAAGGATGACGATATAAAGTCTTCATACATTGATCCCAATACCGGCAAGACTGAGGAAAAAGACGGTTTCGGCTTTGAATTTTTTGGCTGGGAAGCCTGACCGCTGCCCGTCGGTGCCCTTTGTCTTACGAATAAAACGAAAACTTTCAGGAGAATAATATGAAAAAGATACTTGCTATGTTATGCCTGACAGCAGTTGTGCTGGCAGGCTGCGGAAAGCCCGAGGCTGACAGCTCATCGGCAAAGGAGCCCGGGACTGCAACGACCGCTGAGACAACAGCTGCCGCTGAAACTACGGAAACCGCAGAGACAACTGCCGAGGCGACCACAGCAGAGGTGACAACGGAAGCTGAGACAACTACAGAGCCCGGCGGAAATGTTTCCGCAGGAGGACTTATGGATATGTACCCTGCTATCTATGAGGGCTTCATCAAGTCCGAGTTTGACAGGATAGCGGCGGAAAATGACGGTCTCGCGAGCATTGAATTTGCTTTCCGCGACCTTGACGTTGACGGCATACCCGAGCTTATATTCAAGCGCGGCACCTGCGAGGCAGACTATCAGGTAAATGTTTTCACCCTTGACAGCGAGGGTGAGATAAAGGACTGCGGTCTTATCGGCGGCGGCCATACCGCTTTCGGATATGACGAGAATACAGGAAGACTCGTTATGATCTGGGGACACATGGGTGCGGCTGATATAGAATACCTTGAATGGGACAACGGCACCGTGAAGTCGGTGGATAACTATGAGTTCACACTGGACGAGAATACTCCCTCTTATGACACTGTTCTGGAGGAAAAGGGTATAAAGTACATGGAGTTCGTGTCTGCATATCAGTCGGATTATGACAGCGGAGCTACTTCGTGGTTCTATCATGCTGACGGAACTTCCGAAAAGTTCGACGGCCTCTATCTCGACTACATGGGCTGATAACAGCTGTACAAACGCAAAATGGCAGGGAACTGCCTGATATAATCAATTTTAAGGAGAAAAAGAAATGGATATTATGGAAATGACAAGAGAGCTTGGAAAGGCTCTTCAGCAGGATGACAGGTACACAGCTTATATGCTGGCAAAGCAGGCTAACGACAACGACCAGGAGCTTCAGGAGGACATCGCTCATTTTGAGGACCTCCGTATCAATCTCGGTACAGCCATGAGCTCCGAGGAGCCCGACTCCGACGAGATAAAGGCTCTTGACTCAGAGCTGAAGGCTGTCTACAAGAAGGTGATGAGCAACCCCAGAATGATGGTGTTCTCAGGCGCTCAGCAGGCTCTTGAGAAGCTGGTAACAAATATGCAGCAGATAATCCAGCTCTGTGCAAACGGCGAGGACCCCGATACCTGCCAGATACCCGAGGCAGGCTGCTCGGGAAGCTGCGCTTCATGTGCAGGCTGTCACTGATAAAAAAGCCGCGGGCAGGTCTGCGGAGGCGAATTAAATACCGCCGCAGCTGCCCCGAAATAATAATTCTATAAACCTGTGTAAAGGAGCAAAACCAATGGAAATCGACAGAAGTAAAATATCCCCCATGATGCAGCAGTACTTCGAGGTCAAGGACAAGTATCAGGACTGCGTGCTGTTCTTCCGTCTCGGTGACTTCTACGAGATGTTCTTTGACGACGCTGTTGCGGTGTCGAAGGCTCTGGAGCTGACCCTGACGGGCAGGGACTGCGGTCTGGAGGAGAGGGCTCCCATGTGCGGAGTTCCCTATCATGCGGCGGATATGTACATAAAGAGGCTCATCGACATGGGCTTCAAGGTGGCTGTCTGCGAGCAGCTCACCGACCCTGCCGAGACCAAGGGTATTGTAGTCCGCGACGTTATCCGCGTAGTTACTCCCGGTACCCTTACCGAGAGCAGTATGCTGGACGACGGCAGCAACAACTACATTTGCAGCATATACTACGACGAGGAGGAAAAGACCTGCGGCGTGGCTTCTGCGGACCTTTCCACAGGTGAGGCTGCACTGAGCTTCTTCGAGGGCAAGGACCTTGAGGCAGGCGTCATCAACGAGCTCTCACGCTGTCAGCCTGCGGAGATAATCTTCCCACAGAACTTCCTGTCCCTGAAAAATGCGGCGGAGTTCGTGAAGGTAAGGCTCAGCTGCGCAGTTACCCTCCGCGATACCATATGCTTCACTCCCTCTGCAAGAAGGGACATGACCGCAGCCGTATTCGGCGTAAAGTCCGTGACGGAGCTGGGTATAAGCGAGGACGGAGCGGACTGCGCGGCGGTATGCGGACTCTTCGACTACATCAACGATACACAGAAGTCCTCGGTATCGAGATTTACGGAGCTGAAGCTCCTCAGCGGCGACGCATTCATGGGGCTTGACCTCAACGCAAGGCGCAATCTGGAGCTTACGGAGACCCTGCGCAGCAAGGAGAAAAAGGGCTCACTGCTGTGGGTGCTGGACTCCACCAAGACCTCTATGGGAAGGAGACTGCTAAAAAACTGGATAGAGCAGCCTCTGAAAAGCCCTGCAAGGATAATCGAGAGACTTGACGCGGTGGAGTCACTCTACCGCAAGAGCGTGGTGCTTGCAGACCTTACCGACCTGCTGGACAGAGTTTACGACCTTGAGCGCCTTATGACCAAGGTCATGTACAAGAGCGCAAATCCAAGAGACTTAAAGTCCCTTTCCGCTACAGCACAGCAGCTTCCGCTGATAAAGCAGGAGCTGGAAAAGCTCAGCGACTCAAAGCTGCTGGCAAAGTACAACAGCGAGATATCCACCCTTGACGAGCTGGTGAATCTGGTGGAGAATGCAATTATGGACGAGCCGCCTATCTCCGTAAAGGACGGCGGCGTCATCAAGGAGGGCTTCAACAAGGAGCTTGACGAGCTCCGTCACATAATGAACAACGGCAGGAGCATTATCGACGAGATAGAGCAGCGCGAGAAGGAAGCCACAGGCATAAAGAACCTGAAAATAGGCTTCAACCGTGTGTTCGGCTACTATCTGGAGGTAACACGCTCCTACTATGACCTTATCCCCGAGGGCTGGATACGCAAGCAGACCCTTGCCAACGCCGAGCGCTTTATCACCGAGGAGCTGAAAAACGCGGAAAATGCCATTCTCGGTGCCAAGGACAAGGCGCTCACGCTGGAAGCGGATATTTTTGCGGAGGTACGGGACTTCCTTGCCACCAAGCTGGAAGCGGTCCAGCGCACAGCCTCGGCAGTTGCCTCGGTGGACGTGCTCTGCTCCTTTGCGGACGTCGCCCTGCGCAATCAGTACGTCAAGCCCGATATTGCTATTGACGGCGCTATCGACATCAAGGCAGGCAGACACCCCGTTGTGGAGCTCATGCTCACCGATGAGATGTTCGTGCCCAATGACCTTTACATAGACAACAAGGCGGACCGTATGTCCATAATCACAGGACCCAATATGTCGGGTAAATCCACATATATGCGTCAGGCGGCTCTCATTGTCCTCATGGCGCAGATAGGCAGCTTCGTGCCTGCGGATTCCGCAAAAATATCCGTGGTGGATAAGATATTTACCCGTGTGGGCGCCTCCGACGATCTTACCGCAGGACAGTCCACCTTCATGGTGGAGATGAGCGAGGTCTCGGATATACTGAAAAATGCCACCAAGGACAGTCTTGTTATCCTTGACGAGGTGGGCAGGGGAACCTCCACCTTTGACGGCGTAAGCATAGCCCGTGCAGTTGCGGAGTACATCTGCAACTCCAAGAAGCTGGGCTGCAAGACACTTTTCGCCACCCACTATCACGAGCTCATAGGTCTGGAGAACGAGCTGGAGGGCGTGAAGAACTACAGCATCGCCGTAAACAAGCACGGCGGCACCATACGCTTCCTGAGAAAGATAGTCCGCGGCGGAGTGGACGAGAGCTACGGCGTGGACGTTGCCAAGCTGGCAGGACTGCCCTCAAAGGTAGTCGCAAGGGCAAAGGAGCTCCTTGAGGAGATGGAAAAGGCTCATCAGGCAGAGCGCCCTGCGGCAGTCCGTGAGGAGTCGGGACAGATAAGCTTCGGCAGTCTGGGCAGGGAAGCAGCTCTGGAAATGCTGGAAAAGACCAATATCGACGAGCTCACCGACGGCGAGTGCCGCGAGCTCCTCAGGGATATGCTGAAGGCTATACAGTAAGCCTTTAGCCGTTAGCCGTTAGCCGTTAGCACGGAACGCCTGCGGCGTTCTATTGATGATGTAAAAATTCAGGGACGGATATTATCCGCCCGTGCAGGGAATGCCGCCCTCGGCGTTCTGCTTAATAATTATAAAGGAGGCAAAACAATGCCTGCATACTTTTCGATGATAATGGAATTCAGCCGCGCAGAGCTGGATTTTGACAATATGAAGGAGCTCACCGCTTACATCAAGCACGCAGGGCTTGAATTCAGGAGCGGACTGAAGGGCTACGAAAACGAGTCCATGGAGGATATAATGGACTGGAACCAGAAAAAGCTGGAGGAGGACTTCGAGCTGGGCTACGACGAGGACGCTTCCAACGATTACAAGCAGATGCGCTTTGAATATGACGGCTTTTCCGGTGTTCGCGGCTTCATCATGAACGAGGAGCCCATCCGCGGTGAGTATATCTTTACTCTGCTGATACCTCAGGAGGAGGTCCACGTTGAGGGAGATACCTACAAAAAGGAAGCAGTTGAGAAGCTGAAAGCCATAGCTTCAAAGCTCTGGATACTGCCTAAAACACGTACCATGCAGACTGAGCTGGAGCTGGGCGAGGGCATCACTCCCGAAATGGATATAAGGGAGGGCGCTGCTCCAAGTGCCTGTCCATTCGCCATCGTATCGGAAAAGCAGTTCGGACGCATGGACACAGCCGATTATACCGCCGAGCATATCGAATACGGCGGAGTGATACTCACTCCCAAACGGGTAAAGCTGGTCTGAGCTGCTGCAATTCGGAAAGGAAGTAAACAATGCCCCCTATCAACGTCCTTAGCAAGGAAATATCAGAGCTTATCGCCGCCGGCGAGGTCATCGAGCGCCCCTCGTCGGTAATAAAGGAGCTTGTGGAGAACTCCATAGACTCGGGCGCAAGGCATATAACAGTGGAGATAAAAAACGGCGGAACTACCTATATGCGCGTCACCGATGACGGCTGCGGAATGACCTTCGGGGATGTTCCCAAGGCGTTCCTTCGTCATGCCACCAGCAAGATAAGAGAAAAAGAGGACCTTGACAATATCATCACTCTGGGCTTCCGCGGTGAAGCCCTTGCCTCCGTTGCGGCAGTCGCCCGCGTGGAGATAATGACAAAGCAGCGTGAGGAGGTGTACGGAACTCTCTATACCATCGAGGGAAGCGTGGAGAAGTCCCATGAGGAGAGCGGCTGTCCCGACGGTACTACGGTAATTATCCGCGACCTTTTCTACAATGTGCCTGCAAGGCGCAAGTTCATGAAAAAGGACGTCACCGAGGCAAATGCGGTCAGCAATATCCTCCAGAAGATAACCATGTCTCACCCCGATATAGCCTTCCGCTTTATCCGCGACAACCGCACGGAATTCAACTCCAGCGGCGACGGAGAGCTGTTTTCGGCTGTTTATGCGGTCTACGGCAGAGACTTTGCCCGTGACCTCATTCCCGTGGACTATGAGTACGAGGGGATAAAGGTGGGCGGCTACGTCATAAAGCCCCTTTACTCCAAGAACAACCGCGCCTTCCAGAACTTCTTCGTAAACGGCAGATACGTCCGGTCACGTCTCTGCTCCGCAGCTCTGGAAAACGCCTACACCAACATGATAATGACGGGAAAATTTCCTGCCTGCGTTCTGCTTGTGGATTTGGCTCCCAGCGCTATGGACGTTAATATCCACCCCACAAAGGCTGAGGTGCGCTTCACCAACGAGAAGTCCGTCTCGGACGCTATCTACTTCGCGGTGAAGAACGCCATGATGAAGGATGGTCTCATCTATGAGTTCGAGCTGAAGCCCCATGCGGACTGGACAAAGGCTGCTCTCGAGCAGGAGGAGATGAAGCAGCAGGAATTCCTGTTCACTCCCGTTGACAAGATAGAGGAAACAGAGCAGAAAATGGCGGAGGCTGCCCCTCCCGTTCATACTGCTCCCGCGGCGGAGCATACTGCGGCTGAGGAACAGCCCTACACGGCGGATATTACTCCCAGCCCTGCCTATGACAGACCGGAGCCCGTGCAGTACACCGCTCCCGTCTATGAGAAGCCTTCGGAGACTGCGGCTCCCGTGAGCGTTACAGCTCCCGAGCCTGTTATTGAGCCCGAGAGAGTTCCCGAGCCTGTGGAGCCTCCCAAGCCTGTGGAGGGATTCAGCTACATCACACAGCAGGCGTTCACCGCAGCTCCCGTACAGCAGCCTGTTGAGGAGAAGGCTCCCGAGGAGTCGGTCTGGACAGAAAAGCCGAAGATACGTGTTATCGGCGAGGCTTTCGGGCTTTATGTCATCGCGGAGCTGGGCGACGATACCATGATAATGATAGATAAGCACGCCGCCCATGAGCGCATAATCTTCGAGCGCCTGAAAAGCCGCAACTGCCGCCAGTACAGCCAGCAGCTCCTTACGGGTGTGAGAGTCCTCCTCACAGGGGACGAGTTCAGCGCCCTCGAAACAAATCAGGAGCTCCTTGCGGACCTGGGATTTACCTTTGATTTCTCGGAGAAGCCCTGCGCAGTGGCGACGGCTGTGCCCACCTTCATTATGGAGCTGGACATGGAGGACATAATCTCAGAGATAGCCAATAATCTCCGAGTACAGCCACGACCCCCAGTCCCATATGCTGGACGATATGCTCCACACAGTCGCCTGCAAATCGGCAATAAAGGGCAACGATAAGAACAGCCTTGAGGAGCTTCAGTCCCTGGCGGAGCAGGTCTACTTCGATGAACGCATACGTCACTGCCCCCACGGCAGACCCGTGATGTTTACCATGACAAAGAGCAATATATCCCACCAGTTTAAGAGAACCTAAGGAGAAGCTATGAAACGAGCAGTAAAAGCTCTTATTGCGGTATATTTTGCGGTGTTAATGTGCATTTTCGGCGGCATGACAGCCTTTGCGGTCACATGGGATATCGACCATTCATGGCAGCTCATACGATTTGATGAGGATAAAGTTCCAGAGGGAACGGCTTTTGCGGACATACTCATAAAGGATAAATGGCACGATAAATACGCAGTCGATTTTAACGAGGAGAATGGAGAAGCTCTCGGAGTTGATAAAGACTGCGGACTTGCAAAATATGACAAGGACGGTTATACAAGTCTGCTTCTGCGTCACAACTGCGCGATGTTTGATTACAGCATACAGGGAAACATATTCTATTTCTTGATAAGAGAGAAGCTGTATAATCGTTATCGCACAGTTAAGGTGGCATACTGCGACAAGGACGGTAATGTTCTCGGAGTTACCGATGCTGTGAAGGTAAAACACGCCTCGCATAAAAAAGCTGTCTACAGCTTTGATGTTGAGGGCGAAAGTCTTAGCTGCTCGGTGAGCAAGGCTCCCGAGCTGCGTTTGGGAATATCCGATGTTATAATCATAACTATTCTGCTCGTTTTGATTATTTTAATAATTTTAAGAAGAATCATAAAATATACAGAAAAAGCGAATACGAAAAGAATGATAAAGCGCATACGATCGGGAGAAGATGATAATGAAAGCGGAAAGCAGGATTAAAAGGGTAGCAAAAGCTCTTATTGCGGTATATTTCGCACTATTTATGTGCATTTTCGGCGGAACTGCCGTCTTTGCATGGAACGTTGATACATCACATCTGGATATAAGCTTCGGGGAAGTTCCTGAGGGTACTGCTTTTGCAGATATACTGGTAAAAGGAAACTGGGAAGAGAACAATATGGATTTCAATGTGTATAATGGTTCGGTTCTCAGAGTTGACAGCAGCTGTGAGCTTGCCAAATATGACGAGGACGGCTATACGAGCCTGTTTTTGAAGCATAAGAGCATTACATTGGAACAAGTCGATATGTCGCCCGAGTCGAAAAACAAGCACATGGAGTTTGCAGTGGAAGTGGGCACTGAAAAACTGTTCAACCATTACCGTCACATAAAGATAGTCTACTGCGATAAGGACGGAAATATCCTCGGTACTACCAATGAAGTCAAGGTGAAAAAGGTAACATGGGGCAATCCGTACTATAAAATAGAAGCAAACGGCAGAAGTCTGTCCTGCGAAGTAACAACAGGACCGCCCTATTTCATGATGGTTCTGGTGCCTGCGGCGTTTATACTGTTTGCTGTGATCGTAATTGCGGCGATCATAATTAAAAGAGCCGTCAGAAAAGCGGGTACAGCCGGAATGATAAAGCGTATACAGTCGGGAGAAGTCGATAATGAACGAAAACAATAAAAAGCCCTTTGTGCTGGCGGTAGTAGGACCTACGGCATCGGGCAAGACATGGCTGGGCGTTGAGCTGGCGAAGATATACGGCGGAGAGGTCATCTCCGCCGATTCCATGCAGATATACAATGGCATGGACATAGCCTCCGCAAAGCCCACTGAAGCCGAAAAACAGGGGATCCCCCACCACCTCATGGACTTCCTTGACAGGGGAGAGAGCTTCAGTGCCGCTGACTATGTGAAGCTGGCAAATGAGAAGATAGTGGATATACTATCACGGGGAAAGCTGCCCATTATCGTGGGGGGAACGGGTCTCTATGTGGACTCTCTGCTTGAGAACGTAAAGTTCTCCGAGGGCGGCAGCGATGAGGCTTACCGCGCGGAGCTCTGCGCCTTCGCAAAGGAGCATGGCAACGAAGCCCTTCACGCCCGTCTTGCGGAGCTTGACCCCGAAGCCGCAGAGGGCATACACCCAAATAATCTGGTGAGAGTGGTCCGCGCTATGGAGGTCTGTCACGTTACGGGACGGAAATTCAGTGAGCTGAAAAAAGAGAGCAGGACAGTGGAAAGTCCCTATAATTCACTTATCATCGGGCTGAGCTACACTGACAGGCAGACCCTCTATGACCGCATAGACCTGCGCGTGGACGAGATGGTGAAGGCAGGTCTTGTGGAGGAAGCCCGCGCCCTCTGGCAGGAGAGCGGCATGAAGACCGCCGCCAACGCCATCGGCTACAAGGAGCTTATCCCATACTTCGAGGGGGAGGCGGAGCTCTCCGACTGCATTGCCACTATCAAGCAGGAAACGCGGAGATACGCCAAGCGTCAGCTCACATGGTTCAGACGAAATGACCGTATAGAGTGGATAATGATGGACGGATTTAATAAAAAGAATGAAATATTAGAAAAATGCAAAAAAACTATAGCCAAATATCTTGAAATGTGATATAATGTACTGTGTGTATTTCTATGCGGTATATTTGACAAAACATTTTACCCACAGATTTCTTCACGCAAACAAATAAAAAAGGAGAATGTGTATGAACAAAACTATCAATCTGCAGGACGTGTTCCTCAATCAGTGCAGAAAAGACAAGATCATGGTGACTATCATCCTCACCAACGGCTTCCAGTTCAAGGGAATGGTAAGAGGCTTCGACAGCTACGTTGCCATCTTTGACTGCGACGGAAAGCAGCAGCTCGTTTACAAGCACGCTATCTCAACCATCATTCCTGCAAGAGCAGTATCTATCCTCGACGCTTCCGAGAAAAACGACTAAGGGTGGTCTGAATGCGATTTGCCAAGTCGGAAGGCAGCTTCCTGGTAAAAACACTGCGAAATGTGGTGCTGGTGCTGCTTCTGATAATTTTTGTCAGCATAGTCTATAACTTCCGAAACAGGGAAAGTGATACGGTCTCTGCCCTGACAGCCTCTGCGGTCTCCTCAAAGGAGTACAAGGGCGTGTTCATCAGGGACGAGGAGATACTTCTCTACAGCGGGAACGGCGTTCTCAGCTATAATGTTGCCGACGGAGGCAAGGTGGGAAGCGATACCATTATCGCCGAAGCCTATCCCGACGACGAGCAGCTGAGCATCAAGCGCGAAAAGGCTAAGCTGGAAAACGAACTGAATATCCTGAAAAAGATACAGAATCCCGGTACACTTGAATCCGCTCAGCCTGCAAGTCTGTCAGAGAGCATAGATACAAGCTACCGAAGCCTTATCTACTACAGGGATACAGGCGATTACGATGAGCTTGAGAAGGTCAAGGACGATCTCCTTGTACAGCTCAGTACCTACCAGATCATTACCAACGAGGTCCAGGACTTCAATCAGAAGATCTCGGATATAGAGGCTGAGATCACCAAGCTGGACGCCAGATCCGTGGTCTCAAAGGAGCAGATACAGGCTCCCCGCTCGGCGTATTTCGCCAGCTACTGCGACGGCTATGAGGACAAGCTCACCACAGCAGGTCTCGATAAGATAACAGCCTCGGAGATTGACAGCATAGAGGACAAGAAGTCCACTGCCCCTAATGTTGTGGGCAAGCTCATCGACGGCTATGGCTGGTATCTTGCCCTTGTTGCCGACAACTCCCGCAAGGAGTACGCTATCGGTGACAGCGTAAGGCTCAGGTTTGACTCCGCTGCGGAGTCATATCCCGCACAGATAACCGATATCCGCGATGAGAGCTCAACAAGGAGCGTTATTATCATCTTCTGCGACAAGTTCAACTATGAGCTGGTACAGCACAGAGCTGAGCGCGTCGAGCTCATCAAGGGCGAATTTACAGGACTCAAGGTGCCCCGTGAGGCTATCCGCTTCAAGGACGTCACCGAGACCGTCACCGACGATCAGGGCAATGAGCAGACAAAGACCTCCACATGGAAGGGCGTCTACATCCGCGAAGGAGAGCAGGTCCTGTTCAAGAAGATCAACGTTATATATGAGGGAAGCGACTACGTCCTTTCCGAGATCACGAGCGATAAGGAGTTCCTTGCCCTATATGACGATATTATGATCGAGGAGGTCGATAAAGATGATGAGCAGTAACGATCTCGCTTATATCGACGAGAATCTGCGCATAATAAGAGAGAGATGTGCCGAGGCAAAGGCTAAGTACCGCAGCCCCGGCGACAATATCCGCATCATGGCTGTCACAAAGACAGTGGCTCCCGAGGCAATAAACCACGCTGTATCGCTTGGTATTGATCTTCTGGGCGAGAACAGGGTGCAGGAGTACCTCTCTAAAGCGGAACAGTATGACAGATCGGCTGAGGTGCAGTTCATCGGTCATCTTCAGACAAACAAGGTAAAATACATTATAAATAGTGTAAGCATGATACAGTCTGTGGACAGCCTGAAGCTGGGACAGGAGATCAGCCGCCTTGCCGTTAAGAACGGCAGGGTCATGGACATCCTCTGCGAAGTCAACATAGGGGGAGAGGACTCCAAGAGCGGCGTTGCTCCCGCAGAACTGGATCAGCTTATTGAGGAGCTCAGAGAGCTTGAGGGCATAAGGATAAGAGGTCTCATGACCATACCGCCCCCCTCCGACAGCGACATCTTCCTCGGAAGGATGAAGGAGCTCTATGACAGCGTCTCCTCGCGGTATGAGGGAATGGATACCCTCTCAATGGGCATGACCCACGATTACGCCGAAGCGATAAGATACGGCTCAACACTGGTGCGCATAGGCACGGGGCTCTTCGGCGCAAGAGACTATTCAAAGTAATTTCCAGCGGAACGCTGAACATCAACACGGGATGCTCCGCATTGATCCTGTGAAGAGATATAAAATATAAATAATGCGGAGAAGGAGTATTAAGATGAAACTTTTTGAGAACATTAAGGAATTTTTCTTTGCTGCAGAGGACGACGATTTTGACGCTGATGTTCCGGTACGTCACGAGCGTGAGCGCAGTTTCTCACCTTCCGATCAGGACGATGCTCCCGTAAATGAGGGCGTGAGCGCAGGCACAGGCAGAAGGAACAAGGTCGTTAATATCCAGACCACAGCTCAGCTCCAGGTGGTTCTGGTAAAGCCCTCAGCATTCACAGATGCAAAGCAGATCGCTGATCATCTTATCGCCAAGAAGACTGTAGTTCTCAACCTTGAGACAGCTTCTCCCGAAAACAAGAGAAGAATAATCGACTTCCTCGTAGGCGTTGCCTATGCAAACGGCGGAAGCCTCAAGCCCGTTGCTAACCTGACATATATCATTACTCCTTATAATGTCGGATTTATCGGCGAAGACCTCGTCGGTGAGCTGGAGAACAACGGCGTATTCATCTGATGGACGACAGGTCGGATAAGCTTTTTGCCGCAAGGCTCGAGGATATGACAGCCCTCTGTGAAAGGGACGGAACGGCTCAGTTCTCCTCCTTCCTCGACGAGAGACAGTGCTCCGTCGCCGAGGCATGGTGCAGGAGAAATACAGGCGCCCTGGGGTATATGCTCTACGGCGGATATGAGGACGCAAGACGCAGGATACTGGCTGTCTTTCCCGATTATTACGCCGACTATATCACCGAGGAGTTCCCCATGAAATGCCTTACCTTCATCTATCGTACCGAGGATAAGCTGACCCACAGGGACTTTCTCGGCTCCTTTATGGCTCAGCAGCTCAGGCGTGAGGTCATCGGCGATATAGTAGTCGGCGAGGGCGTGGCACAGGCATTCGTCACGGACGTGGCGGCAAGACTCATCGGCAGCTCTGTCACCAAGATAGGACGGGTGGGTGTGAAGCTTACCGATGATGAACCCTTCAGACTTGAAAATGCTCAGAAGTTTCAGGAAATAAGCGGAACTGTCGCTTCTCTGCGCCTTGACTGCGCAGTGGGGCTCGCAGCTCATCTGAGCCGCGAGAAGGCGGCGGTGCTTATCCGCTCTGATAAGGTGGATGTGAATCATTTTACAGTTTCCTCGGTCTCTCATGAACTGAAGGAGGGGGATATTCTCTCCGTCAGAGGCTGCGGAAGATTTGTACTTTCCCGTATAGACGGCTCGACGAAAAAAGGCCGCATACACATTAATCTGAGAAAATATATTTAGAGGTGAATGAAATGATAACTTCAAAGGACGTTAGAAATAAGAGATTTGAAAAGGCAGCTTTTGGTTATAAGCAGGAGGAGATCGACGAGTTCCTCTCACAGCTGGAGGCAGAGCTTGACGAAATGGAGCGCGAGCGCGCTGAGGCAAACAGCAAGATACAGGTGCTTGCTGACAAGGTAAGAGAGTATATGAGAGACGAGGACGCTCTCAAGGACGCTCTTCTCGGTGCCCAGAAGCAGGGCCACCAGGTGCTCAACGACGCTAACGAGAAGGCTGAGCAGATCATCGCTGAGGCTCAGGCTAAGGCAGATGCTCTTGAGGACGAGGCTGTCCGTCAGCACGCTGAGGCTATGGAGAAGAACCGCGAGGAGATCGCCAAGGAGAAGGAAGCCCTCATCGAGGCTCAGCAGCAGGTAGCTGACTTCAAGAAGAGCCTCTTCGATATGTACAAGAGCCACCTTGAGCTCATTTCCTCTATGCCCGAGACCTTCGACGAGGCTACAGGCGCTGATGAGGCTCAGACAGCTGAGGAGATCGCTGCAGCAGTTGCAGGCGAATCCGAGGAATAATCAATAATCAATAAGATCGAAAGGAGGATCTCTCTGAGCTTTTAAAAGAGAGATCAGATAGTATGGCACAGGATTATAACAGTACCCTTAATTTACCGCAGACAGAATTCCCCATGCGAGGAAACCTGCCCAAGAGAGAACCCGATACTCTCAAGAGATGGGAAGATGAACGCCTCTATTACAAGATGGTAGAGAAGAACAAGGGCAAGCCCTCTTATATTCTCCATGACGGACCTCCCTATGCTAACGGCGAGATCCACCTTGGTCACGCTCTCAATAAGTCCCTCAAGGACTTCATCGTGAAGTATAAGAATATGAACGGATTCTGTGCGCCCTACGTTCCCGGCTGGGATACTCACGGACTTCCTATCGAGCTGAAGGCTATGAAGGCTATCGGCGTTGAGAACGGCGCTATCCCTGCGGTAGACCTGAGAAAGCACTGCCGCGAATACGCTATGGAACAGGTCGCAAACCAGATGAAGGGCTTCAAGAGACTGGGCTCACTGGGCGACTATGACTACCCCTATCTCACACTCCGTCCCGAGTATGAGGCAAAGCAGGTAGAGGTATTCGGCTCTATGGTAAAGAAGGGCTATATGTACAAGGGCTTAAAGCCTGTTTACTGGTGCCCCGACTGTAATACAGCTCTGGCTGAGGCTGAGATCGAGTATTCAAACGATCCCTGCTATTCTATCTATGTCAAGTTCAATGTCACCGACGACAAGGGCATCTTTACAGGCCTGGGACTTGACCTTTCCAAGATCTATTTCGTTATATGGACAACTACCACATGGACTATCCCCGGCAACCTGGCTATCTGTCTGGGACCTGAGTACAACTACACTCTCGTCCATGTAGGCGACGAATACTACGTTATGGCTGAGGAGCTCGTAAAGACCACTATGGAGACTGCGGGCATCACCGAGTACACAACAGACCATATCTTCACAGGTGCAGAGCTTGAGGGCATGAAGACAAAGCACCCCCTCTATGACCGTCTCTCACCCATCATCGTAGGCGACCACGTTACTCTTGAAAGCGGTACGGGCTGCGTACATACAGCTCCCGGCTACGGTGTCGAGGACTTTGAGGTGTGCAAGAACTACGATGACATCGGCATCATCGTCTGCGTTGACGCAAAGGGCAAGCAGACCGCCGAGGCAGGCGAGTTCGAGGGCATGGACACAGATCAGGCTAACAAGGCTATCGCTGCAAAGCTGACAGAGCTGGGCGCTATGCTGGCTACACAGAAGATCGTCCACCAGTATCCTCACTGCTGGAGATGTAACAGCCCTATCATCTACAGAGCTACAGAGCAGTGGTTCTGCTCAGTAAACGGCTTCAAGGATGAGGCTATCAAGGCTATCGAGTCTGTCAAGTGGATCCCTGAGTGGGGCGAGGACAGAATAAAGGGCATGGTACGCGACAGAAGCGACTGGTGTATCTCCCGTCAGAGAACATGGGGCGTTCCGATCCCCGTTGTTTACTGTAAGGACTGCGGCAAGCCTATCTGCAACGACGAGACTATCTCCGCTATCTCAGAGCTCTTCCGCAAGGAGGGCAGCGACGCATGGTGGACAAAGGATACAAGCGAATTTATCCCCGCAAGCGTAAAGTGCGAGTGCGGCTGCGGTGAATTCACCAAGGAATATGACATCATGGACGTCTGGTTCGACAGCGGTGTTTCTCACACATCTGTAATGGAGGGAGAGGACTTCCCAAGTCTTTCATGGCCTGCCGACCTCTATCTTGAGGGCGCAGATCAGTACAGAGGCTGGTTCCAGTCATCGCTCCTCACATCAGTTGTATACAAGGGACAGTCACCCTACAAGGCAGTCTGCACCCACGGCTGGGTAGTTGACGGCGAGGGCAAGGCAATGCACAAGTCCCTGGGCAACGGTATCGACCCCAGCGAGATCATCGATCAGTACGGTGCGGATATACTCCGTCTGTGGGCAGCTTCTTCTGACTATCACAGCGACATCCGTATCTCAAAGCCCATTATCAGCCAGCTCTCCGACGCTTACAAGAAGATAAGAAATACTGCCCGTTTCATTCTGGGCAACCTGGGCAACGGCGCAGGCTTCGATCCCGATAAGGACAGCGTTTCCGACGATCAGCTCACAGAGCTTGACAAGTGGGCACTCATGAAGCTGGATAACCTCATCGATGCAGTTAAGAAGGGCTATGATGATTTCGATTTCCATATCGCATTCCACGCACTCCACAACTTCTGCGTAATAGATATGTCCAACTTCTACCTTGACATCATCAAGGACAGACTTTACTGCGAGAAGGAGACCTCTGTTCTCCGCCGCGCAGCTCAGACGGCAATGTACCGCACAATCAGTGCGATCACAAGACTTGCCGCACCTATCATTTCATTCACAGCCGAGGAGATATGGCAGTTCATGCCCCACTCCGCAGGCGACGACAAGCAGAGCGTATTCCTCAACCAGATGCCCGAGAAGAGCGGTATAGAGTTCAGTGCCGACTTCAAGGACAAGTGGGAGTTTATTTACAATACACGTCTCGGAGCCAACAAGGCTCTGGAGGAGGCTCGTAACGCCAAGACCATCGGTAAGTCTCTTGAGGCTAAGATCATCATAAAGAGCAGCGATGCTGACTATGACAGATATGCTTCACTGGCAGATCAGCTCAAGGATATACTGATCGTTTCGGGAGTTGAGGTGGAGAAATCCGGCGCCGAGACCACATTCGAGGTGGCTAAGGCAGAGGGCGAAAAGTGCGAGCGCTGCTGGTGCTTCAGCAAGTACGTCGGCACAAACCACGATCACCCCACTCTCTGTGAGAGATGCGCAATAGCTGTAGAAGCTTAAAATGTAATTATATTGCCTGTCGGCTATCTCGGTCGGCAGGCAGTCTTATTGAAAGGATAAAACAATATGGCAATATTTCTTGCGGTAATGGTCGTGGCTCTCATCGGGGCTGACCAGCTTGTGAAATACTGGGCTGTCCATGAACTGAAGCCTGTGGGCTCAATGGACTTTATCCATATAGGCAGCCGTAAGATCGTGGATCTTACCTATCTCGAAAATGACGGCGCCATATTCGGAAGTATGTCGGGACAGCGCTGGTTCCTCATCGGCTTCACCACCCTTGTGGTCATAGGCTGCGCGATACTGCTTTTCAAGGTATTCCGCCGTTCCAGGCTGCTGGACGTGGCTCTTGCACTGTTCATCGCAGGAGGCATAGGCAACCTCATCGACCGCTTCCGCTATGCGTATGTGGTGGATATGTTCGAGATAAAGCTGTTCCACTTTGCCATATTCAACGTCGCTGACATCTGCGTTACCGTGGCATTCGTGCTGCTTCTGTGGTACGCAGTGTTCATCGACCCAAAGCTTGAGAAAAAGAAGAAAGCCGCTGCGGAAAAGGCGGAGACAAATGAGTGAGCAGGCAGTTCTCACGGCTGCTCCCGAGGATAAGGGAAGCCGTATAGACAAGTATATTTCGGACAATATTGCGGAGCTTACACGTTCGGCAGTACAGGGACTCATTGAAAAGGGACTTGTCCTTGCCGGCGGCAAAGCCATAAGCAAGAACTACAAGCTCAGAGGCGGCGAGGAGATATCCGTCACCATTCCCGAGCCCGAGCCCATGGATGCCGTTCCTGAGGATATCCCTCTGGATATCGTCTATGAAGACAACGACCTCCTTGTGGTCAACAAGCCCAAGGGCATGGTGGTACACCCCGCTCACGGCAACTACACGGGGACTCTCGTGAACGCTCTCCTGCATCACTGCGGAGACAGCCTTTCGGGCATAAACGGAGTTATCCGCCCGGGAATAGTCCACCGTATCGACAAGAACACCAGCGGTCTCCTTATCGTCGCAAAGAACGATGCCTCCCACCTTAAACTGGCGGAGCAGATAAAGGTACACAGCTTCACAAGAGAGTACGAGGCAGTCGCCTGCGGATACTTCAAGGAAACCGAGGGCACTGTTGACGCTCCCATCGGACGGCATAAGACCGACCGCAAGAAGATGTGCGTGACCACGGAGAATTCCAGGAATGCGGTCACTCATTACAGCGTCATAAAGCAGTACGGCGGCTATGCCCATGTAAGGCTGAGACTGGAAACTGGAAGGACCCACCAGATAAGGGTACACCTGAGCTATATCGGGCACCCCGTTCTCGGGGACGACGTCTACGGCAAGCCCTATAAGGGGCTGGAGGGGCAGTGCCTTCACGCCCGTAAAATAGGCTTTGTACACCCAACAACAGGGGAGTACATGGAGTTTCAGAGCGACCTGCCCGATTACTTCGTTTCGGTGCTGAACAAGCTTGAGAAAATGTAGGAGTGATATTTTGTTTGAAGATATATCGAGAGTTGTGCTGCTCAGCGACATGGACGGCACTCTCCTCAACAGCCGCAAGGAGATAACCGACGCCGACCGCTCTGCCATCGAGCGATTCACGGCGCTGGGAGGACGCTTCACTGTGGCTACGGGACGGACTATACAGTCCTTTGACCAGTTCCGCAGTATTCTCGGGCTGAAATATCCCATAATCATGTACAACGGAGCGGCTATCCACGATTATATCAGCGGAGAGACCCTCTATACCCACCCCCTCACCCTCCGCGCCAAGGAGTATACGGCGGAGCTTCTGGAGCTCATGCCTCAGGCAGGAGGGGAGGTGCTGAAGACCGAGGGCACCTATGTTTTCAGCAATACGGATTATCAGCAGCTCCACACAAGGCTGTGCGGTATAGTTCCCAATTATGCGGAGCTTTCCGACATCAGCGACGGCGGCTGGCTGAAGGTGCTTTTTTCACTTGCTCCCGAGGACGTGGAGCATATGCAGCTCCTTACAAGGAAGCTGGCTTTTGAGGACGTGGATTTTGTAAAGTCCTCGGATATTTTTCTTGAAATGCTCCCTCAGGGCGTGAGCAAGGGCTCCGCTCTGGCGGAATACCGCAGACTGAAAGGCATGGAGGGCTGTACCTTCGTGTCCGTCGGCGACTTCGACAACGATATAGAGATGATAGTCGAAGCCGATGTGGGAGCCTGCCCCGCCAACGCGGAGGACTCCGTAAAGGCAAAGGCAGACCTTGTGCTCTCACGCACCAATGACGAGGGCGCAGTCGCGGAGCTTATAGACTATATAATCGAAAGGTGCAAACAGTAGAACAATGAAAAAGAAGGCGGCAATAAGCATATATGTCATCGGAGTACTCATAGCTCTGGGACTTCTTGCGCTGCTCATATACAGCAGCGTAAGCGGCATCAGCTCGGGAAGCACGGCAAGCTTCACCCTCAGCGACATCGCAACGCTGGGACTTGCCATCTGGGCTCTCCCTATGTGGGGAGCAGCACTCTTCCTTATCAAGGCACTGAGGATAAGAGGTACCCTCCACGAAAAGCAGAACAAGATGCTCATAGCATTTCCTGCGGTGGTGTGCACGGGGTTCTTCATATTCTATATGATAGTGCTGGTGATGATGCTGTTCAGATAGTGAGCAAGAAAAGTCTTGCAATGCGACTTTTTTTGCGCTATAATTATTAAGTGATCAGTTGTCAGTGCATAGTGCATAGTGCCGACAGCTGAAACTGATACAAACTGATCGCGGCAGAAGCCGTTAAATAAAATCATGGAGGTCAATATGGACGCAAAGCTTAAAAAGGAATTGCAGAAAACAGCCTGCAAGGTTAGAATGGGCGTTATCGAGGGAACCTATAACGCTAAGTCGGGACACCCCGGCGGTTCGCTGTCTATAAGCGATACCCTGACATATCTTTACTTCAACAAGATGAACAACGATCCCAAGAACCCCGACGCTCCCGACAGAGACCGTCTTGTACTCTCAAAGGGTCATACAGCTCCCGCTCTCTACTCGGTACTGGCTCAGAAGGGCTATTTCCCCGAGGAGGAGCTGAAGTCTCTCCGTCATATCGGTGCTCTCCTTCAGGGTCACCCCTGTATCCATATCCCCGGCGTTGATATGTCCAGCGGATCTCTCGGACAGGGCATCTCCGCAGCCTGCGGCATGGCTCTTGCAGGAAAGATCGACGGCAAGTCATACAAGGTATACACTATCCTCGGCGACGGTGAGATCGAGGAGGGTCAGGTATGGGAGGCTGCTATGTTCGCAGCTCACAAAAAGCTGACTAACCTTGTGGCTATCGTTGACAACAACGGTCTCCAGATCGACGGACCTATCACTGAGGTATGCTCACCCGAGCCTATCACAGATAAGTTCGCAGCATTCGGCTGGCACGTTATCACTATGGACGCTCATGATTTCGATGACATCGACAGAGCCTTCACAGAGGCTGAGTCCGTAAAGGACAAGCCTGTGGCTATCATTCAGAAGTCCGTTAAGGGCAAGGGCGTTTCATTCATGGAAAATCAGGTAGGCTGGCACGGTACAGCTCCCAACAAGGAGCAGTATGACCAGGCTATGTCAGAGCTTAATGCGCAGTTAAAGGAATTGGAGGACTAATATAATGGCAGATGTTATTAAAAAGGCTACCAGAGAAAGCTACGGCGAGGCTCTCAAGGAGCTTGCCGAGGAATATAAGGACCTGATAGTTCTCGATGCAGACCTTGCTGCTGCAACAAAGACAGGTATTTTCAAGAAGGCTTATCCCGACCGCTTCTTTGACTGCGGTATCGCTGAGGCTAACATGATGGGCGTAGCCGCAGGACTTGCTGCCTGCGGAAAGATCCCCTTCGCAAGCACATTCGCTATGTTCGCAGCAGGCAGAGCCTTTGAAATAGTAAGAAACTCCATCGGCTATCCCCACCTCAACGTAAAGATCGGCGCTACACACGCAGGTATCTCAGTTGGTGAGGACGGCGCTACACATCAGTGCAACGAGGATATTGCTCTCATGAGAACTATCCCCGGCATGACTATCATCAACCCCTGCGATGACGTAGAGGCTAAGGCTGCCGTAAAGGCTGCTCTGGACTTCAACGGTCCCGTTTATATGCGTTTCGGCAGACTTGCTGTTCCCGTTATCAATGACGCTGCAAGCTACAAGTTCGAGCTTGGCAAGGGCGTTGTCATGAAGGACGGCAAGGACGTTACCATCGTTGCAACAGGTCTCATGGTAAACGAGGCTGTAGAGGCTGCAAAGGCTCTTGAGGCTGAGGGTATTTCTGCAAGAGTGGTAAATATCCACACTATCAAGCCCCTTGACAAGGAGCTCATCTGCAAGTGCGCTAAGGAGACAGGTCTCATCGTAACAGCTGAGGAGCACAGCGTCATCGGCGGTCTCGGCTCAGCAGTTGCTGAGGCAGTTACAGAGTGCTGTCCCGTTCCCGTTGTAAAGATAGGCGTAAACGACGAGTTCGGTCACTCAGGTCCCGCAGTAGACCTGCTCAAGGAGTTCGGTCTCTCTGCCGAGAACATCGTAAAGACAGTAAAGGCTGCTCTCAAGAAGTAATATCTTAGGCTGCGGCATCAGACGGATAATCATACAGAATTTTTGCCCCTGAGTGTGAAAATGACCCGCCCCCTGTCAAGTAGACAGCGCAAAAAACAAAAATAATCTATGTAGTAACCAAAAGCAGTCTGTGCAATTTGTGCAGGCTGCTTTGTC
>Ga0255340_1001978_pt1 | contig 25224 bp, 27 predicted proteins | sample wastewater_treat_7_FD_192417 | JGI IMG/M metagenome (GOLD analysis project Ga0255340, IMG submission 192417) | Wastewater microbial communities from Lulu Island WWTP, Vancouver, Canada - plant10 | ecosystem: Engineered > WWTP > Wastewater > Unclassified | place: Canada: Vancouver, British... | reverse complement strand
CCCTCCTATCACTGTTCTCTCTAAATCTCATTTCGCCAGCAAAAAATATATTGACAGCCCCAGCCCCAATTTCAATTATGATCTCAATTATGAAAAATATAAACGAGAGTATTATAAAACTATGGCTTTCATACCGATAAAATACTGGACAGTAAAGAAATTTAACCCTAAACTCATTGACTTCTCAGTCACCCTTTTAACGGGTGATTTGGAAGTCAATTTTTATATTTGTCCTGTTTTTTGTCCTTCCAAACTTCCTGCGGAATCCATTCCTTATTAAAATATAATACTCTAACAGCCATATTACCAATGTCTTATGTAACACACAATGCATAAGCCACGGGGCGAAGCTGTAAAATGAGCTTAGAGCGGAGAGCAAAGGGCAGAGAGATGATGGAGAAAGAGATGTTTAGATTTGAAAAACTGGATGTGTGGCAGAAAAGTATTGAATTATCAGATAAATTGTTTGGAATTGCAGATAGAACTGATATGAAACATTGCTATAGATTTTCAGAACAACTTAGAGCTGCAGCTATGAGCATAACTAATAATATTGCCGAAGGTTCTGCGTCAAATTCGGATAAGGATTTTGCTCAATTTTTGAATATTGCTCGTCGTTCTGTATTTGAATGCGTTAATATTTTAATCCTCTTTGAAAGAAGAAAGTATATTACTATAGAAGAATTGGACTCTATGAAATTAGAATTATCCTCCATAAGTAAAATGCTAACTAACTTACGAAAATCTCTATTAACCCCTAAGCCCTAAACCCTATGCTCTATGCTCTACGCTTTTTTCCCTAAGCCCTTTGCTCTCTGCCCTCAGCCATTATGAAAGGCATCATTCTTGCCGGTGGATCCGGTACTCGTTTATATCCTTTAACCCTTGCTGTCAGTAAACAGTTACTTCCGGTTTACGATAAGCCAATGATCTATTACCCGCTCTCTATTTTAATGCTGGCAGGGATCAGAGAGATCTTGATTATTACTACTCCTGAAGATAATTCCAACTTTCAAAAGCTCTTGGGAGATGGTTCTCAACTGGGTATGCGCTTTGAATACAAAGTTCAGGTAGTTCCTAATGGACTAGCTCAAGCATTTGTAATTGGAGCTGATTTTGTTAGTTCGGATAGTGTTTGTTTAATTTTAGGTGATAATATCTTTTATGGAGCTGATCTGCAAGGACGATTGAAAACTTGCACAAAACCCAATGGAGCCATAATTACTGCCTATCCTGTTCTTGATCCTGAGCGTTATGGTGTAGTAGAATTTGATGAAAATATGAAGGCAATCAGCTTGGAAGAAAAACCTAAAGAGCCGAAATCCAACTACGCTGTTCCCGGACTTTATTTTTATGATAACAGCGTAATCAAGATAGCCAGTGAAATAAAACCCTCCGCCCGTGGTGAATATGAAATTACTGATGTGAACAATGTCTATCTGGAACAGGGAAAATTACAAGTAATGGTTTTTGGTAGAGGAACTGCTTGGCTTGATACCGGAACTTTTGAGTCCCTTATTCAAGCATCTCAATTTGTGGAAGTAATCCAAAACCGCCAAGGACTAAAAATCAGTTGTATAGAAGAAATTGCCTATCGTAAGGGCTTTATTGATAAAGAGCAACTTATTAAGTTAGCAGAGCCCATCCGGAAAAGCGGATATGGGGAATATTTAATCAAGCTTATTCAAGAAAATTATTGAATGTAAAATTTAAAATGTATAATGTATAATGGGATGTAAAATAGAAAAGCAAAATGTAATTGTTGATAAGTCCTTTTATTTTACATTGAGTATTATTGAGTTGTATAAATATCCTGTTAAAGTGAAGAAGGAATATGTTCTTTCTAAACAATTACTAAGAACTGGAACATCTGTTGGAGCTAATATTAGAGATGCAGTAGTAACACAATCTAAGAAAGAATTTATCGCAAAAATGAATATATCCCTAAAAGAAATACACGAATGTCAATATTGGCTTCAATTACTTAGTAAAAGTGGATTTATTATCAATGAACAGTGCTTAGAAAATGAAGTAAATGAGCTAATTAAAATTATAACCGCAATCATTAAAACTTCAAATGAAAATTAGAGGTAAATATGTTTCATTCTTCATCTAACATTCTACATTCTACATTCTACATTTTACTTTCTACATTTAAACCTAAAAATTACTTACTAAATATCATATTACGTATATTCATATTTCTAACTCTGTTCAGTTGTTCTTCTTCCACCAAGCCCGAAACCGGTTCTCTTTCCGGAACAGTTATCCTTGTAAATGATACAGGTGATCCAGCTCTTGATCTTATTGATTATTCAGGAATTACTGTTGCACTATATAAGTTGGCAGTTCTGGATACAACCATAGTTCGTATCAATAGTGAATATCCACAAATAGGAGTTCAGATAAATCAGGAAACAGAATTTGATCATAGGTATCAAAACCCAGTTATTAAAACTTTTACTAATGCCGATGGGTCATTTAAATTAACTGGAATTCCAATTGGGGTATATAATTTAGTTTATTTCAAAGCAGGATGGGGGGTTAGATATGTTTATGATATTGTTATAAATAAAGGAGATAATTTTATTACTGATATAAAATTACAGGTTGATGATGATTGGAAGAATTCTAATATTATTGATAACTCAAAGGCAAAAAACGCTGAACTTATTCTATATCCAATGAAATATTTGTCTTCTACAATCCAAAATTCTTATATTTTTCAAGAAGATCATAGCTATTTAATCACTCAGGATACTTCATTTTTATCGTCTGTTGTTTTTCAAAATTCAGCTTTCGTTTTTATAAATCCTGGGTGTAGAGTTGACTTTTGGGATTCAGTTTCAATGCCTGAATCTGGTAAAAGATGGTGGATAACATCCTCTGAAGGGATCTTCACGAATGAGATGAATATACCGAGCGATGATGATAACATATTAAAAATCCGATTGGCAAATTATAATGGAAATACTATACAGAATGGGAAAATAAGTCATCTTATGGACGGATTAGAAATTAATTCAAATGGGGCTACTTTAAATGATATGCTATTTTTTAATGGATTTACTGCTTTAGTATTATATGGAAATGATTTTAATCTAAATCACACTCTAATAAAAGGTTTTAAAAGTAGAACCAATGTCTTATATGGTAATTCTAATATATCTCAAAACATTTTCTATAATAACTATGATAATTTAATCATAGATAGTAGTGACTTCAATGTAAATGATAATTATTTTGATTCTAATTGGGTAGGGATTAGACCTATTTATGGCAATACAATAATTAGAAATAATTGTTTTTGGCATAATGATTATGGAATTTCATTATTAGGATCATCCCCACTAATAGAATACAATGAATTTTATGGAAGTAAAAGATATTGCATACAGACACAACCAAATTATGTGCAAGCTTCTTTAGATTATTGTAACCCAATAATTAATCATAATAATATCTATACAACAGATCAAATAGCTATTAGTATAAAGCCAGATGCTCATGATGGTTATTTTGCTTCTGGTAATATAGGAGTAGAAAATGATATTGATGCAAAACATAATTATTGGAGAGCTACAGATATAGATGATGTCATATATGATGAAGAGGATTCAGAAGAAGTCCACTATAAAATATTATTTAATCCAAGAATTAATTCCAAAATAATATCTGCAGGTATTCATTAATAAAAAATATATAAACTAAATTGTTATATTGCAATATATAGAATTATTGAAAGGAAAACATTATGGAACATTTTATCCAATTACTGTCGGATGCTTTAGAAAAGGATTCTGAGCAAATTAACAAAGATGATAAGTTTAGAGATTATAAAGAATGGGATTCATTAGCTGTCTTATCTTTGATTGCGATGATTAAACAGAATTATAATATCACTATTCCTCGTAAAGATTTTGATGATTTAAAGACAGTTTCGGAACTATTTGAATATATCCAAGCTCAAAGGCAATGATAATGGGTGCAAGAATAAAACAGGTTGAATATTATCTTCCCGAAGGAATTCTCACTAACGAAGAATTGGAAAAAGCATATCCGGAATGGAGTGCAGCTAAATTAGAGAAAAAAGTTGGTATAAAACAAAGACATATAGCCGGTTCTGAAGAAACATCTCTTGATTTAGCTAATAATGCAGCTAAAAAGATTTTTGAAAAGGAAGATAAGGACTTAATTGACTTTGTTTTATTTTGCACACAAAGTCCGGATTATCTGTTACCTACTTCAGCTTGCCTTCTTCAGGCAAGATTAGGGTTAAAAAAAGAAATTGGTGCCTTAGATTTTAACTTGGGCTGTTCCGGTTATGTATATGGATTAGCAATTGCTAAAGGTCTGATTAATTCAGGAATATGTAAAAATGTGCTTTTGCTTACTGGAGAAACATATAGCAAGTTTATTGCAGAAGATGATATATCTAATCGCAGTATTTTTGGAGATGCGGGAACTGCAACTATAATAACATATTCAGATGAAAATATGCTGGGGGAATTTGTTTTTGGCACTGATGGAAATGGAGCAGAAAATTTAATTGTAAAAGGGTTTTCTGCTCGCAATTCTTATATACTCAAAGATCAAGAAAAGCCAACATTGTATATGAATGGTCCTGAGATATTTAATTTCACAATAGAAACTATTCCGCCTTTGTTACAAAATGTAATAGTCAAAAATAATCTCCAACTTACTGATATAGATTATTTTATTTTACATCAAGCCAATAAGTATATCCTGGAATTCTTGATCAGCGAAATAGGACTTGAGAACAGTAAATGCCATATAGATATGCTTAATTATGGAAATACTGTCTCTAATACAATACCTATTGCCTTGAAGGATTCTCTTGATCAAAGCAAAATAAATAATGGAGATAAAGTTCTTTTAGCTGGTTTCGGAGTTGGCTATTCATGGGGATCAACTATTATAACTATATAGTGAATTATGATTAAGATAGAAGGAATAAAATTATCTTGCATTTCCTGTTGCGTACCCGATAGGTATGAATTCAATAAAGATTTACCAAAGTTTGATGAAGAGAGAAAACAAAAAATTATTGAAAGCATTGGAGTTGTTAGTCGTCCTGTAGTTGATGCCACACAATGTACATCTGATTTAGTTTATCAAGCTGCAGTTAATCTTATTAAACAGACCGGAATAGATCCGAACCAAATTGGAGTTATGATATTGGTAACTCAGACGCCTGATTACATTCTTCCAGCAACAAGCTGTATACTCCATAACCGGTTAAATTTATACAACGATACAATTGTTTTTGATATTAATCTGGGTTGTAGCGGATATATTTATGGCTTATATGTTGCCTCTACTTTGTTAAAAACTTCCGATAAATCTTATGCTCTTCTACTTGCTGGTGACACAATATCCAAATATGTAGGGAGTGAAGATGCCTCCACAAAATTTATTTTTGGAGATGCAGGATCTGCTACTTTGCTCGAAAAAGATGAGAGCACCAATACATTGTTTTTTTCATTGGGAACTGATGGTTCGGGATGGCAAAATCTGATTATACCTGCAGGGGGTTCCCGAAAAAAAGGAAATAATGAAAATAATAAGATTATTATAGATCAAGATGGAAATAAAAGAACCTCAGAAAATTTATATATGGATGGAATGGAAATATTCAATTTTACCATATCTACAGTAGTTCCCCATATTCAGGAGATAATTGAAAAATGTGGTTTTCCTGATATAGTTATATTCCATCAAGCGAATCGTTATATGCTTGAATTTATGAGAAAGAGTTTAAAAATTCCTAAGGATAAATTTCTTTATTCTCTGGGGAAATACGGAAATACAAGCTCTGCATCTATTCCTCTTACCCTTTGTTCTGAATTAAACAAATTTGATGAGTCAAATAACACTTTATTAAGTGGTTTTGGAGTTGGTTATTCTTGGGGTTCTGTAATGCTTAATTTAAAAGATACACTTTTACTTAATATTAATGAAATTTGACAGGAATACATGAAAAGATTACAAGATAAAAATATTTTAATAACCGGAGCATCTTCAGGGATAGGAAAAGAATGTGCATTTCGCTGTTACGAAGAGGGTGCAAAAGTTCATTTACTGGGTAGAAATGAAAGGTCGTTAAAAGAAATATACGCTCATCTTAATGATAACAATAATTCTATTGGTGTTCTTGATCTCAAGGATTTTGAACGATACCAAAGTGTAATAGAAAACATTGTAACAAAACAAGGTAAAATAGATGGCTTTATTCATTCGGCAGGGTATCAAATAACTTTACCAATCTCTGCTATGGATCATCAAATGTATCTTGATATCTTTGCTGTAAACACAATTTCTGCTTTTGAATTCATTCGCTTATTATCTAAAAAGAATTATGGTAATCTATCGGGTATGAGTATAGTGTTAATTGCCTCAGTAATGAGTATTATAGCTAATCCTGCTCTTACTGCTTATTGTGCTTCCAAAGCAGCTTTAGTGGGTGGAGCAAGATCCTTGGCTCTTGAATTAGCTACTAAAAATATAAGAGTAAATTGTGTTTCACCAGGTTATCTTAAAGATACAAAAATGATGACAGAGCTTAGTAATGTACTTAATTATAAAGAAATGGATAATTTAAAAAAGGGTTATCCATTAGGTCTGGGTTCAGTTAAAGATATATCTGCTTTGTGTATATTTCTATTATCTGATGAATCAAAATGGATTACAGGGCAAAATATAATAATTGATGGTGGGTATTCAATTTAATGAGTATTAAAATTATTAGAGCAACCTGGGATGAACCAATATTAAAAATACCAACCTTTGAAATATTGTGTGATGATGATAATATAAAAGAAATAGATTCATCAATTAAATCTATAATTAACAGATTTAATACATATTACATTACTGTAAAAGCACCAATTAGATGTATTAATATCTATTATTATCTTATGGAAAACAAATTGTGTTTTATTGAATCACAATTTTCGATCAACGTGAAATTAACTGAATATCAACATAATATATCAAGAATAATCCCAGCATTTAGTCAATTAAAATTATATAAAGTTGAAGATGAAAATATGCTCAATTATATTGTCCAAGAAGTAAATAAAGGTATTTTTAAAACAGACAGAATAGCCTTAGAACCTAAATTTGGGATTGAAATAAGTAATAAAAGATATGCAAATTGGATTAAGGAATCCTTTAATGATTCATTTAGTGATTTATTTATTGCTCTAAATATTTCACAACCTGTTGGTTTTTCTTTGCTCCAACGCAAAGATAAAGTTGTTTATGGACTGCTTGGTGGTATATTTAAATCTTATGAGAGAGATGGGTACTTTCCTGAAATTCTATTTAACATATTATTATACTATTCTAATATAGAATTTAATAATTTGAAAACTGATATTTCATCTAATAACCCTGAGATATTTAGGATATATCAAGAATATGGTGGTAAATTAGTATCAATCCGGTATGTATTTTCTAAATTGGTTTTATAATGGATATTTCAATAATTATTCCTTGTTATAATAATGCTAAATGTATTGAATCTTTATATTATGATATTATATCTCATATACAAACCCTTGGCTCTGATTATGAAATTATTTTCATAGATGATGGAAGTCCACAGGAAGATTATAAGATAATTAATGAAATAGCATCTAAGCATAAGCAGTGTAAATTAATAAAGCTTATTAGGAACTTCGGTCAGCATAATGCAATATCTGCTGGTTTAAGAGTTTGTAAAGGAGATTGGGTTGTTGTTATGGATGCTGACTTTGAGGATGATCCAACGTATATTCCTGAATTGTACAAAAAAGCACAGGAAGGGAATGATATTGTCTTTGCAAGAAGGATAAGTAGGACACACTCATTAATTAAAAGAGCTGAATCCAAAGTATTTCATATATTATTCTATCTGCTAACGGGTATGAAAACTGACTCTACAGTGGGTAATTATGGAATATTTAGCAGAACAGTTGTTAATGCTTTAAATCAAATGAATGAGCAATTTAGGGGCTTTGGGCTATTAATAAAATGGTTAGGATTCAAATGTGTGTATTTAAATGTTGAGCATGGGAAAAGATATGAAGGTAAAACATCGTATAATTTTCATAAGGGTCTAATTCTTGCTTTTAATTCTATAATTGCCTTTTCCCAACGGCCATTAAAAATATCAGTTATATTTGGATTTATTATTACTATTATTTCATTTATAATTGCTTGTATTTTTGTTTTAAGATGGTTGTTAGGTAAAGTAGCTATAGTTGGTTGGACAAGTACTGTTTTATCTATTTGGCTAATAGGGGGTCTTAATATTTTTATCTTAGGGATAGTTGGTTTATATATAGGTAAGATATTTGAAGAGACAAAACAAAGACCCCATTATATTATAGATTATACGGTAAATATAGATGAAACTTAAAAACTTACTTTTTTTACTATTTGGATATTTGCTATATAGCTTGATAGGGGTGATCTCAAAAAGTTCTCATTTACATCCCCTCATTAGTTTTAGGACATTATTTTCCTATAGCATTGTTTTGATTTTTTTAGGGTTATATGCTCTAATATGGCAGATAAGTATAAAAAAAATTCCTTTATATATAGCTTATATGGGGAAAAGTATATGTTTCGTACTTACTCTTTTTTGGTCTAATATCTTTTTTAATGAAGTGATAAAAATAAATAATATCGTAGGAGCAATACTGGTAATTCTTGGAATATTACTTATGTTTAGTCCTAAGGAGAATACTTGTTCTATATAGTAATGATACTAGGGGTTTTTTTAGGAAGTATCGCTCAAATTCCTTTAAAAAGTTCAGCTTTAGAAAAAGAAACGGGAACAATATCTTACTTTTTGAATAAAAAAACTATAATAGGATATGGCTTAATGATCATAGCTTCTCTTTTGAGTTTTTTGGCAATAAGAAATATTGAATTAAAAAGGGGAGCAATTATTGAAACATCGGGTTATTTATTTATTTTAGCGATTAGTAGATTTGTTTTTAATGAAAGTATTACAAGAAGGCAGTATATAGCAGCACTTCTGATAATAATAGGAATTCTCATTTTCAATGTCTAACATATCGTCAATTCCCTTTAATAAACCTTTTGCTACAGGAAAAGAGCTGGAATATATTCAGGATGCTATAAACCTTGGGCATATTTCAGGAAATGGATATTATACCAAGAAATGCCAGAACTTTTTTCAGGAACGCTATAGTTTTAAAAAATGCCTTTTAACAACTTCTTGCACAGATGCTTTGGAGATGGCTGCTATTTTAATCAATACTCAACCCGGAGACGAGATTATTTTACCATCCTTCACTTTTGTCTCTACAGCCAATGCTTTTGCTTTAAGAGGTGCAAAACTTATCTTTTGTGATAGCAGAACTGATCATCCAGGAATTGATGAAGATAAAATAGAAGAATTAATTACAGAAAAAACCAAAGCAATAGTTCCGGTTCACTATGCAGGTGTAGCTTGTGATATGGATAAAATTATGGCTTTAGCCGAAAAATATAATTTGTTTGTTGTTGAAGACGCTGCTCAGGCAATAGACAGTTATTATAAAGGTAAACCTTTAGGAGGAATAGGCCATCTGGGATGCTTTTCCTTTCATGAAACCAAAAATATTTCTTCCGGTGAGGGAGGAATGTTAGTTGTTAATGATGATAGGTTTATTGAAAGAAGCGAAATAATTTGGGAAAAAGGAACAAACAGACAGGCATTTTTCCGAGGTGAAATTGATAAATACGGTTGGGTAGATATTGGTTCTTCTTTTTTACCTTCGGATATTATAGCTGCTTTTTTATGGGCTCAACTGGAACATATTGATGAAATTCAAGCCAAGCGCTTACAGATTTGGAATCAATACAATGAAACCCTTAAACCAATTGCAGATAAAGCTGAAATCCGTCTTCCTTTTATACCTGATTATGCAACAAATAATGCACATATGTATTATATTATAGCAGAGGGCAAAGAGCAGAGGGCAGAGAGTGAAAAGCTAAGAGCAGAGAGCAAAGAGCAGAGGGCAGAGAGTGAAAAGATAAGGGCAGAGAGCAAAGAGCAGAGAGATAAAATTATTAAGAAGTTAAAAGATAAAGGTATACAAGCTGTTTTTCATTATCAGAGCTTGCATCAGTCCAAATTTTATTCATCTCAATCAATGCAAAGAGAATGTCCCCAATCCGATTATTATTCCCTGAACCTGTTAAGATTACCTTTATTTGTAGGGATAGATACTACGATAACTCAAAAAATGTTTAAAATATTAATGGAGTATAACGATGACTAAAAATCGGATAGAATACTTTATCAAATTCTCAAATTATATCTTAATACTTCTTTTTTTCTTCATATTCATATTTAAAACTATTCAATGTTTTATCACTACAAATTCCATAGGAGACGAAGCATTTTATTTAAATGAATTAAATAGATTTAGGGAAGTAGGATTATGGAATTCTTTTTCTGCGTATTAATTCTATTATCTATAAGTATTATAGCTGAATACCTGCTGAGGGTCTTTGATGAGGTAAAGAATAGACCGGGATTTATTATTAAAAAGGGTAAAACATCTATCCCTGATAAATGAAACAATATTAAAGAGGAATGGAGATGCATAAAAACAGTAAAGCACTATCATATATAGAGATTATTTTCTATCTTGTTATTATCTTTATATATCCTTTTCTGTTTATATCCCATAGCGGGGATTAAAAAGATAGTACTAAGTTTTATATAGTTTAGTTTGATATATTATTTATGGATTTACATATTTAATATTTATATTATTATATACACAAAGGAGGATTTTTATGAAATATATAACTAATACATTAAGTAATATATCCGAGATTACTTTCATATCTCTTTTATTTTTAATCGGTTTTGTTGTTGGTAGCATAGCAATTAATACAAGAAGTCCTTATTATATTTCACCCGATGGAACGGGATATCATAATTATGCCGTAAATATATCTTTAAGAGGGGTATACTCTCCAGCATATCAATATCCTTATACGGTTAATTTTGCAAGAGAACCGGGATATCCAATGTTTTTAGCCGCAATTTATAAAATTTATGACATATTTGGCGAGCCCACTCTACTAAAATGGGATGAATATAATGTCTCTACAAAAACAATGAAAACAAAAAAAGGTGAAATTCAATGTGCTAAATATGTTCAACTAATTCTGTTAATCATATCCGTATATTTTATATATAGGATACTAATAAATCTACATTCAATCCGTAATGCAAGATTTATTTCGTTACTTATAATTCTCTATTATCCTTTTATTTCCTATTGTACCTATATTTTGAGAGAATCTTGGATAACTTTCTTATTGGCTTTATTTTCTTTCTGTATGGTTGAATTTTACTTGAGCAAAAAACAGCTTTATTTGCTTTTAGCTACTATATCTATAGCATTAGCATCGTTATCTTGGCAAGTTATGGTAGTGTTTACTCCCCTCATTCTGATAATTATGCTTTTATCCAAAATTAAATTTTGGCAATCTATAAAATACATAATTCTCTATGCAATAATATTTATTGTTCTCCTTTTTCCCTGGTTTGCCTATGTTTATAGTTATTATCCCAATCTTAAAATTGTAACTTCTATGGGAACCTCACTTACACCCGAAGTAATTAATTGGAAAAGTGCTTTAAGTGAAGCGAAATATTTCGGAGAAATATCTCAGGATGAATTTGATCAAATTTATAGAAGCGGTAGAACTGAATTACCAGAAGCAGAAATCTTTCAAAGATCTTTTTCAGGATGGTATTCTGCTTCTGCTGATTCTATAATAGGAAAGTTAAATATATCTTTTCCGCAACAGCTCCGATTTAAGTGTTATGCAGCATTTAAGAATTTAAAAGGTTTATTTTTTCAAAATGATTGGACACCTTTCGTTGGAAAGTTCAGAGATTCTATTTTTTTCCTAACAAAAGGGTTTAATAAAACTCAGAATAAATATGATATAATTATTAGCATACAGACATTAGCTTTAAATGTTATAAGCATATTAATCGGGGTATTTTCCATTCTCGGTTTTATCGTATATAAAAAGAGAAACTTAATTTATTGGATATCGTATCTATTTTATTGCGCACTTTTTTATATTATTGGGAGTGAATCCAGAAGATTTATTCCGGTATTGCCTTGGATATTATATTTAAATTATTATTTTGTCTTTTATACCTATAAAAAGCTAACAATGCATAAAGCTAAAGCAATAAAAGAGAGTGGAATCCAAATGATAAGTTCATAATTTCCTCAATGTTTATAATTATTTGATATATTTTATGTTAGGTTATATTGCAAAAACTATATATCACCGAAACTCTTGGTTTAAAGGAATCACTTCTTTAATTTATAAAATGTTTGCATCGTTCTGTATTTGAAGTTGAATCTCTTTTATTTGTTGCCTTAGATATTCACTACATAGATGTAAATCAACATAATGAACTTATGTCACAGTTAAATAGTATCAAGAAACTAATTGTGGGTTTCATCCGCTATCTCAAAAACTCTCAACATCCCAACTAAGAACTTTGAACTTTGAACTCCTGCACTTTGCACTTTGAACTCCCGCACTTTGAACTTTGAACTCCCGCACTTTGAACTTTGAACTCCTGCACTTTGAACTCCCGCACTTTGAACTTTGAACTCCCACACTTTGAACTTTGAACTCCTGCACTTTGAACTTTGAACTCCTGCACTTTGAACTCCCGCACTTTGAACTTTTTAACTCCCGCACTAAGAACTTAAAAACAAAGGAACTATTATGAAAGTTATAATATTAGCTGGAGGGATGGGAACAAGATTAGGTTCTCTTGGTGAATTAATGCCAAAACCAATGATTGAAATTGGAGGTAAACCAATTATTTGGCATATTATGAAGATTTTTAGTCATTATGGTTATAATGATTTTATCGTATGTTTAGGTTATAAAGGAAATGTGATTAAGGATTACTTTTATCATTATTATACTTATAACAGTGATTTCACAATAAATTTAGCTTCCGATGAGATAATATTTCATAACTCAAATGATGATAATTTTAATGTTACTTTAGTTGATACTGGCTTAAAGAATCTAAAAGGATCCCGTTTAAAACAGGTGGAAAGATATCTGGAAGATAATTTAAATTTTATAACTTATGGAGATGGAGTGGCAGATATTAACATTTCTTCTTTAGTAGAATTTCATAAATCTCATAATAAGCTTTTAACAATAACTGGTGTAAAACCTCCTTCTATGTTTGGTGAAATGATTGAAAAAGATGGTCTTGTTTTATCTTTTGAAGAAAAACCGCAAACCAGCAAGGGGCTTATAAATGGTGGTTTTATGGTATTTCATCGGGATCTTATGAATTATCTTTCAGAAGATCCTCAATGTGATTTTGAATTTGGTCCTTTAGAGGATTTAGCAAAGAAGGAGGAAATTATGACTTATAAACATAAAGGTTTTTGGGAATGTGCAGATACTGTGAGAGATCTGGAGCATTTAAACAAATTATGGAATGAAAATAAAGCATTTTGGAAAATATGGTAGTAGTATGTTTTTATTAGATAAATATAACGACAAAAGGGTATTAATTACAGGTCATACAGGTTTTAAGGGCTCTTGGTTATCGCTGATGCTTTTTGAACTTGGTGCTAAGGTTACCGGTTATGCATTAGACCCTGTTAATTGTGAAGATCATTTTAATTTAATAAAGCTGAGTGAAAAAATTGAAGATATTAGAGGAGATATACTTGATTTTAATAAGCTTTCCAAAGTATTTGAAGATTTTAAACCCGAAATAGTTTTTCACTTAGCAGCTCAAACGATAGTTTTAGAAAGTTATCAGAATCCCAAGGATACATTTGATATTAATGTTCAAGGTACGGTAAATATCTTGGAATGTTGCAGGAATAGCAATTCCGTAAAGGCCTGCATTATTGTAACAAGTGATAAGTGTTATGAAAACAAAGAATGGCTTTGGGGATATAGAGAAATTGATAGATTGGGCGGTAAGGATCCTTATAGCGCAAGTAAAGCATGTGCTGAATTTGTTACATATTCTTATTTGACATCATTCAGGCAATTAAATTTGGCAAGTGTTAGAGCCGGTAATGTTATAGGTGGTGGAGATTGGGCTAATAATAGAATTGTACCTGATTGTATGAGAGCATTGATAGCCAATGAACCTATTATTATTAGAAATCCTTTATCAATTAGACCTTGGCAACATGTTTTAGATGCTCTATATGCTTATTTGTTATTAGCTATAAAACTTTCTGAAGATAAAAACACTTATCAAGGCGTATGGAATGTGGGACCTAATCTGGATTCAATGAAAACAGTAGAAAAATTGGTAGAAAAAGTAATTTTTTACTGGGGGAAAGGTAAAATGAAAATTGAGCAGAAAACAAATGCAAATCCCGAAGCAAAATATCTTTTTCTGGATACGACAAAAATAAAAGAAATCCTTCATTGGAAACCTTCCTGGAATTTTGATGAATCTGTCTTTTATACCGTAGAATGGTATAAGAATTATCAGGCAGGTGAAAATATGGCAGAAATTTCAAGAGATCAAATTAGAAAATTTCTTAAAGGCAATGGATATGAAAATTGAAGAAACCTCATTAGAAGGTGTATTAATCATTCATCTTGATCCAAAAATAGATAAGAGAGGGTATTTCTTAAGGTTTTGGGATGAAACTATACTATCTGCATATAATCTTCCCCAAAGATGGTGTGAAGAAAGTATCTCATATTCCAAATATAAAAATACCCTTCGTGGTTTACATTTTCAATATCAGCCATTTGCCCAATCAAAATTCATTTCTCTAATTAAAGGTTATATAAGCGATGTTGTTGTAAACATAGATCTTGATTCTCCTAATTATGGAAAATGGCAGCTGTTTGAGCTATCAGATAAAGAGCCATTAGCGTTATTTATTCCGGCAAATTATGCCCATGGTTTTGTAACAAGAACGGAAGATTGCTATCTTATTTATAAAATGGATAAACCTTATAATCCCCTATTTGAAGATGGAATTATTTGGAATGATAAGGACTTAGGGATAAATTGGAAGGTATCTGCTCCTATTTTATCTCAAAGAGATAGTGGATTTAAAACTTTAAATGAAATTACAACAAAATTAAGGATGTTAAATGATAAATAATAGTGAAACTCTTAAAGAACAGATATTAGATTTATGTAAACAATATTATGAATTGAAACATAAGCCCGACGATTTTAATATAAATAAAGATAAAGTGTATTATGCGGGTAGGGTGTTTGACTATTCAGAAATTCAAAATCTTGTTTCCGCTAGTTTGGATTTTTGGCTTACTGCAGGTCAATATACAGAAGAGTTTGAATTCAATCTGGCAGAATTTCTTGGCTTATCCAATGCTATAACGGTAAATTCAGGATCATCAGCAAATCTTGTGGCTATTACAGCTCTTACTTCTTCAAAGCTTAAAGATAGAAGATTAAAAACGGGAGATGAAGTTATTACAGTTGCTGCGGGTTTTCCATCTACAGTTGCTCCTATAGTCCAAAACCGGTTAATTCCTGTTTTTGTAGATATTGAATTAGGTACCTATAATGTAAATGCCGAACTGGTTGAAAAAGCTATATCACCTGAAACAAAGGCAATTTTTTTAGCGCATACTCTGGGTAATCCCTTTAATTTGGATATTATTATGCATCTTGCAAAAAAATATAATTTATGGTTAATTGAAGATAATTGTGACGCTTTAGGAAGCAGATATAAAGAAAAGTTGACAGGAACATTTGGAGATTTGGCTACCTGTTCTTTTTATCCGGCTCATCATATAACTACCGGTGAAGGAGGAGCAGTAGTATGTGAAGATGAAGAATTGGCAAAAATTTGCAAATCTGTTAGGGACTGGGGTAGAGATTGCTATTGTGTCGGAGGAGAAAGTAATACTTGTGGAAAAAGATTTAGCCAGCAATATGGAACTCTACCTTATGGTTACGACCATAAATATGTATATTCAGAAATTGGCTATAATCTTAAAATGACAGACCTTCAATCCGCAATTGGTTGTGCTCAAATTAAAAAGTTAAATGGCTTTATTTATAAAAGAAGAAATAATTTCAGTTATCTACTATCAAGGTTGAAACAGTTTGAAGATTTCTTGATTTTACCCCAAGCTACAGAATTTAGTGATCCGGCTTGGTTTGCATTTCCTATAACGATAAAAAATAATAAGGGTATTACTCGTAATCAAATTACCACTTATTTGGAAGAGAATAGAGTTGAAACCAGAAATTTATTCAGTGGTAACTTACTCAGACATCCCGGTTTTCTAAATATAGAACATAGAGTAAGTGGAATGCTTACGAATTCTGATATTATAACCAACGATACTTTCTTTATAGGTTGTTATCCTGGTTTAGATGAAATCAGATTAAATTATATTTGCGATGTTTTTTCTTCCTTTTTCAATAGTTTATAGATAAAAATATTATAATGTCGGTTGTAGTAAAATCTCCTTGTGTGGTAACATATTTAAAAAGGATTACTGAAACATTAACGGTAATTGAATTGCAACCACTTAAGCGTCTTCCTAAATATAAACCGGGTCAGTTTTTACATTTAACCCTTGATTATTATGATCCTGCCAAAAACTGGCCTGAATCCAGAGTATTTTCCATTGCTAATTATGATCCTGAGGTAAAAACACTAAGGATAATTTACAGTGTAAAAGGGAAATATACGAAACTTATGAATGATAATTTACAAGAAAATCAACAGGTTTGGGTGAAGATGCCCTACGGTGATTTTACTTTTAATTCAATAACCGATAATATGATATTTATTGCAGGTGGAACTGGAATTACACCTTTTTTATCATATCTTGAAAGTATCAAATACAAGATTCCGGATAAGAACATTTGGCTCTTTTATGGCGCTAAAGAGAAAAATTGTATGGTAGGTGAAGAATTGATTGATAATATTGTTTTAGTTAATCCCCGATTTAAAGTAAAAAAGTATCTGGAATATAAAAGTGGCAATGAGCGCTATGAAATGGGTAAATTAGAAGCTGACAAAATCTTAGAAGAATTACAATCTATTGGGGAAGCTGATTTTTATATTAGTGGTCCACCGGAAATGATACAATATTTCAAACAATCTATAATAGATGCTGGAATAAAACAGGAATTTATTCATATAGATGCCTGGGAATAAGGAGAAACTTATGAATATTAGATTATTTAAACCCTATGTCGGTCAAGAAGAACTGGACAGTATCAAAGATACATTTGAAAGAGGATGGATTGGTTTGGGTGCTAAAGTATCTGAATTAGAACAAAAATGGAGCAATTATATCGGAGGTTCTTTTTCATTAGCAGTAAATTCTGCCACTGCCGCTTTACATCTTGCTGTAACAGCTTTTAATTTTCCCAGGGGGAAAAAAGTTCTTGTTCCTGCTATTACTTTTGTATCAACAGCAAACGCTGCACTTTATAATGGATTGAAACCTGTGTTTGTAGATGTTGATCCAATTACTTTGCAAATGGACTTATGCGATTTGAAAAAAAAGTATGATAATGATTGTGTAGCAATTATTCCTGTACATTTAGGAGGTTATCCTGTAGATATTGAAAACATCTTAGATTTTGCTGAGGATAAAGGTCTAAAAGTTATAGAAGATTGTGCCCATTGCGCCGGAGGTGAATATAAGGGTAAAAAACTTGGAACCTGGGGTCATATTGGTTGTTTCAGTTTTGAGGAAAAGAAATTAATGACTACCGGTGATGGAGGTATGATCTGCTCTAATGATGAAGAAATTATTGAAAAGTTGAAACCATATAGATGGGTAGGAATTGATAAAGACACCTGGAGACGGGCAATTGAATTCCGTGATGAAGCTAATAATGATGCATATCATTGGCACTATGTTATTTCAGTTTTGGGGTATAAATATAATATGAATGACTTGGCAGCATCAATTGGTCTGGTGCAGTTAAAGAAATTAGATTATATGAATATGACCAGATCACAACATATAAATTTATATTTAAATAAAATTAAAGGTTTGAAAGAAATTAAACCATTGTTACCGTATAATACGGAAAGAGATGTATATTGGATGTTCGGCGTGAGAACGAAAAGGCGTGATGAACTCATTATTTACTTAAAAGAAAAAGGAATATCTACAGGGGTTCATTTTTATCCTCTAACTTTACATCCTTTATTTAAGAATTTCTATGTTCCCTGTAAAATAGCAGAAACCGTTTGGAAAGAATTTATTACTCTTCCTCTCTTTGTGGAATTAACAAATGAGGAAATAGATTATATTGCAAAAGTACTCTATGATTTTGAGGGCTAAACCACTAAAATGCATCCATCTGTATTAGTATTGATACTAAGCTATAACGGTAAAGAACTTTTAATAGATGCAGTGCAATCTTATCTTGATTGTGAATACCCGAATTTTGCTGTGGCAGTTATTGATAATGGTTCAACTGACGGAACGGAGGATTTTATCAGGAATAATTATCCCAATGTTGTTTTTATGCGTTCTGAAAAGAATCTTGGTTATTCCGGAGGTATGAATATTGGTTTGGCTTATGCTTTTGAACAAAATAATTATGACTATGTTCTAATTACAAATAATGATGTTATAGCTGATAAACAAATTATTACTGCTCTGGTGGAAACTGCGGAAGCAAACCCGGGAACGGCATTTACTACTGGAAAGGTCTATTATTATGAAAGACCGGATGTTTTCCAAACATTAGGGAAAAGTTCTCACCCTACTCTTGTAAGAGGGGAGCATTTGGGAAGAGGGGAGAAAGATTTAGGACAATATGATAGGGATACAGAATTAGCATTTTGTGATGACATATTTTGGTTGGTCTCCAGAGAAGTATATTTAAAAACAGGGGGATATGACACGGAGTTTTTTCTTCAAGCAGAGGATTTTGATTGGCAATTGCGAGCTAAAAAAGCCGGGTTTAAGATAATGTATTCTTATAAAGCCAAATTATGGCATAAGGAAAGTATGACAATAGGTAAGTCATCACCGTTAAAAGCTTATTATGACGCCAGGAATCCAATGATTGCAATTATGAAAAATTGTAATAGCAAACAAATTAACAAATATGTAATTGATAAATCTTATAAATTATTATTTAAGTCAATTCCTAAAACATTTATAAAGGGACATATATCCAAGGCATTTGCAAGTATGTTTGGCTTGCTTAGTGCTTATAAATATTATATTATATCAAAAATAAATAAATATATATAACAATATGTTAGGTTTAGGTATATTTAAAAAACTCAGATATATATTTAATATATATTGTCTTTTTAAATATAAACTTTTAAGATTCTTATATGGTATAAATACAGCTAATTCATATTTAACAACAGTAGATAAATTTGCATTGGTAAAAATAATCAAATATTATGGAGCTCACATAGGTTCCAATTGTGATATAGAATCCCCACTTTATTTTCATAATTGCAAAAAATTCTCAAATCTTACTGTTGGGAATGATTGCCATATTGGAAAATGTGTTTTTCTTGATTTGAGGAATCATATTAAAATTCAAAATAAGGTAACAATTTCTATGAATACAATTATTATAACTCATCAAGATATGGGTCGTTCTCCTTTAAGTAAAATTTACCATCCACTATCTAAACCGGTTTTAATAAAGGAGGGGGCATATATTGGAGCTAATGCAACTATTTTAATGGGCGTAACAATTGGTAAATGTTCAATAATTGGAGCAGATGCCTTAGTGAATCAAAATGTAGATGATTTTACAATGGTAGCTGGTGTTCCCGCTAGGTTTATCAAATCAACTTATAAAATGATTGAAAATTAATGAATAATCATATTGATAATAAAATAAAAGCATATCCCATCTGGTCAAGAGATAATACTAAACTCCTATTAGCATTTATTTTTACTGTTATAATTGTTTATATTTTTCCGAAATTAGGAGTTCCTCAAATTCTGATTAAATTATCGTTCTTGCTTCTCCTATTTATTATATTCAATTCTAAAAATGATGTCTTTTGGCTTAGTTGGTATATTTTAATTGTCAATGCAATAAGTAGGATGTTTATGATTGGCACGGCAGATAATATATATAGAATACCTATGTATAGTATTATGTCTGGAGTATCCTTAGGTTTTCATGAATTATTCCTTGCTATGTATATTATAAAATATCTATTAATGAATAATAAAAGACATTCATTATTTAACAAATATACAATATTTATATTAATATATGGTGCGTTTACGATTTTCTACTCATTTTTTTGGGGAATAAGCCAATCTACTCTTATAAGGTCAATCAGGACAGTTTTACCCTGGTTTTGGCTCATAATTTTACCGGCATTTTTTTCTAATCCGGAAAAGGTGGAGCATTCATTTCAATTAATAGCACCTTTTGTATTTGTTTGTTTTATATTATCTATTTATTCACAAATTACAGGTAGATACTTGCATGATATTCTTTCAGGAGAATCCAGGATAGGATATCTTGGAGAGGCAGAGATTGAACTTGTCAGATCTGTGCATTCAACATTTCTAATTTTTCCCATAGTTTTTCTGGCATTATTCTACCTTGGAATGGGTAAGATAAAATTTAACTATATCTATTTAAATTTAATAATAATAACTGGGACATTAATCATCATTCTTTCGGCTACAAGAGGATGGATTATCGCCTTCCTTATTCTATTATCTTCATTTTTCTTTATGAAAGGATCTGATTTGATAAAACAATTAATAAGAGTATTCGTTATATTAAGCTTAATAATATTTATAGTACAATTATTTTATCCTTTATTCCTTTTTCAATTATCAAAGGCTTATGAACGATTTATGACTCTTGAACAATTAGTAGAAGGCGATCCTACTGCAGGTGGTTCTCTACTAAGAATAACAGAACGAGGTCCTAGAGTTATGAAGGAATTTCGCAAAAGCCCTATAATAGGATGGGGTTTTTCCGATCATTATTTTAGATTTAGAGATATTCATGTGGGAAATCAAACAATGCTGCTACAAGGAGGGATATTAGGATATTTATTTTGGATGATTATATATTTTATGATATTATATAAAATCTATTCTTATGGACAATATAATTACAATAAATTATATCTTGGGAATAATGTGAATATCATACTTTTAGCAATGGTTGCAAGTTTTGTTATTCATTGCAGCTCAACTCATATATGGGGGTTCTATGGATCGGGACAAGAAGTTATTCTTCAATGGGCATTTATATTAACCACCGCTAATGCCTATTTAACTACTACAAGGTAAAATTTATTTAATAATAAATATGCTTAAACAGCGTTTTCTTGTTCACTTCGGAACTCAAATTATTATTCAATTATTAGCCATTGCGGCAGGAATAATAGTAGCCAGGATTGCCGGACCCTCATTAGTTGGCGTTTTATCGTATGGCACTGCATACACCTCTATCCTTGCTTTTATTACAGGTATTTTCGGATCTGCACACATCAAGCTTGTTTCTGAAGGTCGCGAACATAGTAATTGTTTAGCTGTATATGGAAGATTAAGAGGCATTAGTGCTATAATTTATTTTATAGCTACAGCCGGTATGTTCCTTATTCAAAAATACTTACTTAATTATCAGTTTGAAAGTAAAGAAATTCAAATTGTAATATTATTATCCCTCATAGCTCATTTTCTCAGTATATATGAAGGATACTCTAATGTAGTTTACACAGCTAATTTAAAGCAAGCAAAAGCTAATTTACCTGGTTTTTTTAGAGATATAGCTTGGCATATTGGTAGGGTTGTAATAGTAATTTTGGGTTTTAGGGCAATAACATTAGCCACATATAAAATGATTCTTTCAGTTTTAGTTGTTCTATATTGTGCATATTTGCTTAAAGAATTTCCTAAAGGTAAATACGATAAAATCTTAGCAAAACAATTTTTTAAGTTTGGCATCCCGAGCTTAATTATCGTTATTATTAATAATATTACTGGTTATGCTGATAAATTGCTTCTTGCTCATTATACTAATACAACTCAATTAGGTTATTATTCGGCTGCATTTTCCCTTGGTGGAATGTTTATGCTTATAGCTATGCCTGTTAGTAACATTTTCTTTCCTCTTTTTTCTAAAATGATTAGTATGAATAATTGGGAAGGAGTGAATATCAATATTTTCAAATATCAGGAATTTATCATCCTTTTTCTTTTCCCAATTATGTGTATTCTTGCCATAACTATAAAAGATCCTTTACTTTTAGTATTAGGGAAAAGGTATAAACCCAGTGTAACACCTTTGATCATTCTTCTTTTTTCTACTTATGTAGTTTTGCTCGGGTTACCTTATGGTAATGTAGTTACAGGAATGGGAAAATTCTATATTTATGCTTGGACAAATGTAATAAAATTGGTAATATTCATTATTTCTATTACAATTTTTGTTTCTCCCAGGTTTTTAAATTTAGGGGCTACCGGCTTAGCCTATAATCAACTTGTTCTGAACCTTACCGGAAATCTGGTTTATCTTTTTTATGTAATGAATTATGGGAAGGTAAGGTTATTTATGAAAAATAATATCAGGCACTTGGTCATTATTCTAATCTCATTTGCTGCCTTCTTAGGTTCCAAATATGTTAAAAACACTTATGAATATTGGTGGCTATTCTATATTCCTCTTTATTTAATAGTTTGCTATGGTATTCTGATTAAATTTAAGCTAATTGGAAAGGAGCATTGGTTGCTTTTAACAGAGGCGTTAAACATAAAAAAGACCCTGAATTATGCAAAAGATGAAATGAGTAATAGAGATGTTTAAACTAATTGGTATATAAATATAATAGGGAAGTTTGATAAAATGATAAAAATAATATTTATAATTCCATTTTCTCCTAAATATGCTGAATATGCTGATAAACCAAGACCCAAATATAATTGGGACACAAAAGATGGTCAATGGGTTGGTATTTGGGGATATGATTGGGGTGATCTTCATTTAAAATCTCTTGTGGAATATTATGATAATTATGACTGTGAGGTCTGGCAACCGGACCTTAGAGCTGATAAAATATACTCTGCTCAGCTATGTGAAAATTTAATCCATAGGAATTTTCCTGCTAAGATGATAAAAAGTTTTTACCGCTTTAAACTAAGAAAAGAACTGTATTCAAAAAGTATTATTGAAGAATTGAAAAAATATGATGATAATAATACAGTTCTTATGTTACCAGCTACAGTTCGGACAAAATGGATGGTTTCCATTCTTGGATCTATTAGAAACGCAAAACATATATATTATATCTATATAAATGACTCAAAATTATTGCCCTTAAAAATTAGTTGTTTAAATCCATTGAAAGCATTAAGTACATATCTTATAAATAAAGAAAAACTACAATGGTTGAAAAATATGAATATATTACTAACGAGTTATTCTGATTCTGAAGCTGTAAAAAAAGCCGAACAAATTAATCCTAATCTTAAGGCAAGTAAATTCGTGTGGGGTTTGGATCTTGATTATTGGTATCCTGTAATAGATAAGGAAGCAGCAAGAAAAAAGCTTAAGATTCCCGCTGAAGCATTTGTAATTCTTTTATCTCAACGCTTAGTTCCTGAGTATCAAGTTGATCGTTTTATTGAAGTTATAGCCCAAATCAAACCTGTAAAACCGTTTGTATGCTATATTACCGGCTTTGGATTACCTGATTATAAAAGTTACTTGCAAGGATTAGTAGAGCGTTTTGGTCTTAATAATAAGATTTGTTTTGTTGGTTATGTTTGTGATGAAGAATTAAGGAATTATATGATTGCTGCAGATCTGTTCGTAGCCGTTCCAACAATTTTTGGAGGCTCAGGCGGTGCATTAAAAGAAATGGCTATTGGGAGACCAATATTTACTGTCAGTTCCGGTTCAACCTATTATTTCCTGAAGGAACAAAATGCAGGTATTTTCGTTAGTCCTACTGACTATGAAGAATGGAGACATAAATTAGAATCCATAATCAATGGGGAGATAATTGTAAAAACAGTTAAAAGAGAAATAGTTATGGACCATTATTCCTGGAAAAAAACTGCTGAACAGACAAAAAAAGCTATTGATTTATTATTTGAGGAAAACTAATGAAAGCAGTTATATTATCCGGTGGACTGGGTATTCGTCTTAGACCTTTTACTGAAGTAATCCCTAAACCATTACTTCCGATTGGAGAAAAAGCAATACTGGAAGTTCAAATTGAGCGACTTAGAGATTATGGTTTTTCTACAATTTATTTGGCTACAAATTATAAATCTGACTATATTGAAAGTTTTTTTGGAAATGGCTCCAGATATGGAGTTAATCTAAAAATTAGTAGAGAAACAACACCTTTAGGAACTGCCGGTCCATTAACTTTAATTCAAGATGAACTTACAGAACCATTTTTAGTAATGAATGGTGATATATTAACTTTATTAAATTATAAAATGTTTTATGATTATGGAGTATCAAAGAGTTTTCCCTTAACCTTGGGGATTAAAAAGGAAATTTTGCCCTTTTCCTTTGGCAATATTTTTTTTGAAGGTGATTATGTAACAGATATACAAGAGAAACCGAATTTTGAACTTTATATACTTGCCGGAATTTACATTATGACCCCTGAGATATTTAAATATATTCCCAAAGCTCAACATTATGATATGGATAAATTGATCAAAAAGTTACTGGCTGAAAAGATACCTATCCCCAAGTATGAAATAAAAGAGTATTGGCTGGATATTGGCAGAATAAATGATTATGAAAAAGCTCAGAATGAATTTAAGGAGCATTTTCAGTAGAGATTAGTCCAAGAATTTAGTCCACGAATTTTCACAAATTAACACGAAAAAAAAAGGTTGAGAGAGTTGAGAGGGTTGAGAAGGTTGAGAGAGTAAGGGCAGAGAGAGAAGGGATACTTTCCGGAATAAACGACGTCCTCGTCGTTTCCTGTCCTCAAGGTAAGTCATGGGGAATGAAGATTTTGAGAAAGTTGAGAGAGTTGAGAAGGTTGAGAGGGTTGAGAAAGTTGAGAGAGTTGAGAGGGTTGAGAGAGTAAGGGCAGAGAGAGAAGGGATACTTTCCGGAATAAACGACGTCCTCGTCGTTTCCTGTCCTCAAGGTAAGTCATGGGGAATGAAGATTTTGAGAAAGTTGAGAGGGTTGAGTAGGTTGAG
>Ga0255340_1001977_pt1 | contig 25242 bp, 33 predicted proteins | sample wastewater_treat_7_FD_192417 | JGI IMG/M metagenome (GOLD analysis project Ga0255340, IMG submission 192417) | Wastewater microbial communities from Lulu Island WWTP, Vancouver, Canada - plant10 | ecosystem: Engineered > WWTP > Wastewater > Unclassified | place: Canada: Vancouver, British... | reverse complement strand
CAAATGGGAATCTATTTGCTTTAACAGGTTGTAATCTATTGACAGGATTAGGAACTTGCCATCCCAGTCTCATAACAGCTCTAATAGCAAGCATATCTTGTTGTGCTAAATTGTAAATTATATTTCCATTATCATCTTGTATCACGCCTTCAGTAAGTATTTTAAAAGTAATATCTTGTCTAATTGCATAAACTGCACTTTGAAAATCTCCAGCTACTAATTGAGCTTTACTTATATTCCACATTCCACTTTTAACAAATTGAATAGGAGCACCGAACAATGTATAAGATACTGGTCCTTGAAAACTTTCCATAAATACAGGTCTGCCTAATGCATCTCTCAAATCTCTTAACTGTGCTTTGATTGTTATTGGAGCTATGAAACCTGTTACATCATAACCATCACTTTCTACTGAAGCCATAATACTTGATACATCCTGAAGTAAATCCTCTCCAGTTCCTAATGCAACGACATTTCCTGCACTTGTTGCTCCAGTGATTATATCTTTAGGCCAGCTTGTAGGTGCTCCTGTTCCAAAAAAGATTGCTTGGTCAATTGCTACCCCAAAAGCTTCAGTCAAAGCAGTTTTACATTCTCCCCAAATATCATAGTCAGCATCTTCAATTATATCTTCAGGAACTGGGATTATTGCCGCAATTTCTTCTGCGTCAATGAACTTATCTTCCCATGCTAATTTAGTTGTTGGTTTCTTGCCCGCTGGTGTTTCAGTTGTTCCTTTATTGATGAAGCTTGCAGTTGCTAAAGAAGCCATAACTGGTATCCTTCTTTGTCTCTTAGACATATTTGGTAGTTTTTTCATTAATTGAAGTGCATATGAATATTCAGGAACTGCTTTAATTATTTCATTTGATACTTCTTGCGGAATTAAACTTGCCGCATCAGTTTGGTCTATAAAAGCCATCTCTTAACCTCCTCAAGTTTTAAATTTTGCTTTTACTTCTTTGCTAATTTTCTAATAATAGAATTCATATCGACCTGACTTTGAGGAGTTCCTTGATTTGGTGGTATACCTACCTGAGGTTTATTTCCACTCTTTTTAATTTGTGGATATTCCTCAATTAAACTTTTTATCTCTTCAAGTAACAACTTCTCAAAAGTTTCACTTGAAGGGTCGACATTCTCTAATTTGCCTTGCTCTCTAAGCAAAGCTTTTGTAAAGAGAGGGTCAACCTCTAATTTGTCTGCTATTCTACCAAAACTTTTTTCAAATGTCAAGTCTTTTATCAATTTATCTTTTTGTGCAATTACCTCTTCCAATGTTTGTTCATTGCTTCCTTCATCAAGTCCTAATGATTTGAGAACTTTATTTAACTTTTCTTCTACCTCTTTTGCTTTAGTTCTATATTTTGCGTTCTCTTCCCTTAATGCTTTCACATACTCAATAGGAAATGATTTTTCTTGCTCTTGCTCTTGTCCTTGTTCTGTATTTTCTTGTTCATTTTCTTTGTTTACATCTTTTTCGTCCATATAATCCTCCTTTATTTTATTAATTGTTTATGGTCATTCAACCATTTTTTTGCTTCATTTAAAGTGAACTTCTTTTTATCAAACATAACATTTTGCGGAACCATTGTTCCGTTTGTGTCTGTTTTTAATTTTCCCATTGTGCTTTTTACTCCATCTGTTATGTCAATCACTCTAAATGAATTAGGTTTAAATAGATTGGGTGGTCTCACTCTATAATGCCAATATGCTCCTGGACTTTCTTCATCCCAACCTCTTATCTCTGGCATACTACCCTCCTTTCTAATATCTTACTTATATCTTGCATTTACTTTATCTACAATACTCATTGTTGATTTGGTATATTCTCTGGGTTTTATAGATGTATTAAACTCTGCATATGTTTCTGCAAAGTATTCTGAATAATTACTAAGTCCATATACTGAAGAATAGTTTTCAAGAAACTCTTTACTTGCTTTCTTCTTATTCTTAATTAATTTATATTCCTTTTGTTTATTCATAAATCTTACATGGTCTTCCCCTAATAGTCTTGTTAATTCTGGGTCTTTGCTTGCTCTAATTTTCTTTTGCATATCTGTTTCAATAAAATGTCCAAATTCATGTGACATTGTTTGTGCTTCTAATTGTGAACCTGGTGTATGATAATACCATTTATTAACTTCAATATCAAAGTTTAGTTTGGTATCTTCAATGTTTTCTTTTGAAAAGTATTTAGGATTTACCCATAAAACATTATTGTCTGTATCACTCAATGCGTAAGCGTCACTATAGTATTTAGTAAACTCCTTCTTTGAACATTTCATTAATTTGCAAGCATCGTCTATATCATCTGTTATCTTATCTAACTTAAGTCCTGATAACTCCTTAGCTCTTGCATATTCTTTTGAAATCTCGTTTACTACTTCATCAGTAAGCTTGCTAATATTAACTTTTGTTTTTAAATCCTTCTCAATATATTCAATTGCTTGTTCTCTTGTTTTTATATCTCTAAATCCTACCTCTATGTATTGCGTTGCTTTTTTAACTGTTTTTAAATCTTCAGCAAAACTTGCAAATCGTTTAGGAACAAATCTTATTTGCTCCCTTTGTGGTTTTCTTTTTAAATAAGGATTTACATTTATAAATTCTCTTAATTGTTTCTGCTTCTTACTTACTAATTTTTTGTATTCTTCTTTATGTGTTAGTTCGTATGCAGTTTTATTTTGTCTTACTTCTCTTTCTAATCTTCTTTGCTTCTGTGAATTTGTATAAACTATTTCATTAGCTTTTTTTTCTCCATATTGGTCAATTAGTTTTTGTTCTTCTTCTGAGTATAAGTATTTGGGTTTGTGTCCTGTGTAAGGTGTAAATGTATGCCTGCAATTAGGATGAAATAAATGGTTATCTTGTGCTTCCTGAAGTGATGGGTATCTTTTATCATTGCCTGAGATACTTAAAACTTTTCCATTATACCGTTGACAATATTTACAGCAACCTAAATGTGAACTTACTAATATTAAGTCATTACCTGTTTCTTGAAGCCTATTTAATTTACCTTCTCTTTCTGCTTGCATAGTCATAGTTCTTGAAACCATCTCTGAATACTCATCAATGGGAATGTTTCTACCATTCTTTGTTGTAAAGCTTATAATTCCATCATCAGTAAACTTCTGAATTAATTCATCTGTATACATTTGTCTTGTATACAAATCGCCTTCTTGAAAATTATCTGCATATACAGTAGTTGCAGTTTTGTAATATACATCATTTATTCCTCTTGTTATATGATTAATCATCTGGTTACCTATTATTTCTCTGTTTGCTAAGATAACTCCTAAAGCAGATTTGTGCCCTGTAAAGTTTTCTAATCCTACCCCTTTTTTAAGTATCTCATCAAATTCGTTTGTGTCTTTGTAAAGAGGTTTTTGATTTAAATTAACTGGTGTTATCTTTTTAACTGGTTTACCTTTTATACTTTTTGCACCTTTTAAGTAATCATTAACTCCTTGATTTTTCCAGTTATTTAAATTCATTTGTAACATTTGTAAGTCTTTACTAATTAAGTATTTAAAATCACTATTTGAAATTAAGTTCCCGTTTCTGATTGCCTGTATTAAAATAGCTTTTAATCTGTTTAAAAACTGAATTAAAAACTTTTCTAAGTTCATAATATTTCATTCATTCTATCTATCTCTGCTTGAATTTCTTCCTCGCTCCATTCTGGGAATAATAATTTAAGCGAGGTATAGTTACTCAATAATTGAACTTGCCTTAGATTTCTTATTGTGTTTGATGTTTGTTCTAATGAAGTCTTTACCTCGCTCGGGAATGTTACATTAAAATCAACTTCTTTATCTCCATTATAAAACACTCTATCAAACTCTTGTAATTGCCAGAATAGTTCTTCTAATCCATCTTGCCAATATTTTATTTTTTTCTTTCTTGTTAGTAATGATTTCCCTTGCATGATATTTAGTGCTGTTCCACTTTCTGCTCTTCCTTCTATATCCATACCAAATGATTGAGGTGCATATCCTGCCCGTGTTGTTACTTCCCTCATTAAAGTTAATGCAGTTTCTTTATGCTCGTTGACTCTAATTTGAAATTGTAAAGGTTCTATTGGTTTATAATTTACATTTGCCAGTTTATTTTGTGTTAAATCAATCTTTAAATAAACTTCATTGTAAACATCAAACTTGCCTTTTCTTAATATCTCTGAGTCCACAAATATTCTTGCCATTCCTAATCTCAAATCTCTTATCCAACTTGAGAATGTTTCGTCTAAGGAGTCTAATAAGCTTATTAAGCCTTCACAGTCTGCCCTTCCCAAAGGTGACAAGGGATACATTAAGTTTGGTTTTAAATTAGGTATGTAAACAACTCCTAAATCATTAATGGGAATTATAATATCTTGCAAGTTTAAAACTGCAACTTCTTCAATCTTATTAATATCAACTTCTCTTCCTAAATTATCATCTGAACCTTCATATAGTTTATAAGTTATATTTAAACTTCCGTTTATGATTTCCCTTGTTTCAAATAATCTAAATACTTTAAATTCATCTTTGAATTCTTGCCAGAATATAACCTTAACCAACTTACGATTTTTGAATACTGGTATCGTATAATAAGGAACTGAAACATTTATTAATGGGTTAACTTCATTTGAGTCTATATCAATCTTAAAATATATTCCCGAGAATGCACTACAAAGCTCTGCACTTTCAATTAATATTGAGTCAAAGGAATTGTTATAAAGTATTTCATCTAACCTATCTTTGTTTAGGTCTTTTTCACTTATGTAATGAAAGCTTTCTGAAAATAATAAGTTCGCATTAAGAATTGCAATATCATTCATCAAAGGCGTATGTATCATTACCCTTCTTTCTTTCAATTCCTCTGTGCTCCAAAACTTATCTAATACTTTATTTGAGTAGTAGTTTGCTAATTCCTCTGTATTACAGGAATACCATTTCATTAATTCTAAATCCTTCTCTGCAATATCATTCTTTAAATAAGGATACTTAAACATTGATTTCTCCTTTCTGATACTTAGAAGCAAAGAAAGATATTACTGAGTCCGTTCTGTGGTCGTCTTCTTTTTTTGGTTCCTCTGTTCCCTCTTTGAATGAATAAGCTTGCAGGTTTCTTTTTGTTTCTAAGTCATTTATTATTAATTGTTTTTTTTCTAAATACCATCTTATGGTATTTATGCTTATCTTCTTCCAAACAGAAAATGCAACTGGTATAACATTTACATTTTCGTCTCTTAATACTTTTGCAAGTTCAATATTTGAGTCATTAGGATTGGAGTCTGCATAAATGTTTGTTATATTGTATTCCTTAACTAACTTTTTAATTTCTTCACATCTAACAGAAAGCTCTACATAGTTCCAAACAATACTTTTAACTAAGTATATTTTTTCTTTTGTAACACTGAATAATGACAAAACAGTTTCTTTATATCCCCAGTCAATACCTGCTTCCATTGTTCTCAGCTCATAATCATTCTTATATGCATTATCAAGTTGTTGATAATCAAATACTGAGTTCCTAAATGAAGGCCTCTTTAACTTATATTCGACATCAATCATTTGTTGTGTTAGTTGTTTTTGTTTTGTTTCCCATTCTCTTTTTGACCAAAATCCTGCAGGTTCTAAACATTCATTGATACACCATTTATAAATCTTTCCTTCTCCTTTATCGATTATTTCTTCCATTAGCCCATTAGGATTGTGTAAAGTAGAAGAGATTAATATTTGTGGTTTAATGCCATATGCTTCTTTTGGTTGTCCTAAACTTGCTAAGTAAATATCTTTATCCATTTCATCAACTTCATCTAAGAAAAGCTTTTGAGGATGAGGCCCTCTTACTGACTTTTGAGAAGCAGTCAAAATACTTACCCAACTTCCATTCACTAACTCATATTTTGTTTTGCTTAGTTCTCCTCTAATCATATTTAAGTTACCGCTTTCATACCAAAACTTTTCTAAGTAATCCATTACCTTTGATGATTGCTCAAATGAACCACCTAATACTGTTATTCCACAGTTTGGTTTATGAATGCTCATAAAATAAGCAAGTAATGCAATCATCATTGTCTTGCCACCGCCCCTGAAAGCCCACCAAATGTTCGTGTCATTTTCTTCATTATAGACATCCCATAAAGCTTCCATTGGAGTTGAATGTTCTGCACATATTTTCTTGTTTGGTATTTCTATTTTAAAGTTTGTATATATTAATGACCAAAGTTCTATCTTTGACTCTGGTCTGCAATTTTTAAGTAACTCAAACTCATCAATCTTGTTCATTGTTTTTGATTTTATAAATTAGCTCAAGTATTTCTTTCTTATGCTCATCAATATCTGATTCTGTTTCTATTGTTATACTGCTTAATGTTTTCTCGCTATACTTACAAGCAATATCAAATACTTTTGCCGCTTCTAACTTACTATTGAATGTCATTAAGGGATAATATATTCTTGTTCTACCTTCTTTGTCTGTTTCTGTTACCTTCTTACTTGTTATATCCTTAAATGCTAAATCTTTAAGTGTTTCAAATCTTATAAAATCATTCTTCTTTGCATTTATTATTCTTTCTTGCAATACTTCTTCAGTTGACTGTTTTTTCTTTCTTTCTTCTATTATTTTTTGGTTTATCTCATTTACTTGCTCTTTATCTTTTACTCCTAATCCTTCTGTTGCTCCTATCTTATATGCTTCCTCCCAAAGGTTTTGCCAACCTTCATTTTGTGCCCATAGTGATATTGTTGAATAGTTAACCTTCTTGTTGAACCGTTGTTGAATTTTTGTCGCTATTTGTCTTAGTGAATATTTATGTCTTCCTTTATCATCAGGTGTTAAATATAGTTCTTTTGCATATTCTTTAACTTCTAAATTATTACTCATTTCATCACATTTATGTTTGTTATTTTTTTTGCTTTTGAATGTGAATAATCTTTTATCATTAATTTTAAGAAATCTTCTCTACTGAAATCTGATAATCTAAATATTTCTTCTTCTCTCATTCCTAATTCTTTTGATATCTCCTGCATAGGAACATTTGATTCTATTAATTCCTTTATTATCTTTTTCATTGGGTCAAGTAAATGTGTTCCCCTTGCTCTGTTATGTGTTATTGTCCCGTATATATCTTCTTTATGACTTTTATGTTCTACTATTACTATAGGAACTTTATTATTTAGTAAACTCTTTAAAGGTTCTCTTCCACTTACTAACCATCTATGATAACCATCTATAATAACTAAATCTTTTGTTACTACTATAGGAGCTGTCCAGCCATTATTTAAAATACTTCTTTCTAATAGCTTTAAGTTTTCTTCCAATACCATATTAGGATTGTAATCATTTGCTTTTAGTAAATCTCTGTCTATTATTTGTATTGTTTTAATTGTGTCTAATATATTTTTTTCTTCCATTACTTACTCCTTTTAATATGTATACCTTCCCTATTTGTGCTATTTGATACCATATCAGTATACCATCCTCTTAAGTTACGTCTTTTAGGATCCCCTGCTTTTATTACTTCATAAATTTGTTTATATTCTTTTTGTGTAAGCATATGGCTAATTTTTAAAACAAATCTACTTATATCTCTTCTGTTTTGTTGTTGTAATTCATTAGTGAAGTTTCTATCATCTGAAATATATTCTAAAAACAATTTCTTGTAATCTTTATTATCATCTTCTTCTGATTTTTCTAATCGTTTTCTTTTTCTTGTATTCCTTTTGAACATTTCACTATCCCAATATAAAGCCGCCAAATATGCATTAGGTTCTCTTTTAATTATTCTGGTCATAAGGTCTGGATAATATTCTTGCATTCTTACTAAACTTGAAGCTGTATCAATGGAGAAAAATTGACTTATCCTTAATCTTCTTTTATTAACACCAGTTTGATACATTCTAATATATACTTCTGGGAAGGTTATTTTGTTCTCATATAAATAAAGCCAAACATCATTATCTGTCCAGTCAAATATAGGCATAAATGGTCTATAGGTAAAATTCTTTGACTTTTTTTTAGATATACCGCTCAATCTTTGTGCTGACTCTGCTGTTCTTACCCCTAATATATTTATTTTGTCTTTGTCATATCTATAAAGAAAGCTTTGATAATTATCTTCTATTTTGTTTAAATATATAGAATCTCTTATTGCAAACTCTGGTGGTTGTCTTACCCATACATCAGATTTAGTAGAATCCCAACAAATATATGTTTCATCATTTTGTAATTTATTAAAACAGTTATAATGTTTTACCTCAACACAATACCATCTAAAATCAACTCCTATTTGTAGGAATTTTTGTCTCCAATCTTTAACTATCTCTATGACATCATCATACATTGCTTCTTCATCAATGAATCTTATTGTTAGAAGATTTTTATCTATCTTATTTTCAAGAATTAAATTATATATTAAGTGTCCCAGACATAATGAATCTTTACCACCTGAAAAGCTAAATACTACTGGTAAATTATAACTAAACAATTTAATGATTCTTTGTTTAGCCGCCTCTACCACATCTATGTCTAAAGATTTTTGTATTATCATATCATGATTATAACTTTCCTAAATTAATTTCTTGTCCACAATTAGGACATTTAATTATTCTTTCTTCATTAAGTGTTTTTAGTTTGTCTTGTTGCTCCTTTGATAATTCAAAATCTTCTAAGGTATTTTCATATTTATCTGTTACTAATAGTTCCAAAATATCTTCATCATATCCAGGTATCTTTAAGTCATCTATTTCTTTAATCTCTGCTATTAATTCATTAAAGACATTATAATCATTAAAACCTAACTCATATAATCTATTATCGCTTATTATTAATTTCTTCTTCTCTGATTCAGTTAATCCTATTATTCTGTTTACATCGCATTTTGTATAATTTTCTTTTATCATTGCTTGATAGACACCATTGCCAATTAATATATTATTATCTTCATCGATTACTAATGGTCTGGTCTGATTAAACATTCTTAAACTTTTTCTCAATTCTTCAATTTGTGTATCTCCATGATATCTAACATTTTTCTCTAATGGTTTTAATTTGCTTAATTCTATTGTTTCCCTTTTTATTTCACTCATTGCTTAATTCATTTCCATTAATTAAGCTAATCAATGGGAAGCCTACCGCCAATATTGCACCTATAAGCATTAATCTCCAATCATTTTTAAAGCTTCCTATTAAATATGTTGGAGCACCACTAATCAATCCTAACATTTCTCCCCAGAATAATCCCTTCTCATTCATTTTAATATTTAAACTTGCAAATACTGTTGGTAGTGTTACTGTGCTTCTTAACATTCCATAAAACAGCCAGAAATATGCTATCTTTAATCCTGGTATATTTGCTATTAGAATACCAATTGCTGTTATTATTACCATCATTAATCTTGTTTTATTGTAACTAAATTTATTCATAATATCATGTCCCACTAATGAAGACGTCGAACATAAACCTGTGTCTACTGTTGATAATAACCCTGATATTAATATCCATAAGAAAGGTATTATAATTAATGGACTCGTATATTTTAAAATTACTGCAATATTGATATATTGCATATCTATATTGGTCATTCCGCTTCCTGCACCTATGGAACCTAACAATGACATCAATAAAGGAACCACTGCAAATATTAAAGAAGCTATAATGTATGTTTTAATAATATCTTTACTTTTTTCTATTGAAAAAGCTCTTTGCCAATATGGTTGTCCTCCTATTGGTCCACTAAATAAAGTAATGGTAGAAGATATGCCAAAAGTTATCATAACTTCTAAACCATTCTTAGAGAAAATATTACTATATTTTCCTGTTATACCACCTAATCCTGCTTTCAATGGAGCTAATCCTGTTTTAGATAATACCGTCGGAATAATAATAAACATTAATACTAACATTATCATCATTTGAACTGTATTGCTTATTGTGTTTGCTTTATAACCACCATAAAATGAATATCCTAATGCCATTAATCCTAATATTACTGTCAATAAATGAAAGTTTATTCCAGTAACTAAAGATATAGCTCCTGCTCCTGCTAATACTTGAATAGCTACAGCACATATATCCATTGTGAATAATTCAAACAAGTGATATTTATGAACCCTATCTGAATATCTTCCCATATACTCTGATATTGTAAAACCATTAGGATGTCTTTCTCTCACTTTAACTGCAAATATTCCAAATAGTGCTAATGCCAAAACATTAGGAACTAAGAACCAAAATAATCCTACTAATCCCTGTTGATATGTTTTTTGTGCTGACACAAATAAAGCAGGTGCCCATATCCAAGCAGATGCTACACTAAAACTTCCAATGATACTTGACACTTTTCTGTTGTTCAATAAAAACCACGATTTTGTTTGTTCCTTTTTGCGACAGGTAATAAAAATTATTCCATAAATAAATAATGAATAAACTGCTAAGATAATGAAACCTTGATATTGGTTCAATACTTTCATTTCCACCTCCGTTTTTTAATTTGTATTTATTCTATTATTGAATTTATTATTGTCAATAATTAAACTTATTTCTTTTTTCTCCATTCATAAGGTTCTCTTGTATAACCTTTTAAGCTTTCAATAAATTCTTCTCTCAAATAATATCTTTCTAACTTTTTACTTCTAAGCTCAAATAAATATTCATTACTCCATCTATTTTTATTTTTCATACTTAAAATAGAAGCTTCTAAGTATTTTATTCTGTTTAGTATGTATGCATTTTTTCTTTTGTATCTTTTTAATCTCAAATATTCCTGAAGCAATTTAATTGGTTTTTCATATCGTTCTAACACTTCTAAGACATCGCTTATACTCATATTATCTCTTAACTTTGCATAAACTTCATCAGGAATATTTTTAAATACCTTATCTATATCTTTTTGTCCCTTCCAAGTATTTATTTTCACTTATTCTCCTTTCATTGTAAGATATTTTCTCCATATAATCCAAGCAGTTTCTTCTGATATATTAAGTTCTTTAGCTATTTGTTGCATACCAGTTATACATTGATTGTTAATGATTTTCATATCTCTATAAGGATAATTATTAACTATGTAATCTTGATATATTCGTAAATCTTTTTCATTAATCATTTAAATCTCCTTTCTTTTTATTATTGTCATTAATTAAAAATCCTAACTCATCTTCAAACTCTTGTTTTATTTTATTGTATGTTTTAAATCCCTCAATGATTTTTTTTAACTCAGACCTTTTCTGTTTATAATCAATTTTTCGTTTTGAATTTCTGTAGACGACTAAAGTATCCCACTTATCTTTTCCTAAATAATTTTGTATCCATTCTGTCCATTCAACTGGTTGTCTATGACACCAATTCAAATGACAGTAGTAACATAAAGTTATTCCATTTAACATTTCCCATCTAATTGATAAGTTACTTCTTGAAAATATATGAGCACATTGAACATGCTTATGTTGCTTTCCACATTTCTGACAGGTATAATTGTCTCTTGTTCTCACTGCTAAACTAAATAATTCGTCAAGTTCCTTCTTTTGTTTAGTGGTCATTAAACCTCCCTATAATATAATGATGTCAATCCTGGTATAAAAGGAAATTCCTGAATTGGCTTATATAAAGAACGACGAGGTTCAGGAAAGAGATTATCTTTTAAGAATATTGGTATAGCATGTTTATTAGCATAACACCTTATATTATTTATCCACTCCTCAGGTGGATAGAATGGCTTTATACTCTTTATTATCAATAACTATTATGTCTCCTATTTTATATTTCATCTCCAATTACTTATCCTTTGAGATTCACCAGTAATAATTAAAAACTGGTTTTTCTCCTTTAATCTATCATATACTCTTGGGTATTTATTCTTAACTAACTCAAACATTAGGTTTGTTGTTAAGCAGGTTGATTTATTTTCCCTGTATCTGAAATCTATTAATTCGTCAAATTGTCTTGCTCCAAAATCTATATTTTCACTCATATACTCTCTACCTAAGTCATCAATTAAAAGCAGTTCTGAATAGTATAATCTTGCTATGAATTCGTCATTTTGCCTGATTAGATATTTATAAACATCATTCACAGTGCAATAATAACAACTATAATTTTGTAATGCTTCTTTAATTATCAAATACAATATTGAAGTTTTTCCTGTTCCCACATTCCCTGTCATAAATATGCCTTTACCGTTACTTATTATTTCTGGTAGGTTTTGAATAAACCTATAGACTTTATTTCGTATATCTTTGTTTACTTTTGCTATATCACTTTCATAATATTTTGAAGGTATCGCATAAGGAAAGAAAACCTCTTTAAGTTTCTGTTCTTCTTCATATGACTTTTTATTTTCTAAACTCAATAAACAATAACTACTATTTATTGATGGACATCTTTTTAATAGTGCTCCATAATCATCTTTTACATACACTGCACCTTTGCAATCAGTTTTGCATTGTGATTTAATATAATCCTCAGTTAATATTATTTTTTCCGCTCTTATTGCCCATATTGCTTTATTGATTAATAGCTTTTTTAAGATTGGTTTAAGTTCCTTATGCTTACAATTTAAAGCATAGTTCCTTAATGCTTCTTGGGAATTATATTTGAGAAAATCCTTACTTGATATCTCAAACATAGGTTCTAATATATTAAGCCCATTCAGGATGGAGTTTTGCATATTCTTCAAATTCCTCCTTATCTGGTAGCTCTTTATTGTTTTGTTCCTTATAGATTTCTGAGTAATATGAATATAAATATCTCAATGACGCACAATTTCTTGAATAGTATCCTGCTTGTTTATTCGTTTTAAGTTTATGAATTAAGTTTATGATTTCATCTTTAGTAAAGTTATTCAATAACAGTTTTGCGTTTCTCCATTCAATATCAGTCACTTTTACATCGCCGTAAAATTCCTTAACTACTTCGTATAATTCATCTTTTGCATTTTGTATATTTATTATTTCCTTTACTCCTTCTTCTGTTATTACTGCTATTTTAGTAACTTTATTTTTCTTTAAGTAAGCTTGTATTTGTGTAATTGATAAATTTAGTTCAGTAAGTTCATTTGCTTGTATTTCAGTTTTAGATTTAGCCTTAGGAGCTTCAAGTTTTAGTTTTTCATCAGTAAGTTTGTTTGATATTTTATACCAGGTTGGTTTTGAATATTCCTTATAAAGTACATTCATATCAATAGCAGTATCTGATATTGCAAGGTTTGGATACTGTTTATAAAATGCTATTTCCTTTTTAATAGTTTGGACTGATATTTTTAAATCCTTTGCAAGTTTTTGATAGTATTCTTCTTTTCCTTTCCATTCCTTATCCATTTCACTTATACGCTTTCCCATAAACCAGTGAAGTGTTAAAGTAGTTTCAATCATGTCAGGTAGGTATGCTGACATAATTGATTTACAATCCTCAACTAAGTTTTGATAACTATCTTCCATTATTTCGTTCATTTTTTCTCCTTTCAAAAAAAATATATAATGCATTATATATTTTTTGAAGTAAGTGAGAATGAGAGAGACTTACTTCAAATAAATTAGGAGGTATAAATGGATAACTCATTCTCTGAACTCCTGCCCTGTAACTTCTTTGAAAGCCTTTAAAAAGCTTTTCCATTTATTTGTGCTTCCATTATCTGTATAATAGTTTTCATTCTCAAGTCTTTGTCTTAGCTTTTTATAATCAGTTTTTAATTGTTCTGCTATCCTTCCTATTCGTAGCCAAGTTATTTCTCTTGTAATTGGTAGTAGTTCTGAATTCCAAATAATCAATTCCTCTGAATCTGTTTCTGGTTTAACTAAATGTATAAATGAATGTTCTAACTTATATGTTTCTACTTTCATAATATTCCTTTCTCTTTTTTTCTTCCTCGTTTAATTTCATATTTAAGATTAGTTCTCGCTTTAAAAGCTCTATTTCTTTATCATAGGTTTCTTTAATTAACTTATTTATTTTTTTCTCAAGATACTTTTTCATTCTTCTTCTCCTTATACAATTTTTCAATAGCAATTTCATTTGGACATTTAACTCTTGTTTTTCTATAGTTCTTGCAAATGTCCCTAACTACACAATATACACAATAATTTTCACATCTTATATCTATCTCTTTATTTTCCTTTTTGTCATATGTTTTTCTATAGTTCTTGCAAATGTCCCTAACTATACAATAATTTTCACATCTTATATCTATCTCTTTATTTTCCTTTTTGTAATATCTTGTCCATCGTTCTTCTTTAGTGCACATTGGTATTTCGTAATAACCTTCTTTAGTTAATGCATTTTTAACTACTGCAAACATTCTCAATCTGTCTATTATAAAACTTTCCTGTTCTTGAGGTGACCATAAAGGTATCTGTTTTTGAATGAATGGTATTTCAGGGTATCCATCTTTTACCTTAGATTTTTGCCAATCTCTAAGGATTGCGTTTATAGTTAAGTGTTCAATCTCAAAACCACAACACCGATATAAAAATGCATAGCAGTTTAATTGCTGTTCCCATACCTTTTTATCTCCATACATAAAGCTCCAAACTGAAGTCACTTTATAATCCTCTATGCCATTATTATAATATAAATCTGCATGCCCTACAAGGTTAAATATTTCACCATCAACCTTAAATGCGTATTCTATTTTTTGCTCTGATAATGAATCTTCAGGAGAACCTTTTTCCAAAATATAATGCACACTCGTTCCTAATAATGCCCAAAGTTTATCACTTATATCTTCTTCAATTTCCTTCCAATGTTTACACTTAAGAAAGTATATTAATGGTGGATTAATTAAATCTGTTACATATATATTTTCTAAGTTTGGTTCCCTGTTACTACTTAAAACATTTTCTAATGCTTTAGGTAGATTGTGTTTGTTTGTTTGCTTCATTTTTTTCTCCTTCATATGTATTTATAAAATTATTCCACTTCTCTTTACTACCGCAATCAGAGAAGCAATCACATTCCATAGTAACACAAGTTAAAGTTTTAAAACAAACTTCATACTCAAATTCTGTTTTGGGTAGCACAAAATGCATATCATACATTTCTTGAATTCTCATTATTCCCCTCCTAAGATATCATAAAAATAACTTTGTATCTCTTTAAAATCATTCTCTGTCAGTTTAGGTAAACTTTCAATTTTTTCCATTCCTAACATATTAGCTATTTCATGATAGAACTCGTTTATTTGCTTACTATTAAGTTCATTGATATGCTTACAACCCGTTATTTTTTCAAGTATGTTATGTCTTTCATTATCGTCTTCTATTCCAGCCTTTTTAAAGATAACCCAGATACCTTTTCTTGCTCTTTCATACTTATCTAATTCTTCTGACTTTTGTTCAATTTCTTGAATTCTTTTACTTTCTTCTTCCTCTACTTCTTCATCTTCAGGGTCTGGTAGTCTCAATAGAATTGTCATTAATTTCTTCTCCATAAATGTTGCTTGCTTCTTAATGGTATCCATATCATTGTCTACTACCCATTCTAATTTTAGAATAGGTTTTTCTGCATCAATAGGAATATATATTACACCTATCATAATTAAACATTCTGCAATTGTATTTTCATACAAGTTAATTTCTAATCTGTAATGTGGTTCAAAGTTCTTTGTATCCTCAAAGAATTTCTGTCTGATTGAATAAGTAGGATAATACTTCTTCTTGGTAAATTCATTGAATTTTACTACTAAATCTTCCATTATTTCCTCCTAATTTATTTTTATAAATTTTATTATATTTTGATAAATATGTCAAACTCTCCATTACTTTGCTTCCCTTTTTAAAAACTTTATTATTTTATCTCTAACTATACCTTCCTCATATCTGTCATTGATTTTATCCTTAAACTTTACTTTCTTTTCCAAGTAAATGTTTAGATACTTTTTATAGCTTTTTTCATTTTTAACTATATTGTAAGAATCATTTAAAGGAAGGTTCCCTATGACGCCTTCCCAGGTCTCTCCAGTGTTTTTGTCTTTTAACATTCTACTTGCTCCTTACTACTGTTAATTGAAATTCCATACCGTTGCTTAAAGTAACAATTACCCCAGAATTTGAAGTTAATAAGTTTCCAAAACTTCTAACCCTTTCCACTTCAAGTCCATCCTCAAAACTAAATTCTGATTCCTCCAGAAGCTCTTGAAGCCTTTCACTAAATACTACCTCATCCATTTTATTCTCCTTTCACTTCTACCTGCCTTTTCAGGTTCAGGATTTATGAAGTTATGTGAGGATGGGATTTAATCCCATCCTCTTGCTTCTAAAACTTTGAATTTAGCCATTCTTTTGCTCTGTTGGTTTCAAATATTTTTCTATCTCTTTCTGATGTTTCTCTAAAAATGAATCAATCTCTTTGTCTGTTAATAAGAAGCTATCGCCTTTTATTTTAGAAATAACTTCCCACTTGAATAACTGATAAAGTAATTCAGAAACTTTTATATCTCCTGTGTAATCTCTCAGTATAGCATAAGCTAACTGAGCAGGACCAGAACCACCATAACCCCATTCAAAACCTTCTGAATGGTTAATTTCCCAATTGTATTCTGGCAAGGAATAAGGTTCAACTATTAATTTAAACAGATTTTCTGCAACCTTATTCCTTCTTTCAACCAGTATTTCCTTCCCTTTATTGTAATATTTAACTTCTATTCTAAACCCTTCCCAAATCATTTTATTCCTCCTTATTTTTTATTAAATTTATATTTTTATTTATTTTATTCACTCTAAAGACCTATTAATATATTTTCTGTTATTCCATACATATTTTAATAATTCTTCATATGTTATTACCTTAAAATCATCGCACCAACTCTTATTCTTATTATAATTTAATATATACCACTCACCATTAAATCCTATTCTGGTTTTTCCTTGCCAGCCATAAGTTGGATTATTAAATTCAAAAAATCTACCATAAGTATAATCATCATATCCATCTTCTACAATTTCCCTCAATAATATTATGCAATCATCTTTCTTTTTAATTGTATCAATTGTTACCATTTCTACTCCTCCCTTGTATTTTAAAATTTAATATTACCCCTTGAAATTTTCTACCTTCTGAATCTTTAATCATTTTATATCTCCTCACTGTGTTCTGAATTTTCATCTAATAATATTTCATCTTCAATGCTTTCACACATATCATAGAATTTACATTCTCTGCAGGTATCAGATTCAAAGTCAAAATCTAAATTCCTTGGACACGCATCTTCGTCAAATTCATTTGCATTGTTAGTTTTGTTTATGAATTTTACTTTTGGATAAACTGCTCCATCTTCACTGGTCAAATTCATATCATAACCAGTGAATTCAAATCCATCATAAAGTTCTCCATCATGCAGAATTGTTCCGTCAGGGAATTCTAAAAATCTTATATCATTCATATCTCCACCGTCGATAATGTGGAGTTTTGCATCAATAAATCTAATACTTACTATTTCAATATCGATTCCTATTTCTAAAGAACTGGGAGAAACATAAATATTCATATCTGCTACTGACTTTTGAATTCTATGTCCTTCTGAATTTTCTTCTTCTACTAATCTTAATTGGTACATTCCTAATCTCAAATCTCTTATCCAGCTTGATTTACCATAAACTTCAAGTTTATGTTTATTTGCTGCTTCTAATTCAATAAGGTTTGTTCCTTGTTCCTTTAAACCAATTTCTTCTAACTCTTGTTTAAATGCATTGAAACTTAATTGTTCTTTCTGTAAATCGTTGAGTTTCTTAAGATTTTCTTTATTCATTTTATTTCCTTTCAAACCTGCCTGCCTTTTAAGGTTCAGGTCTTATGGTTCCCCTGAAACCCTCTCTATGAGTGAGTTTCAATATATATTATATCCTTTCTGAACAAAAAGCAAGGGCTTTTTTGTGTTTTTTTGTGTTTTTTTTGATTTTTTTTGATTTTTTTTTGATTTTTTTAACCCAGAAACCACTGTTTTGTCAGTCGTGGTCTTGGTTTCCAGCCTTTTTTTAGTGTCATTTTTTATTAAAAATACCCCTTTTGTTCAGTCATAGTCTGGGTTTCCAGCCTTTTTTTATATTTTAAGCTCCATTTATTTTATAAAATTTATACTTTAAACCATTTTTAAAAGCTTTCCACAGGTTTTCCACAGGTTTTCCACAGGTTAAAAGCCGTATAAACCTTCATTATGAGTAGGTTTTCCAAAAGTTTTCCACACTTTCCACACTACTACTATAACTACTACTATATTTATTATTAATTAATTATTTCATAATTAATTAATAATAAAGAGTCACATTGAAAAAAAATCAATGTGACTCACTTTTTCAAGTATTAATGAGAATTATTAAGCAATTTGAAAAAAATATATAATGCCATTATATTTTTTTTGTTTTAAAAATAAACAAGGGAGCAGTGATGTTCCGCTCCCTTGGAAGGAAATAAAATGTAATGATATTATATCTTAAATTTTTATAATATCAACTGAAAACATTCTTCCAAGTTGTTCTCCAGAAAATCTGTGACTCTGAAAAAATAATAATTAAAGTTCCAAGCATTGAATCTATGTCTGCAAAATTTAGTTTGTTTTGTAATGCTAATGAAACCAAAGTTGCTACAAAGCACCAAACTAAAGCTACTAATACCTTTTTAATACCAGTTAATTTTTTTGCTGTAATTTCCACAATAACAGGCGTTAGTAAACCAATTAAACCATTAATAAAATTCAAGTATTCCATTCTACCCTCCTTTCTTTAAAATTGTTATCTCTTTTGTTTGAGGATGCCAGAGAACCTGACATTCAAATAAAACCGATATATCCCTTAAACCTAAAACTGTTCGTCCGTTAATGATTTGTGGAGCAGTTATTAATTTATGAGTAGTATTATTCTTGGTCGCTAAAGTATCACCTACACGCATTTTAATATTTTCTAAATTTGAATACTTCGCAATAACAGAAGTAATTGCTTGTGCAATATATTCCCTGTCTTTTAAATGTTTATCTAAATCTTGTGCATTAGATATAAAACCACATTCTAAAAGAACGTAAGGAATTGTAGCTATATCAAACGCTGCAATTGCCCGAGGATTAGTTGTGTAATGTTTAGCACCACGATTTGTAAAGCCTAAGTATCTGCAAATATAATAAACTAAATCATTTGCAAATTCTTTTCCTTTGTCATTGTAAAGTGCATGCACCCCTGAAGCAGTTGCATTTGCAGAGTCCAAATGAATTACTAAATAATAATCACACTTGTTCTTAACTGACTCCCTATATCTATCTTGTGTATTCCAATAATAAGTGGGAACAAAATAATCAATATATCCCTTCAAATACTGACAAATTGAAAGTTTTAATTTTTCTGCTAAGTCTGCTTCTGTGTATTTTCCGTTCACTGCTCCACTATCTAAATAGCCGTTATCAGGATTTTTTGCATTGTGTCCAGAATCAATTGCTATTTTCAAGGAACCCTCCCAAACACCTTTACTATTGCAATCAAGGAAGCAATCACTGCAACAATTGAAGGTATCTGTAGTAACAGCCATCTGAAGTTTGAGAAAGGTTTCAACTCTTCGTTTTGTTTGTTATTGCAATCCTTAATTAACTTCATATCGTCCTCAAGTTTTTGAACCCGTATACAAATGTTTTCCTTAAAATCTCTGAAATCATCATAAAACTTATCAAACTTATCTTCAATTCTCTGCAGTCTTTGTTCATCCATTGCTTCCTCCTTTATATATTTAAACTTTCAAAACCTTTATTGTTTTTGTTTCTGATTTAAAGCTTGATATAACATATCCCCATTCATCGCCAGTCTCAACTGCTATTTCATTTCCTATAACTCCTTTTGTTAAATTAACTAACAATGATAATGGTTCATCAGATAATACTGACAACTTTTTATTTCCTGTTGCTGTATCAATTTTTTTGTATTGTGTATATTTAACTAAATTTGTTCCTACTTTGAAATATACATCATAATCATTTGCAAATACTGAATCAATTCCTAACTCATTAATTGGACTATTAACATTAAATACCTGACCTGTCATAAGATTTAATATATAGTTTTCATAATATGTATTAGTATCTTGGTATATATGAAATATAAATAAGTTCTGTTTAGAGAAAATATGAATATATGAATTTCCAATATGTCGTGGTATTTGAAATCCTATTTTAGTAATTATTTTATTTTCTAAAAAATCATATGTATATATATCTACAATTGTATCAACCATATCACCTTGAATTGACTGTGTAAACTTTCCGGATATATTTATTTTAGATATATTATTATATGCTCCTAAACATATACCACCGCTAATCCCAATAGAATTTGATACTTGCACACCATTAGTTAAATCTAAATAGTGAACATTTGAACTTTCATACCATATAAAATATTTATTAATAATATAGCATCTTCCATAAGTATAAACATAATTGTAATTAGTAGGAATATAAGTTGTATCAACCCAGTCACCTTTTGAGAAGTATTGTAAAGTTTTATTCCTAAAAGCATAAACTCTATCTAAATATGTTCCTCTAATAAGATAAGGAACATAAGAAGCATAATCCCATACTTTAGTTACAGTTTTAGATACTGGGTCATATGTATACATATTATTGCTTGATATAAAATAATATAATCCATTTACATATGTATAACCTGTATAAGCTGTTAAAGTATAATTAAATGTGCATTGGACACCTGCATCTGACTCTATATCATATACATCCATATTTGTAGCTCCACCTTTTGCACCACCACAAACTGAGCTGTCATATCTTTCATCAACTACCTCATTTATTTTATTAGAACCTGCATTTATTTTTAACTTAGCTAATGATAACTCCCAAATACTTGAATTACGAGTTAGTTCAGGAGGTTCAGGATTTGCAGAAGGCGTTCCTTTTAAAACTGCTAAGCTAATTGTTTTATTCAAAACATCTAATCTTAATATTCTTCTGTCCCATCTTGCATTTGTTGGGTCACCTGCGTCTAAATTAAATGTTTCTTCTTCTTCAACTTTTCCCCAGTAACCTTTAATAAAACATTCACCTGTTTTAGTTTTTCCTTGTAAACCTGAAACCTTCACTGTTTTAAGTTCATCACCGACACCTACAAAATATCCTGTATCTACAAATCTATTTAAAACTTCTGCAAACTCTAATTGTCCATATTCTTCACCTTCGAAAAACCTACTAATCATTTCATACTCTCCTTTTTAAAATTTTTCTCATTAAGTTTTAGAAGGTTCACAAAATCAATATCTTTACCAACCTTAAGCTTAATAGTTATCCCTTCTCTATCTATTGACTCTGTTACTTCTTCTAATCTTAACTTTCGATTAAATCCCATTTCTTGAACTGTTATTAAGTCACCTAAGTTAAAATCTATCCCGTATTTAAATGGTCTTCCATCGATATAATCAAAGCTTACTGATAATTCCTCTAATTCATTCAAGTAAGCATTTCCTGCGTCAATTAAATTACCTTCTCTTGCATCAGTGAAACCTTCTAATCTATCAAAACCTGTTCCTGTCCCGACATATTCAAATACCCTTGAAGCTTCTTCTCCTTCTCCACCAACTACTGCTACAGTTTTTCTATTATCCTCATTTTCTTCAAACTCAAAATTAATCAAATTATCATACTTGCTTGAAACTATCACAGGTGTGTCATAGCCTTCATAAACACAAAATGTAAACTTGTTATCTTTAAATTCTACATCCCAGCCTAAACCACTCATATTTGAAATATCTTTTAGTATTTCGCTTATATACTGTAACCTTGCTTTATATGTAATTATTTTTCCAATATTCTTATAAGGTTCAATCTCTAATGGTATCATTCTAAGTCCAGTATTATTTGCTCTTACATAATGCTTCATTGCAACTTCTGCATAATCATTCTGTGTATCATAACCGTCACCTGAATTAATACCAACTAATGCTAATCTGTGATTGAACAATCCATATGTTCTTCCTTCAATTGTCCAGTATCTTACTCCAGAACTGTCAAGGTTTGTTTTTCTGCTCGTAATTCTTCCTACTCTTTTCATACTCATAAATTCAAACACAATAATATTTCCTATTGAATAATCTAAATCTCTTTTTGACAAGAATGAAAATTTATCTAAATCCCTCCAACTTCTTTCCCAGATAAAATACTCAAAATTATCAATAAATGATATCATTTGCAAGTCTTTGTTAAATAATCTAACTTGAAAGTAAGGTTTAAAAACAGTAGGAAATATTAGATTAGAAGGTTCTGTTATAGGTGGAGGTTCTGGTTCAGTTATTGCAGGTTTAATTAAAATATAGCAACTTATAAATTGTGGTGTTATGTCTTCATTTTCAGTAGTTAGTAGTATTTGATATTGAATTTTGTATCCACTTAAATTTTGTTTTTCTTCAATTCCTAAGTATTTTAAGAAATCATCTCCTGAACTTGTGTCTAACCAACCGCTCCATTCAGTGCCATTAAAATATCTTGTTTGTAAATTTAGATTTGTTCCTTCAGGAACATCTTTTTCATAACTTATTTTACTACTACCAAATTTTTCAATTGAACTTATATCTTTCTCTTGTTCAATGTAATCACCTTCAGATTTATAATTTTGTAAGACAATTTTATCATCTATTATCTCTGTATTATTGTGCGTCCCTGAAAATGGTGGATAATTTAAAGTAATATTCATATTCCTCTATACCATTCGTAAAAGCTAATTTTAATCTCTGAAGAAGTTTGTGCTTCATCTCCCCAATACTGTATTTCATTTAGTCCTGGTATTAATTGCCAAAACACTGTATCTGTGCTTAATGAATAAAATAAATTAGTTTCTGTTTCTCCACTGATTAACTTACAATATTTTTCTCCTGGTTTTGTGTATATTTCTAAAGTTTGTCCAGGAAGTATATTATAATTAATTGAAATCATTTCTTTGGTTGTTTTGTTATAAAACTTAGGATTTAATAAAGGTCCCTTTGCTGTGATTAAAATTGGAGCACTTACATCTCCGTGATTAATCACATTTCCATTCCAGCCATAGTAACCTAAACTAAAAGGAAAGCTAAAAGGTAGTCTAAATTTAACATAAGATATCATATTTACCTCAATTGGGTTAAAGGTAGAATAGAATGGATAAGGAGCTATAAATCTAATTTGTATTTTCTGGTATTTTCTTCCTGAACCTAATTCATTGAATGGTATTATTTGAACTGGTCTAACTTGTATCATTCTATTATTAGTCATCAAATAACCTTGCTTTTTAGGATTAAATATTTTAATTAGGTCTTGCCTCAATGAAGGAATGTTTCCAATGATAATTAAATTAATCGTTATCTCTCTTGCTTGTGTATAATAGTTAGTTTGAATATTACCGTCTACAAAAGGAATTGAAGTAAGTTCCACATTCTCATCTATCTCATCATCCCAGTCTACAATCTTGTAAGGATTATTTAAAACAATTTCTTCATTGAATTCATTTTTGTATTTTAATATCAACTATAAGCTCCTTTCATTGTTCTTTGAAGTCTTGCAAGCTGATTTCTTGCTATTCTTTCATTGATTGCTTCAGGAGAATAAAAGCTAACATTAAAAATATTCTTGCTTTCGTTCTTTGTTCCTTGTTCAAATCCTTTAATCACATTACGCCCTATTTCAAAGAATACCTTACTTGGTGAACTAATACCAAAATTAGTTTGTATTCTTGAAATTACTTGATTAGTTAGTTCATCTATTTTGTTTAAAACTAAACTTGAATCTGAAAGTCCTGCAGTTAATCCTTCAATCAATCTTTGTCCAAAACTAACTCCATATTCTCTCCATTTAGGTGTGTATGTATCAAGTATCGATAACATATTTTTTTGTCCATCTTCCAAAATCAATGCTTGTGCTTCCTGCTGTAAAACTAATTCTTCATTCATTTTGTCATAGTTTTCTTTTAGTATTTCATTTTGTTCATCAAATATCTTACTTTGTGCTTCGTTACTTTTCTTTAAACCTTCTATTTCTTTACTAATACGATTATTTGTATTTTCAATTAAGGTATTATAAAAGTCATTTTGTCCACTGAGGAAATCCTGTATAAACTTTATTTGTTCTTGTTTCTGGTTTACCCAACTTTCATACTGGTCATTCTCGATTTGTTCATTAATTCGTTTTAAAAGTTCCTGCTTTTTCTGGTTTATGTTTACTGAATTATCACTTAGTTTTTGTTGATATTCTAATTCTAAACTCACTCTATCTTCATTTATCTTTTTAAGTTCTTCATTGAACTTCAATTCATTGTTTAAAATATCTTCATTTGAGCTTTCTATAATTTCCTGTTTATCTATATTAAGTCTTTCGATATCTCTATTGTAATCTTCTTCTTCTCTTGTGCGTTTTAAGTTAATTTCATCTAATCGTTTAAACAGTTTTTGTCTTTCTTCCTCAAGGTCTTTTTCTGTCCAATCATATGTTGATAAATACTTATTAAATGCTTCCCTTGCTTCTTGTTCTTCAATGCTTAAATCTTCCATTTTGCGATTATAATTAATTTGCTTATCTAAAATCCTATCTTGAATATCTGAAAGTCTTTCTTGTAATCGTTTTTCTAAATCAATTTTTTTGTCATTGAATGATTTTCTTAAACTTACTTCATCTGTATTTAATTTTTCTAAATCTGTGTTATATCTATTTCGTATATCAATTATCTTTTTAGTCCATTCGTTTTCTATTTCTATATTATCTTCTGCATATTTTTGATAAACTTTCTGCTTATTTATTTCATCTCTTTCTTTATTTCTTACTTCAATTTCTTTGTTTAAAGAGTCAATTAAGCTACTATAGTATTTATTTATTTTGCTTTGTTCATTTTTAAAGAAACTTTCTGATAATTCTGCTTCATTATTAAGACTTTCTAATTGAGTTTCGTATCGTTGATTGAGTGTGTCTTCAAAGTCCTTAAGTAAGTCTTGATTATATTTGTAATTTACTTCATTTCTTTTCCTTAAAGCTTCAATGGTTAAGCTTTCAAGTGTATCAAATATTCTTGATGCTCTATATTTAGACTCATTTAGTTTCTCTTCTATTTCTCTTGCTAATCTTTCTGCTTCTCTTGCTGCATCATCTGATGTATCTGAGATACCACTTGCAATTCCACTACCTAAACTTACTCCTAAATCTTCTCCTAAAGTTTTTAATTCAGGTTCTATTTCTTTAATAGGTTTTTTTATTGCATCTTCTATTTCTTTCTTTGATATAGGTTTTGTTTGAAATGCTCCTGCTGTTTCCTTTTGTAATATAT
>Ga0255340_1001973_pt1 | contig 25274 bp, 18 predicted proteins | sample wastewater_treat_7_FD_192417 | JGI IMG/M metagenome (GOLD analysis project Ga0255340, IMG submission 192417) | Wastewater microbial communities from Lulu Island WWTP, Vancouver, Canada - plant10 | ecosystem: Engineered > WWTP > Wastewater > Unclassified | place: Canada: Vancouver, British... | reverse complement strand
AAGCGTTACAAAGCGATATGTCCCTTTGCTCTTTTTCATAGTCTTTTCAAAACGTAAGATTTCAAATCTTTGATTATCCATTTTAAGGCCACCAAAGTGTTAATTTTGAAACCTCCAAGAACCTTCTCCATGGCATTGAAAAATTGCTTCTTTTTAAGCAGTAATCGGCTATAATCCAAATAAGCCCGGACAAAGTTCTTTTTGATTATTTTCCGCTGATCAGAACTCATCTTGTTGCTATAACGCCATAACTCTTTATAAAGCAAAATAGTGCATTCATGATATCTGGACGTTTTGCCGTCCATCGCAACAGTCAGGCGCCCACCTTTGTTATCATCTGATGACATGATGGTTCCAATCCCAGAAACTGCACAAGCCGGGTAAAACAAACATAGCTTGTAAAAAAGGAAGGTGTCTTCCCTGGTCACCAGAGCTTCCGGTATTCCCGATTCAATATATATCTGACGTTGAATTACACTCGCCTGCAGCATCATGGGTTGCCTTCTCAGCCCGAGTGCGTACTTGCTTGCGTCATGTCTGAATTCGTACCTCTCACTAATGCTGAATCGGCAAAAATCCCAGTATGAACCTCCCTTCTCATTTACATTGTGTTCGATATCAGAAAAATAAAGCGCCGCCTTTTCTTCTGTGGCACGCATTGCGTAAACGATATGTTTGAGATGATGGGGCAACCAATAATCATCCGAGTCCAGGAAGGCGATCCATTCGTACTTTGCCTCAGAGGCGCCCCGATTCCTCGCCGCGGCAACACCTGCGTTGTTCTGATAAACATAACGAACCTTATCACCATATTTTCTCACAATTTCCCCGGTGGCATCTTTTGACCCGTCGTCGATCACTATTATTTCAGAGGCAGGGTAATCTTGCGCAAGCACGCTGTCGATTGCCCGGGCCACGGTTTTTTCACGATTGTAGGCTGGAATTACTGCGCTAATATGGATTTCTTTACGCATTATGCAATCTAATCCGTCCGATTCCATTGGCTTCATATACGCTTCTCTGATAAATTGTATAACAGCTTATCCCAGTTCCACGCTACAGTCTGCCTCACTCTTGCCGATACCTCCTTGGATCTTTTTGCCAGATTCGGGCCGAGTATCCTCTTCGCCAAAGCATACTTCCAGTTAACTATGGGGGGAGACAACCGTCCACCGAGCTCAATAGCAAGTTCATCCGCCTTTTTCAAAATATCCCCGAGGCCCCGGTTTAATGTTCCCGCGCTGACCTGGAGTACCCGCAGGCAGGCTGTCCTTGTTCTCTCACTGTCTTCCAGGGACAACAGATAACCCGAACTCAGACGTATTGAAAGAAGGATACCCTGAAGAGCTTTATCTGAAGGGTCTTTGCTAAGGCTCGCCGGATTGCTTTTTCTGTAATAACATCTTGCCTCCGGTACAAATCTTACTTTTTTAGAGGCAACTACCACCCGTGCAATATACTCTCCATCATCATCCGGCGCTGTTTTTATATTCCAGGGACCAGCCAGATCCGATAATTCACGGCTCACGAGCCATACAGCGGGATTCATGAACACGTTCTCGTTGAATTTTGTGATAAGCCAGCCTGCAGGATCAAGATCCTGCCAGAGGTTGTCAGGTCTGAATTTGGCCTTTTTGTATCGATAATAGAATTTTGCCCACGATGAAGTTAGCAAAACTCGCGGTCCATCCTCTTCTGCCGCACTCATTTGTTTTTCAATCTTGTCCGGCGCGAGAAGATCATCTGCATCGAGCCACTGGATATAATCGCCCTGCGCGTACTCATATGCCTTGTTCCTCGCCTCTGCAGCGCCTCCGTTTTCCTGGGACACTACTTTGACTATATTCGATTCATGCTCTTTTGCGAGTTGCAGTGAATTATCTGTGGATCCGTCATCAACAATGATTATTTCCTTGTTGGGCCATGTTTGTGACAATGCTGAGGCAATAGTCTCGTTCAACCATTTTTCGGCATTGTAACAAGGTATAAGGATGGAAACAAGTTTAGGCATCGTTTTTTTACCACCTGAAAAACCGATACGGATCATCCCATTCTTCCGGCACGTCGAGATACAATCCTGTCAACCATCTTTTCTCCCACTTGGTTATCACCGGTGTATAAAAGCGCTCCAGCAGTAGCGTCGACCCTCTCGCCCCCATGTTGGCAAGAATCCGCGAAAGAAGAAAAGAGGTCCGTCGATAGGTACGTTTCGTATTTTGTTTATTATAATCAAACTCCCATGGGACCAACTGGCAAAAGACCGCATTCGTTTCTTCTGCCCTGGCGAGAACACCATTACCGAGTAACGAAGCACCTCCCGAGGCAAGGGGTAAAATACGTGGCTCACGGCTGTGTACATCTGCCGGCCCAATCCCTGCAAACACAGAATCATTACCGGCACTTTCGAAAAAAGATGATATGTGCTCTGCTCTTGTCATACCTATCTTTTTTGGCAAGAATGAGTTTGCCTCTTCCTCGTCGAGGCCAATAGCAAGCAGATGCCCACCTTTCATCAGCCATTCGTTGATGGCTCTGGCTTGCATTGAAAGCTCTTTGCCACCTCCCGGGCCGACAATCAAGACGTGGTCTGCTGTCAGAGTTCTTGTATTGATGCCATCCACAGTGATACCTGCGGCCTCAAGGTGCTTTTTTCCGAGACTGTCGCCTACATACACAGCTTTCCGCGTCTTCCTGGGTTTCCAATCCGAGACATGTTGAAAGATATTCCTAGCAAGCCTGACCGCAGCCGGATCACTATCCGTCCGTCCAGTGACATCAATCTGGCAGAAAAGAATAAGCCCCCTGCCCTCCCGGTACTCCATGAGCGGGCTGTATTGTAAACTGAATCCACCATCAACTATAGGCAGAAAATCTCCACTGTGGGGCTTTTCAATCAGAACAGAGGCTACGTTGCCGCGATTTCCGCACCGCCACGCCCTTGTGACTTCAATATTGCACCAGCGAACCGATGGTGCATTGTCAAAGCGGCGGCTACGCTCGTATGCCAATCTCGGCGCAATGATGGTCGCCTCGCCCCGCCAATCTCGCAGATGTTCTGCTGAAATTCCCTCTAAAACCGGATGATCGGCCACTCGCTGAAAGACCTTGCGCAAACCATATTCAGTTACGCGAAACCCAAGCCTCTTCTCCAGTACATTTGCTTTCTGCTCAAAAACAATTACCTTCAGCCCTTCGCGTACACGTCTCAGGTCAGGACCCTGCCCGTTTAAAGTCAAAGCGCCCTTGCCAATGATGAGGATATCGAAGCCGGTAAGGTCCGCATTCACATTGACCGGCTCGCACGCGATCCCCATGGTCTTTAGTAAGTTACTTGTTTCACCCTTCGGGTCAAAAAGCGCTATCTTTCCAGCTATCTTCGGGGCAGAAACCTGCGTCATAACATGGACGATAAAGGAATCCTCCTGGACTTCCCCATTGTTAAACCTCACAGAGGTGTTTAGTTTATATTTTCCTGCACCAAGACCTTCCGGCAGAGTGAAACTCAGCGGAATACACTCCTGTTCTCCTGTCCTTATGGTGACCTTCTTGTTTCCTCTTACAGTACGGGGGAGTCCGAAGATCCATTCGCATTCAGCAGATACTGTTTCGCGGGAGTTATTGATGATAATGATCTGTTTCTCAACCGTTTCGCCCGGGAGAAAATTGTGATCTTTGCTTGTAAAGCGAGCTGGTTTGCCACCGATGTAAGCGAGGAGTGGCTGGTTGTTCCGAATGATAGCTTCACCTGCAAGCGTCGGAATCCAGTCTCTTTTTTCGAATGCCATATCCATCCGTTCATAACGGTCTTCAATGTAGTCAGGGCTGAACCCGGGCCGCTGCAAATTCTCCCAATCAACAGGAAGCTCCAGCTTGCCTTTGGCAACTCCTCCACGCACCTTCCAGAAGAGTCCGTATTCCCAGGGAGAAATTGCGGAAATCCCCCATGTGCGGAAGGCCCGCCAGTTGTCCGTATAGTACATTGCAAATATTGGGTGACGATCGTCAAAATCCCTGGACATCACACGATGGGGATAATCCCACCGATGCCAGACACTACCCAACCGGAATTGCTTTGCTTCCCACCGCAAGTTTTCCTTCTCCATTGGGCTTATTTTAAACGCACGGTCTCCTAAAAACTGCGAATTCCATTCCGCAACACAGAACTCCCATGGTACTTTCGCGTTCCCATATGCACGTTTACCTTTATACCATCCCCGGTACATGGTCCAGTCCCAGGAAAATGGCGCACCATATTCGCAGGTAAAGAGCGGTTTCACCCCTTTTGTGGCCCAATGCTCGAACCAGTCGGAAAGCTCCTGTGCAGGTACAAAGTTAGGGTAGAAATTGGATGTATGCATAGAGCCGAGGTTGCCCGAAGAATGGTGGTAAATGATGCGGCTCTGGTCAAGGCGGTTTATAATCGCCTCCGTCCGCAACGCCAGCTCAGCGTTCCTTCTTGATTTCTCGTCTCGAGGACTATTGATACCGTCGATCATATCCGGATTCATATCTTCGTCATAACCTGTTGCGTTGTGGTTCATAGAATACATCACTACTGATGGGTGATTCTGAGCAGCTTTTACATAAAATTCTGCGTGCCTGGCATAGCCATTTTTTTGTTCAGCGTTCGAGTTGTGCCAGTTGTAATGTTTAAAATGAGGCTGCGAAAAAGATACGAGCATACCTACGTCATCAGCAGCCCTTAAAATCTCTGCAAAACTCAGGTGAATGCCCGGCTCACAACTATAATTGTGCGTGTATACCATATTGATACCTAAGCTCTTCAGGCGAATGAGGCTTTCTTTTGCAGCCGCGTAAGTTGCCAACGCAACGCTTGCCTGGGCGTTGTCAAGCGGAACAGAGGAGAGAAAAATACGGCTTCCGTTGAGGTAGAAGTCCCGGCCATCAATCCAGAACTCCCGGAATCCAAAGTTAACCTTATAGGCCGTATCCATCAGCTTACCCCCCTCTTCCATAAGGGAAAGCTGAAGACTGAATGTATTTTGCGGTGTGTGAACATCCCACAGCTTATCAGGCATCCATTTTTCGCTAAATGAAATACGGCCATCTTTGAGATTGCCCTGTCTGAACACCTCACAGCTAAGTTCTTTAATGATACGTCCCCTGTCAGTTATATTGGCGCGCAGCGAATACTGCCTCTTTGCATCCAGATTCTTAAGGACAGCACTGATAGCAATTTGTCCTTTTCGGACTGAAGTATCAACCTTCACATCTTCAATGTGCGCTTTCGCAGGTACACTGACCAAAAATACATCTCCACAAAGACCGCGTCGCGCTATGGTTTCCTTATTGCCACCTGTAAGGGGTTTACTCTTATGCGAAAGCACAACATCACTTAAGGACATTGCAACAACGAGCATTGAGAGAACATGACTGCTCCCTGCATGGCACACATTTGTGAGGTCAACTTCGCCGCCGGGAAACCTGATTTCCCCCACAGGCTTACCGTCCACGAACACTGCAGCATAGGAATTCAGGTATTCAGCCGACAAAGCAATTTTACGGTTATTCCATCCGCGTGGGATTGTGATCTCCCGCTGATACCATGCAGCCCGAGTGTCCTGCAGGCTTTCGTTCGCCCAGTGCGGATGGAAATAAAGCCGTTGAGAATCCTTTTGTATGTAGCTCGTAATCCCCGGCCAGGGGCCGGGAACCTTGAAATAACCCCAACTACCCGTCGGCACCGCAGAAACGTTTTCCCTCGTCGGTTGCCATTTCCACAGACCGTTCAGACAGACACGTTCCCGGGTAGCAGTTCTCTCCCGAAAAGCTTTTTCGTGGTTCCAGACAGCTATAATTCCATTAGGCAGCCGTACATCATTGCTCGCAGCGTATGTAAACCCAGCTATCTGGATACACAGCAAAAGACCTGAAATAAGAAGCTTCATTCTTATGTTTATTCAACTCGGGCTGCTTCTGCAAGCTTAAGTCTCTCAAGGGCATCCACAACAGGCAAAAGCTCCGCACCTGACTGAGCGGCATGCTTGACTACTTCTGTGAAAAACTGCGGCGTGCAACCAAATGAAGATGGCGTCTCCGAAACATCGTGTGTGGCAAAAATAAGCCATCCGGAGGACGAAACGCTGTGGTCGATCACCTTTTTGATTGAATCAATGTCTCTGTTATTTCTCTTGTCAATAAAATACGCTTTAAGAAGATTCAGGTCTGCAACTCCCACATTAGGGGTCTGTCCGCCGCCCCTGCAGCAATCAAAATGTTTTTCAAGCTGCAATTTGACTGAAGGCCTCGGCACACCTATCGGGTATGCAAATGTTCTGAAATGTTTTCCCGGCAAGATTTTACCGAGAGCTTGTTTATTCCTTATTACTGATTCAACAAACTTCTCCGGAGTTGTTTGCCATGTATACAGATGATCAAATGTGTGGCAACCGAGCTCATGTCCCTCATCCACTGCACGCAAAAGTTCATCTGTAGAAGCAATAGTCCCGACTTCAGTGGTAGTGCCAAGCAATCCCAGTGAAACAAAAAATGTGGCTTTACCCCCATAGGAGACCAGGATATGCCCACCCATTTCAAATGCCGTTACTGGTGCATCATCAAAGGTAAAGGAAATGATGGGAACCGGCGTTCTTATGGAAACCATCCGCCGATGGCATCGATAAGCCATTGTCCTACGATATTTTCCGATAACTTGAGCGAAAATGTTGCTCATACAGCTTGTTTGATTCTGTTCGCCCCATCAAGTTTCACGGTTTCGCTGACAGAGCGTTTATCACCAGAGACTTCGGTTATGCCAAACAACAAGAGCAGCCAAATGTTGTTGATTCCATAAAATGAAGCCTCTGTATAATTGTAAAGAACAGCAGATACAATGAAACAAAGGTTTAGCATACCAAGGGGATAGTTAACGGTCAACTGCCTTCTAACCTTTAGCAACCCCGCAACAATCATTGCCCCTGTGAAGAACAAGCCAATATAACCAAGGTTCAGATATTGCTCTAAGTACCCGTTATGGGCCTGGTTGATGGTTCTTCCCGTGAAGCCCCATATCATTTCGAGCCTATCACCCATCCAGAAGCTATAGTAGCCGGCACCCAGAATGGGATTCGGGGCCATACCCTTGAGAAACTCCCATATGGGCACTCGGGTCGTGAGGTTTCTGTCACGGCCCAGAAGATCGAGAATGATGTCGGTTATTCCGAACACTTCCTGTAAGAGGATGAAAACAGGAATAAACGCAATTAACAAGTTAATTATTGCACCAGGTTTCTGGGCGAATATCTTCAGACGCCCCACGAGAATCAGAATCACTGCAACTACGAGACAAACCATTGATGTAGCACTCTTGGAGAGATTAAGAAGCCATACAACCAACACCATCAGAGCAAGATCGGCAATATTTTCTTGCCAGTTCCACTTAAAATTATCCCTATTTTTCACAAGATATTTCCACGCAAAGTAGATGCCACAAATCAGGCATAACATGCCGAGAGAATTCTTATGAAGGCCAACACCTGTGGCGAACAGTTCCCCGGTGCTCTCATGGAATTGCCTTCCCAAGCCAGGGAAATACTTAAAAAAAACAATCGACAAAGGTAACCACGCCACAGCAAGGCGCCTTAAGATGCTGTCAATTGCCTCGACCGGACGCCTGTCGGTCAGAATGACCAGTACCATGATAGGATTCCCCAGTTCTTTGATCCATCTCTTAAAGGAGACAAACGGATAGTCAGACCAGACGATACTGATAGCACAATAAGCAAAATAGAACCATATCCACTTATTCTGAGCAAACAGACGGTTCCAGTCAATCTTTCGTCTCGACAGAACAAAAAGCCCTCCGACTATGAGTAGAAAAAAGACGACCGCATCAAGAGGACTGCCTTCATATGAAGCGTCGGAGCTTGATGGAGAATATTGTAACCACTGAGAAACATACCGGCTGCCGGCCAAGAACATCCAGATCAGGGGAATCCAGAGCTCTTTGGAAGGACCATCTTTTCTCTTTAGGTCCATCCAAAAGAGGTAACCCACAAGAAGAAGGCCGATAAGAAGTGCGAGTTGCGGAGGCATATCTACAAAACCCTTAGGGAGCTACTGTCTTCAAACAGACAAAAAGAAATATCGAAAAAAGCTTTGAACATATTAAGATCTATCCATGAAAATTCTGTTGACAAGCTCGGCAGTTAGAACTGCGGTGATCTCATCTGTATGGTTTCCCTTTCCTTGGGTGTGATCTGTGACAATCTTCTCGAGATAGGATTTATTTAAATAGGGCCTTTCCAGTGAACGCCTGTCCAGTAGAACCTCCCGCACCCAGCCCGATAGCTCATTGCGAAACCAGAGTCCAAGATAGGGTGAGTGATTCCCCAGGTGTTGCTTTCGCAGGAGACCGTGCAAGAGGCCCAAAACATTCTTTGACGCAGGAGCGGTCTTTTCAGCAAGAAGAGGATTGCCCTCTCTTACAAGCCTCAGCGATGTCGCCTCACCTTCTCTTACTTCATCAAGGGCTCTGTACATTAGTTCTACAATATCATTATCTAACAAGGGCGTTCTTACTGTCATCTGAGATCTCTCCAGAGACAGCTTACCAGAACAAGTCCATGGAATGGCCTCACTCAAGCTAAAAGTCAGGCTATCTGACGACAGTTCTCTGAATCGACCTCCTACCTCATTTACCATATCCTGGAACTCATGGTCAAATAGTTGCTCATTGAGACTATTTCGATGTATCAGGCGAGCCCTTTTCAGGAGCACACCGCCATATGCCCCTGACACCTGGATAGAAGCTATTTCCCGTGCTCTCTCATGAATATAAAGCTCAGCTGCCCCTCTTATATCTATTGCACCATCAGAAATACTCACTGCATCTTGCGCCAGCCTGGGGTATTCTTTCACGAATTCAGCGTCAAGTGGCACCATGTGCAGCGCCTGTCCGGTAGCTTCCACGATTTGCTGTGCCATCCTCGAATCTTCGACATTCCCGTAGGGGCCGCCAGAGGCATAACACGGTACCTTCTCCGGTCCATAAAGGGCATTGGCAAGGATTATCCTCATGCCCAAATCGGTTGACAGGCGCACTCCTATTTGGTCTTCTGCCCTGAAATAGCGTTTTAAAAGTTTCTGAAGAGTGTAAACCAACCGTTCATAGTGAAACTCGCTCTCCAGTAAGGGCTGAGTCTCCAGATTAGATGGGTGGAAGTAAGTCTTTTTGTCAATCCTGCCATCTTCTCCGAATATCCATGAAGACCCTCCGGGGAGTATAGAAATATCCTTAAACAATGACCTGTTGTCCAGGGCACATCCGAACGAACAAAACTCAGCCAGACCAGGCATATCTATCCGCCGCGCCTCAGGGGGGAGAACCTCAAGTATTGCTTTTGCCTCTGTAGAAAAGTAAAAGGCGTCCTTACCCTCATGGTAGTAAAGCCTGTGTAACCCGTACCTGTCATTGAAAAGGATAACTTTTCTATTCCTCCTGTCTATGAGTAGTCCATGAAAATTGCCATTTAGCATGGAAAAAAAATATTCCCCCCACTCCTCATACATATGGACCAAGTAGGAGGCGTTTCTTTTATTGAAGTTGTGGTTTCGGCCTTTCAACTGGTCTATTTCCTCTAAATCCTTAAAGTTCTCCCCAGAATAAAAAAATATTATATCTTTCTTTTCGTTCATCACGGGCATGCAGTCACAAAAAGACCCGCTATGGCAGTACCAACCTATGTAAACTCCACAATCAGTAACAGAAAAGTTTTCTTTATTATAGAATGGCTCCATGCGCAAGGAATTGCCCATAGAAGTAATCTCTTCTTTATTGATTTCTCCTGATCTTTTGCTGACTATACCGAATATGCCAGGCATTCTAGTATCTCTATATTAACTTTTAATTTAACAGAAATTTTGTTACAGAAGCTTATTAAACGCCAGGTTTTAGCGATAGTGACACACATTCTGATTTTTAGATTTATAAATTGTCGGGAATTTAATACTAAATTTAATATTTTTCTTACATCTTTTTCTTGGAATTCCAATAATTTCGAATATTGAGAAGTTTTTTAAGGATTGAAACTGGTATCAAGCTTTTAAGCTCCCTATTTAGGCCTAGTTGAAGCGCTATACTTCCGTATATATTGAGCGGTACGAAGTATCTTGGCACCAGGATGCTTTCAAAACCGTTATTTTTCTTGAAATCTTTCAGACTATCACTTCCTACTTTTCCATAGTGATATTTTCCATATAAGAAATATGGAACTTTCTTTTCCGCGCATATCGCAACTGCCTTTGATATCAGCAAGTTCATAGGCGATTTGTCCTGGTGTTTAACCTTACCTAAAATCCCCATTACCCTGGCAAACCTATCTGAGTATACTATTTTTAAGTATCCTATCAATTCATTTTTATAAAAGGCCGCGATGAGATCGCATCTGTCCAGAAAGGTGGAATTCAGTTTTTTTACCATTTCATAAGGCATATTATATTGCGTATTTTTTCTTCCCTGTCGAACAGGTGTTTCATTATAAATTGTCGATATGCCTTTTACCCATTCATCCCCAAATGACATAGGCCTAATTTCAACACCCAGTTTGTTTGCTTTTTTAATTTTGTTTCTTGTTTGATCCGGTATTTGATACTGCAACCAGTACTGTTGGGTCGAAATTGGGATTGCGGCCACGCTGTCCCATTCCATGTGATAGCTATATTTTGGTCTTGATTCTGGCAGTCTTTGAACGAAGGTAAAGATGTCTATGCGAACTCCACTTTTTTTTAGTGCATCAATAACTGTCTCGGGGTCTGTAACATCTTCATCCCATTCTTCTCTAACCATTGCTGTTTTAAGAAATTTCCCCTTAACAACATACTTTACGTTACCAATTTCAATTGCATCAAAACCTACCATTTTGCCTTTGACGCTTATTTCTTCTCTGTCAAGGCGTAGTGATGCCCTATTGTCAATGGCGGTATTGTCACTCATGCATCATTCCATTTGCGTGGTCTTTTAGCAGACCCGCAAGGATCATTGTCTTTCAATAAGCGTCCTCTGGATTAGTTCACTGGTGAGCGCCTGATGTAACTCAAGCGTGTAGTTTTTCTGGCCCTTGATATGTTCCTGAACCATTTTTTCTAGAAAATGTCCATTGAGGTAGGATCTTGTGAGTGTTCGCTTATCAAGTAAGACATCCTGTATATACCGGAAAAGCCTGTCTCGATACCAGATACGAAAATGGGAGAATTTGTGCCTACCGAGGAATAGCCTCTCGGGACGTAAAGGCGCGAGAATCCTGTCGATGTTTACCAGCCAGTGGGGCATTCCGTAATCGTACGCATATTCTGCCTTGAAGGTAAATTCCCGATACAGATGTTTCAATTTTGTAGCCAGTGGCATGGGACGGTATAAAACTCCTCGGTCAGTTGAAATTCTACCAAGTGCAGGGTTTCCTTCGCTAATGAGCCGCAAGGAAAGTTTCTTGCTATTCACCGTATCACCCTGTGTCTGAAAGGCGAGGTCAACGAGATCATTGTCCAAGTAAGGGGACCGAAGGGTAAGCTGTGACTGCTCCAAAGCCAGACGAGAGAAATGATGCCACGGCACCTGCTTAAAGGCAACAAATGAGAGCCTGTTTCCATTTAATTCGTCAGCATAGGTTTGTTCGGCTGTTCGGAGAAGATGGCCAAATTCATCATCAAAAAGCCCTTTGTTCAACAATCTTGGCCTGAATGCTATAGAGCTCCTGAGGATTTCCTGACCGTAGTTCCCTGTCAGGCGAACAGGCGCAATTGATCTCGCCATTTGATTGGCGAAAAGATCCGGTGCACCGCTCACGTCCATGGCCCCATCGGTAATGTAAACGGTCTTTTCAGCCAGCGCAGGAAACTGGGAAAGAAAATTGTCAGCCACAGGAATAACATGATGGGGCTGCTGACAGATTTTTGCTACCCGGCGGGAGATCCTGACATCCATGGAGTCCCGAAACATCCCACCGAATGTATAACAGGGCAACTCACCCCGGGAGCTATTTGCCCAGGCCATTATCATTCGGCCGTCAACGCCGCCGGTAAGAGACATGGCTATGGGTTCTTTGCCACAGAAATACCGCGGAAGAATACGTATCCAGGTCTCTTTCAATTTCTCATAATGGTCTACATCCCTCAACGGTGACTGATCTTCCAAGGCTCTCTGATCAAAATAGGAATTTCTGATTATATTCTGTCCCGGCGTATACCTCCAGGTTGACCCTCCTGGCACAAGCGAGACGCCTGAGAAAAGGGACCTGTTTTGAAGCACGCAACCACAGGAGAACGTTTCTGCCATGCCTCTGTGATCTATTTGCCGCAGCTCCGGGAGAACTTTCAGGAGGGATTTTGCTTCCGAGGCAAAATAGATGCCATCCCTGTTCTCGTGATAATAAATCCTTTTCAACCCGTACCGATCGTTGAATAAAATGATGCTTTTGTCGCGAAGATTAACCAGCACGCCGCTGAACCAGCCATTTAGTTTCTCAAAAAACTTTGGCCCAGTTTCCTCGTAAAGATGGACCAGGTAGCTTGCATCAGCCATCCCAAGACCGTGGCCTCTTGCCTTTAGCCCCTCGATCTCCCCTGGCTCTCTAAAGTCTTCTCCTGAGAATATGAGACAGATATTCTTCGCCTCATTCCAGGCAGGCATACAGTCTGAAAATGACTTGGAATGATTTACCCACCCAACCCGGAGACCTAGCTGTTCATTGATGTAAGTGCCCGATGTGTAAAACGATTCGTGCATCATGCACTTAAGCATCTCCTGAAGGGCAATTGAATTTTTTTCAGGAGAAGCAAGTCCTATTATTCCAAAAATTCCAGGCATTTGTATGGTAGTGGCTTCTGAAACTCTTTATGTGTTGTTTTTAATCCGGTGCTTTGCAGAGTGATAGTTGACACCCTGCAAAGCTGCAAAGACAGCGATCGCTTAACAGTTCTGTTACAAATAGATCACTTTGCAATTCTAAAGTTACCAGGTGGTTTAATGTCACCGGTATCGGGAGGAGGAGGAATCTCACCCTTCTGCAGCGGGTGAGGATAGGTGTATGGTTTATACGTCCATGCAGCTTTCGAACCACACGAGGTTTCAGGGCTGTGGTTGCAGTAATCCCTGTTCAGTTTAATATATTCGTTATATTGATAAGAACCGCTCACACTCATCGCCTTGTCCGATACGCCGTCTACCGTATTGTTCCACCAGTAAACAGGACTAACTTCCTGCTTTCCCGTTGAGGGATCATCCTTTCCCCTGCCCGTCTGGTCACGGCACGGCCACCCAGCGATCTCACTGCCCGTCCTGCCAAGACCGTCGACCTGCATACAGAGCCCGTCGCTGCCCTTCACATCCTTACAATCAGAATTTGAGGAACACCAAAGACCATCATATGAATCCGGACAAGTACCGCCTGACTTACCGCAGTCAGAGGTCGAGTAACAGGGTTTCTTACTAATACTGCACCTCTTGGCAAGGTCCTGACATACTTTACGTGTTCCTGTCTGACCGCAACTCCCTCCGCCAAAGAAAGCGGTGTTGTAAGCCACGCGGAATATCATAGGCCACGTCGGCATACCATAACCCCTGATTTCGTTATTGTAAAAAAGACCTGTGCCTCCCCTCGTTGACTGTAAACCCGTTCTCCCGCTACAACCGGAACCCGAGCATGTCAGCGTATTATTGTACTGCTCTGTGGCCCTATTTCCCCTACCCAACAGCTGTCCGCCAAAATCGTGCATACTTACGCCGGCATTTCTGACATTGTTATATCTAAATACATATCGCCCCCCCATTTCGGTATCAACAACATACTCATTCGATGTATAATTGAAATTACTGTCTTCTATGAAGACAAAGTTGTCGCTCCCGAATCCATCGTCCTGCTGCCAGGCCCGATAGCCAAGCCCGTATATAAGGATAAAAGGTCTGCCTGCACCTGCTGCCGCAGGGGTATAATCAATATTATCAATAAGCGCTTTTTGGTGGGTACGATTTATCCCCCGATACACTATATCGCCTGCCATGATGCGTCCAAGGTAGATAGCCCTTGAGGTGCCTGTTTTCCATGTTATATGGTCAATTCTCACGCTGTCCCACGAGCCGTTGATTGAGATATCAGTGCCTCCGCTGCTTGCACCAAGAAAGACCATGTTGCTGATACGGTAATTACCTGAGCCGTTGCCATTAATTGTGAAAAATGAATACCCGGCACCGGTAATTATTGTTGAAGAACCTGCGCCCTGAACGGTGATACCCTTTGAAATTGTCACCCCATCCGCCCATGTACAATTACCCGAAGGCACGGTAACGGTGTCCCCTGCAGTCGCATTATTGACGGCCGTTTGAACATTGGACAGGGAACAGCTCGAAGCCGTCACAGTTGCGGCATCAGCATTCCAACCCAACAGAAATAAAAATATTATTGGAAGAGCAAATGCGGAACAAGTTCTTAACACTCTTTTCATGTCAGTACCTCCTTCGAATATATATCTTAATAGTGTATTCGATTCTTTTTGCTAAATTTTAACACAAATAGGATCAAACAAAATGACGAGCATCAAGGAGCGCGCGTCGATCTTTATCGATTATCCTTGGTATATTATATTTCACTTATCTTATCTTTTATTCTGCGAATTTCATGCCAATCAGAGGAGTATGTCTGTACTTCCACAAAATAAAACATGTTTTACACTGATAACTCTTTTATCGAATTTTTTACAGAACGGTTTTCCCTCCGTTCAAATGAACAAAGTGTATGATATACCCTGCATTTCATAACGTTATTCGCCAAGACTATCCATTAGCGAAATGGCTGATTGACTCCTTCAATACTGTTTTCCTGGTTCTTTTTCAATTCCTTCTCTATAATGCTTATCATCTCTTTTGCCAGTTCCATATCCTTTTCGGGTACGAAATGCCCATCACCTTTGAAGGCCCTGGGATCATCGGGCGGGCAGATAATATGGGAGCTTAAGTAAGGTATATTCTTTGCTTCTAATGAGGGCTTAAGCGCCCTGTACAGGTGATCCCCCCGCCCTCTGTTGCTGATCAGGTATATGATAGGTATCTTGTTCAGCCTGCGTGCGCTTTCAGCAAATTCCTCCACCATCATTCTCAGCGTGGCAATCTCAGTACTATCCGTTTTAAAACCATCCTTAGTTAACACCCTCCCAAGATCTCTTTCATGAGAGGCTTGTGCATATGCCCTTCGTATTACACGCAGAAGCGCAGAATAATCAGCCAAGCCTTTTTTGAATATGAAAGGGTCATAGAACTCATCGTGTTTTTCCAACCATTGTTGATATTCCCGCCATTTGTTTTTGTCATTTTTATACTCTTTATAGCCATTCAGAGACATAAACGGCGGGAACGCGGCCTTGAGTCCCTCCCCTTCAATGTAGTATCGTGGGAAGGTGTAAGGATGCCCGAGATCAAAGTATATGACTGCGCCAAGCGTTGCCCCTATAAATGGCACATTGTCCGTCATTATTCCCCAAATAACAACCTTTGCTGAATGCTTCTCCTTATCAAGGTCGTACGCTGTATATCCCCAGCCAACCGGTGCACCAGGGGCGCAAATGCTCCGAATCAAGTATTTATTGGTGATTTGTGCCATTGCATCACCCAGGAGTTTCGTGTGCGACATACCGTAGACGGCTACAAGTTCCTTACCCTTACCTGGCGCCGATGGCAACCAATCATTCGGCTGTCCTTCCAACCACCCGTAGCCAAGTGTGGGATCGATTTGAAGTTTTGCGGCGAAGGCCATTTTGTCAAACTTTCCCTCAATGGATCGCCCGTATTCAAAATAGCCCTCCAACTGAGAGGGTGGATTTTTCTGAGGATTATCAGGAAATTTGAAAACGATATTCACTGCTATATCAATCAAGACAAGGTAAAGAGTAATCCACAAAAACCCGTAAAGCGATTTATTTTTAAACATCTTGCCCGAAGTAGCTGTGTCTTATGTTAAAAGTTAAAATAGATGAACTGGGCCGACTCATTGCCCATACCCAGGAGTACAGCGAAAATCATCAATGAATATAAGGCAGTCCATGCAGGCATTGGCAATTTCTTGTAAAACGGTTCGCCCTTGAATAAGTATTCAATCAATTCTATGCCTGCCAGTAAAATAATGCCCAGAAGCGCAGCCACCTTGGGTCTCATGATGCCTAAGTCCATGTTCCCAAAGTCCCATATAAGAGTGGAAGAGAAGCTCAGTATTGTTTCTAAGGATGGTGCCCGGAATAGTAACCACCCATAAGCAATGGCGATAATGCAAACAAGCATTTTTAATCCGTTCATGGCCTTTGTCCAACCGAGCGGACTATTAGAACGAACCGTATTAAAGGCTCTGTGCAGACTCAGTATAAGCCCATGATAAAATCCCCAAAGCACGAAATTCCAGGCTGCACCATGCCAGAGACCCCCCAAAACCATGGTTGTCAGTAAATTTCTATAAGTATTGATCTTTCCAAACCTGTTGCCTCCCAATGGTATGTATAGATAGTCTCGCAGCCAGGTGGATAGACTGATGTGCCATCTATTCCAGAATTCCCGAGGGTTTTTGGAAAAATATGGAAGCTTAAAATTGATCATTAAATCAATCCCAAAGATCTTTGCTGCACCTCTTGCCATATCAGTGTAACCTGAAAAATCGCAGTATATTTGTATTGTAAAAAGCAATGTAGCTGCAATGATGTCTATCCAACTCGGCTGGCCAGAAGAAATGAATATACTGTTGACACTCCGTACAACGCCATCAGCGATAACCACTTTCTTGAACAGTCCATAGAAAAAAAGGTGTATACCCCTTAAAAACTGCTCCCATTTGAACTTGCGCTCACTACACAGTTGGCATAAAAAAGTTGCTCCCCTGTCAATTGGTCCAGCCAGAAGAGACGGGAAAAAAGCAATGAAGAGGGCAAAGTCACTATAACGGTATTCTGTTTTTATGGTTCCCCTGTACACGTCAACTATGTACCCGATACCCTTGAAGGTGAAGAATGAGATTCCTACAGGGAGGATAATGTTTAAATGAAACCTTGCGGGGTCCATGTTCAAACCCCTGAGCAACCATTCTATGTTCTGGATGAAAAAATTATAATATTTGAAAAAACCCAAAATAAAGAGATTTGCCCCTACACCAAGAAAGAGGATTAACCCTCGTCTTCTTTTTTCGTCAAGCTTGGCAATTTTAGGGTAAATCAAGTTGAAAACCAGAGTCGTAACACATACGATCAACAGGGGTTTCCAATGCTCTCTCCAGGCTATTAGCGAACTCCAACTGAAAAGCGTGGCAGGTGCCTCCCGGAATATAGGTGCCTGATCCCATTGAACTACTACAAAAACAAAATATGCTAAAATGATCCATGCTGAAAAAGCTATTCTTTCTTTCACATTAATCTTATTGGATAGAAGCTCAACACTGCAAGAATAATTTATTACCGTTGAGAGAATGATTAAAAACAAAAAACGAACATCCCACCAGGCATAAAAAAGGTAACTTGCTATGAGAAGTATAAAATTCTGAAACCGGTGTGGGCTTACCCTATAGACGAAATAAACAATAAGAAAAAAGATGATATATGCAAAGGAATTAAACTGCATGGTTTTTGGTTTTACATAATTCGGAAGGACAGATTAATTGTCTCTTGTCTAAAAACTCCGGAAACCAGTTACGTCATCCACTTGCGTCGCCTGCCGTGCCCTTCCTGACCTGTTGAAATATGGCGTCCATAATCTTCGATGTTAAGAGAATCTCCCTGTATGTGAGTGGAAGAGGCGCTTTATCAAGCACTGCATTGTAAAACGACTCTATGAGCGTTTTGAGACCGGCGTCATTGGGAAGATGGAAATCTTTTTTGGTAAATTTTCTAAAATTTTTTCCAAAGTTTTCTACGTACTGTTTTGCGTAACTGAACGGTGGGATAAAATATCTTGCATAACTCTTGTATTCTTTATTGGCCAGCTTTATAAGGATCTGATGATCGTCGTCTACAATCAAAGAGTTTTTGGGCCCGTAGATCCTGAATCGATGAGGAACGGGCTTGATTTGAGACGAAAAAGTAAAATAGGCAGTCGTGGAATCTTCATCCCGGATGATAACCCTTACTTCATCGATTATTTCGCCCTGATCAATTGCAGTGAGGAACCGGCTGGTGAAGCCATGAGCAATAACTTCCGGGTCATCGCCTGAGAGGAACTCTGCTATCTTGCTTATGCCGTGGCTGATAATGTTCTGCAACAACGAGCCGGGAAGCTTTCTAACCCAATGATCACGGTCTCCAAGGAGCGTTCTAGCATAGGTTTCTCCACCAAAGTCATAGCAATACTGACTCTCCATGTGGACGGGTCTACCCCCCAGATAACCTTTTTTCACGAGCTCCCGCATGCGAACCATGACGTGTGTGAACTGCGCATTATGTCCAGCCATAACTTTCAGTCCCCTTCGATTTGCCAGATCGATAAGGTCCACGGCTTCTGCCGTGTTTAAGGTAAATGGTTTTTCTATGTAGGCATTGCACCCAGCATCGAGGCACATCTTTCCTAACTGGTAATGGCTTGGTGGGGGAGTCGTTATGTGAACGACATCTGGTTTCAGCGAATCACACATTTCCTGCGCATTCGAAAAATGATGTTTAATCTGAAAGCGTTCAGCCATCTGGCGCGACATGAGCGGTTCGTTATCGCTCACTCCAATTATTTCAGCGCCAGGAATCCTTCTAATCTGCAAAGCGTGCTGATCCGCCATTTTTCCGCAACCGATGATGCCAACCCTGATCATGACTTGTGGCCCTCCTGGTCTCTCATATACGAGAAGAATCTCTGCAGAGCCTCTCTCATGGGAACCCTTGGCTGCCACCCCAACAACTCTTTTGCCTTTTTATTTGAGTACCGGTTACCCTTCCAGTAGATAGAGCATTTTCTGGAATTAAAGGCGGGTGGCAGTTGCCCCTCGGACCATTTTGAATACTTTTCCCACAGAGTGCAGAACAGGCGCCAGACGCGATAGGGAACTGGTACAGAAAAAAAGCTCCGGACATTGCGCTTATATGCCTTAAGAAATTCACTGCTTCTTGGGAGGTCATCGTCGAAGATGTTAAAAACTTGTCCTTCTATTCCTTTCTTAAGTCCGGCCAGTACAATTCCCTCGGCACAATTATCCAGATATGTGAGCGGTATCGTGTTGTTTAAGCCCAGGTGTAAGAAAATACCAAATGTGTCTGTCCCAATCCTGTCCGTTATTTTTGGTTTCCCGGGTCCAAAAACCACGCTCGGCCGAACAATTACGTAGGGAAAATTGTGCTTCTTCGCATACTCCATCACTATCTCGTCCTGCTTGGCCTTTCCATATGTGTACGCTTCCCATCGCTCAACGAACCTGGTATCCACCTCACACGATTCGTCCATGAGGCCGCCCCGGGGAATCTTCTCGTTCGAGTAAACTGCTATGGAACTTGTATTAACAAACCTTTTAAGCGTTTGCTCTTGTATCAGGGCATCGAGCAGATTTCTTGTGGATACCACGGAATTAAGGAAGCAACCCGGAAATGACTTCTCTACACCGGCAGCCAGGTGGTAGACAAGGGAGACACCATTAGCGGCATGCAGGCAGTCGTCACGGGACAGGAGGTTACCCTTAAAAAGCTCAACCTCGGCATTCGAGTTGTCGGAGATTTCTTGCAATTTTTCTATATTCTTGCTGGACCTGATGAGGCAGCGCAGTTTCTTGAACCCATACTCCAGCAAGATTTCCACTACCTTTGAGCCAACGAAGCCATTTGCCCCCGTAACAAGTATTGTCTCCTCCGGACCCACAATGTATCCGTTCTGGCCCTGGTCTAATAACGCACCACTGTTAACTGAAACCATACCTAATCCTGGTATCCTCCCACATATTTTTCTTTTAACAAATCAATACCAAGGAAAGCAAATACCTTTCCCAGATGGTCGCAATCTTTGATCAGGTATTTCATGAAAACATGATGACCCATAACAGAGACAAAGGGAAGACAGACAGTGTAAAGCGCAACAGCGGCCACCGACTTGAAAACACTTTTAACCCGGGAACCTTTTGCACCAAGGGCCATTTTTCCTCTGATCATTGATCTCTTCAATAAGACAGTCCTCTTCCAGCGCACGGGAGGAATAGTTTCAAAAACAGGCGCTTCATTGCACCACACAAAGATGTGTCCCTCCTGGATTTTTCTTCTGAAAAAATCGCGGTCCTCACCTCCACTTCCGTATGCAGGGTCAAACCACTGACCATCTTCTTTGAAGAGTTCCCGTTTGAGCAGTACATTACCGGTGCGGGTGTTTTTCCAGCCCAAAACATGGCCGGTAGAATGAGACGGCCTGTCAAAAAAACCTCCTTTTATGACCCAACCAGGTGGCTCTTTCTCAAAGTACGGCAGCACCGGGCCAAGTATGCCGTCCGATTTATGCTGAATCTGAGCTTCGAAGAGCTTCTGAAGCCACTTTCTGTCTGGAAACTCATCATCGTCGATGAAAGCAATATAGCCGCCCCGTGCGTTTTCGACAGCCTTATTTCTGGCGCGAGCTATGTTCTGTTTTGGTTCTACGTGGTAGCTGATTGAGAGGCTCGACTGTCCTGCAAAGGATTCCACTGTTTGCCGTGCAGATTCATAAATGTCATTATCAACAATGACAACTGAATAGTCAAAAAGATCGTTTGTTTCCTGTTGTTTAAGTTTTGACAATAATTGTTTCAGTAGTACAGGTCTTTTGTAGGTGCAGATACAGACGGTTATATGTTTAACTTGTTTCGACATGTTAGATCAGACACGTTTATACTTTGGTTATAACGGTGAAACGGGGGCGATAGATCGAACGAACCGGTGGGATCAAGCTCCAGGCATCTTGTTAAGCAGATGAGAAAGTGCTTTATACATTGTTGCCTGTCCCCAGTGAAGCATCGGGGTCTTTGCCTTTATGCCGCCTGGATAGATGCGGTAGTAGAAATGTCCATCCTGGGCTTGCATATTGTCAATTGTCCAGAGGGCAACTTTCTCCGCAAGATTGAATGAATCGGGGTCTTCTGCAAACATTACAAGTGTATCAATTGCCTGTGAGGCACACTGTATGTCGATGGGGTATGTCCGATTATGATAGTACTTGGGGCAACCGGATTCTTCAAAAAAGTTCTCTTTAAAAAAGGCAAAGCCTCTCTTCAGATGTTCCGTAAACGCGCCATCGCCAACAGCATCGTTATACCGTTTCAGGCTGTCAAGGTTATAACCCGTGTGAAAATTGTCAAACCAATGGTGCATGGGCTCTTCGCCGTAATACCATGATCCGTCAGGAAGCTGCCTGGTGCAACTATAGATCATTGCCTCTCTGGCCACACCGAGGGCTTCTGAGTTGCCGGTGATTTTTGATGCCCGTGCTAAAAAACCAGCTCCGAGCATGTTGGAATTATGAACAGAGTTCTGTTTGAACGCCACGTAGCTTAGACAGGTTCCGTTTTCTGTTCGCTCTCTCGGCAAGTCGAGGATCCACTCGGTTATACTCTTTACAATCTCTACAAAACGCTCCTCTTTGAACATCTCGTAGGCGTCAAGATATGCGTGCCCGATAAGGCTCGTCCACACAATAATGGGTTCAAGTTTCGGGAGCCTGCCCGACCGGCTTGTAAAGTCAAAGTGGTTTCCCCAGCTATGAAATTTGTACCGTGATGACTTGTTGCTGTCCAGCCAGTTGAGGCAGCGCAAAGCCTTGTCCTTATAAACCTGCTGACCCGTTGCCCTGAACCTGGCCAGGTATCCCCAGGCCATATACCCCACGCCCTTTGTGGACTCCTGAGGCTTTACGCCAAGCAAGGGGCGCAGATTAATGGGGCTTTGCCGTATCAATTGCTGCAAGAGTCTCTCCCCATAAAGACTGTTAAATGTTAAAGGACGAAGAAAAGAGGACAGGCCATCAAAAGGCTCGTACCCTTTGTATTCGTGCTTTTCAACCCATTTCTCCAGGCGTTCTGTGCTGTCGCTTATTTTTTGTCTCGAGTTTTCCAGTATCATGTCCTCCTACTTTCGCTGAGCTGCCCTTTCTGGAATTTTTCTTTGAGCCTCTTCATCTCCTCACTCCGGTGAAACTCCATAAGTTCTTTGGAAATAGGCCTTTCTGTTCTTTTCAGGGCCGACCATAAGTAACCGGAGAGCACAAGAGACCCCTTCACAAGATATGGTCTTTTTGTCATTTGATAAACGGATCTGAAGACCTGCCAGAAGGGATGGTTACCAAGAGCATAGTCTTTCTGACCATACCTGAACCATGCTCCCCACTGACTACCATTTCCCGTACCGATACCCTTAAGATGTAAACACGTCTTTTCAGTGAATGTGCGGGTATTCCAACCCTTCATCCGCGCTGTAGTGACCGCAACCCAGTCTATTCCTCCCCCTCTTATGGGAGAATAGCCCCCGATTTGCTCGAAACAGTTGCGTCTGAACAACTGACAGGCGCCGGATACGTGCTCGATGTTGGTGAATCGATAATCGTAGGCAACTGATCCCTCAACAAAAGGAGTACCGGCAACACCAAGGCGAGGGTTTTCAGCAAACTTGCGCATAAGAAACTCGAAGTATTCTTGCTCGAAAGAGATATCTGCGTCTAAATTACCCACAATATCATACTCTATACCCCTGACGCGATCGTAGCCCGCGTTGAATCCTCTTACTTTGGCCGCGAAACTGCGGCCTTCCTGAGCAGGAATTCGCACCAACTCGATCCATGAGAAAGATGCGGCGTACCGCTGAACGATAGCGTCAGTTGAGTCCGTCGAGCCATCACTCACTATCACCCACTTTTTTGGAGGAAAAGTCTGCTCAACCACTGAACGAATGGTCGTCTCTATGTATTTCTCTTCGTTTCTTGCGGGAGTGATAAGGACGTAGGAGGGTAGTTGCTCCAAGCTCATGCCGCTATCCTGGCAAATAGTTCACAGAACTGGGGACGTTCTGTATCCCACCGGTGGGCGTGATAAACCTGCAGGCCACGGCCCAGTATCTCCTCGCGTTCCTCCGGATTGCGCCATACCTTCGATATTGTTTTTGCCAGGCTGTCCGCATTCCCCGGCTCAAAAAAATAAATGGATGATTCGTCGAAATAATCCATGATTCCTCTCGTGCGAGGGGCAATCACGGGTTTGCCCATACTCAAATACTCGAATATGCGGGTGGGAAAATTTATTTCTGTGAATTCTGTGCGCATGTTCGGAATCAGACCGATATCGCACTTCGTGATTTCTCCGGGTATGTCGTCGAGGCTAACATGTCCGTGGTAATGAACACTATCGGTCAACCCTTTTTCCTGGACCAGCTTCAGAAATGTTTCGACATAGTCACCTTCTCCGTAAACATCGAATATTATGTTCAAACCTTCGCCTCTCAGAATCGGCAAAGCCTCCAGGGCTGTCTGCAGGCCATGTCTCTCCACAACAGTTCCATGATACATTAACCGTAAAATGCTTTTGCTTTTGTCCGCATTAACCCGACCCACAGCATGGATTTCCCGGAATATGCCAGGATCAGGCGAGTTCATTACAATATGTATTTTGTTCTCAGGGCAGCCGCGGGCTACAAAAAGATTTCTAAAAGCAATGTTCGGCGTCAGGACAAGATGCGCATATCGAATACTTATTTTCTCCAAAAACTTCAACACTTTCACAACAGGATGTTCCGGTCCCATTGAATATTTGGCCATGTAGACCTCCGGGGTTGGATCATGGAGGTCGAGCACAATCTTACTTCCCGTAAGTCGGGGTAAGAGCGCGGTGAAAACCAAAAAATCGGGCATGTTGTGTACGTGCACCACATCGTAATGCCTCGACAAGTGGCGCACCGTCAAATGCATGAGGGCCAGCAGTGTAAAAGCAAAATATTCAAAAATGTATCTCAACTGCCCTGCACGCTTGCGTCCCAGGGGCAATCGCCTGACAGAAACACCGTTAATCGTTTCCTCTTTAGACTCACCTTCCTTCTGCAGGCATATGACGTCCACCGACATCCCCGCTTCCACCAGTGACTCTGCCTCCCTCCGAACACGGGCGTCCCATCGATAATACGAAAACACTACGGCTGCTATTTTTGTCATTTTGCTAATTGTTTCCTTTCATATGCCTTTCAGGCACGTCTGTTTTCAATTTCTTCTTTGACAACCTGCAAGTATTTTCTTCCAAATTTAAGGTCCGGTTCTAAATGATTGCCCTCAGCCCATTCGTTCCAGGATTTTATGAATATGAGACGATTGTCATAACGCTTGTTCGATACTTGCTTTATGGCAGCCCTCAGATGTTCCCGAAACAATTCCGGCGTCGATTTATGAAAAACAACACCTCGTTTTCCAGATCTTGGGCTATTATCCCAGTTTGGAACAACGCATGGATGTATATGCTCTTTTTCACCGCCCGGCACCAGAAGATATCTGTGAATCTTTTCATAGTTATATATCTCATGCGGCCATTTCAACATTTTTCTCACATAACGTCGAATTCTTCGTGTTCCCTTCAACTCGGTCAACGATGCTAAAGACAGAAAACGTCTCACAAGCACCTGTCCATCGAACCCATAATCCTCGGATCGCCAATCACTATAATCAATTCCTATCAAATAGAGGTCTTCGATGCCATCCTGTCTTGCCATTTGTCTCCAGGTGTCGGTCGTTCTTTTAGGATCAGGTAACTCTCTGGGCGAGTAAACAAGAAAAATCGGTTTTCCATCAACTCTCATGTAACGTCTGTCTTTAAATGCCCTGAGTAAAAATCTGAAATGGTTCTTGTCGTCCTCAGGTCCGGGATAAGTCTGTTCAATCAAAACTCTGTCTGGACTTCCATGCCATATCCCCGTCCAGGATTGATTGGCCCAGCACAGGCAAAAGGGGAAGTCTGGCACACCGGTATTTAAGACCTCATCGAATGGCCTCTCAATAAGCCTTTTTCCTGCAAACCAGTAATGATAGTAACAAAAACCCTCAATTCCATACTCTTTCGCCATTTCTGCCTGAGCTATCCTGGTTTCGGGAACTCGCAAGTCGTAGTATCCAAGATCAGTCGGCACGTGCGGCTGATAATGCCCCGGAAAAAGCGGCTTCGCCTTCCCTGTATTCGTCCATTCGGTAAATCCCTTTCCCCACCATTCATCATTTTCAGGAATAGGATGAAATTGAGGAAGATAAAATGCAATAGCCCGAGCAACTTTTTCCATTGCGTTACCTTAGTGTATGGGTATGGCCTTGAGCATCATTGCTTCACTCCGAGGAAGAG